>SWCE01004082.1_pt1 | contig 154073 bp, 150 predicted proteins | sample 4690061 | NCBI WGS metagenome assembly SWCE01 (sample SAMN10267279, study PRJNA491770) | bioreactor metagenome | isolation source: DHS bioreactor inoculated with subseafloor sediment | place: Japan: off Shimokita Peninsula | collected 2012-10 | reverse complement strand
ACCACGACCAGGATCATAATCAATAAAAACAATAGCACATATCGGGTTCTTTTCTTTTTTTGAGAAGGTGAAAGTTTTATTTCGGGTGAGTTGCTCTTTCTAGCCATATGCTCCTCTCATGAAGATCAATATTTTGAATAAAATGAAAAAAAGTGATTGTTCCATAATAAGCTTGAGTTTCTTTTGATGAAATGACCTCGACGAAATGCAGATGGTTCGTAACCTGGAAACAGATAATTTTGTGGTAACTTCCATTTGCTTAAATTATATCGAATGATTAGATTAATTTAAGATTAAAACCTTGACACAGGTGAAAAACTGGTGTTAAAATTTACCTATCTTAAAACAGAAAGGAAGGCGCACGTGAATAATAAAATCTTCAACACACTAGTCGTTCGAATCTGCGCAGCCAGTTTAATCGGTGATGCAGTTTCCGTTCCTTGTCGTATTGCGCCTGTTTGTCGTTAGTTAAATCTCGTTAAATGACGGCCACGGGTGACAGACAAACCCGTGGCTTTTTTATTTCCTTCTGCTTTTTGAATCAGGTCACGGGTGAAAAACTGGTGACCTGATTTTTTTGTGGTTGCCGAATTGAAAAAAGCAGATTTTGTTTGAGAGGCGCTAGCCTGATTGGTAGATGAATGACCCGGCTGACTGAAAAGGAGGCCCACAATGTTGAGAGATATGATGAAATCGAATACACATCGAGTAGATTATCTGAATTTTAAGTCCGCAGGCACGAATGGTTCGTTTGCTATTTATGTGCGTGGATGTTTGAATGAAGGTCAATCTTATTGTTCTGCGGCAAAGCGACGCTTATTTATCTGTCTGGATTATGTGCGTCGCACCATGGAAGAGAAAAAGCTGGTGGCGGTTTATATGGATATTTATGATTTAGAGAACTCAAATATCAGGGCTTTTCAAGAACTGGAGGCAGACTTACGAAAAGGTATGATTGAGAAAGTTCTGTTTGCAGACCTGGAAGAAATTTTCAAAGACCCAGTTTTGAGTGACAAAATGCTTGATTTGATTGAATGTGTTGAAAATATTGAATTTTTCGATGTCGACGGGAATGTCTTTGAAGCAAAGAAAATTCCTTTAAATCAGTTAATAGGTGTTTAATGTTCGCATTGCAGGAGGCAGGATGATAAATGATAAATTATTTGAAAGTCAGGACTTTATCCTGACAGCGATCGACTTTGATAAGGATCCGGAAATTGATTCGTTGTATTCCCTTAATCTGCGTTATGCCCGGTATTGGTGCGATAGTTTAATCAAACCTTTGTCAAAAAACGAGATGAAGAAGAAATACGAGAAAATTGAAAAAAAAGTTGATGAAGGCGGTAGAGTGGTCCACTTTGCCATCCGGACAAAAACCGATCTACATCTGATTGGTTACATGCGCATCAACATATTATGGAGCCTGGGAGCGGGATGGTTGGTTACAGCGATTGGTGATCCAGAGCATTATGGAAAAGCTGAGGAACAAATCATCCCGCTGGCGTTAAATTATGCCTTCAGGGAATTAAACCTGTACCGGATTGAATTTGATCTACCTGAATATGAAGGAGAAAAAAGCAATATACTGATCGTTAATGGCTTCACACTGGATGCTGTTAATCGTGAGGTGATTTACTTTGATAATCGTTTTTGGAATGAACTGCTTTTTGGCATACTCAGACCTGAATGGGAAGCTTTACAGGAGGTAAAAGCCTGATGACTGAAAGTATTCTGATAGGAGAAAAAGTAAGACTGATCCCGGTTGATGCAGATAGAGATTCAAAACTATTTGCAGGTTGGCGGAATAATAGTGAATATTTACGTCTAATGGATGGCGATTTCGCTCTGCATTTCTCCACTGAGAAGATGAAGAAGTGGATGGAAGAAAATGAATTATCTGATGCGGTTGCTTTCTTTATGATCAAGAACAAAGAAGATAGCCAGATAATTGGTGAAATAGGTTTATCCGGATTTCAGGGAAAGCACAGTAACGCATTTGTAGGAATCTCGATCGGTGATCCTGAAAACTGGGGTAGAGGGTTTGGAACAGATGCCATGCGGGTGATCCTCAGATATGGATTTGGCATGCTCAACCTGCATCACATTAGCCTGACTGTTTTTGAGTACAATCCCAGAGGTGTAAAATCTTATGAAAAAGCAGGATTTAAGTTAGAAGGTGTGCAACGACAATTTCTGAACCGTGATGGAAGACGGTGGGATATGTACCGTATGGGAATCCTGAAACGCGAGTGGGAGGAACTCACTCACACGAACTAGCTCGTGATAGAATTGAATTTTCAGGAGGATCCATGCCAGTGCATACCATTAAAGCCATTGTTTTTGATATGGGGGGCGTTTTTGTGCAAACGAAGGACAAAAACCCAAGAACCCAATTAGCACAACGTTTGGGTTTGAGTTATGAAGAGTTGAGCCAGGTGGTCTTTGAATCGGAGACAGCCCAATTAGCAACAGAAGGCGCTATCGAGGAAGTTGCACATTGGACATTTATTGCAAATCATTTTGACCTGAATGATGCGCAGTTGAACAGGTTCTGGGATGATTTTTGGGGTGGCGATGCTTTGGATCAGGAACTGTATGCGTTCGCCAGGGGATTAAAGAAAAAATATGCGTTGGGATTGCTCTCCAATGCCTGGGATGGTGCCAGGAATTTGTTGACGCGCAAATTTGGTTTTCTGGAAATTTTTGATGTTGCTATCTTTTCTGCTGAAGCAAAAATGGCAAAACCCGATCCGAAATTCTATCATTGGATGCTCGATGCGTTAAAGGTAAAAGCAGGTGAAACAATCTTTGTCGACGATTTCATCGAAAACATCCAGGCAGCCCGGAACCTTGGATTTAATACTGTTCATTTTATCTCCACCCCCCAGGCAATTGAGGAAATAAACAAAATCATAGGATCATAAGCAGCATGACAACATCGATGAATACATGGGATCAGGTCAAGAAATTTCCACAAAGTGCACGGTTATTCTTATTGGCGACAATCATTAGCGGAATTATTTTTAGTTCCTGGCAATTATTTTTTAATTTCTTCATTCTGGCTCGCGGTTTCGAAAAAGATTTTTTGGGATTGATTAATTCCATGCCATCCATGGCAGGTTTGTTGATGGGGATTCCGATTGGAATGCTTTCAGACCGGATCGGCCGTAAACCAGCCATGCTGATTGGTTTATCGCTGTACACAACAGCAATGGGATTACAGTTGTTTGTGAATGTCAAAATTCTGTTGTTAATGGTGGCGTTTCTGGGCGGGTTAGGGAACTCTTTGTTTTTTGTAAGCCAGGCACCTTTTATGATGAAGGTCACGAACTCACATAATCGTTCTTTAATGTTCAGTCTTAATTTTGGTTTGTCAACGTTAGCAGGAGCAGTAGGAAATATTTTTGCCGGGCAAATGCCGGGTTGGTTTGGGGGTTTGCTGAAAATCCCTGCCGATAGCGCTCAGGCATTTCAAATGGTTTTATTGGTGAGTGTCATTCTGGGTTTCTTCGCATTGATACCGATCCTTATTTTGAAAGAACCGGGAAGAGAAAAGAGCCTTGCGCTTGTAAAAACAAACCAATGGGATTTATTGAAGCATACCGTGCGAAGAGGATTTACCTGGAAATTGATAATTCCAGAAATGTTGCTCGGGTTTGGAGCAGCTATCACGATACCCTATATGAATCTTTATTTTTCGGAAACATTCAAAATTAACAGTAGTATGCTGGGTGCTCTTTTCAGTCTGAGTGCTTTATTTGTGGGGGTAGGCTCAATCCTCGGACCTCGTTTGGTGCAGAAATTTAACAGCAAAATTCAAGTAGTTGTCGCTACACAGGCTAGCAGCATCTTTTTCTTACTGGTGTTGGCTTTTTCACCATTTGCCTGGTTGGCTGCGGTCGGATATTTGTTACGGGGCATGTTAATGAATATGGCCGTTCCACTTTACAATGCATTTTGTATGGAAAATGTTGAGGAGAATGAGCAAGGGGTGGTAAATAGCTTAATCAGCAATTCCTGGACAGCTGGTTGGGCGATAGGGCCATTTTTATCAGGACTGATCCAAATTCGATATGGATTTCAACCATTATTTTTGATTACCGCAGCCATTTATTGTCTATCCATCTTATCGACCTGGTTATTTTTTAACAAGTTTGAAAGGGAGAAAATGGAAAAAGACCTTATCCTCCAGGAAGGATGGGTGTAGCTTTTGGTGAAAGAAAGCCGTACCAGAAATTTAATTCGGATCGGTGTTCTTTCTGATACCCACATACCAGACCGAGTGGGAGATTTACACCCGGATGTTTTGCCATTCTTTAAAAAGCGTCAAGTTGACCTGATCATCCATGCTGGTGATATTTCTATCCCGGATGTGTTGAGAAGGCTGGAAGAAATAGCACCAGTGCATGCAGTGCGGGGGAACCGCGATTGGTGGAGGATCAAGCAGTTACCTGCTACCAAGGAAATCAGATTAAATGAAGTAAAGATACTCATTACCCATGGATATGGAAATTTGTATTCTTATTTCTGGGATAAAATTCCTTATTGGTTTACCGGGTATCGTTATGAGCGCTTTATAAAGAAATTCTCCAAATTAGACCAGGAATTTGATGTGATTATTTTTGGTCATTCACATCGACCGGAAAACCGCTGGGAGGAAGGTAAGTTGTATTTTAATCCGGGTTCGGCTTATGATCAGGTGCAAAATCACCTGGGACCGTCAATCGGATTGATAGAGATTGATGATAAACAATCCATTCAATCAGAAATCATTTATCTAACACCGATGAGATGGCGTAATAACAGGTGGGTAGAAAACAAAAAAACCTAAAAAAGTTATTTGGAAGAATCGCTATCAATGAATTGCGTCTTGACCACATGGCTTGACTTTGCTATAATATCAGATTGCATTTTACCTTCATAATGGGAGAATAGGCGGTTCTTCCATTGAGGTTAATATCGCCAGGAGAAAAACATGTCATCTTTGCCAATTAAGTCCTATGGAAGAATCCCTGCAATCTTTGATTTACCCCAATTGATTAAAGTTCAATTGGAATCGTTTCAACGTTTAAAAGATGAGATGCTGGGAGATTTGTTCAATGAAATTTCCCCGATTGAATCATACAACAAAGGAATGAGGTTATATTTTCCGAGTCGAAATCCAGAATTAAAAGATTGGGATCTCAAGTATTGGTTTGAGCCTCCCAAACATACCATTGATGAATGTGTTGACCGAGATCTTACATACGCCAGTCCATTAAAAGTATCTGTATTATTAGCTGGCCCTGATGTTTCCGAACCGATCAAAGAAGAAATTTTCCTGGGAGAATTCCCTGAAATGACAGAGAAAGGTACCTTCATTATTAACGGTACCGAGCGCGTGGTTGTATCTCAACTTATCCGTTCCCCGGGTGTCTATTTTGAAGCACCGGTAGATCGTTCCACCGGCCATCGATTAGCCATGGCAAAACTGATTCCTGACCGTGGTGCCTGGATGGAGTTTGAGACCCGTAAGAATGATTATTTGATTTTAAAATTCAATCGCAAACGAACTGTCCCGATCACCATTTTCTTGCGTGCCTTAGCGGCTATTGATGATGGTCTGGTAGACCGTCCTTTAAAAGCAGGCACTGATGAAGAACTGATTGCGTTATTCCAGGATGTGGATAATGACCCGGATCGTATGTTCATTCCCAATACGATACGACAGGAACCCGAATGGGATCTCAGTTCCGGTATTACGATTGCACAAGCGGCTTTGATTGAATTTTTCAAACGCATGCGTCCCGGTGACCCAGCCACTGTGGAAAATGCCCGTCAATTTTTAGAAGAACAAATTGTAGACCAACGCCATTATGATCTCGAGCGTGTTGGTCGTTATAAACTCAATCAAAAACTGGACTTGACCGATCATATCCCGGTTTCCCATCGGACGATAACTGCCTGGGATGTAGTGGCGCTCGTTCGCCGTCTGATCATGATCAATAATAATCAGGCAGATAAAGATGATATTGACCATCTGGGTAACCGCCGTGTCAAGACAGTGGGAGAGTTAATCCAGAATAAGCTCCGTGTTGGTTTACGCCGCATGGAGCGTGTTATTAAGGAAAGAATGTCCATCCGTGACCAGGAACATGTAACCCCAACCAGTCTGGTGAATATTCGCCCGGTGGTTGCTTCATTACGTGAGTTCTTTGGTTCCAGTCAGCTGTCCCAATTCATGGATCAAACCAACCCATTGGCAGAATTACGCCACAAACGAACTCTGTCAGCATTAGGTCCGGGAGGTTTACGCCGGGAACGGGCTGGTTTTGATGTCCGTGATGTGCATCACTCGCACTATGGTCGTATTTGTCCTATTGAAACACCCGAGGGTCCAAACATTGGTTTGATCGGTCGTATGGCGACTTTTGCACTGGTGAATGAATATGGTTTTATTGAAACCCCTTATCGACGGGTGATCAAATACCTTGCCAGTGATGATGTTCAATTGGTAAATCGGGTCGTCAAAGAGACACTGGCTGATCCGGCAACCGGAGAAGTGATTGTCAGCGAAGGTGATCGCGTTACCAGTGAGATGTTACCCGCGATTAAGAAATTAAAACGCAAGAGTATTCCAGTGGTGCCCTTTGTTTCCAAGCATGTAGATTATCTCTCAGCCGATGCCGAAGATAAATTCATTATTGCTCAGGCAAATACTCCCCTGACCGAAAACTTTGAGTTTGGCACCGATCGCATTTCCAGCCGCCATTACTCAGATTTTATTATTTCCACTCAGGATAACATCAATTATATGGATGTTGCTCCCAACCAGGTGGTAGGCATCAGTGCATCGCTGATCCCATTCCTGGAGCATGATGATGCCAACCGAGCGTTAATGGGTTCGAACATGCAAGCTCAGGCAGTCCCGCTGCTGCGTCCAGACATCCCAACTGTTTCTACTGGAATGGAAAAGTTCGCAGCCAAAGACTCCGGACAGGTATTGGTCGCTGAAGAAGATGGCGATGTAATTTCTGTAACGGGCAAAGAAGTAGTGGTTCGTGGTGAAGATGGTTTACGCCGCTATCAATTACGAAAATACCAACGATCTAACCAGAGCACCTGTATCGATCAACGACCTGCTGTGGTCAAAGGCCAGCAATTAAAAAAAGGTGACGTGCTGGCAGATTCTTCTTCCACTGTCAATGGCCATTTAGCATTAGGACAAAATGTGGTCGTGGCTTTCCTTTCCTGGGAGGGTGGCAACTTTGAAGATGCAATTCTGATTTCAGAACGTTTGGTTCAGGATGATCGCTTTACCTCTGTTCATATTGAAAAATATGAAGTGGAAGCGCGCGATACCAAGTTAGGCCCGGAAGAAATCACCCGGGATATCCCCAATGTTGGTGAAGACGCGATCAAAGACCTGGATGAATCCGGAATTATCCGCATTGGGGCTGAAGTCGGTCCAAATGATATTCTGGTTGGAAAAATTACTCCCAAAGGTGAAAAAGAACTAACACCGGAAGAACGTTTATTGAGAGCAATCTTCGGTGAAAAATCACGTGATGTAAAAGACACATCCCTAAGAATGCCACATGGTGAACGTGGTAAAGTCGTGGATGTCAAGGTTTTCACACGCGAAGAGAATAATGACCTTTCAGCCGGTGTGGATATGATGGTGCGTGTTTCTGTTGCTCAACGCCGCAAGATCACCGCTGGTGACAAGATGGCGGGACGGCATGGAAACAAAGGTGTCGTCTCCCGTTTGATCCCTGTGGAGGACATGCCTTTCCTGGAAGACGGTACACCGGTTGATATTATTCTCAATCCCTTAGGTGTTCCTGGTCGTATGAATATTGGCCAATTGTTGGAGGTTCATCTAGGCTGGGCCGCTTTACGTTTGGGTTTCCGTGCCATTACACCTGTATTTGATGGGACGACTGAAAGAGAAATTGAGGCAGAATTAGCCAGAGCCTGGATGATTGATCAATCCTGGAAAGAAACAGGTGTGAAAGCCTGGGAATGGATCCAGGACCAGGGTTATTCCAAAGAAATGATCCGGGATGATGACGAAGTCAGGTTGTTATACTTCGAACAATGGTTAGGTGATATGGGTTATGATGTTTACCGGCTCTCTTCCGACCATCAATATGCAAGACGATCTGTATTGGAAGGTTGGCTGCGTGATAAAGGTTATGATCCAGATGAAATCATTGCTTTTGAATCAGTGCAAACCGTTGGTGAGAAAGTTGCTCAAACCCGCGACACAAATGCAATCAATGCGTGTTTGAAACTATGGCTGGCAACAGAAGACCAGGATATCACTGAACTAAGCGATGAAAATGTGCGAGAGCGAGCGATTGCTCATATGACCGCCAGCGGTAATCCTATTCCGATTTTTGGAAAGATGCTTCTCCGCGACGGAAAAACAGGCAGACTGTTTGATCAACCAGTTACTGTGGGTGTTATGACGATGTTGAAATTGCACCATCTGGTTGAGGATAAAGTCCATGCCCGTTCTACAGGCCCCTACAGTCTTGTTACCCAACAACCCCTGGGTGGTAAGGCACAGTTTGGTGGCCAACGATTTGGTGAAATGGAAGTGTGGGCGTTACAAGCCTACGGCGCTGCTTATACATTGCAGGAAATGTTGACGGTTAAATCAGACGATGTTCAGGGACGTGTAGCAACTTATGAAGCCATCGTCAAAGGGGATCAGATTGAAGAACCTGGTTTACCAGCATCATTCCGGGTATTGGTTAAAGAGTTGCAATCCCTGGGTCTGTCTGTAGAAGCGGTGATGGAAAATGGTGATAATATACGCTTTGGTAAGGATGAAGAGCGTGCCAAACCACCCAAACTGGAAACCGGTTTATTAGGCCTTGGAGGAGGTTTTGGAGGTATGGGATTTAAATAGCATTCCTTGACTGTGAATGTCGCCCATGATATAATCTGCCCTCGTTGCCTATCGGATGAATGTCCGATGAACCGGCGTATTGTCGAGGCCATCATCAAGAGCGATGGCCTTAATTATTGAAAAAAATCAGAGATATTATTTTGGAGGCAAGAGAACGTGCCAACTATCAACCAATTGATCCGAAAAGGTCGCCAGACCAGAAAAGGCAAGAGTAAAGCTCCTGCTTTGTTGTACACACTCAATAATATGAAGCAGAACCGCACCAAACAGGATAAAGGTTCACCACAAAAACGTGGCGTTTGCACAGTAGTCCGCACCATGACCCCTAAGAAACCGAACTCTGCGTTGCGCAAAATTGCTCGTGTACGTTTAACAAATGGTTTAGAAGTAACCGCTTATATTCCAGGTGAAGGTCATCAATTACAGGAGCACTCGGTCGTACTGGTACGCGGTGGCCGTGTAAAAGATCTACCTGGCGTGCGCTACCACATTGTTCGAGGAACCCTCGACAGTACTGGTGTAACCAATCGTGGGCAGGGTCGTTCCAAGTACGGAACCAAACGACCAAAAGCAAAATAAACAATTAATAGAACGGAGAATGACAAATGCGTCGTACGAGTCCGGAACGGAGAATAACTCCTCCCGATATTAAATTCAATAATATTTATGTTCAAACCTTCATTCATCATATTATGAAGAATGGCAAGAAAAGTGTCGCAACAACTCTGGTTTATGATGCACTGGATATTGTTCAACAAAAAACAGGCAAACATCCTATTGAAGTTTTAGACACTGCTTTGAAAAATGTTGGTCCTATGATGGAAGTCCGCCCGCGTCGTGTTGGTGGTGCAACCTATCAAGTTCCTATGGAAGTTGCATCAGACCGCCGTGTAGCCCTGGCAATCCGCTGGATCATTAATTCATCCCGCTCCCGCTCTGGTCGCTCATTTTCTGAAAAATTTGCAGCTGAATTGATGGACGCCGCTACCGGTCAGGGTGCTTCTGTACGTAAGAAGGACGAAACCCACAAAATGGCTGAAGCAAACCGCGCCTTCTCCCATTATCGCGTATAGATATTAAGGTAATAATGCAACGTACTTTTCCACTTGAGCGAGTCAGAAATATCGGTATTATTGCTCATATTGATGCTGGCAAGACCACAACGACCGAACGAATTTTGTATTATACGGGGAAGACCTACAGAATTGGTTCTGTGGATGATGGTACTACTGTTACCGATTGGATGGCTCAGGAACGGGAACGGGGAATCACAATTGTATCCGCTGCTGTCACTGCCGAGTGGAAAGATTATCAATTTAATATTATTGATACTCCTGGACATATTGATTTCACAGCTGAAGTTCAACGCTCTTTAAGAGTTCTGGATGGTGGTGTTGTTGTTTTTGATGCCGTTCAGGGGGTTGAACCACAGAGCGAAACGGTTTGGAGACAGGCGGATCGTTATCTGGTCCCCAGAATTTGTTTCATCAATAAGATGGATCGAATGGGAGCATCGTTTGATCGATCGGTTCAGTCAATTATTGACCGCCTGGGTGCCAATCCTATTCCTATGCAGATACCAGTGGGTGAAGAAGCCAATTTCATTGGTGTCATTGATTTACTGGAAATGAAATCCATTGTTTGGGATAATCCTGATGGGCGAGAATATGTTGTGACTGATATTCCAGCTGAATATAAAGAAGCAGCAGAATTTGCCCGTGAACAAATGCTAGAAAAAGCAGCTGAATTGGATGATGAACTCATTGAAAAATTTCTCGAAGGAGAAGTGATCACCAATGAAGAGCTAAAAACATCCTTGAGAAAAGCTGTGCTGGATAACAAAGCGACCTTGGTCTTTTGTGGATCATCTTTGAAAAACAAAGGTGTCCAGCCAATCCTGGATGCAGTGATTGATTATCTTCCTTCACCATTGGACATTCCAGCCGTTAAAGCCACTTCCCTGGACGGGGAAGAAATCATTGAATTACCTACTTCCGATACAGAATATTTGAGTGCTCTTGTTTTTAAGATTGTCAGTGATCCTTATGTTGGTCGTCTGGCTTATTTCCGTGTCTATTCCGGCAGGATGATCGCAGGAGAATCTGTACTCAGTCCTATTAAAGGCAAGAAGGAACGTGTTGGTCGATTAATTAGAATGTATGCTGACCGCAGAGAAGATGTGGATTTTATTCCATCCGGTGATATCGGTGCTATTTTAGGTCTTAAATTTACTTTTACTGGTGACACACTCTGTAATCCGGGTAAACCACTTGTATTGGAAACGATCAGTTTCCCAGAACCAGTTATCTCCATTGCGATAGAACCGAAAACAACTGCGGATCAGGATAAGATGGGGGAGGCTTTACGCCGTCTATCAGAAGAAGACCCGACGTTCCGCGTTCACTCCGATGATGCGACCGGACAGACGATTATCTCTGGTATGGGTGAACTTCATTTGGATGTTCTGGTTGACAGAATGATGCGCGAATTTAACGTCAAAGCCAATGTAGGCAGGCCGCGCGTATCCTACCGCGAGACAATCCTTAATCCAGTCCATGAATTAAGTTATAAATATGTAAAACAAACTGGTGGCCATGGTCAATATGGACATGTGGTCATCAATATGGAGCCATTAGAACGTGGTGGTGGGGTTGTTTTCGAAGAAAAAATTGCCGGTGGAACGATTCCAAAAGAATATTTTAAGGCCATTGAAAACGGTGTCAAAGAAGCGTCTCAATCTGGTATTTTGGCAGGTTATCCTGTCACTGACCTTAAGGTGACACTGGTTGACGGATCTTACCATGAGGTAGATTCCAGCGAAATGGCATTCAAAATGGCTGCGGTTTTTGCTTTCAAAGAAGCTTTTCAGAAGGGGAAACCCACGTTACTGGAACCGATCATGAAGGTTGAAGTTGTTATGCCGGAAGAATATCTGGGAGATGTATTGGGACAGATCAATTCCCGGCGTGGAGAAATTCAAGGAACAGATTTACGACCAGGAAATTCTCATGCAATTAGAGCTCTGGTCCCATTGGCTGAAATGTTTGGTTATGCTACAGAATTACGCTCTGCAACACAGGGACGTGGTGTTTTCTCAATGGAATTTCACCATTACTCTCCAGTTTCGGATTCTGTGGCTCATCGTATTCTAAATTATTAAAAAAATCATCAAGATTTTTAAGGAGATGTGACTCTTATGGCGAAGGAGAAATTTGATCGCAGTAAACCCCACCTGAATGTGGGAACAATGGGACATATTGACCATGGGAAGACCACGCTGACAGCAGCGATCACCAAGGTCAGTCAGTTAATGGGATTCGCAGATTACCGGCATTATGACCAGATTGATAATGCACCGGAAGAAAAAGCACGTGGGATCACCATCAACATTTCGCATGTTGAATACCAGACCGAGAAACGGCACTATGCGCACGTGGACATGCCTGGTCACCGTGACTACATCAAAAACATGATTACCGGTGCCGCTCAGATTGATGGAGCGATCCTGGTGGTTGCAGCGCCGGATGGCCCGATGCCGCAGACACGTGAACACGTGTTGTTAGCCCGTCAGGTAGAAGTGCCGAGCATTGTAGTCTACATGAACAAAACCGACCAGATGGACGATCCTGAATTGTTAGAGCTGGTGGAATTAGAATTACAGGAAATGTTAACCGAGTACGGTTTTCCGGGAGATGAAACCCCGATCGTCAAAGGATCAGCGTTGAAAGCATTGGAATGCACATCAACCGACCCGATGGCACCTGAATACGACAGCATTCGTGAGTTATTGGATGTGGTAGACAGCTACATTCCCCAACCGGTACGTGAAACAGAAAAACCGTTCATGATGCCAGTGGAAGACGTCTTCTCGATCAAAGGTCGTGGCACAGTGGTGACAGGCCGTGTGGATCGTGGCTTGATCAAAGTCGGCGAACCGGTAGAAATCGTAGGATTACGCGAGAAGAGCATGAGCTCGGTCTGCACGGGTGTGGAAATGTTCCACAAACTGCTGGATCAGGGTATGGCAGGCGACAACTTGGGGTTGTTATTGCGCGGCATCAACCGCGATGACGTAGAGCGTGGTATGGTAATTGCCAAACCTGGCAGCATCACCCCGCACACCAAATTCATGGCGGAAGTATACGTGTTACGGCGTGATGAAGGTGGACGACACAAACCATTCTTCCCGGGATACCGACCGCAGTTCTACATTCGAACGATGGATGTAACCGGATCGATCACCCTGCCGGAAGGCGTGGAAATGGTAATGCCCGGAGACAATGTCAACATGATGGTCGAACTGATCGTCCCGGTTGCATTGGAACAGGGTTCAAAATTTGCAATTCGCGAAGGTGGCCTGACTGTCGGCGCCGGCGTGATTACTAAGATACTTCAGTAGGTGGTAAATGGCTAAACAACGTATACGTATTCGTCTCAAAGCATATGATCATCGGGTTCTTGATCAATCAGCAAAACGCATTGTCGATACTGCTGAACGATCTGGTGCAAAAGTTGTGGGCCCAGTTCCACTTCCTACCAAAAAAGAACGGTTCACTGTGCGTCGATCAACATTTATTGACAAAGATTCACATGAACATTTTGAAATCAGAACACATAATCGTCTGATCGATGTATTGGAACCAGATTCAAAAACAATTGATATGTTAATGCGATTAAATTTGCCTGCTGGCGTTGATATTGAAATTAAGATCTAATTATTATTCTAGAAAAGCACTTTAAATTAGCATTACAAAGTGAGAAGGATGGCAAGCGCTATCCTTCTCAAAATGTAGATAACATGATATATTTGTAAGGTTGTGGGTTTCTCGAAACCTGCTACGTTTAGGCTGAGTAAGAGTGGTCTCGTGCGCGGACTGGAAAAGATGCGGAGTTTTGCAGCGAACGACTTACTGCTCAGTATACGGGGATGATGCAGCTTAGCCCAAGCTGACAGTCCTGGCAATTCATAAAACAAGGAGAAAACTGATATGTTGAAAGGGCTTATTGGCAAGAAAATCGGTATGACCCAGATTTTCGATGAGAATGGTGCTGCTGTTCCGGTGACCGTTATCGAAGCTGGGCCTTGCTATGTAACCCAAGTGCGTACAGAAGAATGTGATGGCTACACTGCTGTACAACTTGGATATGGCGAGGCAAAACCTAAACGCTTGACCAACGGACAAAAAGGGCATTTAAAGCGCAATAACTTGAATTTACCTCCTCTCAAGTTTTTACGTGAATTTCGTGTTAAAACCCCTGTGGTTAACGAAGGTGATAAATTGTCTGTAGATGTCTTTACAGTTGGTGAGTTTGTTGATGTTGTTGGTACCTCTAAGGGTAAAGGTTTCCAGGGTGGTGTGAAACGTTATCACTTCCGAGGTGGTCCCAAGACTCATGGTCAATCGGATCGGCATCGCGCACCAGGTTCTCGGGGTGCGGGTACGACTCCAGGTCGTACTTATAAAGGCTCGCGCGGCCCTGGTCATATGGGTGATGAGCGGGTTACGTCCCAAAACCTGAAGGTTGTTTTGCTAGATGCAGAACGTAACCTGATTGGGGTGCGCGGATCAGTGCCTGGACCACGAGGTGGGGTGGTGCTGGTTAAAGAGGCACGAAAGAACTAAGGGAGCTGAGAGACTATGAAAGTAGATGTCTTTAACATTGAGGGTAAGAAAGTAAAAACTGTGGAATTATCACCCGCTATTTTTGAAGCCCCAATCAACGTAGATTTAATGCACCAGGCCTTTCTCCGTCAAATGGCGAATGCAAGGCTGGGTACAAGTGACACCAAAACTCGTAATGAAGTTGCTGGTGGTGGTCGTAAACCGTGGCGTCAAAAGGGCACAGGTCGTGCTCGCCAGGGTTCAATTCGTGCAGCGCAGTGGAAAGGCGGTGGCCGCATCCATACTCCTCATCCACGTTCGTACGCTCAGGCAATGCCGCGGAAAATGCGTCGTGCCGCTCTGCGTTCTGCACTGTCCGTAAAAGCATCAGAGAATGCAATTGTGATTATTGATGATTTGAAATTACCAGAAGCGAAAACCCGCGTGATGGCTGGGGTTCTGAACAACCTGGTTGGTCAGGAAAGCGCAGTGATTTTCATTCCGGAAAAAACAGCGTTTGAAGAAGTTATTCGCACCAGTAGTAACTTGCCTGGAACGAAAGTGGTATTAGCCAATTACATCAATATCCGCGATTTAATGAAATACAAGAAAGTAGTATTTCCACTCGCATCTCTGAGCTTGGTAGAAAGTTTTCTAGGGTAGGTAGGAGTAAAAAATGACATCAATTTATGAAGTTCTCCGCCGTCCTCTGGTGACAGAAAAAACAAATTACCAGGTAAACAAATTACATCAATATGTCTTTGAAGTAGCAGGCGAATCAACCCGTACCTTGGTAAAGGATGCAGTTGAACAAATCTTCGATGTGAAAGTGATGAGTGTTAACATTATTAATGTTCCAGCAAAACGAACGCGCAGAGCCCGCAGCAGAAGATTAGCAGTCCGCAACCCTGGTTACAAGAAAGCAATTGTCACGCTTGCACCAGAAGACAGTATTGCAATTTTTGAAGGGGTTGAATAATGGCTATTAAGATATATAAACCAGTAACCCCGGGTCAAAGAAATATGACCGGGTACGGCTTCGAAGAAATCACCAAATCAAAACCCGAACGTTCCTTAATCGTCATTCGCAAAGGTCATTCCGGGCGTAACTCTTACGGACGTATTACTGTTCGACATCGTGGTGGTGGGCATAAACGCTATATCCGTTTGATTGATTTCAAACGCGATAAACGGAATATTCCTGCTACTGTCAATGCGATCGAATACGATCCTAACCGCACAGCTCGTATCGCTCTTTTGTTTTATGTCGATGGTGAGAAACGCTACATCTTAGCGCCGGTCGGGTTAAAAGTTGGAGACACTGTAATTTCAGGATCAGAAGCAGAAATTCGTCCAGGTAATAGCTTGCCCATTTCACGAATTCCTTTGGGAACAATGGTTCACAATGTTGAACTCAAAGAAGGACGTGGTGGTCAAATGGTTAGATCTGCAGGTACTGCAGCTCAGTTATTGGCAAAAGAAGGTGATTTTGCTCAAGTTCGTTTACCCTCGGGTGAGGTTCGCCTGGTGCGACAGGCTTGTTATGCCACTGTCGGTCAGGTAGGAAACCTGGACCATAAGAACATCAAACTGGGTAAAGCTGGACGCAAACGCCATCTTGGTATTCGCCCATCTGTTCGTGGAACAGCTATGTCACCAAAAGACCATCCACATGGTGGTGGTGAAGGTCGTTCACCGGTTGGTATGCCCGGACCTAAAACTCCATGGGGTAAACCAACATTGGGATACAAGACCCGCCGTAATAAAACTTCGAGCAAGTATATTGTTCGTCGTCGTTCAAGCGGTAAACGCGGATAGATAGATGCTAAAGGTTTGAGAGGATAATTATGTCTCGATCGTTGAAAAAAGGGCCATTTGTTGAGCCAAAATTATTAAAGAAAATTGAGCAAATGAATGCCCGTGGAGAAAAAAAGGTGGTTCGTACCTGGAGCCGTGCAAGTGTGATATTCCCGCAAATGCTGGGTCACACCATTGCAGTCCATGATGGCCGCCGTCATGTTCCGATTTATATCACCGAGAACATGGTGGGTCATCGACTAGGTGAATTTGCACCGACCCGAACTTTCCGCGGCCATGTTGCTGAAAAATCTTCAAAAGGGAGATAAAAAATGGCAACTGACATTCGTGCAAAATTAAGCTATTTACCAATTTCTGCGCAGAAAGTTCGCCTGGTGGTGGATACAGTGCGTGGAAAACCTGTTGTGGAAGCGATTAGTATGCTGAAGTTCCTGCAAAAAAGCGCTGCAAAACCTGTAGAAAAATTGTTGACCTCAGCAGTTTCCAACGCAGAAGAAAATTTCGGTGTTAGCCGGGATGACTTATTTGTTTATATGATTACCGCAGACGAAGCACCCACTCGACGATGGCGTCGATTTGGTGCCCGTGGCAGGTTTAAGCCGATATTGCGCAGAACATCACATGTCAATGTGGTCTTACGCGAAAGGCAATAAGACCCGGTGGATCATTTGTTAACAAAGGAAATGTAGGAGAAAATATGGGTCGAAAAGTTCATCCGATAGGTTACCGATTGGGCATCATACAGCCCTGGGACGCTCGTTGGTTTGCAAAAAACAAATCCTATAGCGAGCACTTAAATCAAGATCTTGCTATTCGTAAGATGTTGCAGGAATACTCGGCAAAAGCAGGTGTATCTCGAATTGAGATCGAACGCTTCCCAAGTAAAATCCGTGTGATCGTTCACACTGCAAAACCAGGGATTTTGATTGGTCGAAAAGGTGAAAATGTCAAAAAAGTCCGCAGTGATTTAGAGACTTTAACCGGGCAAAAAGTAGATTTGGATATCAAAGAGATTAAGAATCCTGATCTGGATGCTTTCCTGGTTGCAATCAACATTGCAGGACAGATTGAACGTCGAGTTGCTTACCGTCGCGCCATGAAACGTGCGATAAGTCAGTCAATTCGACAGGGCGCAAAAGGCTGCAAAATTCAGGTATCTGGCCGTTTGGCTGGCGCTGAAATGGCACGCACAGTATGGCTGCGAGAAGGTCGCGTTCCATTGCAGACCTTGCGCGCAGATATTGACTTCGCCCGATATGAAGCCTTGACTACTTACGGTCAAATCGGTATCAAAGTATGGATTTACAAAGGCGACGTTTTGCCCGAGGCGGAAGAGAAATTCGAACGCACCGAAGGCGTATACGTTAGTGAGTAGTAAGGAGAAATAATTACTATGTTGATGCCAAAACGTGTTAAGTGGCGAAAGCAAATGCGTGGTCGTATGCGCGGAAAAGCATTACGAGGAGCAGAGCTGCTGAATGGCGAATTCGGTCTTCAGGCTCTTGAACCTGGTTATGTTTCAGCCCGACAAATCGAGGCTGCCCGTAGAGCGATTGTGCGTTATATGAAGCGACGTGGAAAGGTATGGATCCGAATCTTCCCTGATAAACCATATACCAAAAAACCCGCCGAAACTCGAATGGGTAAAGGTAAAGGTAATGTGGAATATTGGGTGGCGGTCGTCCGACCAGGTCGCATAATGTTCGAGTTGGCTGGGGTGCCGGAAGAGGCAGCATTGCATGCTTTGAAACAAGCAAGTTATAAGTTTGCAATAAAGACCAAAGTTGTCGGCCGCACTGGAGAGACAGTAGGAGAGCAAGAAGAATGAAAACAGCTGAAATTCGAAACATGTCTGATGAGGAAATTCGAAGCCGTATCGATGATACACGCCAGGAATTAATGAACTTGAGATTTCAAGTTGTGACTGGACAGCTAACAGATACGAGTCGATTAAAAAGAGTTCGACGCCAGATTGCGCAATTGGAGACAATTCTTCACGAACGTGAGATGGTACGAGCTGAGGAAGGTGAAGCATGAATAGTCGACGTCGATTAACAGGTGTTGTCACCAGCGATAAAATGATGAAGACCGTGATTGTTGAAGTTACAAGCACTTTTCGACATCCCCTTTACAAAAAAGTGGTTCATAATCAAAGACGCTTTAAAGCACATGATGAACTGGGATGCAGTGTTGGTGATAAGGTCGAAATTGTTGAAAGCCGTCCGCTTTCCAAAGAAAAACGCTGGGTTGTGCAATCGATTATCCGTCGTACCGGAGAACCAGCCGATGCTGGCAAGATTGTTGAAGGAGAATAGGTATGATCCAGCAAGAATCCAGATTAAAAGTTGCTGACAATACCGGAGCAAAGGAACTTCTGGTTATCCATGTGATGGGTGGTTCAGTGGTTCATTATGGCAGAGTTGGAGATTTGGTTGTCGCGACAGTAAAATCTGCCGCACCACAAGGTTCTGTGAAGAAAAGTGACATTGTCAAAGCAGTAATCGTGCGGTGTGCAAAAGAATGGCGTCGTGAAGATGGATCTTCGATCCGGTTTGATGATAATGCCGCCGTAATTCTTGATGGCGAAACGCAGAATCCAAAAGGGACCCGTATCTTTGGGCCGGTTGCACGTGAACTACGTGAAAAAGGCTTTATGAAGATCGTCTCACTGGCTCCGGAAGTTCTATAGGGAAATGGTAGGAGTATAGCCAATGAGTACAAAAATTCGTAAAGGCGACACAGTAATTATCGTTACCGGTCGCGAAGAAGATAAAGATAAAAAGGGTGAGGTTATTAAAGTTTTGACCGAAGACAAACGTGTTGTCGTGCAAGGAGTAAACCTGCGCAGCAAACACCAGAAACAAGTTCAGTCACAAGGTCGAACCATTAACCCTGGTATGGTGCGCTTCGAATCATCAATTGATATTTCTAACGTCATGTTGGTTTGCCCAAAATGTGGAAAACCAACCCGGGTTGGACAATCAGAACAAGGTGACAAGAAGTCAAGAATTTGCAAAAAATGCAATGCCTTAATTGATGAATAGGCCGGCTGGGAGCTAGAGAATGAATGCATTTAAAGAAAAGTATATAAACGAAGTTGCGCCTGTTTTGATGAAGGAATTAGGTTTTCAAAACCCGAACGAATTACCTCGAATTTCAAAGGTTGCTGTGAATATTGGAATGGGTGAAGCTCTCGATACCCCGAAATCATTGGACGCAGCAGTGAATGATTTGAGAACCATTACCGGGCAACAACCTGTTGTTACCAAAGCTTCTAAAAGTATTGCTGCTTTCAAGCTACGTGAAGGTAGAGAAATCGGTGCAAAAGTTACTTTACGTGGAGAACGCATGTGGGCTTTCCTTGACCGCCTCATCAACATCGCTTTACCACGCGTACGTGACTTTCGGGGGATTTCTCCTGACTCGTTTGATGGACGGGGAAACTACACCCTTGGTTTGCGGGAACAATTGATTTTTCCTGAAATCGAATTTGACAAAGTTGACAAAGTTCGTGGGTTGGAAATCACAATTGTTACGACTGCAGAATCCGATGATCAAGCCCGATTATTATTAGGCTTGCTAGGCATGCCATTCAGAAAGGAATAATATGGCAAAGAAGTGTATGGAATATCGTGAAAAACGTCGAAAATTCTCTGTGCAGGTGCGGAATCGCTGCAATCGCTGTGGCCGCCCGCGTGGATATATTCGTCGATTTGGTCTGTGTCGTATTTGCTTCCGCGAAGTAGCGTTGGAAGGTCAAATCCCAGGCGTAAAGAAATCATCGTGGTAGTTCTCAAGTGGAGGTATTAGCATGAGTGTTAACGATCCAATTGCCGATATGCTGACACGCATTCGCAATGGTTTGATGATCCAACAGGCAGCAGTTGCGATGCCAAATTCAACAGTGAAAGTGGAAATCGCAAGAATCCTGAAGGAAGAGGGCTACGTTGAGGACTTCGAAGTTGTTGAAGGTGAAAAGCCCTATTTGGCTACATTGAGAGTCAAATTGAAATATGTTGGTGAACGTCGTTTCAGACGACCGGTGATTTCCGGGATCGAGCGTGTAAGCCGCCCAGGACGCCGATACTACACAAAGAAAAATGACATTCCTTGGGTACTCTCAGGGATGGGCATTTCCATTCTTTCCACACCAAAAGGTGTGATGACAGGGCAACGCGCTCGCCAATTAAATGTCGGCGGTGAAATTCTCTGTAAAGTCTGGTAAGCCTGAATGTCAAGGAGGTAGGAATTGTCACGTATAGGACGATTACCGGTAACCGTTCCGGCTGGTGTGGATGTCAAAATTAATGGCCTGCATGTTCATGTAAAAGGACCAAAGGGTGAATTAGAATATCAATTCAACCCTGAAGTAAAAATCGAACGTGAAGGTACTGAAATTATTGTTTCCCGATTAGCTGAAGATGCTCCATTTAGATCTTTACATGGAACGACCCGGGCATTAATTCAAAATATGGTAACAGGTGTTAGCGAAGGCTTCACCGTTGTCTTACAGGTTCAAGGTGTTGGTTACCGCGCCGAATTGAATGGTAAGAACCTGATGCTTTATGTTGGATATTCTCATCCAAAAGAAGTAGAGCCACCCACTGGGATTAGCTTTGAAGTGGATCCACGTGCAGGCTTAATCAAAGTGATGGGATTCGACAAACAGCAGGTTGGTCAGGTTGCGGCTAATATTCGCAAGATTCGCCCCGTAGAGCCTTACAAAGGCAAAGGATTATTCTACCAGGGTGAACGAATTCGCCGTAAAGCTGGTAAGTCTGGAAAGAAATAGAATAGGTGAACGTAAATGGCAAAGCTGAGTCGTAAAGAACAACGTTTGCGAAGACATGCGCGTGTGCGTAAATTTATTAGTGGTAATGCAGAACGCCCTCGTTTGGCAGTTTTTCGCAGTAGTGAAGAAATTTACGCCCAGGTGATTGATGATGTTGCCGGTCATACAATGGCCGCCGCATCAAGTATTGATCATGCATTGCGTGATCAGGTTGATGGTAAAACCAAGACTGAAAAATCTCGCCTGGTTGGTAAGCTCGTGGCAGAACGTGCGAAAGAAAAAGGAATCACTAGTGTCGTTTTCGATCGTGGTGGTTTTCGCTACATCGGCCGAGTTAAGGCTCTCGCAGAGGCAGCCCGCGAGGCTGGCTTGGAGTTTTAGGAAAAGAAAGGGCCTGACATATGGAAAAGAAAGAATTTCTCAGTATGGAAAAACAGTATGATGAACGCGTAATTGAAATCGCCCGTGTGGCCAAAGTTGTAAAAGGTGGTCGTCGATTCCAATTCCGTGTTGCGATAGTCGCTGGTGATAATAATGGTCGTGTGGGCCTTGGAGTTGGGAAAGCAAATGCTGTACCTGACGCAATGCGAAAAGCAACTGAACGAGCTCATAAAAATATGAGAAACGTTGCAGTTTACAACACAACGATCCCACACCTCGTGAATGGTAAGGTAGCGGGCGCAAAAGTGATGTTGAAACCTGCTTCCCGTGGAACTGGCGTTATCGCTGCTGGTGGTGTTCGTGCAGTTTTGGAAGCTGCTGGCATTCGCGATATTCTGACCAAGTCACTCGGAAGCGCAAATGTTCTCAACGTCGTAAAAGCGACACTCGAAGCTTTGGATCAATTAAAATCACCAGAAGAAGAGGCGAATCGCCGCGGAAAAACCACGAAAGAGATGTTACCTTTCTGGGAACGGAGGAAGGATGCCTAAGAAAAAAGAAGAAGCAAAGAAAAAAATGCTTCGTATTACATTGGTAAAAAGCGCTATTGGTTATTCTGTGCGCCATAAAGCAACTGTGCGCGCATTAGGTTTACGAAAAATGAATCAATCGGTGGTTCAGGAAGATAATCCCACCATTCGTGGCATGTTATCAAAAGTGAATCATCTTGTAGTAATTGAAGAGCAGGTGGAAGAATGAATCTAAATGATCTTATCCCCAATGAAGGATCCCGAAAACGTCGTAAGAGAGTAGGGCGTGGTATCTCTGCGGGCCAGGGTAAGACCGCTGGTAAAGGAACAAAAGGTCAGAATTCCCGTTCTGGTGTAGGTGGAAACCTGTATCGCCAGGGGGGTAACCTTCCTTTCTACCGTCGTCTTCCGTTCATGCGTGGTGAGGGTTTCACACCGCCAAATCGTGTTGAATATAATGAGATTAATCTCAGTCAGTTGGCAAAATTTGAAGCCAATTCTGAAATCACCCCCCAGAAATTAGCTGAATTGAACATGTTACATAAAAACAGCAATCCAGTGGTGATATTAGGAAATGGGGAAGTTTCAGTTCCTCTGACAGTTAAGGTTCAACGGATAACAAAAACCGCTCAAGAAAAAATTGAAGCGGCTGGTGGAAAAGTGGAACTGATCGCTTAAATGCGATCAGCAAAGGAGACCAACAAATGAAACGGTCCGCTTGGCGCTATTTATTCAAATCTGAGGATATTCGAAAGAAATTACTGATGACATTGCTGTTACTGGTAATTTACCGGTTGGCAGCCAACGTGCCGGTTCCTGGGATTAACCGTGAGGTCATCGCAGGCTTAGTCAGTCAGGGTGGGGCGGCAGGTAATCTTTTGGGATTACTTGATTTGCTATCTGGTGGAACAATTTCTAACTTTTCCATTCTGGCAATGGGTGTTTATCCTTACATTACAGCACAAATTATTCTCCAATTATTAGTTCCGATCATTCCCGCTCTCGAAGCCAAGATGAAAGAAAACCCACGTGAAGGACAAAAGTGGATGGAACGCTGGACAGTCATTCTGACAGTGCCCATGGCTTTGCTCTCTGCAGTTGGTCAGATCAATATTTTCAACTCCATGGCTCAACAAATGGGTGGTCAATCGGTGCTCACATTTCAATTTGGTTTTTCAGGAGTAAATACAATTCCTACCTTAACCATTTTGCTGAGTATGATGGCCGGAACGATGTTTGGTATTTGGCTGGGTCAATTAATATCTGAGTATGGTATCCCGAAGCAAGGGTTGTCTCTGATCATCTTCGCTGGGATCGTTGCTCAAATTCCGAGAAACCTGGTGAGTCTTTTTGCTGATCAATCCAATGGTTGGTGGTTATTCCTGGTGACAATTGTTATCCTGGTTTTGACCATCTTTGCCATCGTATTTGTACAGCAAGGCCGCCGAAATGTGCCAGTTCTCTTCCCTGGAAGACGTATTGGCAGTCGTATGTCAATGCCGGTGCGTAGTAACCTACCATTAATGGTGAATATGGCCGGTATGATCCCGTTGATTTTTGCTCAATCAATCATTACCTTCCCGGCAATATTGGCTTCTTATTTTATGAATAGTAAAGCAACCTGGGTAGCTAATTTCTCAACCGGGATTTACAATCTTTTCAACGGACAGAGCATAGCTTACGCAATTATGTTCTTCTTGATGGTTGTTCTGTTTACTTTCTTTTATACGGACGTACTATTCGCACAACAAAACTATGGCGATAACCTGAAGCGTCAGGGCGCACAAATTCCAGGTGTATTGCGAGGTGCCCCAACTCAAAAGTACCTTACAAAAGTACAGCGGCGAATCACATTCCCGGGTGCTTTATTCCTTGGTATTGTAGCGGTGCTACCTTACATAGTCAGCCTTCTCCTACCACCCAGTATTGGTGGAGCAAGTTTGTTCCTCATTAATTCTGCTGGTTTGCTGATTGTTGTTGGTGTTGTACGGGATACGTTTAACATCATTGAAACAGAATTAAAATTACATGGGTACGAAGAAAGTTTGATTAAAGGATAGTCAAGGAACCAATCTAATGGCAAAGTTTATTGTACTGCTGGGTCCTCCTGGAGCCGGAAAAGGAACACAAGCACAGATCATATCCAAAACATTGGATCTTGCTCATATATCATCAGGTGATATCTTTCGAGAGAATTTGAAAAAACAAACAGAACTCGGAAAATTAGCCCAAACGTATATGGATAGAGGTGCACTTGTTCCGGATGATGTGACGATTGCGATGATTCGAGACCGCCTAAGTCGTCCAGATTGCAATAACGGAGCATTGTTGGATGGGTTTCCGCGGACACCGCCTCAAGCAATAGCCCTTGACGAAATGTTGAGTGAAACCGATCAGAAAATTGATTGTGTACCTTACATCAACGTTCCGGCTGAAGTTCTGATTGAAAGATTAAGTGGTCGATGGACCTGCCCAACCTGTGGATTTGTCTATCACGAAAAATTCAATCCTCCAATCAAGCCGGGTATTTGTGATAAAGATCAAAGTGTCCTGATTCAGCGAGTAGATGATAAGGTTGAAACGGTAAAAAAGAGAATTGATGTGTATTGGGAACAGACATCTCCATTAATTGAGTACTATCAACAGAACAATCTGCTGATTGAAGTTGATGGCACACAATCTATTGAGGATGTCTCCTCCCAGTTACTTGAGTCAATTCAAAGGAGATGCTCCTGATGATGTCATGGGAACGCCAGATAACCATAAAATCCAAAAGAGAACTTGAAATAATGCGTACAGCAGGCATGATAAATGCTGAAGCATTACAAGCTGTGGCGGATTTGGTTGAGCCTGGTGTTACCACTGCAGAATTAAATGCAGCCGCAGATGCTGTGCTTAAAAAACATGGCGTTTATTCGCCTTTTTTGAATTATCCGGGTGCATATCCATACCCTGCCAGTACAACCATCAGTATCAATGAAGAATTGGTGCATGGTATCCCTGGAAAAAGAGTATTAAAAGAGGGTGACATCGTTTCGGTTGACTGTGGAACTGTTTATGAAGGATTCGTTGCAGATTCCGCGATCACAGTCCCGGTTGGTGAAATAGCCGAACTAACACGTAAATTATTATCGGTGACAGAAGAAGCATTGTATGTCGGCATAAAGCTCATGGCACCTGGAAATCGGGTTGGAGATGTGTCCTCTGCAATTCAAACCTATGTTGAAGACAAGGGCTTTTTCGTAACCCGGGAGTACACCGGGCATGGTGTTGGCAGAGAGATGCATGAAGGTCCACAAGTTCCTAATTATGGAATACCGGGGAGAGGAATTCTGCTACGCCCGGGCATGACCATCGCATTGGAACCTATGGTACTGGTGGGAACACCGGCAACACGAGTTTTGAAGGATCAATGGACGGTAATCTCTGCGGATCGTTCCCTCACAGCCCATTATGAACATACCGTGGCAATCACCGAAGACGGCCCGGTCATTATGACACTGCTGGAGAACGGAAACAAGCCTGGACGAAAAAAGTAAGAAGAGGTATAATTTTTGTTTTGGCTGAAAAATAGCAAGCGATTGAGGAGTAGTGATGAAAGTATCACCATCGATTAAGAAGAGATGCACAAAGTGCAAAATTGTAAAAAGACATGGCAGATTGATCGTGATCTGCGAAAACCCAAAGCATAAACAGCGACAAGGCTAAGAGGATTTATGGCGAGAATTGAAGGTGTAGATTTACCGCGCAATAAGCGCATTGAAGTGGCCTTAACCTATATTTATGGTGTTGGACCTACACGTGCTAAACAAATTTTGGCACTCACTAGGGTAAACCCGGATACACGAGTACGGGATCTCTCAGAAGACGAAGCCAATTTGCTCCGTGAATATATCGGAAAGAATTTTGTCGTTGAGGGTGATTTGCGACGTGCCGTGCAGATGAATATTAAACGGTTAGTGGAAATAGGCTGCTATCGTGGTTTACGTCACAGACGTAGTCTGCCAGTTCGCGGTCAACGAACTCGAACGAACGCGCGTACTCGCAAGGGTCCAAAGCGCACCGTAGCAGGTCGTGGTCGACGAAGAGGCGCAACGAAGAAATAATCCTGATTGGATGATTGGTTGGGAATGGTATGACACCCCTCTTAAATACCGCGGCGACCCAATCGATGGACAAACAGGTTATTATGTTGAGAACTGAAAAAAGAGGTTAGTGAGGAAAAATGGCTCAAAACGTACGAACAGCAAGACGCTCTGCTTCGGCTCGAAAAGTAAAGCGACAATTATCCACCGGTCAGGTGCATATTTTTGCTTCATTCAACAATACAATAGTGACTGTATCTGATTTACAGGGTAATACTGTATGTTGGGCGAGTTCTGGATCAGCGGGTTTTAAGGGTTCGCGTAAAAGCACACCATTTGCAGCACGTTTGGCGGCTGAACAAGCCCTCAAAACTGCACAACAAATGGGAGTACAGGAAGTGGATCTGATCATTAAAGGTCCTGGTCCTGGACGTGAATCTGCCATCCGTGCCATTCAAGGCATGGGAATTAAAGTCCGTTCAATCGCAGATATTACACCGGTACCACATAATGGCTGCCGGCCACCGAAGAAACGCCGCGTCTAATTCAAATTAAGAGAGGGTAGTTATGGCAAGATATACCGGTCCGGTATGTAAATTATGTCGGCGCGAAGGAGAAAAACTCTACCTAAAAGGTGCGCGCTGTTTTAGCCCAAAATGTGCAATCGAAAACCGCAACTATGCTCCTGGCATTCATGGTCGTGCCCAATCAGCTCGTTCTGATCGTGGCTCTGACTATTCCCGTCAGTTACGAGCAAAACAGCGTGCCCGTCGCACATATGGTGTTTTGGAACGTCAATTCAGACGTTATTATTCAGATGCCTTGAGGAAACGTGGTTTGACAGGTTTGAATTTACTTCAAATGCTGGAATTCCGTCTTGACAATGTTGTTTATCGTATGGGGTTAGCGGATAGCCGCAGCCAGGCGCGTCAACTTGTCAATCATAGCCACTTCACCGTCAACGACATTAAAGCTGATATCCCTTCAATGATTTTAAAAATTGGGGATGTGGTGACTTTGAGAGAATCATCAGCAAAACTTGATTTCTTCAAAGACATGGCTGCCGTTGCGGAAAAGAGGGCACCATCAATGTGGCTCGATCGTGATCTGGGAAAAATGAGTGGCAAGATCACTCGCCTTCCCGAACGCGCAGAAATTGATGGCACTCTTGATGAACAGTTAATTGTTGAGTATTACTCACGGTAATGAGAATTGAAAATGAGTTCACTGAGTTATCTGGAAGGGGTGAAACGTGTGCGCCTTAAATAGTATGGTAACGCCGAAAGTAGAACGAGAAGCCGAAGCGAGAAATTACGGTAAATTTATCATCAGTCCCCTCGAAAGGGGATACGGTGTCACCCTTGGCAATACTTTACGCCGAGTACTGCTTTCCTCGTTGGATGGAGCTGCGATCACTTCCGTAAGAATTTCGGATGTGCTGCATGAGTTCAGCGATATTCCGGGGGTACGGGAAGACGTAATTCAGGTGATGCTTCAAATTAAGCAATTACACTTAATTCTGCATGATGCTGATTCATCACATTTACATCTGGAAGTACGCGGCGAAGGTGTCGTTACCGCAGCCGATATTCAAGTTCCAGCTGAAGTGGAAGTAGTGAATCCAGAATTGTATTTATTTACTGTAGATGATAATCAAACTCGGTTAGAAATTGACTTTACAGTTGAACGTGGTCGTGGGTATTCCCCAGCATCGGATCGAAGTGGACGTTTGCCGATTGGTGAACTACCTGTCGATGCGATTTACGGCCCGGTTCGACGTGTGAATTATGTCGTTGGCTCAGCCCGGGTTGGTCAAAGTACTAATTTTGATCGTTTGGAGCTGGAAATTTGGACGGATGGAACTGTAGAACCTGAAAAAGCGCTTGGGGAAGCTTCAAAAGTTCTAATTGATCATTTGCGCTTCATTTCTGGTATTTCGGAAGAAACATTTGTTGTTAGTAGTGAACAGGAACCAACTGGTGGAAGTCGATTAACCAGTGAAGCTGCTGAAACACCTATCGAAAACCTTGATTTATCAGTTCGTGTATTCAATTCATTGAAACGCACTGGTGTAACCACTGTCGGTGATGTGCTCGATTTGCTCGAAAAAGGTGAAGAGGCAGTGATGTCCATTCGCAATTTTGGTGAGAAAAGCCTTGATGAGTTACGTCAAAAAATGGTCGAAAAAGGTTTCCTACAACAAGATGAAGAAGATGAGACGGAGTAAGCAACTATGCGTCATCGTGTAGCAGGTTACAAACTAGGTCGCACAAGCGACCAACGCAAAGGACTTCGCCGAACTATGATACGGCAGCTTTTTGAACATGAGCGAATTCAAACCACTCGTGCCAAAGCAGCATCAATTCGTGGAGAAGCTGAACGTCTGATTACTGTTGCGCGCAATAGCGCCGATGGAAGCGACATGGATAAAGTGAACGCTCGCCGATTGGTAGCTGCGCGGCTCGGGAATGATCCCGAAATTGTGAAAAAATTATTTGATGATATTGCACCGCGCTTCAGTACCCGTAAAGGTGGCTACACCCGCGTTCTTAAACTAGGACCGCGTTTGGGAGATGCTGCTGAAATGGTCTTATTGGAGTTGGTGGAAGAATAATTCTTCCGGGATATCCGGATGAAATGGCACGTTACCAAGTAAAAATAGCTTATGATGGGTCCGAATTCTTTGGCTTTCAACGCCAGGGAGAAACCCGGACAGTGCAGCTTGAGATTGAAAATTCCCTGAGAAAAATTGGATGGGGTGGTCAATCAATTTTTGCAGCGGGTCGGACGGATACTGGCGTACATGCCTCTGGACAGGTGATCGCATTTGATTTTGAGTGGAAACACTCAGAAGAGGCGCTGCAAAAAGCGCTGAATGCCAATCTGCCGAAGGATGTCGCAGTACATGCGGTAAAGGTGGCAGAGGAGTGCTTCCATCCCCGTTTTGAAGCGATATCACGTTGCTATCATTACCGCATTTACTGCCAACCCACCAGAGATCCATTGCTGGATCGTTATCGGTGGAGAGTATGGCCTCCAGTATCCATTGAGGATTTGCAACTGGCTGCCGGTGAACTGATTGGAACGCATGATTTTGCAGCTTTCGGTTTACCTCCTAAAAAAGGTGGTAATACAATTCGTACGATATTTTCTGCGAATTGGATTAATGACCGGCAAGAATTCCTTTTTCAAGTGAAAGCAAATGCTTTTCTTTACCACATGGTAAGAAGAATCGTTTTTTTGCAAGTAAAGATTGCACAGGGAATTTGGACAGTAGATCAATTACATGAAGGTGTTCACCATCAAGTAGATCAATTGCCAGGTTTGGCAATTCCGAATGGGCTAGAATTAGTACAGGTTCAATATCAAAATCAAATTATTGATGAGTAAAAAAAGGAAAAACCTTTTTGTTTAAGAGAAAGGATGACCGTGGAAAAGACGTATGTCATAAAGGGCACTCCCGAATCAAACTGGCTATTGGTTGATGCCAAGAATCAGAAGCTCGGTCGCCTGGCCACGCAAATAGCCAGTTATTTGTTGGGAAAACACAAACCGACATTTACGCCAGGTGTTGATATGGGCGATTTTGTTGTTGTGATCAATGCAAAAGATCTTGACATTGATCAAAAACGGTTGGATACAAAAATGTACCACCGCCATTCGCATTACCCGGGTGGTTTGAAGAGCATTACCATGCGCCGCCAAATGGAAATTTATCCGGATCGTGTTATTCACGCAGCCGTGTGGGGGATGATCCCTCATACAAAACAAGGGCGAAAATTAATTAAACGCCTGCGTATCTATTCCGGTACTGAGCATCCACATGAAGCTCAGAAACCTGAACCCGTAGCGTAAAGGAGATTAATTGATGGCACAATTTTATGAAGGTATTGGCCGACGAAAACAGAGTACAGCCCGCGTGCGACTCACCTCCGGTTCTGGTAAGTTTCTGATTAACGAAAAACCACTGGATGTTTATTTTGGCAGAATGGGTGATATGGATTCAATCCTTTCGCCATTCAACGCGGTAGACCAGGATAACAATGGTTTTGACGTCTCCGTCAAAGTCAGTGGTGGCGGTGTGAATGGTCAGGCTGAGTCTGTCCGTTTAGGTTTAGCACGCGCATTTGTAAAAATGAATGAAGACTATTTGTCCTCACTCCGAAAAGCTGGTTTGTTGACCCGCGATGCTCGTGTGAAAGAACGGAAGAAACCAGGTCTTAAGAGAGCCCGCAAGGCACCTACTTATACTAAACGTTAAATTCAATACTTTTACTAAAAAGATCACAGAACTTGGGTTGTTTCACAACCAGGTTCTGTGTTGTTTAAGAAAACTGGGTTAGAATTCTGTTCAAAGACAATTGATGAAATAATGAATATCAGGATGAAAGCGTGGAATCTTTTACAGGAATTACCATAATTGGTCTGGGACCAGGAAACATCGACCTTCTTACAAAGCAAACCTGGGAGTTAATAAATCAAATCGATTTAATATATTTAAGAACAGCGCAACATCCTGCTGTAGGCGGGTTTCCTAAAAAATTAAAAATGATTAGTTTTGATGAAGACAATCAGAAAATTAAGGATGGTGATCAGGTTTGTGAGCATATTGTCGACACCATCCTATCAACTGCTCTAGAAAGGAACGCTATAACCTATGCAGTTCCTGGTCATCCATTAGTAGCTGAATCCACCACACCCAGGATTTTGCAACGCGCCAAACAAGTTGGTATTCCTACTAGAATTCTTGAGGCTGTTAGTTTCCTGGAACCTACATTTACCGCCTTAGAGATTGATCCATTCAACAGTATCACAATGATGGATGCATTTGATGTAGGCAATGCTAATTTTCCGCAATTTCCGCCTAATCGTCCAGTCTTGATTGCCCAAATCTATTCCAGAATGATTGCAGCCGAAGTCAAACAAACTTTGCTGGAAGTATACAAGGATGACCACCCGGTCAAATTGATTCATTCTGCAGGATCAAAACAACAAAAGGTTGAGAGCATTCCTTTATTTGAAATAGACCGCAGCAAACATATCGGCATTTTTACTTCTCTATTTGTAGAACCGCTGGAGAAAGACACATCTTTCGAAGAATTTCAGGAAATCATCGCGCATTTGCGGGCACCTGATGGATGCCCCTGGGATCGCGAACAGGATCATAAATCTCTGCGACCTCATCTACTTTCAGAAACTTACGAATTAATCTCAGCTTTGGATGAAGAAGATCCAGACCATATAAAAGAAGAATTAGGGGATTTGTTATTACAAATTGTTCTTCATGCTCAAATTGCATCTGAATATGGGGAATTTACGATGGCGGAGGTAATTAAAGGTATCAGTGAAAAGTTGATTCGCCGGCACCCGCACGTTTTCACTCAGCTGCCCGTTGATGGTGTGGAGCAGGTGTTGACGAATTGGGAAAAAATTAAAGAGTCTGAACGCGCTGAACATAGAACAAAGCAGGAGAATGGCATTTTGTCAGGCGTTCCGCATGAATATCCGGCATTAGCGCAATCCCAGGAAATTCAAAACCGCGCAGCCCGGGTCGGATTTGATTGGGAAACTGTTGACCCTGTTGTTGAAAAGATTCATGAAGAGATCAATGAAATTGTACAATCCTCAACAAAAGAGTCACAATTAATGGAACTTGGTGATCTGTTATTTGCAATCGTAAATCTAATTCGCTGGTACGGTGGTGATGCGGAATCAATCCTGCGTGAAACCAACCTGAAATTTAGAAAACGATTCAATTATATCGAGACCCAGGTGAAGAGTATGAAGAAATCCATGAAGGATTTCTCATTGGAAGAATTAGACCGATTTTGGGATTTGGCTAAAAAATCAGGTTTATAAAGGTTTGAACCTCGCAGTGAAATGCCTTAAAAGTTCAGGTGCATAGGTAAACTCAAAACCGGTATATCTGCTCTTCTGATCGTAAACCTGTTTCGCAGTTTTTACTACGAAGTCCAGATGGCTCTGGGTATAGACCCGACGGGGAATTGCCAGGCGTACAAGTTCCAGCCTGGGGTGGACCATTTTACCGGTTTTTTGGTCAGTATAAGCGAACATGACCGATCCGATCTCAACCCCGCGAATCGCACCTTCTTCATATAAGGCTACTGCCAGCGTTTGTCCAGGGTATTGATGAGCAGGAATTTGGGGTAATAAAGTGCCTGCATCCAGATAGACAGCATGCCCCCCGGCGGGCTGCATGATAGGGATACCAACAGAAACCAACCCATTCGCCAGATAAGCGGTTTGTCCAATGCGGTAGGCTAAATAATCTTCATCCAGTCCTTCCCGCAGTCCTACAGCCACAGCATCCAGATCCCTGCCGGCAAGTCCGCCATAACTAACAAAACCTTCTTTGAGAATTAAATCATTGGAGATTTTCTGAAAGATCCCATTGTCTCTGACTGCCAGAAAACCGCCGATATTCACCAGAGCATCTTTTTTGGCGCTCATCCAGGCACCATCAGCATAACTGAAAATTTCCTGAGCAATACTCAAAATGGATCTGTTTTGACAACCTGCTTCTCTTTGTTTAATAAAATAGGAATTTTCAGCGAATCGGCAGGCATCTATAAAAAACAGGATACCGTACTCGTGATAAATTTCTGCAACCTGACGGATATTCTCCAGGCTGACTGGTTGACCACCACCTGCATTGTTGGTAATGGTGATAGTGCCAAAAGGAATGTTTTCGGGTCCGGTTTCCTGAATGAATTGCCGCAATTTTTCCAGGTCCATATTCCCTTTAAAGGGATCCAGATTCGAAGTATCAAACGCGTTTTCATTCACTAAATTTACTGGATTTGCTTTTCTGGCACGAATATTTCCTTCAGTTGTATCAAAATGCATGTTGGAAGGAATAAACTGCCCTGGTTTGACTAAAATATTGACGATTATATTTTCAGCAGCGCGTCCCTGATGGGTGGGGACGAAAAATTCGAATCCAAAAATCTCCTGCATAACTTCAGAAAACCGGAAAAATGATTTTGCGCCAGCGTACGATTCATCTCCGGTCATCATGGCAGCCCATTGGAACTGGCTCATTGACCCGGTTCCAGAATCGGTCAGCAGATCAATGAAAACATCTTCCGCACGTAGGTTAAACAGATTGTACCCAGCAGCTTTGATTGCCTCAAGCCTGGATTCTCTGGTAATTAGCCGGATTGGCTCAACCATTTTAATTCTAAAAGGTTCGGGTAAATAAGTCATTGATAAACTCCTCATTTGATTTCATAATCCTAAGTTTACTGATTTTTGAAAATAATCAAAATCTTTATGGATGATAATTATTTATAAATTATTTTTATAATCATTTACCGAATATTAATAATATTTAAACGAATATTAAAAATATTGAATTAACTATTGACAATTTTATGAATTATGCTAAACTTATTTCAGATTTCATGCGATTGGAGCTACTGATGAAAAAAACCATCTTTAAAGAAGTAAATTCTCTTATGATTAATTGCAAAAAAAGTGTGTTTATACGTGGGTGGGAAAAAGAGGAAGTTGAAGTTCGCTATCCTGAAAACAAAGTATGTAATCTCAATATCGCTCAAGGGTTACTGGAAATCGATGCGAAAAGCTATTGTATCGTTTCTATCCCAGGAAATGTAAAAATATCTGTCGAGAAAATTGACGGGAATTTTGAAAGCGTTGGGAAGCTTGGATTGCTGGACATAGAAACTGTCGGTGGAAATTGTACAGTTCAATCTGCAGAAGGATTATCGGTAGAGAAAGTGGGCGGAAATTGCAAAATTGGGTTTATTGGAAATGATGCCAAAATTGAAATGGTGGGGGGCAATCTTAGTTTCATCGCTGAAAATAGCATGATGGAGATCAATGGCGTTGGTGGAAATTTATCCGGAGAAGCAGAAAACATCAGTCTCAGTACATCTGTTGGGGGAAATATTAAGTTGAATACCAATCGCTTTAACGGGGAAGAAAATCAATTGCGAGCGGGGGGAACCATAAAGCTAAATATCACCGACCTTGCAAATACTTTTATCAATGCCAAAGCAGGAGGTATTGCTTCAATTAATTACCAGGAAAGTTCAGAAAAATTTACCAATGGTAAGTTTGAAAAAACATTTGATGCTGGTGAGAAGATGGTAAAGCTAAGAGCTGGTGGAAATATCAAAATCAGTGACCAGGAACCTGATTTTGAGCTCAATATGGATTTCGGTTCTGCAGATGACACTTATGTGGACGAAATCGAACAGAAATTTAAAACCCGGGCATTGCAAAGCAGCGGCTTTGACTTCTCTGATCTTTTTGATTTGGAGGGTGAAATAGCTGAAAAGATTAGGGAAAAAACCGATATGGCCGATGAAAAAATTCAAAGGGCAATGGAAAAAATGGAAAGAAAGTTCTCATTTAAGGAAGAGTTTGGGAATATTCCTCGGCCACCTCGGCCGCCACGCCCGCCACGCCCGCCACGACCACAAATCGAGCCACAACCCAGGCCAACAAAATCTTCAGGCATCAGTAAAGAAGAAAAATTAATGATTTTACAGATGTTACAGAATGGGAAGATTAATGCAGAAGAAGCAGACAGATTATTAAGTGCATTAGAACAATCCTGAAAATAAAAGGGAAAAGTCATGGAACTGAATCGCTTGGATGTTTTAAAAAAAGTTGAACTGGGTGAAATATCTTTAGAAGAAGCTGCAGCAATTCTGTCTGAGTTGGAAGAGCAACAATTTTCAATTCAGGAAAAAAGCGAAGTTGTGATAAACCCGCCGCTTACCGATCAGCAAACCAGACAATCAGAAAAGAGAGATAAACCTGCCTGGTCAATCGTTTTTTGGATAATCCCGTTGTTTCTTGGTGTTTTATTAACGGTGTTTTCAGCAAACTGGTTCTATCAAAATTATCTGATATCTGGTTTGGGTTATAAATTCTGGCTCACATGGATTCCTTTTCTGATTGGTATATTTATGATCTACATAGGATGGGGTCTACAACGAGCCAGGTGGATACATATTAATATTAAACAACCAAAAGGGCAGAGTCCGCAAAGGATTTTTCTCGCCTTTCCTTTGCCGTTTCAATTTGCTGGATTCATTTTGAAGATATTTAAAGGAAAACTACCCAAAACCGCTTCAGGGGCAAACATTGAAGAAATTATGAGCACACTGGATCAATATTTAGAAAAGGATGAGCCTTTATTTGTGAACGTGAATGATGACGACGGTACAAAAGTCGAAATCTACATTGGATGATTCTTTAATGTCAAAATACATCTGAAAATCAGGTGCATTATTTATTTAATTATCAAATTAGAAATTTGAACTAAATCTTTTAGAGACGATCTGAGCATCACTTCAATATTTTTGGGTTCTGTTTTTTGGCGAACATTCGCTCTCCAAATAACACTGGTTAACCTTTTTTAATTGAGAAATTTCCAATTTGAGTTCAGCTCAACAATTATTTTGGCAGCTATAATCAGGATATGCGATTTGATCGAAGAACATTCATTCCTGTTTTTACAATTTTGGTGATTTCAGTATTTCTGATTCTTATCAATATTCCCAATGCTAGATTGAAAAGTGAAGTGAAGATTAAGAATGAAACATCCACTCCATATTTATTGAAATTGGATCTTCCCGAACAAATTTGGAATGGTCGCGGGGAAAAAATTTACTTCCAATTTAGAAACGACGATATCCGGGCCGAATTTAACTCGCAGAAACAGGATAAAACGGGTGCAGAAATTGGAAAAATTCAAAATCTGGAGATTGATTTGGTTCTTGTCGGTGCTGAATTTAATCCACCGGGGTATACGATCATCCCGATTATTGGCGATAGAGAAATTAAGACCCAATGGCAGGTAACTTCGCTCTCTACCCAGGATATTCGTGGATCTGTTTGGGTATATATCAATACGATCCTTGAAGGGCAAGAGGGAGGAAATGAAAGAGAGTTGATTTTTACGAGGGACTTCAAGATCCAAAATAAGATGATTTTCGGTTTGAAAATTGGGACCTTCCAATGGATCTTATTCTCCATAATCTTACTCAATTTATTATTTATGGCAAAAATTTTAAGAAAATATTGATTTACAGGCTGATAAAATAATTAACTATTATAATTAATAATCAAAGTTGATAAGAAAATCCCCAACAGTATTGAAAGCAATCAAATTCCTTTGTGATAAAATGAACTTGCATCAGCAGGTTAGGCGTGATTTATCAACAACCGAGAAAATAAATGAGGAGAGTATATGCTGAACCAATGGCTGTATATAGGTATTTTTTTCATCATTGCATTATTTTTACCAGCTGTAGCCATCTTTCTGGCACGTGTTTTATCACCCAAAAAACCAACCAAGATTAAAAATTCAGTCTATGAATGTGGTATGGAAACATACAAACCCACCTGGATTCAATTTAAAATCCAATATTATTTATATGGGTTAATTTTCCTGATTTTTGATGTTGAAATTGTATTCTTATTTCCATTCGCCGTTGCGTATGACAAATTAGCATTATTTGCTGTTGTTGAAGCCATCATTTTTATACTGATCCTTTTGGGTGGATATTTGTATGTATGGCGAAAAGATGCACTAACCTGGCGATAATTCCTAGAGAGAGATGAAGCATGAATATACTCGAATTTTTAAAAGATCCTATCATCGGAATTGAAAAATGGATTGTGCAATTATTTGAAAATTGGGGACTTGCATCCGAGTGGCAGACCTTCTTCCTGTATTTAATTGGAGCTGCAATTCTCGGAACTGGCGCGTTGTTAATCACATTAGTTCTTATTTGGGCAGAGCGGAAAATTATCGGTAGGCTTCAGGACCGATTAGGACCCAATCGCATTGGTCCTTGGGGAATATTCCAACCAGTGGCGGATATGGTGAAGATTTTCATAAAAGAACATATCATTCCAGATGGTGTAGATCCAATACCATATCACATGGCACCGATCATTTCCGTGGCGTCGGTGTTACTGCTTTGGGCTGTCGTGCCATTTTCAGACCAGGTAAGAGGATCTGATTTAAATGTAGCTTTGTTGTTTATTCTTGGTGTGGGTGGTTTGGGAGAGCTGGGTGTGATTCTCGCTGGATGGGGCTCCAATAATAAATACGCCATGCTGGCAGCATTTCGTGCCTCCGCGCAGATGATTTCTTACGAAGTGCCTATGGCGATTACCTTGCTGATCGTTGTCATTTTCTCTGGATCGATGTCATTGGGCGATATTGTGAAATCCCAGAATATTGCTTATATATTTTTCCTGCCATTAGGGGCTTTAATCTTCTTCATAGCATCAATTGCTGAAAATGGCAGGGCTCCTTTTGATCTGGCGGAGGCGGAGTCGGAACTGGTGGCAGGTTTCAATATGGAATATTCCGGGCTCAAATTTGGAATGTTTTATGTAGCCGATTTTCTGAGAGCTTTTACATCCTCAGTGATCTTTGCATCCATATTTTTAGGTGGTTGGAGAGGCCCTGGTGCCGAACAGATTCCAATATTAGGCTTTGTATATTTAATTATTAAATCTTTCATTGTCTGGTTCCTGGGTGTTTGGATTCGGGGGAGTATGCCGCGTTACCGGGTGGATCAAATGATGTCCATTACCTGGAAATTCCTGACCCCTCTGGCTTTAACCTTGTTTATCGTGGTCGCCTTTGTGAATAAGCTGATTGAAAACACAAATCAATGGCTGCAGGTTGTTATTATGTTGTTGGTCAATCTGGCATTATTTGTGATTGGATTTATGATTGCCAAAAAATTAGAAAAAGAAAAAGAACGAAAGATCGTTTCTACAAAAAAGCGTGCATTAGCTCAACCCAACAATCCTTTCACTCAACCGGAATCTGGAGGTTAAGGTGACACCATTACAAATTGTTTTTATCCTGGTTGCACTGGTTACAATTATCTCCGCCATTTTCGTTGTGAGTCTACGGAAATTGTTTCATGCCGCTTTGTGGTTGATCGTTACATTAATGGGTGTCGCCATCATTTTTGCGTTATTAGAGGCTAGCTTTTATGCAGCAGTCCAAATTCTTGTTTACATTGGTGCGATTGCTATTATCCTGATATTTGCCATCATGTTAACCAGAGATATCATGAGTGATGAAGAGATCCAGATTAATCGCTCCTGGGGAGTTGTATTACTACTTGTTCTGATATTCATGGTGATTTTCATCAGTCAGCTTTCCAGTAATGAAGTGTTCAGCACTATCCTGATGCCATTAGACTTTCAAGGGCAGGAGAGTATCTCCAGATTGGGAGAAGGATTATTGAATCCGGCTGGTTATGCTTTGCCTTTTGAATTGGCATCTTTATTACTGCTGGGGGCATTGGTTGGCGGGGTATACATTGCGATGGACAAAAAAGGAGGTCAGAGCAAATGATCCCACTTTCCTGGTATTTGATCTTAGCTGCTGTCTTATTCAGTATCGGAATGTTTGGCGCGATATCCAGAAAGAATGCTGTGGCGGTGTTAATCAGTATTGAACTGATGCTGAATGCCGTCAACATCAATATACTTGCCTTCTGGCATTATCATTCCCAATCACTGGGTTATACCGAAGTCAATGGGTTGGTGTTTGCAGCAGTTGTCTTCATTGCAGCGGCAGCAGAAGTGGCGATCGGGTTGGCGATTATTATTGCAGTCTATCGTTTGCGTAAAACCGTGGTTGCATCAGACCTTAATCTACTTAAAGGTTAATGGAGGATATTAATGAATTATGAACTAATCACCTGGTTGATCCCAATCCCTCCACTTTTGGCATTCTTTGTTATTTTTCTGGCTACATATAAAAATAACCGTTTAAGCCACACTTTGGCGATCGGTTCGGCTGCTTTGTCCTGGTTGCTGAGTATGATTATTTTTTTAGCTGCGGTGATTAATCCGAAAATGATCGAAAAAGGGATTATCAGTTCAATTTCCTGGTTACCCACAGCACAAACATGGTTGAAAATTGGTATCCAAGTGGATGCGCTTACCGTCATCACCTTATTCTTCGTCTCCTGGACGATATTAATGATCTTTTTTTACAGTGTTGGATATCATAATTTTGGTCAACCTGAAGGAGATCATGATCGACCCGGGTTGCCACCGCATGGTGCTGCAATCATTGATCAGGATGGAAAACACCAGCATGTTCCATCCATAGAGCCAATGTATGCCCGCTTTTTTGGGTTTTTTGGATTATTTGCTTTTGGAATGTATTTATTAGTCGTCAGTAACAATTTATTGACCCTGTACATTGGTTGGGAAATTATGGGTTTATGCTCCTATTTGTTGATCGGTTTTTGGTACGCAAAACCATCTGCAAGGGCTGCGGGTCAGAAAGCCTTTCTCACCACTCGTATTGGTGATGTTTTTATGTTGATTGGTCTGGTGGCTCTTTACACCATTACCGGGAGTCTTCAATATGACGTCATTTTTTCCGAGGATGTCCTTCACAACCTGGCTACTTCCATCTCTCCAGTAATGGGTTTATCCTGGGCGGGACTGATCGGTTTGCTCGTGTTTTTTGGGGTGGTGGGTAAGAGTTCTCAATTCCCGTTACATATCTGGCTACCGGACGCCATGGAAGGTCCCACGCCTGTTTCTGCCATGATCCATGCCGCTACGATGGTTTCGGCTGGGGTCTATCTGGCAATCAGGTTCTTCCCAGTGCTTTCAGCCGGCTGGGATGGAGGTTCTGTTCTCACAATTCCTATGTTGGTGATGGCAATCATCGGATCGTTCACGGCTTTGTTCTCGGCAACAATTGCAGTCGCTCAAAAGGATGTTAAGAGAGTTTTGGCTTATTCCACTATCTCCCAATTGGGATTCATGATTGCCGCTCTTGGTGTTGGTGCCTACATTGCAGCAGCTTTTCACCTCGTCACACACGCCATTTTCAAAGCCTTATTATTCCTTGGTTCCGGATCCATCATTCATGGGATGGAGCATGGAGTCTTACATACACAGGAACATATAGACCCCCAGGATATGTTCAACATGGGTGGGCTCTATAAAAAAATGCCTAAAACCTTTGCAACATTCGTGATTGGCGGGTTTGCACTGGCAGGATTTCCATTCGTTACAGCCGGGTTCTGGTCAAAAGATGAGATCTTGTCGGGTGCTTTCAATGGTGGCTTCGATATTGTATTTTGGGTGCTGGCAATTGCTGCATTTTTAACCGCCTTTTATACGATGCGCCAAATCTCCCTTGTTTTCCTGGGCAAAGCACGTACAGAAGCGGCCAGGCATGCGCTTGAGACCCCCCATACCATGACAATTCCCTTGTTTGTTTTGGCATTTTTTGCCATTACGATTGGTTGGGTCGGAATTCCAGAATTTTTTCCAGTAATTGGTGGATTGGTACCAAATTGGTTGGAATCATTTTTAGGGATGATGCTGCATGGTGAACACGCCCCGGCAGCCCATCATAGCTCAATCCCATTAATTACTTCACTGGTGGTTAGTCTGGGAGGTTTATTCCTGGGTGGGTTGCTTTATCGAAACATCAAAGCAACCGAAAAAGATCCTTTGGAATGGTCACTCTCAGGTTTCTACAAAGTATTGGCGAATAAATACTACATTGATGAGATTTATCAATTCATATTTATACGCCCAGCCACCTGGGTGGCAGAAAAAGTTGTTTATCAGATTTTTGATCAGAAGATTTTTGATGGATTTCTACATGGTGTTGGAAAAATCAGCATCTGGCTGGGCGATAAATTCAGATATTGGTTTGATTTACCGGTCATTAACAAAGGTGGTGACAATATGGCGCTTGGTGCGAGGAAGATAGGAACGAACCTAAAAGTCACCCAATCTGGCCGCATTCAGGACTATATGGTATTGGCACTGGCTTTTTCGCTACTGGGTGGTTTTATCTTCTATTTGATTTTGTTTTAGGGATTGATTAAGGAATATATGATGGAAAATAATTTACTTTTTTACATTCTTTTACTTCCAACCCTGGCTGCAATTCTGATTGTTGTCTTGCCAACAACAAATAAAAACACAATCAGATGGACAGCGTTCGGAAGTTCCTTAATCCCGTTCTTACTATCTGTTCTGGTATGGTTCCAGTTTGATAAAACACAACCTGGTTTTCAATTTGAAGTTTTTGCGCCCTGGTTTTCAGCGATCGGATCATCCTTCCATTTTGGAGTGGACGGAATTTCATTGCCGATGGTGCTTCTGACTACGATATTGACCCCTTTAGCCATTCTGGCTTCTTATGGGATCAAGGATCAGGTCAAAGCATATATGGCTTTGTTTTTGTTCCTGGAGACTGGCGTCCTGGGTGTGTTTATTTCATTAGACTTATTGGTCTTTTTCTTGTTCTGGGAAATTGGTTTAATTCCCATGTATTTTCTGATCAGTCAATGGGGTGGTGTAAAACGTAATTATGCCGCTTTGAAATTTATCCTGGTAACAATAGCCGGTTCTTTGGGTCTTCTACTTTCCATACAAATTGTAGGCATCACAACAGGGACCTTTGATCTGGTAAAAATATACGAATTATGGCCAACGTTAACGGAGGCAAATTTCCAGAAGGCAATCCCTTTAGGACTATCCTTAACCGTTGTTAAAGCAATCGCATTTTGGGCTTTTGTGCTGGCATTCGCCATCAAAGTTCCAATCTGGCCAGTCCACACCTGGTTGCCTGATGCACATACCGAAGCACCTACGGCTGGATCGATGATATTGGCCGGTGTTTTACTAAAATTGGGAGCTTACGGTTTTATTCGCCTTGTCATCCCATTTTTTCCGGTTGAAGCCCATCGTTATGCAGGGGCTTTGGCTGCGCTGGCTACAGCAGCGATCATCTTCGGAGCTCTGGCTGCTTTTGCGCAAAAAGATTTGAAACGATTGGTAGCTTACTCTTCCATTAATCACATGGGTTTTGTTGTATTAGGGATTGCCGCTGCAGCGTACGCCTGGCAATCACCGGACAATGGACTCATTGAGAGTGCAACGATCGCATTAAACGGGTCCATTCTGCAAATGTTCAATCATGGATTGACCTCAGCCGGCATGTTTTTTCTGGTGGGTGTTATTTACGATAGAACTCATACCCGCCAGTTAAATGAACTGGGTGGTTTGTGGGCGATTCTACCGCGCTATGGTGGCATATTTGTGTTTACAGCGATGGCTGCTCTGGGATTACCGGGACTTAATGGTTTCGTTTCTGAATTTCTTGTCGTGCGCGGAGCCTGGGGTATCTTCCCGCTGGCTACAGCTTTATCCATGATCGGTCTGTTCTTTACCGGGGTCTACATCCTGAAGGCAATAGCTGGGTTGTTACACGGCCCTAGAAATGATCGTTGGTTATCAGTCCCGGAAATTAATACCAGAGAGGTCTGGGTGATTGCCCCCTTGATGGTTTTGATGCTTTTGATCGGTGTCTGGCCAGCATCCATACTGAATTTAATCAATCATGCAGTAAATTTTTTCTTCTAAAGAGGTGATGGAATGGGTTTTCCTATCCTGAGTGTAACCATTTTTATACCACTGATTGCCGGGCTGATAATCCTATTATTTGGGCGTAATAAACCCGAATGGATCAAACCGATCGCTTTGGCAGCAGCCAGCCTGGTATTGTTGTTAACATTAATAATCTGGGCCACTTATCGTATTGAAATGGCTGGTTATCAATTTACGGAATATCTGCCCTGGTTACCGCAGTTGGGGATTTCCTATCATTTGGGCGTAGATGGCATTGGTGTTGCCATGTTGGTGATGACCGGTCTGGTGGTATTTTCTGGGGTGATGGTATCCTGGAATATTGATCATCGCCCGAGTGAATTCTTCTCATATTTGATGTTTTTAGCGACCAGTGTTCTTGGTGTTTTTTCTTCTCTGGATTTATTTTTACTCTTCTTTTTCCTGGAATTAGCAGTTTTCCCCAAGTATTTGATGATTGTTATATGGGGATACCCTAAAACCCGTAATTATGGCGGTATGAAGCTTACACTGTATTTATTCATCGGTTCAGTATTGGCTTTGATTGGTGTACTGGCGATTTACCAGGCTTCCCCTGAAAAAACATTTGATCTTCTTTTGCTTGAAAATGCCGGTTTTCCAGTTGAGATGCAGAGGCTCTGGTTCCCATTTGTGTTCCTTGGGTTTGCTATTTTGGGAGGCATATTCCCGTTTCACTCCTGGGCACCTGATGGTCACGTTGCTGCCCCGACTGCAATTTCCATGCTTTTGGCAGGAGTGGAAATGAAGGTGGGAGTATTTGCAGCCTTACGAGTGGGTATCATGCTTTTACCTGAGGGAGCCAGACATTGGGCTACCTGGATTCTGGTATTGGCAACCATCAACGTGGTCTATGGTGCTTTTATCGCAATGATTCAGAAGGATTTTAAATATGTGATCGGTTTTTCCTCCGTTTCGCATATGGGACTGGTGTTAATTGGATTTGCATCCTTAAATTACAATGGTTTATTAGGTGCTGGATTACAGATGTTTTCGCATGGGGTGATGACAGCTCTCTTCTTTGCTATCGTAGGTATGGTTTATGATCGCACACATACCCGGGATATTGCTTCGCTGGGGGGATTATATAAAGTAATGCCATGGACGATGGTTGGCTTTATTGTCGGAGGTCTGGTATCAATGGGAATGCCAGGTTTTTCCGGATTCATTGCTGAAATTCCCATTTATATGGGCGTCTGGCAGGTAGCACCGCTTGTGGCGATCATCTCAGTGATTGCCATCGTGGTAACCGCAGCGTATATCTTACTGGTTGTCCGCAAAGTATTTTTTGGGGATCTTCCGAAAGAGTTCGAAGGAAAAATTAAAGATATCACCGTCAAAGATAAAATTGTAATTGGTCTGCTCAGTTTGGTTATGATTGCGATTGGATTGGTTCCCAGTCTGATGGTTCCGCTCATAGAGACCGGTGTCAATCATATTCTGGCAATTTTGGGAGGTGTGTAAATGGGAGCGAATATGATCTCATCATTTGATCTGATAGCCATTTTGCCAGAAATCTTTCTGCTTGTTTTAATCGCCATCATTATGGTTGTGGATATATTTAGAAAAAAACAGGCGAACGGAACCACTTTAGGCTGGATAACATTTTCAGGACTATTGATTATCATTTTAATAAAACTTTTTTTCCTTTCCCCGGGTAATACCACTCAAAATGCCTGGGGGGGGATGATTCGGGTAGATGCAGCCAGCTTTACGTTCCAATTAATTGTCATGGTTGGGGCGGCGATCACCACTTTATTTTCGATGAATCATCAGGAAGTTCATGATAAAGGTGAATATTTTGCCATGTTGTTATTAAGTGTGATCGGCATGAGTATGATGGCAGCCGCTTCCAATATCATTTTGCTTTATCTGGCCATTGAAACAACTGCGATTCCCCTCTATGTACTGGTTGGTTTTCTGACCAAAAACAACTTATCGATTGAGAGTGGACTGAAATTCTTCCTCTTCGGTGCGTTCACATCAGCGGTATTACTGTACGGTTTCAGTCTCTTATATGGTTTTACAGGCAGCACCCATTACCCGGCCATCCTGGCAGCCATAGAAGCTGGAAAAATTTCGAGTGGGTTGTTGATATTCATCCTCTTATTAACGATTGTTGGGTTTGGAGCAAAAATTTCTGGTTTCCCCTTTCATTTCTGGGCACCGGATGCATATCAGGGAGCACCGACACCGATTGCCGGTTACCTATCCACAGCATCCAAAGCGATTGGCTTCGTCGTGATCATGAGGTTTATGGTCTCAATTTTCGCGCCCGAACCTGAAGCGTGGTCATTATTACTGGCTTTGATTGCTACCGCCTCCATGTTTGTCGGGAATTTACTGGCGTTAGTACAGAAAGATATTAAACGCTTATTTGCTTACTCCTCAATCGCTCATGCAGGCTATATGTTAATCGGGGTTGCTTCTGGGACGCAACTGGGTTTTCAAGCTGCCATGTATTATCTTTTGGCCTATTTATTCACCAACCTGGCAATATTTGGTGTCATTCACATTGTCGAAAAATCAAAAAAGTCGAATGAAATTTCAGCGTTTCAGGGTCTGATGAAGCGCTCTCCAGGAATTGCACTTGTTTTCCTGATTGCTGTTCTATCTTTGGCAGGTATACCGCCTTTTGGTGGCTTCATCAGTAAAATTCTAGTTTTTTTGGCAGCAATGGAGGCTGGGTTAATCTGGTTGTTGATCATCGGAATTTTAAATTCGATCATCGCTTTATATTATTATCTTACCGTGCTCAGAATTACGTTTGCAGAGAGTGAGGAAGAACCCTCACAACCGGTTTATTTAAGTTGGAAGATTGCGTTGTCGGTTTGTGTAATCGGTATCCTAGTATTAGGAGTAATATTTACACCCTGGTTAAACTGGTTGAATATGGCTTCTACGAATTTGATGCTGCTGCATTGATACACATTTTTAAATCTGATATAATTTTATAATATGCAACCTGAGAAACCAGCACCAGTTGATTCAAAAACTAAAATTTTTAACTTGACTCTAGCCAGTGTTGCTGGACAGGTGGGATGTTTAACGTTAATAATTGTGATCGGAGCATTGTTTGGGGGATTATGGCTCGATAATCGCTTTGACAGCAAACCAATGTACACCATTGGATTGCTGATTGTCAGTATACCCATTTCTTTGGGTGTTATGTTTTTCGTAGTGCGTGTAGCAATTTCCAAGATAAAAACATCTCAACCGCAAGTGAATCCCGACCATAAGGAGGTAGAACTTGGAAAAAACTCGTAAGTGGAAGTGGGGAAAATACCGTTGGTGGGTGTTGGGATTATTGATCCTGACATGGGCTTCAATCACCTTCATTGCATCTCCTATCCAACCTCATATTCAGGTGGCACCTGAACGAATCTTATTAGAACCATTATTCTCTCTGCCAGTGCTGGGCGATTTTTACCTGGTAAATACCCTGCCAACTTTAATTCTGGTTGATATCATCATTATATTGATGGCATTGGCAGTGAAAAAAGCGATGCAGGGTGGAAGTCTGGTTCCAAAAGGCATTTCTTCCATCATCGAGATGCTGGTAGAGGTCTTATACAATATGACAGAAACTTCAGCGGGAAAATATACAAAGAAAATTTTTCCCTGGTTTGCATCGATTTTTCTTTTAGTGATTGTTGCCAACTTTACGAAGATCATTCCAGGGTTTGAAACGATTGGTGTTTTACACCATTTTGAGCATGGATATGAAACGCAGGCACTTGGTGGCAATTGGTATAATATTTTACCGGTTGAAGCCCATGCAGGAGAAGGGTATATCGTTACACCTTTCTTTCGTGGTGTTTCCACAGACCTTAATTTCACCCTGGCACTCGCGCTTATCGCTGTTGTTATGACTCAGGTGGTAGGGGTGCAAACGCAAGGCTTAGGTTATTTTTCGAAATTCCTGAATGTAAGCACCATATTTAAAAAACCTGCCTTGGGATTTATCGATTTTCTGGTGGGTTTTTTGGAATTAATATCGGAATTGGCAAAAGTTTTGTCATTTACATTCCGTCTTTTTGGGGTTATGTTTTCGGGAACTGTGTTGGTCGCATTAATTGGTTCCATGTTACCTATTTTTGCCCCAGCAGGAATTTTCTTATTCGAATTGTTTATGGGAGCTATCCAGGCGTTTGTGTTCGGTATGTTGACCATGGTATTTATGGTTCAAGCCACACAAGGGCATGGCGATCACGCTGAACATTAATTGCAAATTTTATGGAGGAATAATGGAAGGTGAATTAATTCAAGCTGCAAAATTTATTGGTGCCGGACTATCAATGATTGGCGCTTTAGGCGCTGGTATCGGGATCGGATTGTTGGTCCAGGGCGCATTGAATGGTATGGCTCGGAATCCTGATGCATACGGTAACCTGTTAACAACGATGATTTTGGGAATTGCGTTCGCTGAGGCAATCGCAATCTATTGTCTGGTTGTTTCCTTCATGATGTTGTTCGTCCTCTAGACAAGAAAGGAGCGAACATTGGAAAAGCTTGGTATAAATCTAGGGTTATTATTAGTTCACATCATCAATTTTGGCATTGTGTATGTTGTGCTGAAAGCCTGGGTATTTGGTCCGGTGACAAAAATGCTGGAAGAACGAAGAAATAAAATAGCGCAGGGACTTGAAGATGCACGTATCGCTGCCGATGCCCGTGCTTCCGCTGAAAAAGCTGCCGACAAAATCATTGGTGAAGCGCAGTTAAAGGCCAACGATATTATTCGTGAATCCACCACCAGAGCAGAATCGATCCAAAAGGAATTGGAAGCGGAAGCCAAACAAGACATTGAAAAACAAAAAGAAAATGCCTTGTCTGAGGTTGAGGAAGAACGCGTGCGTTTGTTGAGTGATATGCGTGGTGATGTCTCAGCAATTGCAATAGCTGCCGCTCAAAAACTGATTGGAGAGGCTTTGGACGAAAAGCGACAACGAAATCTTCTGGCAGAATTTTTCAGCGGTGTAAAAGACGGAAAAGTTGTTGTGATTGAAGATCAACCTCTAACCGGGACCGGAGCCGAAGTAACCAGCGCATTACCATTGACTGCTGATGAACAGGCAACGGTAAAAAAGGATGTCCTCAGTAAAATTGGCGATGCGGCCAGCATCAGTTTTAGAGTCGATCCGACCATTCTGGGTGGATTGGTTGTCAAAATAGGCGATCGTGTCGTTGATGGTTCAGTAGCTGGACAACTTTCCAACTTACAGCGGTCTTTACAGTAAATCTAATAGAAAGTCAATCAGGGTTGGAGGTATTTTCTTGCTTCCAACCTTTTTTTATAGGTTGATCCATGCATAAACAAAAATTAAACGAAGTACTGGGTAACATTCCGCTTTCGTACAAAAGTTCGGCGAATCGATTGGATGTAGAAATAACAGGCATTCAATATGACTCGCGTTTGGTTGAACCAGGCCACATTTTTGTGGCATTGGAAGGCGGCAATGTTGATGGACACTCATATATCGAATTGGCAGCTGAAAAAGGTGCGGTAGCTGTTATTGGCTCTCAATCCGTGGAATTGTGGAACCATATAAATATCCCTTATTTTCAATTTGAAAACACAAGGGTAGCTCTAGCTTATTTATCAGCAAGCTTTTATGGGTTTCCTTCCCGCTCAATGGTTCTGATTGGGGTGACAGGCACTGATGGAAAAACCACGACTTCCAATATGATTTATCAGATCTTGAAGACGGCTGGTTTTAAGGCTGGTATGATTTCCACTGTCAATGCACAAATAGGGGATGAAATATTGGACACTGGTTTTCATGTAACCACGCCCGAAGCACCAGCTGTGCAATATTATCTTTGGCGAATGAAAGAAGCCGGTTTAACGCATGTGGTGTTGGAAACGACGTCGCACGGACTGGCTCAGGATCGTGTTACTGGATGTGACTTTGACATTGCGGTGGTAACTAATATTACCCACGAACACCTGGATTATCACGGTTCCTACCAAGCCTATTTACAGGCCAAAGGACGTTTGTTTGAATACCTCAATCAAACGGTCGTTAAACCTTTCTATCCGGAGCATCTGGCAATCATCAATCAGGATGATTTATCAAGAGATTATTTGGAAAAGATAGTGAATGTTCCCCAAATCCATTACTCAATTCGCGAAAAATCCGATATTTGGTCTGAAGAAATTCAACCTGGAAGAGATGGCATCACTTTCAACGCCAGTAGCAAAGATTTTTCAATCACTGTGAATTGCCATCTACCCGGAAATTACAATGTTTCCAATGCGTTGGCAGCTCTATCGGTTGGCATTTTCGGACTCAAGATCAACCCATCGCTGGCAGCCCAAGGAATTGAGCAAATGCAGGCAGTGCCAGGTCGAATGGAACAAATTAGATTGGGTCAATCCTTTCAGGCATTTGTTGATTTTGCGCATACACCGAATGCGCTGGAAAATGCCATCAAAACCGTGCGAAATTTAACCACCGGAAGAGTAATTGCAATTTTTGGGTCTGCCGGTTTACGAGACCGTGAAAAAAGAAAAATGATGGCAGAAACCTCTGCTCAGTTAGCCGATATCACCATCATAACCGCTGAAGATCCGCGCACTGAATCACTGGATGCAATTTTGGCTGAAATGCAGCTGGCAGCAGAAAACCAGGGTGCTGAAACAGGCAAGACATTGTTTGCCATACCTGATCGTGGAAATGCCATTGAATTAGGGGTTGAATTGGCAAATGCTGGTGATGTTGTGATGGCTTGTGGTAAAGGACATGAGCAATCTATGTGTTTTGGAGAAACTGAGTATCTCTGGGATGATCGCATTGCCATGAAGGCTGCTTTGTCTAAATTATTGAAAATTCCCGGTCCGGCAATGCCTTATTTACCAACCAGAGACCAGTAAGATTCACAAAGATTAAATTAAAAAAACAGTCCTCAGATGAGGACTGTTATTTAAAATTTGATTTTAGTATCTGTTCTGACCGCCACGATTCCCGGAGCGATTGTCGCGATTTCCACCACGGTCACCGCGGTTATCACGATCTCCACCTCTCCGTTGTCCACCAGAGCGATTCCCGGAGGATTTACCACCGCGATCATGTTCTTTGGCTTCTTCAACGGTCCAACCTTCCAGGACTGCCTGTCTGGATAACCGGATTTTGCCATTGCTGTCGATATCTGTGATCATAACGGTAATTTCATCACCAACATTCACAATGTCTTCGACAGAATTAACACGTTCTGTGTCTAATTGGGAGATGTGAACCAATCCGTCCGTTCCTGGAATGATTTCTACAAATGCACCAAAGTCAACAGTTCGAACAACTTTTCCGGTGTAAATCCTGCCAATTTGAGGAGATTCGATGAGGGCTTCAATCCGCTCGCGAGCAATATCAGCACCATAGCCTTCTGGAGATGCTATAAAGACGCTGCCATCTTCTCCGATATCAATTTTGGTGTTGGTTTCTTCCTGTAAAGCACGGATATTCTTTCCGCCGGGGCCAATGATCGCACCAATCTTATCAACTGGAACCTTCACAATGGTGATTTTCGGGGCGTGGGGTTTTAAAACCGGGTTCGGAACAGGAATAACCTCGAGCATTTTATCAAGGATAGATAGGCGGGCTTGATATGCCTGTCGGAGTGCTTTTGACATGATCTCTGGGGTAATCCCAGCAATTTTAATGTCCATCTGCAAGGCTGTGATCCCTGCGCTTGTTCCGGCAACTTTAAAATCCATATCTCCGAGGTGATCTTCCAATCCCTGTATATCAGTTAAAATTGCATATTTTTCATCTTCTTTAATCAGCCCCATGGCAATGCCTGCTACTGGGGCTTTAATCGGGACGCCAGTATCCATCAAGGCTAAAGTTGAACCACACACGGAAGCCATTGAGCTGGAGCCGTTTGAAGCCAGGATCTCACTTACCAATCGAATCGTGTAAGGGAATTCGGATTCATCCGGGATGACCGGCACCAAAGCACGTTCAGCTAATGCACCGTGACCAATTTCACGCCTGGACTGACCGCGTAAAGGTTTTACTTCACCGGTTGAGTAAGGCGGGAAATTGTAATGATGCAGGTAGCGTTTACTTTCGGTTGGTGCTAAATTATCCATCTCCTGCGCTTCGCGGGGAGTACCCAGCGTGGCTAATGTCAGTGCCTGTGTCTCGCCTCGTGTAAATATGGCAGAACCATGTGCACGCGGACTGTATCCAACTTCACACCAGATTGGGCGAATTTCTTCTGGTTTTCTGGCATCTGGGCGAATTCCCAAATCAAGAATTCTTTTCCGAACGACGTTTTTGTAGCTGACTTCAAATGCTTCAGAAACTGCTCGAGCCAGGGTTTGATCCTCGCTGGCAAATTCTTCAATCATTTTAGCTTTCAATCCATCAATGGCATCATTCAATTCAGTTTTCGTGTGGGGGGTTGCCAGGGCATTTTCGATGTCTGCTGTAACTCTTGATCCGACCTGACTGACAAGGTTTTCATCAGCCGGAAACAATGGCACAACTGTTTTTGGTTTTCCAATTTCAGCTGCCATTTGGAGTTGTAGATCAATGATGGGTTGAATAGCTTTATGAGCGAATGCCAATGCTTCAACCATGACATCATCAGGGACCTCATTAGCACCACATTCAACCATAGAAATTGCTTCTTTGGTGCCGGCGACGCGCAAATCCAAATCAGAATCCTCAATTTGTTGGAACGTGGGATTGATAATAAATTTATCGTCAATCCGTCCAATACGAACAGCACCAATTGGACCGTTCCAGGGGATGTTTGAGATCGTTAATGCAGCAGAAGCAGCATTAATTCCCAGAACATCGATTGGATTGATCCCATCTGATGAAAATGAGACCATGATAATTTGCACTGGATTTCTCATATCTTGTGAAAACAAAGGGCGAATGGGTCGGTCGGTCAAACGGGCTATTAAAATAGCATCCGTGCTGGGTCGTCCTTCTCGACGGAAGAATGAACCAGGAATACGGCCACCGGCGTACATTCGTTCTTCATAATCAATAGTCAATGGAAAGAAATCGGTGCTTTCTTTTGGAGTTTTATCCATTGTTGCGGCAGCAAAAATCATTGTTTCACCACACGTAACGGTTACTGCTCCACCGGCTTGTTGTGCAAGCCTACCAGTTTCAATTGTTATTACGGTTTCCCCCATGGGGACGCTAAAAGACTTACTTTCGGGTTTCATATTTTTTCCCTCTTAACTAAAATGTCCCGCCTGGTTAGGAACTGAAAATTATCCAGAACTTCCAATGTTCTGAACAGGTTTCAATACCCAACCTGCGAGCTGCTTTATCAAAATGGGAAAGCTAATTGGTTTGCTTTCCCATTTACGCGATTAACTTATTTTGCGCGCAGACTTAATTTTTCTACAACCGCACTAAAACGGCCAAAATCACTGGCGCGAAGATAAGCTAGCAAACGGCGTCGTTTTCCAACCAATTTCAATAGACCTCGGCGAGAAGATTCATCGTGTTTATGTTCTCGTAAATGTTCGGTGAGTTGTTTGATGCGTGTTGTCAATAATGCAATCTGAACTTCCGGGGAACCGGTATCGCCTTCATGGCGAGAGAATTGGTCAAAAATCGCTGTTTTTTCTTCTACTGTTAATGACATGACATGTGCTCCTTAAAATTTATTTTTATGCAGGTCTCCATACATCCAGATTTTTCCGAATATAGGACCAGTCACTCATTGCATTATATCAAGGATTCTAATCAGCGTACAGGGCTAACTTTGACACAGGGAAATAAATCCAACCGGTTTCTCAAGGTTCTGGTCGCGGATCATCAGGTTTTGTCGACAGCAATATTAGATAGGGCTGTGCGTAGTTGTTTTTGTTCAACAAGTGGAAACGATTTTAGACATTTTCTGACTATTTGTTTGGGTGAGGAATATGGTGTGCTCAATAATAAATTGGTTAAGTAATGTGATGTTTCGATTGGGTTGGTACCTGCCAGATCTTCCACTAATGCGGTTAACAGTGGTGTAATTTTGCGATGATCCATCGCAAATAAAGGCGTTATGATTTTGAATACTTTTGGCAAATTAAGAAATGATGGATCATTTACCAACGTTTGTAAGGCATAGATGGCAGTAATTGCTTGTGGAGGGCTGGAAGAGTCTACCCAATTTTGAATTGTTCCCAACCAAAGATTGATACTTGTTTGGATGATGTTTTGGGTACCATACTTAAACAGTACCTGATGTATTTCTTTATCAGAGGTTTTTGATCCCCATCTAACGAAACGCTCAATACAATCGGTATTGAAATTCAGCGGTAATGCTCCGAGAATCACCGCTGAAAAATATTTTGCTTCGAAAGAATCTTCTAACCAAAGCTGGTCAGCATATTCAAGCGCCAATTCAGGTCTTGTTTGTGCCAGGGATGCAAATTGTAGTTGTAAATGTTGCATAACGATGGGAGCCAGGTGTAATTTTGGAACCAAAGATTTTCGTTGTATATTTACTCCTGGGCGATACGCCAGATTCGTATGAACATCCAGTAATAACTTGAAATTTTCACGGAATACAGGACCTGGAGATTCAGGTTCAAATATGGCATGAATTTGCTGAACTAAGCGCTCAATATGTATGGCTGGCATTCGATAAGCTCTACTCTCAAGAGCCTGGCAAACGATTAATAAGCTTTAGCAAAATACGTTTTATAATCAGCGTTTTTTCCACAGTAAATACATTTACCTTCTGATTTTTCCTGGTCTAAAGGACGACAGCGGGTTGTGGCTTTGGTTTCGTCTTTAATTGCTGTTTCACAAGCTGCATCACCACACCAATAAGCATACGCCCATCCATTTTGAATGACTTCCTTAAATTCCGCATAGTCCTGCGGTTCAAATATATGGCTATCTCGAAATTCGGTTGCCTTTTTCAGTAAGCGGTTGTGAAAATCATTCAAAATGGTTTCCAGTTGGCTGGAAAGATTTTCCATGGTTAGGAATATCTTACCACTTTTGCCAGGAATGTCTCTTTGGGCGACCACAACAGTCTGGTTATCCACATCCCGAGGACCAATCTCAATACGCAGTGGTACACCGCGTAATTCCCAGTCATTGAATTTAAAGCCGGGGGTTAAATTGTCACGATCATCTACTTTCACTCTGAATTGGGACAGGTCTTTCTGAAGATTGCTGACTACATTCATGACTTTGGTTCGGTCCTCATCATTCTTATAAATCGGTACAATCACGATTTGAATAGGCGCTAAACGTGGTGGCAGGATTAACCCCTGATCATCACCGTGCGACATAATAATGGCTCCTACGAAGCGGGTGGAAACACCCCATGAAGTCGTCCAGGCATATTGCAATTCATTGTTGCGATCAAGATATTGGATATCAAAGGCTTTGGCAAAGTTTTGCCCTAAATTATGCGAAGTCCCGGATTGAAGGGCTTTTGTATCCAGCATCATCGCTTCAATCGTATACGATCGGCTTGCTCCTGCAAATTTTTCCGCATCTGATTTGATGCCAGGTATCACCGGGACTGCCGCTTCATTGATGGCAAATTCAGCATATAGATTGAGAATCTTTAATGTCTCTTCTTCGGCTTCTTCGGCTGTTTCGTGGGCCGTGTGACCTTCCTGCCAATAAAATTCGAGGGTGCGCAAGAACATGCGTGTGCGCATTTCCCAACGGACTACATTCGCCCATTGATTAATGAGAATGGGTAGATCACGATAGGATTTGACCCACTTTGAATACATATGACCAATGATCGTCTCAGAGGTGGGGCGCACAACCAGTGGTTCTTCCAGAGTTTGCCCGCCGCCAATGGTTACAATCGCTAATTCTGGTGAAAAACCCTCGACGTGTTCTTTCTCTTTCTCCAAAAAGGACATCGGAATAAACATGGGAAAAGCGGCGTTCACATGACCGGTTTCTTTAAAGCGGGTGTCCAGGGCTTTTTGAATATTTTCCCAGAGTGCCCAACCATAAGGTCGCACGACCATACAGCCGCGCACCGGTGCATAATCTGCTAATTCGGCACGCTGGATGAGTTGGTTATACCATTCTGAAAAATTTTCACTTTGTTTTGGCAGTTTTTCTTCGCTCATGATTCGTCTCTTTCCTGTTTGTTGTGTTGGATTATTTGATTTTCAGGTTATAAAAATGAAATTACTTCCTCGATCGTGTAGGCAAATTTAATGGTTTTCATGCTGGATGGTGGAATGTAACCATTCAGTTCCTGATAGAATAAAGAAAAAATCTTTTTCCATTCTTCCCCAACCAAAATGATAGGTACGGGTGGGATTGCTTCAATTTGAATTCTGTTCCACATGAGCACAATTTCAGCCAGGGTTCCGGGTCCACCCGGTAAGGCAATGGCTGTATTACATGAATCAATCAATTTGATCATGCGCTCATGCAAAGTTTCCAGCTTCCATTCTTCCCGTACCCATTCGTTATGGCTGCGCTTTCGCCAGCGTTCTATTTCCTCACAGGTGATACCAATTACATGCCCTCCGGCCTCCGATGCACCTTTTGAAGATGCTTCCATTGTGCCCATATAGCCACCAGTCAGCACGGTATGCCCGCTCTTTGCCAGGGCATACCCCAGATCATATGCAAATTGATACTCTCTGCTTTCTGGTAGAGGGGAAGAGCCGCCGAAGATTGTGATTTTCATCATTGATCCTTTGAATACGTGCTATTTTACCGTATTTTGGTCCCATTCGCGTTTATGATTTTGTTTTAGCTTCTGGTCGATGGCATCCTCAAGATCAATCTTACAAATTTGACAGAGTTGAAAAAGATAAAGGGCAACATCTGCAACTTCACCTTCCAATTGTTTTTTAGTGAGATCATTTTCGTGCCATTGAAAATGTTCCAATACTTCGCTCGCTTCCAGCACCAGGGATATGGCGATATTTTTGGGTGTCTGTGGACGTTTACTGTCCGGCTGATACCAACCCTTTGCAGAAACAAATTGATGCATATCAATTGTCAGTTGTTTGATGTCTTTCCCCATCAGCCCTCGCTTTTTCTGTTATGAAATTTACGATTAATTATTGAGGTTCAGGAAAACCCAGTATCCGCAGCATATTCGGGAGCCCTTTAATAATCCATTCGTCGATTTCATCAGCTGTTTTTTCATAATCTTCGTATTTGCCACCGATTGGATCTTCTATATTTACATGGTCGCAGGACAATTCCGATAACATGAATACTTTTTTTGAAAATTCAGGAAATTCGATTTGAATAGCTTCCTTATGTCCGGATTCCATTGTAAGGATCAAGTCAAATTGAGTTAACAATTCTCTGGTGATTAATTGAGATTGGTGGTTACTGGTATCCAATCCTCGTTGTGCCATTGCTTTAATTCCAAAAGCAGTTGCTGGATGACCATTTTCAGCCCAGGTTCCTGCTGATTGAACGGTCCAACTGGAAGGGAGAGCCATCCTTTTAAGATAATCTTTCATCAATGCTTCTGCAATAGGGGAACGGCATTGATTGGCGGTACACACGAAAAGAATGGATCTCGCTTTGTCCATATTAGCGGTCCATGCTGACAACCTGGCTATCCCAACGATGCCAGCGTCCATGATGTTTTTCTAATAAAGATTTTCCTTCACCTGGTGATTCCAGATCAACCAACTCCATATCAGCATCGACCATAATTTTCACCAATTCCTTAAAGGATACTCGTGGTGTCCATCCAATTTCCTGGATTGCCTTAGAAGGATCAGCCAGTAGATAATCCACTTCATTGGGGCGGAAATAACGGGGATCAATGCGAACATAATCGTGCCAGTCCATGTTTAGATATCCGAACGCTTCATCTAAAAATTCCCGCACAGAATGAGCTTCCCCGGTACCGATCACAAAATCCCCGGCTTCATGATGCTGCATCATTTTCCACATCGCCGCCACGTAATCCGGTGCGTAACCCCAGTCGCGTTTAGCATCCAGGTTTCCCAGGTATAAGTTCTTCTGATTGCCTTTAATAATATTTGCGAGCGCGCGGGTAATTTTTCGTGTTACGAACGTTTCGCCTCGACGGGGTGACTCGTGATTGAACAGAATGCCATTACTTGCGAAAATTCCATATCCATCGCGATATTGTTTGGTGACCCAGTAGCCATATAACTTGGCAGCTGCATAGGGGCTTTGTGGGCGGAAGGGCGTATCTTCGTTTTGGGGTGGTTGGGAGGAACCATATAATTCACTGGAGGATGCCTGATAAAATCTGGTTTTCACGCCACTTTTTCGAATGGCTTCCAGTATTCTGATGGTCCCTAATCCGGTAACGTCTCCGGTATACTCAGGCATGTCAAAACTTACTCGAACATGGCTTTGTGCTGCAAGATTATAAATTTCATCTGGACGAATGTTATAAATGACATCCACCAATGCCTCTGACTGGGAGACATCGCCATAATGAAGGATTAATTTGACTTCCCCGCCAGCATTATGAGGATCATGATAGATGTGATCGATTCTTCTGGTATTGAAAGTGCTGGCTCGCCGGATCAGTCCATGAACCTCATAGCCTTTGGCTAATAAAAGTTCAGCTAAATAGGAGCCATCCTGCCCGGTAATTCCTGTAACAAGTGCCTTTTTCAAAGAAACCTCCTGAAACCCAACCAAGTGGGTAATTCTTTAATCAAATTGAACCCAAGTATAACGATAGGTGGGGTGACTGTCAAACAATGCTTGTGTTAAAACAAAACAATCACTTTTCATGTGATTAAAATGAAATCAAAATTCCATGGAAAATTTTATCATTCGATTCGTCATCCTATGGGTAAAAAAATCCAGGTTTTTCATCGATAAACCTGGATTTTTTGTTTTGAAATAATGAGTTTTATTCGGGGTCTTTGACCGTCTCTTTTTTGATAAACTCTAATTTTTTCGTTTCCTCATTCAGAACGACCTCAATAATGTCTCCATCGTGGAATTCTCCGGCCAGAATACTGACAGACAAAGGACTTTCAATGAATTTTTGCAGTGCGCGGCGTAAGGGTCGTGCTCCAAACATGGCATCATAGCCTTCATGGGCCAACCAATCCCGCGCTGCTTCACTCAGTTCAACCTTAATCCCACTCTCTTCCAGGCGTTCCTGAATTTCCTTCATTTGCAATATGACGATATCCTTGACCTGATCTACTGTCAGCGGTGAGAACATGATAATTTCATCAACCCGGTTGATAAATTCAGGACGAAAAGTGCTTTTTAACGCTTTCTCGATATTCTCATGAGCATCTCGTTCTTCATTATCACTGGACAGGAATCCCAGGGTACCACCCTTCTTCACAAATTCAGTTCCCAGATTGGATGTCATGATTAGAACTGTGTTGCGGAAGTCCACCTGATTCCCCTGCCCATCCGTAAGCCTGCCATCATCCAGGATCTGGAGCAGCGAGTTCCACACTTCGGGATGTGCTTTTTCAATTTCATCAAATAAAATTACCCGATATGGCCGGCGGCGAACCGCTTCGGTGAGCTGTCCACCTTCTTCATATCCGACATATCCTGGAGGAGCACCAAATAACCGGGAGGCAGTATGTTGTTCACGGTATTCACTCATATCCAGACGCACCAGGGCATCTTCATCGCCAAACATGGATGCGGCTAATGCCTTCGCCAGTTCAGTTTTGCCAACCCCGGAAGGTCCGATAAAAATAAATGAACCAATCGGTCTGCGCGGATCTTTGAGACCAGAGCGTGAACGGCGAATTGCATCTGAAATCGCTTTGACTGCCTCATCCTGCCCAATGATATTTTCGTGCAATCGTTCTTCCATGTGTAATAATTTCTCGGATTCTGTTTCCATCATCTGATTTACCGGGATGCCAGTCCATTGGGCTACGACCTGGGCGATATCATCAATGTCCACTACTTCATCCAATTTGTGTTCGGCTTCCCATTGGTCACGCTGTACGTCAAATTCGGTTTGAAGACGTAACCGCTCGGCTTTCATGCGGGCTGCTCTTTCATAATCACGTTCCACGCCTGCTTTTTCCTCTTCTGCAGCCAAACGATCCAGTTCGGTTTTCATTTTTTTCAAGTCTGCGGGTAAGGAATAAAGGGCGACCCGTAATTTTGCAGCGGCTTCATCCATCAAATCAATGGCTTTGTCTGGCAACTTACGGCCTGTGACGTATTGAGAGGATAACCTGGCAGCTGACACGAGGGCATCATCTGCGAAACGGACTTTATGATGTGCTTCATAGCGGTCACGCAGACCACGCAACATTTCGATCGTATCTTCTATGTTGGGTTCTTCTACATAAACGGGTGCAAACCTGCGCTCCAGAGCAGAATCCTTCTCGATGTGTTTATGGAATTCATCCAGCGTCGTAGCACCGATACATTGCAAATCACCACGAGCTAAGGCAGGCTTAAGCATATTTGAAGCATCCATGGCTCCCTGGGCTGCTCCAGCTCCAACAACAGTGTGCAGTTCATCGATGAAAAGAATGACTTCTCCCTCTGCACGTTGCACTTCTTCAATCGCTGCTTTCAATCGCTCTTCAAATTCGCCTCTAAAGCGTGAACCGGCAATCATGGCGCTTAAATCCAACGATATAACCTTTTTACCCATCAGAATTTCGGGAATGTCATTAGAAGCGATCTTTTGAGCCAATCCTTCAACGATGGCTGTTTTTCCTACACCAGCTTCACCAATGAGCACTGGATTGTTTTTGGTTCTGCGTGAAAGTATTTGCATGACCCGTAAAATTTCGTTATCACGTCCAATTACCGGGTCTAATTTTCCTTCACGGGCCTGGGTGGTCAAATCACGGGAATATTTCTCAAGACTGCGATAGCGGGTTTCAGCTTGCGGATCGGTTACTCTTTGACCACCACGTAACTGATTAATGGCTTCTACCACTCGTTCCCGATTGATTCCAGAACCCTCTAATAAGCGGGCAGCCGGGGTATTTTTTTCACTGAGAATCGCCAGAAAAATATGTTCCGTCGAAATGTATTCATCTTTTAAGCGGCTGGCTTCTTCATTTGCCAGGTCAATAATCCTTTTTACACGCGGAGTAATGAAAACCTGTCCAGCTCCACCGCCAAAAATACTGGCTTTTGGGCTGGTGCGCAGAATGTAATCCAATCTCTCTTCAAGAATACTGGGGTCAATTTTTAAAATTTCCAAAATTTGAGGAATAACCCCTTCTGGTTGTTCAATCAGGGCTAAAAGAATGTGCTCAGTATCAATCTGATTGTGGCCGTACCGTTGAATGATCTCTGCTGCTCTTTGCGCAGCTTCCTGAGCTCGTTCTGTAAATCGATCAAATCTCATCATATAGGTAATGTCCTTCCGTTATGCTCCATGAACAATTATCTTCATTATCATGTAGCATTATATCAAAATCAAGTGTAGAAAATTACAAGTATTGTATTAGAAGCATGTAAGAATATTGCAAGACATCAAATGAACGTTGCAGGAAATGAGCCGGAATGATTGTTTGATTTCTTTTCAGGAAATGTTTCTCTTTGTATATCGATTTCAGTGGTGTAAAATAAAACCGCATGAATGATAATTCAGGAATCAGGGCAGGAAAAATACGGGCTCTAAACCCCAGTACTGATCTACGAGCAATTGCTGATCTGATTGAATTATGTTTTAAAGAAACGATCGACGACGATGGTTTGGACTATATTCGATATTTAAGAAAAATCGCCTCTGATAATAGCAGCTTGTACTTAGGCGTAGGTCGACCTCAACTCGCTCAAGCACCGATTCAAGGTTTTGTCTATGAGGTGGATGGACGTATCGTTGGGAATTTATCGATGATCCCATTTCACAAAGAGGGAGATTTTGTGTACCTGGTCGCTAATGTGGCGGTACATCCTGATTTTCGCAGGCAACGCATCGCGTTCGATCTGACTGCCAGATCTCTTAAATATGCGCGGGATAAATCTGCCAAAAGTATCTGGCTTCAGGTGCGGGATGATAACCCCCCTGCTATTGAACTTTATCAACAAATGGGGTTTATTGAACGTTGCCGGCGTTCAACCTATACCATCAAATCAAGAAATAGGTTAACCAAACCGACTGAAAACATTATCAGGATTAGAAAAAGGAAAAAAATAGAGTGGGAAAGACATCGACAATTATTGCTGGATGTCTATCCCGATGAAGTTCGCTGGAATCTCGGATTGAAAGAGAAAAAATTCATCCCCGGGTTCTGGCCTGAATTATCCAGGTTATTATCAGGAATTTCCATTTCTCATATCAGTATTTTCAATGGAAATCAACCGATCGGGTTTGCTTCACTGGAGAGAACCAGCTTGTTTGCTGATAATCTTTGGATTGTCACGGATGAAAAATTTGATGAGGAAGTTATTCGAGTGGCAGTTCCTTACTTTCGATCAGCAACGTTTAGCATGAGACCTCAAACGATCAATTATCCGGTTGACCGGGGTGAAGAAATGTTTATGAGATTGGGTTTTGAAAAAAACCATACCTTGATCTGGATGGAAGAAATGGTGACCCCATCTCATTTCCAATCGTAGGGTGATGCAACTTTACGGTTTTAAAAACGTATTTAATGATGAAAGGAGATGAATATGAAAAAATTGCTTATTCGATTAGGGATTAATGCGGTAGCTTTGTATGCTGCGGTTGCTCTATTAAATGGTCATGGAATCACACCACAAAATGAAAACTGGTTAAGTTTTATTTGGTTGGCGTTAATTTTTGGACTGGTAAATGCCATTATAAAACCCTTGTTAGTGGTAATGAGTTGCCCTCTATTAATCCTAACCTTAGGTCTGGGGACATTGGTCATCAACACGTTAATGTTCATGATGGCTGGATGGATTGGAACCCAATTCGAGGTGGGTTTCACCGTCGAAAATTTTTGGGTTGGACTGCTGGGAGCGATTATCGTCAGTATCGTAAGTTTTGTGCTGACGGGTCTTTTTAAGGATGATTTGAAGAATCGACCGCACAAAAAACGGTAACGCGAACATATTTAGATGGCAATTTGAAAAAAAGTTGCTTGAACGGTTTTCAGGGGAAAGACCAATCAGCTTTTTTTTCAGTCCAACCACCGGTTACAGGAAAATGATTGCCACACCAATCACCGCAATAAAGGTGCCAACAATTGCTTGTTTGGTAATCTTTTCTTTTAAGATTGTGCCGATTGGTAAATGGAAGATTGGTGTTAATGCCATCAGTGTGGATGCAATCCCCACTTTTGCAAATTGAACAGCAATCAAAGATAACCAGACCCCAAGAAATGGGCCCACCATTGCCCCAGCGATTGCTGATTGAAATGCTTTCGGGAATTGCCTGATTTGCCTGAAGCTTTTTGTAAATTGCTTTGTAATGATTGCGGCGAACCATACCGAAACAAATGCGACCAGTACCCGAATGACCACCCCTGAAAGTGCGGGAAATTCGGCTGGCAGACCTTTTTTAGCGAAGATGAGCCCGATAGCCTGCCCGATCGCTGCTCCCACCCCAAATAGAATCCCCATCCACTTATGACGTTCGCTATAAATAGGATTGTGTGAATTATTGCGATCCAAAATCACCAATGCAATCCCACCGATGGTGAGAATAATCCCTACAATTTGGAGAGCTGATAAAATCTCTCCCAGAAAAATCCAGGCAAATATTGCGCTGATCACCGGACTGATTGCCATCACCAACATGCCCAATCTGGGTCCTACCATAATGAACGATTGAAATAAAAATAAATCTCCCACGACCAGTCCGATGATGGAGGATAAACCCAGCCACAACCACTGTTCAGCAGAAGCGTTGAATGGGATTGGCGTCCGGTAAACCAGGGCGTGCGTAATAATCAAAAAGAAAAAAGCAAAACTTAAACGAATGCGATTTAATGAAGGAGAGCCAATTTGCTTTCCGGAATATGAAAAGAAAATCGAAGATACTGCCCATAATAAAGCTGCTGAGATCGCTGCAAATTCACCCATTTTCTACGTTCCAATCAAGTCGCAATCTTACCATGAAGTTATTCAATTGATACCAAATTCAGCCCGGATGATTATAGAAAACCTGGCTTTTGGACAATTTTTTTCTATCCTTTTGATCGGTGTATTAATCCTAAATTTTGTTATGATCAACCTGAGAAATCCTTAATACAAGGCATAAATTCGGAATAGTTTTTTGGGCAGATGATAATAAATTTTGTACGCGTTAAATTGAATGAAGGAGAGGTGACAATTATTATGGATAATAAAAATAAAACGTCAATTGTAGGTCTGGGTATTGTGTTTGGAGCAGCAATTGGTTCTGGACTTGGTGTTGTGTTCAATAATGTAGCGATTGGCGCCGGTATTGGTGTCGGTGTTGGTATTGTTTTAGGCGCTATCATTGATGGGTACATGCAGCAGGAAAAAAAATCCTGATTATCACCCTGTAGAGGCGAATTTCTTTGGGAGCAGAAACAAGAATATGAAAAAATTTCTTGTTTCTGCTAAATTTTTTAAATAACCAGCTTCAAATCTTTATGGCAAAATATAATGCAATAATACATTATTGCCGGCATCAGCCACCCAGGCACCATTGTACCTATCAAACGCGATGGCAGCGGGTAATCCAAACCCATCGGAACCGGGGCTATAATCACCCCATCCCATCAGAAATTGACCATCCGGTTGGAAACCAAGTATGCGATACCCTTCGGGATCAGTAGTGTAAACATTTCCGAGGTTATCGGTGGCCAGGAATGGTTTGTTATCGAGACTCTGCCCAAACCAGCCATAAACATCCCATGAATTAATGGCGTAGTAATTCGTTTTTTCTGAATCGGGCATGAAGACTTGTATACGCTGGTTCCATGTATCCGAAACATAAATTTCTTCATTGAGCCCCATAGCCAATCCAACGGGTTCATCTAATTGACCTAGTTCAAAGCCTGCCTCACCAAATTGAGTGAGAAAATTACCATTCGAGTCAAACACAGCCACCCGTTTATTACCGGTATCGGCGATAAACACCCGATCCTCTGCATCAACAATAATGCCTCGCGGACCCCAGAACCCATCTGGATTTTCGGCTGCACCAAAGTAACCCCACATGGTAATAAAATCACCTTCGGCGGTGAATTTCTGAACCCTGTGATTCCATGTGTCGGTCACATATACTGAACCATCTGAGCCAACAGCAATTCCCCACGGCTCATTAAAAGTTCCTTGAGGGGCATCGCCGGAAAGGATATCTGCATAGCTGCCCCACATATTCAGGAAGGTGCCATCTTCAGCAAAGCGCTGAATGCGATGATTGCGCGAGTCGGCTACATAAATCGATCCATCCGGTCCGATGGCTACTCCACGAGGCGCATCCAATTGACCGGCCTCTTTCCCGAAACTTCCGATCATACGATCAGGCAGCAGGGACTGAATTTTACCTTCATAAGGATCTACGACGGGTTCAGACACAACCGCCGGCATTGATCCATAGTTCCAAATCTGACCAATGACGTCTTTACGCAGATACATACGGATAGAGTCTGAAGGAGACCAGGTTGCTACGGTAAGATCGCTTCGGCCTTTAATTTCAGCATATTTACTATAATCTTTACTTAACCAAATCTGGAAAAGTGCAGAGCGCATATTGGCATCTGTAATTGCATATTTTACTCGGTCCCAGGTTAAGAAATAATAATCCTGGGTTGGCCACACCAGCCGGATGTAGTCATATTTCACATATTCATCTTTTACCAAAGCATCGATTTTGGAGTAATTTTGATCACTCGCGAGAATAATAGGGGAGTTTAGCAAATCCCGGGTGGGTTTATCTGTGTACCACTGTTTGTTGGGATAATCACGGAAATACCACCAATAGGGATACAAGGAATCGTTGTCGTAAGCCACATTGATTTTTTTCTCGCCTACTGTTCTTTTTGAAATCTCTTCTACCTGTGCCAATATGTCTTTTGGACCTCGGTCTGCATGTGCATATACCAAAAATTCTTTTCCATTGTCGTAATTGATAAAGGATGCCATAAAAGCTGTGCGGATGGTTAAAATGGTCAATAAAAATGCAAAAGCTAAAACCATTAACCTGGCAATCCCGATCCATTTTAATTCTCGTAAATAATAGACAAATCCATACACTGAAAGCACCAGTACGATCATGGACATAATAAATGTACTGGTTACCTGTAATTGTTCCAGGGAATTTCCTTGGAAAGGCGGTATGGGTCCCAGTAGTGCGCCCACAAACCCTACCAGACTGGTTATGACGACCGGTAACAAAAGGAGACTCAACCAACTTTTCCCGGTTCGAAATTTTTGCCATGGTATTTGCGATATCAATTTATCAAAACCCCAGGCAGCTGTGAGCACAAATGGAAGGGCAATATGAACAGTGAGCCAGGGCATCTTTTCACCTGCCAGACTATATGCCAGTAAATTCATCACAGAGAAAAAAGCCAGAAGGAAAAGCACTGGTACCCGATAATGGTTTTGGGAAAATGAAAACGGATCTTCTTTTGAAACCCTTTCCATCTGATCATCTACAATCAAATCGGCTTCAAGATCCGAAGTTGTTTCATCCGGTACATGAGTATCGATAATTTCGTCATTCTCTTTTGTTTGAAGCAATAAAAGTGACTCATTCGTGGTTAGGGGTGATAGCGGTACTGAAACGGGCAAACTCGATTTGCGTAAGTGGATCAATCCGAATATAACAGCAATCAGGAAACCGAAAATTGGCAGGTATTCGTAAAAAGGCATTTGTAAGAAGGCATAATAATAGAGTGGTTGGGTACCACGATTTACTGCCTGTTGTTCCAGCCAGTAACCTAATGAGCCAACAACACCCGTAAAAAAGCCTTTGCCATTGGTAAAGAAGGTCGTATAAAAAACGGTAAAAATAATCCAGAATACTGCCATATTTTTGAGCCATAATTTTCGATTCCACCATAATCCAATGGCGGCAGCAATCCCGCCGAGTACCAGCAGTCCAATGCCAATTCTAACCATGCCCATTGTTGAGTAATCAGTGGGTCTCCAGGTTTGTCCAAGAAGCGAACCAAAGATATTAATGGGGAATGCAACCAGGAGCGGCAGAACGATGGTGCCGTTCAGAATTAACAAGTCAAATGTTCGTAAATGACGAATTGCATTCAGACCAATCCCCTTAACCAGAACAAAAACGGTAGCAATGCCAATCAAAATAGCAAGTAAGACTGTCAGGCTGGAAAATAAACCAATATTGGATGCTGTTTGGGAAATTAATTCCCCCGTTTCATTGGTGGGATTCTGTTTTGCCCCGATGTAGCCCAGAATGATGCCGGCGAATAACAATCCCAATGTGGTCACGGTCAAAATGACAAATAATTGCCGGGATTTGACGGTGAGCCAGTGTTCGCGGATGACTTCGGTTAAGAATTGAAATGCCAGAAATAATAGAAGAATTGCGATGTAGATATATGCGGTTTCTTTGGCGGCAAAATTTAAGGCATGCGAAATGGTCAATAAAAACAATGACAATGTATCCCCTCGATCTAAATACCGTAAAGTAGCGTAGATCATGAGAACAGCGATCAGTTCAATTAAGCCTTCGTTACGAGTATATCGGCTGTAGAAAAGCAAATAGGGAGAAATTAAGAACAGGAATCCGCCAATCAAATGGCCATATTTGCCAAGATAACGTTTGAAGAGAAATAAAATCAAAACAATAGCGATGACACTGGAAAGTGCTGCCGGTACACGAGAAGTGAAATCCGAATCCCCGAACATAAAGTAAGTGAGCGCAATCAAATGAAATTGAAGAGGGCCATGCGTGACGGGATCCTGGGTATATCCTTTGCCTGTTGCCAGGTCCCATGAGGGCACAACATGATTGATTTCATCATGGCTCATTACCCGGGCTCCTAAATCATAGAAGCGGCTGACAATAGCCAGCAGGATGATGATAATGATGATTAGATTTTCAATTGTCAGTTTTGGCAGGAAATCAGAAACTGGTTTATCCAGCCAGATTTTGGATGATTTTTCAGCATTCATACAGACAGTCTCCACACCTTTTTCACCTCAGGTTGTAATTCAATTTCGCGCAAAATTCCCATTGACTATACTCAATAAATGATTGATTGACAAGCAGACATAGGTTCATCTAAAAATCCATGCATTTCTTTTGACTTAAGTTTTGATCAATTCTATACTTCTTAAAATCCAAAGAATTAAGTAATTTTATCGCAAAGTAGGAATTGGTATGAGAGAACCCTCAAAACTGACCAGATACAGCATGTTTGCGCTCTTGTATTTTGCGCAAGGTTCGGTATTAAGTTACTTTACAGCTTTAAACGCCATCTATCTGTTATCTTTTGGTCTCAATCTGGGTCAGATTGGCTTAATCAGTGGTATAGCATTAACCCCTTTTGTACTGAAGATATTTCTGGGCATTTTAAGTGACCGGGTTAATCTGTTTCAAATGGGACATCGCAAACCTTACATTATGATTGGTTTGATGATTCAGGCTGTTTGTTTAATCATCGTTCCATTTATTGATCCTGGAAAGAATTTTGCAATGTATGGATTCATTGCATTTCTTGTCATGACAGGTATGGCCATGTACGATACCACGACAGATGGACTTGCTTTAGATATCACGCCTGAAGAAGAAGCCGGCAGGATACAGGGGATCATGGTTGGCGGCAGAGCGATGGGGGTTGTGGTTCTATCCAGCTTGATTGGAGTATTGGCACAAAATGTATCCTGGAGGGCTGCTTTCTGGCTTTTAGCAATTCTGACACTTTTACCAATGGTTTTTGTGATTGGTTTCCAAGAACCACCACGCAAGGCTGGTCAAAAATTTGAGTGGCAGGCTTTTACCGCCTTCAAGCGTTGGCCCATTATTGCCCTGGGATTGTTAGGTGCTTTGTATTCCTTAATCATTAATGCTGCTAATGAAATCATTAACCCTTTTCTTCAATCCGATTTTGGTATTTCGGTGATGATGGCTGGATTTTTTACAACAATATGGGGGATTGGCGTTGTTGTGGGTGGGGTGACAGGTGGTCCTTTAACTGACAGAGTTGGGCAAAGGCGGGCTGTCGAAATTGCTTTGGTTATCTCCTTCGTTTCCGTAGCAGTATTTTCTTTTACCCCCACGGCAGGGATCGCCTGGCCTCTGGTTTTTATATTTGGTTTAGCGTTTGGTTATTATGAGACGGTTTATTTTTCCATTTCAATGCGAAGATCAGATCCTCGAATTGCGGCCTCCATGTTCTCGATTCTTATGGCGATCGCCAATATTGGCACCGGCATTGGACTTGCAATGGCTGGTTTGCTGGCAGATGGCGTGGGATATCGCTGGACATTTGTAATTATTGCCAGTCTAAATTTATTGGCAATTCCACTATTACCTGCGATTTTTGGTAAAAGGGAGGAATAAAAAAGGGCTGTTTCCGTTTCTGTAGCAGCCCAACTCAAAAATATTTTTGCTCACTCAGATGATGATCTGATTATCAGTGGAGTTTTGATTACTTTCCTCCGTTTCCACTTCCATTGCCACCGCTACCACCGTTATTGCCGTTGTCATTGTCACCCTGATTACCGCCATTAGGATGATTGTTGTTTGAATTATTGGCACCGCCAGTAGAACCATCCTGGTCATATCCACCTGGTTCAATTTCGGATAATCGATTTCCCATAAGATGCATCCACATGAATGGATCCTCAACTGGTTGTTGGATTTCACCCTGGTTCTGGACTTTCCCAACCAATTCTTCGATATCGTCCGCGCCAAACTTATACAGGTTCATCCAGACATCTTCTAATTTTTCTTCGCCGTATTGTTCGGAATAATTGGCCATGAATTCAAGTTCACTGGACAGTAATCCTGGTTCTTCAAGACCAGCATCTAATAAGCCTGCCTGGTAATTCAACATGCGTTCAAATTGATTTTGATACGGACCATCTTCAGAAGGTCCTTTATTCATCATTTGTTCTTGATGCTGGAGCTGTTGTTGCACCATAAGTAGTTTTCCAACAGGATCCTCCGTTTCAACTCCCTGTTGTAAAGCTCTTTGAAAGGCATGTTGCCATTCAAATAACTGGGCTTCTGTCACAATTTTACCTTCCCCTACCAACGTATTGATTTCGTCAAATCGATAATTTGCATGTTTTAAAGCAATGGCAAATTGGGTTTCAGGGTCAGTTGTGATCTTCAACTCAATATCTTCAACGAATGTCTTGACGGGGTATAAAATATCTCCTGGTAAGCTGTCTTGTGCAGCTACTGCTGAAATCCCGCCACCCAATAAGAGTGCGAGAATTGTTGCGATTGTAATAAGTTTCATTGGAAAAGTCTCCTTCCTGGTCGATCGTTGGTTCCACCATGAATTTTTAGGAATAGAAATAGGTGCTTCACCTGCTAACTGGTGTGCTTCGGACATGAAAATCTTTTTAGCTGATTGAACTTTCAAAGGATTTCTTTCCGGAATTTCATCCAGTCTGTCAAGTTTTTGTTTGATATCATTTTCCAAATTGTTCATAGCTTCACCTCTAATTTCTTTCTTAATGTCTTTAAACCACGATGTTGAAGGGCTTTAACCGCACCAACCGGTTTGTTCATTGCTGTTGCGATTTCCTGATTTTCCAAACCTTCCAGAAATTTGAGGACGATGGCCTGACGTTGATTTTCCGGAAGATCCAGCAATATCTTCCGGATTCTCTGACACTCGAACCGATCAATGGCGATCTCTTCCGGAAAATTATTTTGTGATGGATGATTTTCTGGAAGTCCCTCATCTTCTGGAATTGCACGCCGGTATTGATCTGTAATCCAGTTGTGAGCCATTCGATACAAGTAAGGTCGCACATACTTTTTAGGACCTTTCCCGTTTTTGAGTGCCTGAAGGAAGCGGCTGAATGTTTCAGCAACACATTCCTCGGCTCTATCCTGGGATCCCAGTAAGCGGTAGCCATACCTGTAGATCGCTTCATTGTATTGATCGTAAACCCATTCCAAAGCGCTCATATCAAATTCCTGTATTCTTGAGATCAAACCTTCATCTTCTTCAATGATAGACATGTTTTCACCTTATATGACGCGCTTTTCGATGAATCGATACGATTCCTGTCAATTGTAAGTACTTTTATTGTACAAAATTAAATAAAACCTGAATCATTTTTACAAATTTTTAATAATTTGTTATTACTTCTCTAATATCAACGAGTTAAATTGAAGATAAAACAATCTATGAATGAGGAGGCTTTTTATGATCTATCACAGAAAATCTTCACCGTCGTTATGGGAAGAAATGGATAAATTGCAAAGAGAGATGAATCAGATGTTTAATAGCAGACTCACAAACCGTTTTTTGGATCGTTCACCAAACAGCTATGATTTTCCAGCCATGAACGTCTGGACAAAAGCAGATGTAGGGCAGGTTATTACAGCTGAAATCCCCGGCATGAATGTAGACGATCTGGATATCAAGGTAGTGGGAGAAACATTGACTATTAATGGATCAAGACCCGCCCCTGCCGATGATGAAAATGTTCGCTATCATCGTCAAGAACGCGGGTATGGTAGTTTCAGTCGCACTATCCAATTGTCTTTCCCTGTTGATGTAGACAAAGTGGAAGCAAATTATGAAAAAGGGGTTCTTAAGATCTGGTTACCAAGAGCAGAATCAGATAAACCTCGCAAAATTACTGTAAAAGCAATATAAATGGAGGTGATTTATGGCAGACCAAATGAATAATGCTGAGATTCAGAAACAAGAAATTGTTGAACAAGATGACACAGAAAGAATAAAGGACGCACGCTTATATGTTCCTCGGATAGATATTTATGAGACAGACGAAGCAATCCATCTGTTGGCGGATATTCCTGGTGCAGATGAGAACTCCATTGATATCACTTTAGAAAAGAACGTATTAAGCATCGAAGCCGAAGTGAATGCTGAAAAACCACAAGACTATTCACTAACGTATGCAGAATATGGAATTGGTGGATTTAAAAGAAAATTCAACATTTCGAATGAGATTAATCAGGAAAAGATAGTTGCTGAAGTTAAAGATGGAGTCTTAAAACTCATGTTACCAAAATCGGAAAAAGTAACCCAAAAAATTTCTGTTAAGGCAGCAAAGAAGTAATTTAAGAAAAGGAGGACAAAATGATCAGAAGGAGTATGATTCCCAGAAGACGGGGTGAAAAAAGAAATGAACTGGCTTCGTATAAAGATCATCCCTTTTGGCAAATGCGCGAACGAATGAATCGTTATCTGGATAACTATTGGGATCAACCATTTGACATGGATTTTTATGAAGGAGATGATATCTTTTCACCCAGAATAGACTTGAGTGAGACAGAGGAAGAATATACCATCATTGCAGATTTGCCAGGGTTGAATCAAAAAGATATAGAATTATCCTTCAGCCAAAATGTTCTTACAATATCCGGTAAGAAAGAGGAAGAGAAAGAAGAAAAAGGAAGACAATATCATCGTATCGAACGGTTTTCCGGTCAATTCAGGAGGGAAATACCTCTACAGGACACTGTAGACGATAACAAAATTGAAGCAACTTTCAAGGACGGGGTTTTAACAATCAATATACCAAAACGGCCGGATCCAACTCAAAAAAAGAAAAAAATCTCAATTGTCACGAAATAAGAATAGAAACCAAAAAACCGGTGTAAAGCCGGTTTTTTGGTTCCGCATTATTTGACAATACTAATAAAAATAAAATTACTTTGATTAACTTTAATTCCAATTATCTTCTGTATAATGGAAAGAGACTCGGATGCTTTAATCGAGTATTTTTTTATATTTCATTTTTTATTTGAAAATTTTACAGAATCGTATTCATGTTATTTAAAAACAATTGTTTGAGGTTTTCATGCGAACCAATCGAGATGATAATCGAACCGTATATTCAACAGAACAAGGCAGGATTTGTCCCAATTGTGGAAAACCATCACAAGTTTGTAATTGCAAAAAGAAAAAAAATAATCTAACGATTAAACGAGATGGCATACTTCGTTTGAGATTGGAACGCAAGGGGAGAGGGGGAAAAACGGTTACCTTAGTCGAAGGACTTCCACCAAACGAAGATTTGTTAAAGGAAATTGCCAGAGATTTAAAAAGACATTGTGGTGTCGGTGGTGCTGTAAAAAATGGGATCATTGAGATACAAGGGGATGTACGCGATACTGCTTTAACATTATTACAGGAAAAAGGCTACCAGGTGAAAAAAGCTGGTGGTTAATTTCATTTAAAGTTCAGGAGACCTAAATGGAAAATAGTCTGAAACCTTTTTTTGACGCAGATGGTGTGGCAATTATCGGAGCTACAAACAAACCCAATAAACTCAGCTATGGGATTGTTAAAAACCTGTCGTTGTATGGATTCAAGGGGGGAATTTACCCCGTCAACCCAAAAGTCGATAATATATTAGGATTTCGTTGCTATCCGGATATTCTGAGTGTTCCTGATCCAGTTGATCTGGCAGTTATTGTATTACCAGCAGGAATTATTCTTCCGGTAATTCAGGATTGTGAAAAGCGGGGGATCAAGGCAATTACTGTCATCTCAGGTGGTTTCAAGGAATTGGGACCGGAAGGGGAAGCTTTAGAAAAGAAAATTCTGCAGTTTGTAAAAGAACACAACATGCGGATGGTTGGCCCTAATTGTGTGGGAACAATGAGCCTGCACACAGGTCTGAATACGACTTTTATTTCTGGTGTGCCAGACACAGGAGGAATTGGCTTTCTTTCACAGTCCGGAGCTGTGTTAGGTGGTGTGGTCGATTACGTGCGGGGGAAAGGGATTGGTTTTTCACATTTTCTCAGTCTTGGGAATGAAGCTGATGTGACTGAGACCGATATGATTGAATATCTTGCAGATGATCCTCACACGAGTGTGATTGCTGCTTATGTGGAGCAAATTCGGGATGGTCAAAAATTTATCACAGCTGCCAAAAAAGTCACGAAAAAGAAACCGATTGTGCTTCTTAAAGCAGGTAAAACTTCTGCCGGAGCCAGAGCAGTCTCTTCTCATACTGGCTCTTTGGCGGGAAGCCATGCAGCTTACCAGGCTGCTTTTGTTCAAAGTGGCGTAGTGGAAGTTCAGACTGTTAATGATTTATTTGAGGTAACACAGGCATTTGCATTGCAAAAACCTCCTCAAGGCAATCGGGTAGCTATTCTGACAAACTCTGGTGGCCCGGCAGCGTTATTGTCCGATAGTCTGGCCAATAATGGGTTTGTGATGGCTGATCTAGAAGCAGCGACCATGCATGCTATCAGTGCAATATTAAATCCCAGTGCCCAGGTTGCAAACCCGGTGGATATGTTGGGTGGTGCCGAGCCACATGAATATGAGCAGACCATGCAATTATTGGTGGATGACCCGAATGTGGATGTGGTGATTCCCATTCTTGTTCCCCAAGCACTTGTAAATCCAGTGGATGTTGCTGAGAAAATCTCACAGATTGCCGGAGGAACTGAAAAAACAGTCATTGCTGTATTCATGGGCGATTCACTTGTTTTAGAACCCAGAAAACTTCTTCACCACCGAAAAGTGCCAATGGTTGTTTTTCCTGAGAGTGTGGGTACGATTCTGGGGGCTATGCAGGTGTACGCAAATTGGTTGAAAAAACCTGTTGAAGAACCCGCTATTGTCCATACTGTCAAAAAGAGTCTGGCGAAAGAGATCATTGATCAGGCTATGCATTTAGGCAGCATGGGAGAAGTTCTTACCCGTCCGCTCCTGGAAGCTTATGGCATCCCATTAATTCCTGCTGACGTTGCTTTAAGTGTAGAAGATGCCGTTCAGGTGGCAAATCAGATTGGTTATCCGGTGGTTATGAAAATTAATTCGCCGGATATTTTACACAAATCGGATGTAGGCGGCATTCAACTTGGTCTGAATGATGCTGAATCTGTCAGACAAGCATTTCAGGAGATGATTTCACAAATCCGGGAAAAGATGCCAAAGGCTAGAATCGAAGGAGTCCTGATAGAAGCACTAGCGCCGAAGGGTCAGGAAGTTATCATCGGAATGAAACGTGACCCTGGTTTTGGACCGATGATGATGTTTGGATTGGGTGGTATTTTTGTTGAATTATTCAAGGATGTATCCTTTCGGGTAGCACCACTAACAAGAAGTGATGCGTATGACATGATCCAAACCACGCGCGCTGCAAAATTATTGACTGGGTATCGCGGGCAAAAGCCGGCAGATCTTGATGCCGTGGTCGATACGATTTTACGATTAAGTCAATTAGCAGTGGATTTTGAGGAAATAGAGGAAATAGAAATCAATCCTTTATTGGTACTGGAAAATGGCTGCCTGGCGTTGGATGGAAGGGTCATTCTTAAACAATGATCCGGATAAAGTGGAGGTGTTGATGAAAAGAATATTATCGGGGAATGAAGCAGTTGCCAGAGGGGCATGGGAAGCGGGTTGTTCCGTTGCTTCTGGTTATCCGGGCACACCCAGTACTGAGATCATGGAGACGTTTGCCCGCTATCCAAATGTCTACGCTGAATGGGCAACTAATGAAAAAGTAGGGTTGGATGTTGCCATAGGGGCAGCCTATGCAGGAAAACGAACCTTATCCACCATGAAACATGTTGGTCTCAATGTGGCAGCCGATGCATTGTTCTATGTGGCAATGACAGGTGTTGAAGCGGGTCTGGTGATTGTTTCTGCGGATGATCCGTCCATGCATTCCTCACAAAACGAGCAGGATAACCGCCAATTTGCTAAGTTTTCCAGAATCCCATGCCTGGATCCAGCCGATAGTCAGGAAGCCCGGGATTTTACGATAGCTGCTTTTGATTTAAGTGAGCGTTTTGATACCCCCGTGCTACTACGCATGACGACGCGGGTCTGCCATACCAGTTCGCCCGTTGAAGTAACAGAACAGCAGCAACAAATTCCTGAACCAGGAAAATATCCCCGCAATCCAGCGAAATATGTGATGATCCCGGCAAATGCCCACCGGCGACATCCAGTGATTGAAGAAAGAGTAAGTGAATTATCCAAATTTGCTGAGAATTTCCCACATAACAAAATCGAATATCGGAAACGAGATCTAGGGATTATTACGGGAGGGATCGCCTACCAATATGCACGTGAAGTTTTCCCGAATGCCAGTATCCTGAAATTGGGAATGGTTTATCCTCTACCGGTGGAAATGGTGCGCTCATTTTGTAAATCCATGGAGAATGTCATCGTATTGGAAGAACTTGATCCATTTATTGAGGACCAGGTTCGACTAATGGGGATAGAACTTTTTAAACCTCAAATTAAATTAAATGGTGATGATGCCCATACGAAATCCATTTTCCCCATCACAGGAGAATTAAATCCAGCTGTGGTCAGGCAGTCAGCTGAAAAAGCAGGACTTCTTGAAACATCAGTGAAGAAAGAACTGTCCAATCTGGATATTCCCATCCCTGCTCGTCCACCCACTCTGTGCCCTGGCTGTCCACATCGTTCATCATTCTATGTTTTATCCAAATTAAAAGTGCCGGTCAATGGAGATATCGGTTGTTACACCTTAGGGGTAGCACCACCACTCTCCACAATTGACACCTGTGGTTGTATGGGGGCAAGTATTGGTGTTGCACATGGGGCTGCGGTAGCAGGAGACCAGGAACGGCATGTAGCAGTGATTGGTGATTCTACTTTTTTTCACACCGGCATCCCGGCTCTGATCAACGTTGCCTACAATCGCAGTAATGTGATTACCATCATCATGGATAATCGCGTAACCGGCATGACTGGCCATCAGGATAATCCTGGGACAGGATTTACCCTGCAGAATCAGGCGACAATTGAATTGGATATTGAAAAATTAGTGCTGGCTTGTGGCATTGAAAAGGTATTAACCGTAGAGGCATTCCAGGTGGATGTGATCGAGAAAACGCTCAAAAAATGGCTGAAAGAAGATGGCCCTGCGGTTTTAATTACCAGGGAAGAATGTGCCTTACTCCCTGCAGCCAGAAAACGCTACCTGCCATTACAGGTGACCGATCAATGCAATGGTTGCACTGTCTGTTTCCGAATTGGTTGTCCAGCTATTCTTAAATCAGATCAAATGGATCCCAAATATCACCGACCGCTGGCAATCATTGACCAGGAATTGTGCACGGGTTGTGAAATTTGTGCCCAGGTTTGTCCCAGAGATGCAATCTTATTTCGAGATCAGGTGATTGCATTGAGAACGTCAGAAGAGGTTTGAAATGGATATCAATGGATTGATGGGTAAATATCCCAATGGTATCAACTTCTTGTTGACGGGGGTGGGCGGTCAGGGGACCATCCTCGCCAGCAATGTGCTCGCAGAACTCGGTATGTCTTTAGGGTTTGATGTAAAAAAAGCGGAAATCCATGGTATGTCTCAACGTGGTGGAAACGTAATTTCTTATATTCGGTGGGGTGAACATGTTTATTCACCAATCATCACCAAAGGAGAGGCGGACATTGTTCTTGCATTTGAAAAACTGGAAGCTTTACGCGCGGTGGAGCAGATCAAGCCAGATGGTTTAATGGTAATCAATGATTATGCGATTGTACCCGTGACCGTTAGTTCAGGTATGTCGGAATATCCAGAAGATGACCACATCCAGGGGACCCTGGAAAAATTCACATCCAATGTCTATTGGGTGAAAGGGCAGGACCTGGCTGAGGAGATTGGATATCCAAAAGCATCCAATGTTGTGCTTGTGGGTGCCCTAACAATGCTTCTGGAAATTGATCCCGAAGCTGTATTAAACGTAATTGCATCCAAAATCCCACAGAAATACTATTCTTTTAATAAAAAAGCTTTTTATGCTGGCCTCAATAACCTGAAAACCAAAAAATGATCAAGGACCAAATAGGCGATAGCGTTGAATTTTGAATTGATAATAAAGAAAACAACCAATACAAAAACCTAACAAGGCAACACCAGACGCCAGCATAACCAAAACAGAAAAAATCCAACCAAGGATGTGAAACCCCATTAAAAAGGAAATTTGAGCGAGACCGAGTAATGTTGCAGCAATAATGCTGTTAAACCTTTGTAAACCAGCATCTTCGTAACTTGAATTTTTTATTTGATCTTTCATCAAGGTTTTTCCAACAAAATAGATGAGGTTATATCGTTTCCCCAATAATGTGCCTGGCAATAAAATCAGAAATAGAATGGTTGTGATCCAAATCTGCTGGGTGAGGAGTGCCAACAGGATACCGAAAGTTAATACCGCTCTGTTTAATGTAACGATAGGATGAGGAATTCCTTTTTGATTTTGTGCTGATGTATCCATAATAAACTCCATGAAAGAATAATTAGATATTATATATCATAATAATGGATAATAAGTAGAGATGATAGGAAATTAATCAAGAGATAAAACCCTTATTGATTGAAAGGGAACCTTACTTTCAAGGTGATTTGTTCTATTAATGAATTCCGATCTATCTTATGCGACCGTTTTTTCGATTTCTCCACCGCCCAACAATTCGTCCCCCTGGTAAAAAACAGCATATTGACCAGGTGTAGCATCTCGGACAGGTTGTTCAAATTCAATTTTGACTTTTTGATGATCCTGATGAGTGATGTGTGCCTGTCGATGATCGGCTTTATAGCGGATTTTGACGTCAGCTTCAAAGCTGGATGGGGGCACCTCACCACTGATCCAGTTTACATCTTTCACCAGGATCGTTTTTTGATTGAGATCATCCGCGGTACCAACGACCAGGATATTCTCGGGCGAAATTTTCTCCAGAACGTATAAAGGTTCAGCAGCTGCAACGCGAATCCCTTTGCGTTGGCCTATCGTATAAAATGCCAGTCCTTGATGGTCACCTAACTGATTGCCGTGGCGATCCATAATTTTGCCGGGTCGGGCAATATCCGGTGCATTTCGCAGTAAGAAGTCACGGTAACTGTCATCCGAAACAAAACACAGATCCTGGCTGTCTTTTTTCTCTGCCATGGGAAGGTCATATTTTCTGGCTAATTCGCGCACTTCCGTTTTCAGCAAATCTCCAAGTGGAAACATCGTTTTCTGTAATTGTTCCTGGTGCAGCATACACATGACGTAGGATTGATCTTTTAATGCGTCTTTGGCTTTGAGTACTTTGATTTTTGAACCAGAATCTTTTTCCAATCTGACGTAATGACCGGTTGCTAAATAATCTGCGCCAAACTCGTTTAATTTATCAAAAAGCATTCCCCACTTGATATCCTTGTTGCACACCACACAGGGGTTGGGTGTCTTGCCTTGACGATATTCATCTAAAAAATATTGAACGATTTGCTTTCGAAAAATTTCAGCCGCATCAATCACATGAAATGGATACCCGATGGTTTTAGCAGATTTGCGCGCTTCTTCCATGGATTGCGGTGTGCAGCATTTATTTTCGCATTCTTTTCCGGCTTCACTCCACAGATGCAGCATGACGCCAATAATGGGATAACCTTGCTCCGCCAGCATGGCAGCTACCACGGAACTGTCAACACCGCCGCTGACGGCAACGAGAATGGTTGGTTTTTTCTCGGTCATGTCATACCTTATTTTCTGTTCAGGTTCCCTTTGAGGATTTTAAAGTCACCTTGCAAGTGATAATCTGGGTAACTGGCAGGAACCAGAACGCTTTCGTACTGATTGAGGATAAAGTGATCGCTCTCCGAATCAAATTCAGCAGACCCAGCGATAACAGTCAATGCATGAAAACTTTCACCGTTCGGTTGCAATTCAAAATCTAAACCTGGAGATTGGTATAAATCCAAAGAAAAATAATCGCAGGTGAAGATTTTCTGAATCTGTTGATTTTGTGCTTTATGAAGGGTGGCTTCAACCTTCGTATTCGTGACGGAAAGTGATTTTTCGATGTGTAAAGGTCGCCCATTGGAAGCAGGCCGATCCCAATCATAGACCCGATATGTTACATCCGAATTTTGTTGGATCTCATACACAAGTGCTCCCGGGCCTAAGGCGTGGATGGTGCCAGCTGGAATGAATATAAAGTCATCTTTTTGGATGGAGTGATATCGAAGCTGTGATGTGATCGTTCCATTTCGGATGGCAATTGCCAGTGCGTCCTGATCGATATCCGCTTTCAGTCCGGCGATCAATTGAGCATCTGGTGCGGCATCCAAAATATACCAGCCTTCTGTTTTCCCGTTAAACCCTGCGCCTTCGAGATCTACGGCTTGTTGATCGTTCGGGTGCACCTGAATGGATAACCACTCCTGACAATCAAGTAATTTGATCAGTAGTGGGAAATTCTCAAAATTCGTGGATGGGTAAAAAGATCCCAATAAGTCTGGTCCACAAAGATTGACCAATTCCCTGAGCGTTTTTGCGGCCCATGGTCCATTTTTTATTTGATTGTGACCATAAAATACCCAAACTTCAGCGATGTGCTCAGAGTGATCCTTTTTACCATTCAGGAATTTCTTAAAAGTTGTTCCACCCCAGATATAATTTTTTATGGTTGGCTCAAGAAACAAGGGATACAAATCTTTTTTCGTCATCCTGTGATTTTAACACTGATTAATTAAAATCCCAAATGACCAAACCTGTACAAAAACACATATTCCTGATTATTGAGATGAAATCAAGAACCGCTATAATAAAACCAATCGAAAAATTTTGATGAGGTATTAACATGGACAATATCAATTTTTCACAATCCAGGCGGAGTACAGATTCTACGAGATTACTTTCTCTGGAACAGGAACGGCAGATATTTCTGATGGAATATCCTGATTTTTTAAGGACCAGCGCAATAGATACACTCAGGGAAATAGATTATCCCAATCTGGATCGTCAGGGACATGTTTATCTGGATTTCACCGGGGCTGGCCTGTATGCTCAATCACAGGTGAAGCAACACCATCAACTGTTACAGGAAAATGTTTTTGGCAATCCACACTCCAGCAATCCCACTTCATTGGCCATGACCAGATTGATTGAAAAAACCCGTGAGTCGGTGTTGAAATTCTTCCACGCCGATCCGCAGGAATACATTTGTATTTATACAAATAATGCCAGTGGTTCACTGAAATTGGTGGGGGAATCCTATCCCTTTACAACGCAGAGTCATTATCTATTGACCTATGATAATCACAATTCAGTGAATGGTATCCGTGAATATGCCCGTGCCAAAGGCGCAAAAATTAATTATATTCCGGTTTTATTGCCAGATTTACAAGTGGACCAGGAAGAATTACGTTGTCAATTGAAGAATAAAAATCCTGAGGCTGACAGCTTATTTGCTTTCCCGGCGCAATCGAACTTTTCGGGTGTGCAACACTCTTTGGACTGGATAGCCATTGCAAAAGAAGCTGGTTGGGATGTTGTACTGGATGCGGCTGCCTTTGTTCCTACAAATCCGCTTGACTTGCAGATTTACCATCCCGATTTTGTCACCCTGTCTTTTTACAAGATGTTCGGATACCCCACCGGGGTGGGCTTACTTTTAGCCCGCAGAGAGTCCTTGAGCAAATTGCAGCGTCCATGGTTTGCGGGTGGAACGATCACGGTGGCATCGGTGAAAGGCGATAAGTTCTACCTGCATCAAGGTTCTGAAGGATTTGAGGATGGAACCTTGAATTATTTAACCCTCCCGGCGATTGAAATCGGGCTTGATCATATTTCTTCGATTGGGTATGAATCGATCCATCAAAGGATTATCAATTTGACTGGATGGGTCATCAAAAAATTAGCCAATATCCAGCATAGTAATGGTCACAAGCTGATCAGCATTTATGGTCCAGAAAGCATGGAAAACCGCGGCGGCACCATTGCGATGAATTTCTATGATCCGGATGGACATTTTATTGATCATTTACTCGTGGAAGCCAGAGCCAATGAAATGGGTATCTCCTTGCGTTCAGGTTGCTTTTGTAATCCGGGAGATGGTGAAATGGCATTGGGGCTTTCAGCTGATGAGCTAACCTCCTGTTTTGCCATCAAGACGAATTTCGAATATCAGGATTTCCGCACCTGTCTGGCTGAAAAAAGTACCGGTGCTGTGCGGGTCTCCCTGGGTCTGGTCTCTAATTTTGATGATGTGTATAAGATGGTGAAATTGGCGGAGAGTTTTGTGGATAAGAAATACAGTGAAATTTGATCAGTTCTGAAAAAAATTTATTCTTATGGTTAAACAAAAAAGTTGATCGAGTGAATCAACTTTTTTAGTCGGGGCGGGCGGATTTGAACCGCCGACCTCACGGACCCGAACCGTGCACTCTATCCGGGCTGAGCCACGCCCCGCAGTGGTCTGGATTATACTCTTGCTCGCCTTTCCCGTAAAGGAAAAAAGAAAGCAGGTGATTTATTCCCACAGGCATTTTGATGGTTCAGGTTTTGATATTACTTTTCCTCTGCAATTTTTGGAATCGGCATAGCTTCAATGAGGTCGTTCAGCCTGAATTTTTCGATATATTTTCGCGTATCCCAGTAGTCAAGGTCCAGCTCTTTCACAATGTCAAATACCGATTGTTCCCCTTCAAACCGCATCATAATTTTCTCAATGTTACGGTTCAATTCCCAGTCATCCTGCCAATCAACAAATAAGCCATACCCGGATAGAAAAACTGGCCCTCGGAATTTTCTGACCGGGAAATAATTGGTAGAAAAGACCCTGATAATTTCTTCGATTATGATTGCTGATTCCATTAACTTTTCTTCATGCATGATGGATAAATTATCATAAGATGTGTGATATTCAGGATAGGGATAACGGGTTAATGAAATGGTGGGCACATTAATTCCAGGACCATTTAAAACGCGCTCATCATTGGCAATTATTTCTGCGAAGGAACCTTCCCGAAATTTGCAATTGTATTTGGTCAGCACATAATGACCAATTTTATCGATCAGTTCGTCGTCCTGTCGGGATCTTTGCAGTGCGATGGTATTGTCGTTACCTGTCATTTCGATGAAAATCCCAGCCCGGAAGTTGGGAATGATTTCTTCATGGTTGGCAAGATACGTGATGGTGCCAATCGTTTCCGGACCAAACCAAAAACGGACGCTCATAGAACCGACTGGAAGCGGATTGGAGGCTAATCGTCTGGCAATCTCAATGGCTGTGACAACCCCTGCGGCATCATCATTGGCCTGGTTTGGATGACAGGCATGTGCCATGATGAAAATTTCACCGGCATCCGGGTTGGGACCACCTTTGGGATGAATGACAGCTGTGCCTACCTTAAATCCTTTTTCAGGATCAGTATCAAATTCCGCATCTATAACCGCATGGTAACGTTTGTCGCGCGGCAGACGGTCAAATTGATTTTTTGGAAGGCAAAATCCCCAATCTCTTTCATAATATTTAAACTTCCAGGGGATGGTGTGGGGGAGTTCCTCATTGTAATACAAATGTGGTTCTAATTCATCCCAGGTCAGCATTTGATCGACAGGCAGCGAATAGGATAATAAATGTAAATAATTATCCTGGAAATCGACAATTTTTTCTCTATCTTCCGTCTCCAGATATGCTTTATCCACTTCATAGCGTTCGGGGACGTACCAGGTCCAGACTTGTGAGAGCGGAGGAAATGTTTCAATGTAGTAATTGGCATTTTCTGGTAGATAAGACCCGATGATTTCCAGCGTTTTATCCATATCAGCAGAGGCCAATGTACGGTGCAAGGGGAAAAATTCAGCTAAAACATCTTTCAAACTGGATATTGGTTTTAGGGACGGGATCCAATCGATTGCTTTTTCTTTGCTCTCAATTTGATAGGTCAAACCGGGTCCAGGAAAATTCTGGATTGCTTGCATTGAAACCTGGAAGGATTGATTGCAATCTAACAATCGTACGGTACTTTCCCCGATTTTTCGAATAGTAGCAACTTTCTCATCGAGAATTTTACCAATTGGTTCAAAATCCAGCACCACCCCTTTTTCTACATCCCGAACAAACATCGTGATACTGGTTTCATGCTGTGTACCATGCTGGTCAATGGCTATGCCATTAAATTCTTTGAGATAGCGATAGTCGACATTGGCTGCCTGTTCGCAATGGTGCAGAAAAGTGAAGGACTTACTGTAAGGTAACCCTATGACTAGAATTTTTGCGTGCCAATCGCGTAATTTCTTGAAAATGGTGGTATCACCAAAGCAATCAGTAGAACGAAGAGCTTCAATGTCACCAGCTAATTTTCCAATGGCTGCCACTGAATAGATCGGGTGGAACATCCTCTTCGATCTCGGGTCTTTCCTTACCAACTCTGTCAGGATTCCCATTTGTGAAGGGGTACTACGAATATCCCATTGTTCCCCTCTCAAGAAATCGTAGTTAAATGTGGGCAAGATGAGTGTGCCATCTTCCCCCAGAATCTCCAACAAAGCATCGATCACCGTCTGTGGCCCATTTTCAACGCCCCCAGGTGAATTGGATAGTGTTGCGTATGCGCTATGAACAAACACATTGTCACCAGATTCGATTCCCAATAACTTAAACTCTTCTATGAGTGATTTTTTTGTAATCAAAATTCCTCCAGTCTTTGTTAGTCAAAAGAAATTGATTGGATGTATAAAAACAACAGAATTCCTTTTGGTGAATTTGTTCATTCTCGCGGATAAACAAGGTTTTCCACAATCGTCTTTTACGAGTTGCTTTTATGAATGAACAGAAATTCACATTTCTATCCTATTATAAGAGGTTTTCCCTGTGAATCCTCCGCTGAGTAGAAGAAAAAAAGATCTAATAGAAAATTAATATAGGTCAAACCTCAGGTCGGGTTGAAGAGACGAATAAAAAACTGTGGCATAATATCATTCTAAAGGTATGAACAAGCTGGCAGCATTTTACAGGGTATTTCAAATATTAATGATATTGGTGACCATCGGAATATCTGGTTGTAATATTCTGCCAGGTCAAAGTATTTCGTTTTTTCAAGATTCAGTTTCGACAACTCAACAGCCTGAGAATTCAGTGACTGCTGTCATTACGAGCACAGCTTTCATCCCGGAAACGCCAACGTTCACTCCAACGATCCTACCAAGTTCCACTCCCTCACCGACACCATCGATAACCCCCACCAAATTTTTTCTGGATACATTTTCATATAATTTTAAGCCCAATGAAGTATCTCCGCAATCCTATCAAACCACCTGTGAATACCTATCTAACCGCTGGGGAACCGGGAAAAGTGAACCTGGCACAATAATTGTACCTGTTATGTATCACTCCATTAGACAGAGTGGGAGGGAACTTCAGGATAACATGCAGGTCACCCAGGAATACTTTGAATATACGATGGAATACGCTAAGAAATTAGGATTTGAAACAATTACCACTGAAGAATTGGTTGGATTTTTGTATCATAACGATTCGATCCCGCCATTATCGATGATTCTCATTGTCGATGACCGTCGGCTGGGGGTTGTAAAAGATCATTTTATGCAATTTTTAGATAAAAATGACTGGACAGTCACGTTGGCGTATATCACAGGTGTCGCCAGTGTAAGGGAATGGAATGAATACGATCGCCTGAATGTGAATGGACGGTTAGATTTACAGGCACATGGTTTTTATCATAATGGAGAAACTTATTTCACCGAATTTACCCCAATTGAGGTGATCGAACAGGAACTGTATGAGCCAATTGCGGTAATTGAAGAACATGCGGGAAGAAAACCACAAGCCTTCATCTGGCCGGGTGGTAATTTCACACTGGAATCAGTCCAGATGGCACGCGAAGCAGGTTATGAGGTTGGTTTTACAGTATTTTCTCGTGGTCCAATTATGTACAATTGGATTCCTTTAGGCGCTGCCGAAACAAAAATGAATGATCCCTTAATGGTATTACCCAGAGTTTGGAGTAATTCGGCAAATTTATATTTTGAAAAAGCAGCCTTGATTGCGACAGATGCAAAGGAATTCGCTCAGCAAAATAAAGATAAAGAGTATCTCTGGTACCAAAACTATTGTTCAGATTATCCGCCTTTGAACCTGGATGATAGCGGAGAAATAGGAAAATGAAATCGAGTTTTTCTCTGTTCAGTTTTGCTAGCATTCTTTTGTTGGTTTTGACCAGTTGTGTTCAACCCTTTCCTGAAAAAGAAGCCTGGACACTGGATGTTACTCCAGTTGTTTACTCGGTTACTCCTACAACTACCCAAACCCCACTTCCGCAACGAACCCCCTTTCTGCCTGCGACTCGTGAACCCGGGAAACCGATGTACTCTCCTACTCCGAATGCACCCAAGGTAATGCCGACCCTGCGAACCAATGAAGAAACATATCTGGTGCAGATGAATGATTCACTGAACCTCATTGCGCGGCAATATGGCGTGGATATGAATGCCATTGTCTCGGCCAACCAGCTAATGAATCCAAATTATCTGGAAATTGGTCAGGCGTTGGTGATTCCCCCGCCTGATCCGGATGCAAAAGGACCTTCTTTTAAAATTATTCCTGATTCAGAACTTGTTTATGGTCCCTCAGGGGTTGGTTTTGACCCGTATGATTTAATTTATTCCTTCGATAGTTACCTTTCCTCATTGGATCATAGTGATGAGGTGGTTCTTCAAATCGCCAGGGATTATTCAGTCAACCCGCGGATATTAATTGCGATATTGGAATACTCCACCGGTTGGGTAACCGGGCCAAATCTTGAATTGGAAAAACCAGTCAATGGACAAGAACCTGAAAAGGATGCCTGGAAAACAGGCCTGGTAACGATCCTTTCAATAGTGGCTAATTCACTTAACTGGGGCTATTATTCCTGGAAAGAGAACAACCTGAGCTATTATATTTTGAGTGATGGCAGTTATTCCCCCGCAGATGAGACCATCAATGCCGGTACAGTTGCCGTACAATATTGGGCAGGTACCATTTATGGAAAGGCGAATTGGCTAAATGCAATTTCCGAAAATGGTATTTATAGGACTTATTCAAATTTCTTCGGATTTCCATTTGATTTCACCTATGAACCTCTGATCCCTTCCGGAATAATCCAGCCGGAATTTATACTGCCCTTCCAGCGGGGGGTGGCCTGGTCGTTTACCGGCGGACCACATCCAGGATGGGATGATGGATCAGCCTGGGCAGCTTTAGACTTTGCCCCGCCGGGCAGCCCGATGGGTTGCTCAGTAAGTGGTGATTGGGTCACCGCTGTGGCGGATGGATTAATAGTCCGTTCAGAATATGGAGTGGTCGTTCAAGATCTGGATGGAGATGGTAATGAGCAAACCGGTTGGACTGTTCTATACATGCATATTGCTTATTGGGAGAGAGTGGAGGAAGGAACTTTTCTTAATGCGGGCGATTGGATCGGACATGCGTCTTGTGAAGGAGGGGTCTCGACTGGAACGCATCTACACATTGCCAGGAAATATAATGGTGAGTGGATTTCATCTGTTGGTGAGATGCCGTTTGTGATGAGTGGCTTTCAACCGCAAAGTGATGGCCACGCATATAATGGATACTTAGTAGGAAATGGAGCTTTTATTGAAGCCTGGGCGTTCTACAACCCGGAAAGTCTGGTACAGCATTAAAAAAAGAATATTAATGCTGCTCTGGGGCTTGCTGATACTCTCACTTACATCCTGTAACCTGGGAAATTATTACGTCAGCGCGCTTGATTTGACTGCCACGGCTGTCTTTGCTACTGCTCTGGATGATGCAACAATTTCCTTTAACGCCACACAGGCTCCTCCACCGATTGCCGAACCAACCCCGATTCCAATTGTTCCCACCATGTTGATAGAAAATCCAACACCGACAGAAATCAGTGTCCCCGAGATGGAGATTGTTCCACTACCCACAGCGACCAGAGATAATGAAGAACGTCCGCCATTTTTATATTATAGCCAGAGTGGCGATACGCTTACCGTGATTGCTGCACGGTTTGGCGTGACGATTGATGAGATTAAGACGCAACTTGAATTATCACCACGAGAATTAATCAAACCCCAAACGTTGTTAGTGGTGCCGGATTATTATGGTTTTGATATTGCTGCTGATCCGGTTTTGCCGGATAGCGAAATTATATATTCACCCTCCGCACTTGATTTTGATATAAATGCATTTCTTACCGAAGCAGGAGGGTATTTAAGTACCTATCGCGAATATACCGGCGAAGGATGGTTGAGTGGGGCAGATATTATTAAAAAGGTAGCCACCGAGGAATCGGTTAATCCGAGAATTTTAATCGGATTGTTGGAATATCAGAGTGGGTGGGTTTATGGACAACCCCAAAATATTTTTGAAAAAGACTACCCCCTGGGTTTTCCGATGATTGACAGGAAAGGCTTATTGAAGCAGATCAAATTTGGTGTGAAAGTATTATCCAATGGATATTATGGCTGGCGGGAAGGTCGTATTACGGAAGTCGTTTTTTCAGATGGAACTCAACAACGCATTCATCCGAAAATGAATGCCGGCTCAGCCGCTCTCGAACATTTTTTTGCTAATTTTTATGATCCTGCCCGTTGGTTATCCGTTTTGTATGGGGATGGCAGTTTCCCGGTTTTATATGAGCAGATGTTTGGCTCACCCTGGATCAGAGCCCTGACTGTTGAACCCCTTTATACCTCAGGGCTAACCCAGCCTAACATGGAGTTACCTTATCTGCCGGGGAAGATATGGGCGCACACAGGTGGACCACACCCAGCCTGGGGTTCGCATGGTGCCTGGGCAGCTTTGGATTTTGCTCCTGCTTCTGATAAATCTGGTTGCACGGTAAGCAGCGATTGGGTGGTAGCCTCTGCTCCCGGGCTGGTGGTACGAACCGGACCAGGTTTGGTCGTAGTAGATCTGGATGGGGATGGATATGAACAAACCGGCTGGGTGATTTTATATTTACATATCGCCAGTGAAGGAAAAGTAAAAAATGGCACTTATCTTGATCAGGATGCCTTGATCGGTCACCCCTCGTGTGAAGGTGGCAGTGCTACTGGGACTCATGTGCATATTGTTCGAAAATATAATGGGGAATGGATCGCAGCAGATGGACCCCTGGCATTTAATTTAAGTGGGTGGATTTCTTATAAAGGTGAAAAAGCGTATGATGGCAGATTAATTCGGAAAGATGCGGTGGTCGTTGCAAGAACGTATGGCTCTTACGAATCCGTCGTTACCCGATAATCTGGCGATTCAACCTTCCAATTGTGCCTGGAAATTCGAATTATAATTAGCAATTGAAGTGAATATTAAAAACACACATTATCCTTACAAAATAGCAGCTGTAATCAGCATCCTGATCGTAAGTTTTTTGATTTCAGCCTGTGTTCCTGAAGCCCGCCAACCATTGGATCTGATTCCATTAGAAGCAACTGCTTCACAGCAAAGTGATCTGCTGCAGGAAGTAACCCCGAATCCAACCAGGCCTTCCTATCCACCTGGCACATTGGTGGATTACATCGCGCAAAGCGGTGATACCTTGCCAGCGCTGGCGGCCCATTTCAACAGCACGATTGAAGAGATTCAGAAAGCCAATCCGATCATCCCAGCAGGTGCCACAACCATGCCACCAGGACTGCCGATGCAGATACCGATTTACTATGAGGCTATTTGGAGTAGTTCTTTTCAAATATTACCCGATATCTCATTTGTGTATGGTCCCAGAGATATTGAGTTTGATGTGGTTGCGTTTGTTAATAGCCAACCGGGGTGGTTAAAAAACTCAAAAGATGCTGTCGGGTTGTTGATTCGACCCGGTGCAGAAGTAGTCCTGCATACCAGTATTAATTTCAGTGTCAGTCCAAAACTTCTATTGGCGATTCTTGAGTATCAAACCGGGGCGTTATCGAACCCTGTACCTCCCGAATCAATTTCGGATTATCTATTAGGATATCGCAATCGATCGTATTCAGGGCTTTCACAACAATTGGTATGGGCTGCGAACCGTTTGAACAATGGCTTTTACGGTTGGCGCGAGGGAAGTTTACAGACATATTCACATCAGGATGGGCGACTGGAAAGACCGGATCCATGGCAAAATGCAGCCTCAGCAGGATTACAATATTATTTTTCAAGAGTACTGGATCGGGTCACTTACACACATGCGATCAGTTCCGCTGGACTATTGGAAACTTACACGCAATTGTTTGGGAACCCCTGGGATGGCGATTTAACCTTGATACCCGGAAGTCTGCAACAACCTCCTATGATTCTTCCATTTGCTCCGGGATTGATCTGGGCCTACACCGGTGGTCCACATACTGGTTGGGGGTTAGGTGCCCCCTTTGCTGCCATCGACTTTGCTCCAGGGAGTGTGGTAGGTGGCTGCTCAAGATCGGAGGAACCTGCCAGGGCTGTGGCCGATGGAGTCATTGCACGGGTAGATACGGCGATTGCGGTTCTTGACCTGGATGGGGATGGCGATGAACGAACTGGCTGGGTGGTGTTTTATCTGCATTTAAGAAACACAGATCTACCAACAGTTGGAAAACAACTTAAACAAGGTGATGTGATTGGTTACCCATCCTGCGATGGGGGACGATCCACCGGGACTCACATTCATATTGCTCGAAAGTATAATGGTGAATGGATTTTGGCTGGTGGTGTTGTGCCATTTAATTTAGAGGGTTGGATTGTAAGAAATGGTTCAAATGATTATCAGGGATTTCTAGAAAAAAATGGACGTATTTTACGTGCCTGTGTATGTTCGGATAAAGACAGCCAGATCATTTCTGAGGGTGTGCCTTAGAAATTAAAAATTTTTCCGTTCAGACTTTCCAAAAACGTTTCAATTCCTGACATAATTTGTATCATTTCAATAGGTGAATGTCAGGGTGTTTGGCAAGTCTTCAATTGCCGAAAATACCCGCCACCAATGCTTAATGGAGATGTTACCAGATGATTATATAGTGCTATAATCGCAACCACGATCATTTCTCCTTTGGATCATAAGCAATGCGCATAACAAAACCGTCTGGCATGAAAGCATTCACCATTGTGTGGTTTGGACAACTGATTTCTCTGACTGGATCAGGCATGTCTTTTTTTGCGCTTACGATTTGGGCCTGGGAAAAAACAGGTCAGGCCACTGCATTAGGACTGGTTGGCTTTTTTGGATTAGCTCCTCAAGTGATATTCAGCCCGATTGCTGGTGCGTTGGTTGACCGCTGGAATCGAAAGACATCCATGATCCTCAGTGATCTTGGAACAGCGTTTGGAATGTTTGTTATTTTGATTCTTTTCCGTTTTGATGCACTTGAAATTTGGCATTTGTACATTCTGGCAATGATATCGGGCATATTCCAATCATTTCAGTGGCCGGCTTATTCATCCGCCATCTCTGTCATGATTCCTAAAGACCAATTTACTCGTTCCAGTGCCATGATCTCTTTGGCAGAATGGGGTTCTGGTATCTGGGCTCCGGTGATGGCTGCGGCCTTAGTTGGCGTATTGAAATTATCGGGGATCATCCTTATTGATCTGGTGACCATGTCGATCGCCATCTTGGCATTATTAATTGTCACAATACCGAATCCAACCAGGTCTAAAGAAGGTGAACTCAGCCGGGGATCCATCTGGCAGGAATCTTTATTTGGGTTTAAATTCATTCTTGCCAGACCTAGCTTACTGGGACTACAAATGGTATTTTTCTTTGGAAATTTCTTTGCAGCCTTCATTGGTATCTTAAGTAATCCGATGATCCTGGCAAGAACAGGGAATAATGCCACCACGCTGGGTAGTGTTCAATCAATATCTGCAATTGGCGGGGTGGTAGGCAGCTTGATTATTACAGCCTGGGGCGGATTTAAAACCAAACGTGTTCGCGGGGTTTTATTGGGTTGGATTTTGAGCGGATTGTTTTTCTTTTTTGTAGGAGGTGGGGAAGATATCATTTGGTGGAGTATTTTCTTTTTTCTATCCTCGTTGGTAATACCATTGGTCAATAGCTCTAATCAGGCAATCTGGCAATCAAAGGTTCCCCCAGATCTTCAGGGTAGAGTTTTTTCTGTGAGGCGCATCATTGCTCAAATTGTCAATCCACTCGGTATGTTAATTGCGGGCCCTTTGGCGGATAAGATTTTTGAGCCCGCATTATTGAATCCCAGTAATAAGACCACAATATTTCTGAGTAGGTGGTTTTCACCAGGTGCGGGGGCTGGCATGAGTTTGTTACTTTCATTAGCCTCTATTTTTATCGTTGTGGTAGGAATATATGGCTACTTCTCCAGGCATGTCAGGAATGTGGAAACCATTATTCCCGATTTTGACGCGGAATAAGAAAAGAGCACGCATCGATTAATGCATGCCCTTAAGAAGTTTCCTCTGAGAAGTTATGCTTCGAGTATGGTGATCTTGTGATCAATTTCAGCGGTCTTATTCAAAATAGCCTGACCAGGGCAATAGGTCGTTTCAGATAATGTAACTGCTTTATCCACCAGCTTTGGATCAAGGTTTTTGCCTGTCACTATGTACTCAATCATGATATCGGAAAAGATTTTTGGATGGTTTTCGACCCGATTGGCATGGATTTTCACCTCAAAATTGGTGACTTCCTGCCTCATCTTCGCCAGGATTGAGATGACATCCATTCCGGTGCATCCAGCCAAGCCAATTAAAAACATTTCCATGGGTAAGAAACCATCTTCATTCCCACCAACTGACTTTTTTCCACCTAAAGGTAATGTGTATCCAGAATCAGCTGTTCCCGTAAAACTCAATCCTTTTTGCCATGTAACTTTTGCTTCCATTTTTTCCCTTTCTAATCCTTTAATTGTCTGAGAGTGCCTTTTCAATTTCAACCATTAATCGTGTTTCTGGTACTGCGCCTACCACTTCACCTGAGCCACTGTTAATTATAGTATGAGGTACACCAGATACATTGAATTGATTGGATAATTCTACGAATTCCATTGCCTCAACCATTTCACCAGTTACTAATTCGCTTTCCATTGCCATCTGATGTGCAAGAATGACTGCCTGGGGGCAATAGGGGCAGGTAGGTGTCACAAATACCTGCAAATTGACAGATTTTTCTAATGAAGCTAATTTCTCGCGAATTTCCGGTGATAATCCAGAATCTTGTTTTGAAACCATGACAAGATCATTTATTAATGTCGTGAATTCATGACCAGCAGGAATACCTGCCAATCGGATCCCATAGTCGATGAGATCATTATCTTTCATCCCTGCAATCACCGTCATTGGCACTTTATCAACACGGTATTGGGCAGCGATCTCCTGATGTTTTTCAAAATCATATTCATCCAGGTGAATTAACGGATTCAATTCAGCGATCTCACTTAATAAACCTATTGTCTCACTACAATACTCACAATTTTCTTCAGTACTGCCAAAAAAAATCATTTTGACCGGTTTATCCAGTTCACTAAAAAATTCTTTAACTTGTTCTTTGGTTTTATCATCCAATAATTTGCTTGCCATTTATCCTCCAAGATTTCATCTCACCGAGATGGTGTTTTGATTATCAGGTGAAACAACCACCTGAAGTATATCCACAATTTGAACAAACCAGATTGAGCATTCCGTCGTATTCAAAGGTCCCTTTTTGGCATTTTGGACAAACAACACCAATTCGGATTTCGTAGGAATCGTATTGCTCAACATCTTTAAGTTCAAATTTAATCAGATTTCCATCTGATGTCGTATCATTCTGTTTAAAAGTCATTACAAAGACTTAGATGCCATAATCACAAAAAAGTGGCAACTTAACCAAAATAAAAAAAACCAGATCATGAACCTGGTTTTTAAAAAAGTTGAAGAAAATCGGTTTATTTTTTGAACTGCTCCAGATTAAGGCGATAGAAAAGTCGGTCTTTTACAGCGATGGGAGCTTTTTCTTGCTCTGCCTGTTGATGAACGATGTCAATCGTTTTTCTAAGCGTGTTGACGACAATTCTACAATTTTCACAAGCACTGAGGTGTTTGTCCAACTCAGCACATAATTCTTCAGAGAGATCACCATCCAAATAGGATGAGATGGTATCAACAAATTCTTTACAGTGGAGATGCTTTTCCATTTTAATACTCCGCCAGTCTTTCGCCAAAATAAACGCTCAATTCTTCTCTTAATTTCATGCGTGCTCGCAACAAACGTGTTTTTACATTTGTCTCCGTAAGATCCAACGCCTGAGAAGTTTCACTGATCGAAAGTCCCTCTATATCTCTGAGAATAAAAACAGTCCGAAGATTCTCTGGCAATTTTTGTATGGCTGCATTGATCACCAGCCGGGTTTCCTGAGAAAGAAACTCTGATTCTGGTAAACAGCACCAATCCACAATTTGTGAAACCGAAATGCCTTCATTTTCTGAATCGCCTGCATCATCGTGAATGATCGGTACCTCGGGCTTTCGCTTTCGAATCAGCATTAATGATTCATTAACTGCAATCCGATATAACCAGGTTGAGAGATTTGAACGACCTTCAAATTTTTCTAAAGACCGCATGGCTTTAATAAAGGTCTCCTGAAGAACATCCTCCGCTTCCACCTGATTATTGAGCATACGCAGCGCAACTCGATAGATTGAATCTGAATACTGATTGACCATTCTCGTAAGTTCTTCTGGATCACCGGATTGTAACTTTTTGAGATTTAAAGGTTCTACTTCTTCATCAATCATTTAGATGGTTTCTCCTACGAAAAAGATACAAAACATTACGATAATGGCCAATTGGGAAGCACATCTATATCTAAAGGATCAAACAATTTGTTTACAAACCGAAAATATCCAGCAGCAGCGATCATGGCTGCATTATCGGTGCAGTATTTAAACGGGGGAATAAAGATATTGAAGTTTGACTGACTCAAAAAGGTATCCCTCAGCAATTGGTTCGCAGAAACGCCCCCCGCAACGATGATATTCTTGACTTTATTTTGGCGCGCTGCCTGGATTGTTTTTTGAAATAGTACATCCACAACCGCTTGTTGAAAACTTGCGGCCAAATCCTCAACCGGCAAACGTGATCTGGATTTTTCTAACTCTCTCACCATGCGTAACACGGATGTTTTTAGACCAGAAAATGAGAAGTTTAAACTTCCATCTAAATGTGCACGTGGAAAATTAAAAGCATTCGGATTGCCACTCAAAGCAGCTTTTTGAATGGATGGTCCTCCAGGATAAGCCAGACCCAACAAGCGGGCAACTTTATCGAATGCTTCTCCAGCAGCGTCATCCAATGTACTGCCCAATCTTTTGTAATTAAGATGACCATCCATAAAATTGATTTCGGTGTGGCCACCCGAGACTAACAAAGCAATTAAGGGAAATTCAGGAACCGGAGGAGGATTGAGAACCTCCGATGAATATACCCAGGATGAGTAAATGTGTCCTTCAAGGTGATTCACTCCAATCAACGGTAAATTCTTACCGAGCGCAATTCCTTTGGCCATATTCATGCCAACGACCAGCGAGCCAGCCAACCCTGGGCCGCGGGTCACAGCAATTGCATCAATATTGTCCAGGCTTAAATAAGCTTGCTGCAAGGCTTGCTCAACCACATCATAAATGGTGAGAATATGTTGGCGCGAAGCTACCTCAGGAAAGACACCGCCATACTGTTGATGCAGGTCAATTTGAGAAGCTACAACTGATGACAATAAAACCCGTCCATTTTCAAGGACTGCGGCTGCCGTCTCATCACAGGAAGATTCGATAGCCAGTATTCTGGCAGCGGGGAAAATATTTTTAGGATTACTCATAAAAGTACCACCAAGTCATTAGAGAATAATTCTCTTCATTAATTCAAAAAGATCAGGATTTAATGGGGATGATTAAATCCATTGGATAATCAGCCATTTTCTCAATTGTACCGCTTTCAGTGACATAAAACGTGTCTTCCAAGCGAACACCCATGCCCCTGTCCGGATAATACAGTCCTGGTTCAATTGTAAAAACAGAACCTCTTTTTAAAGTCTCATCCTCTCTGGCTGTAAAACCGGAAAATGGCATTTCATGAACGTGCAATCCTAACCCATGACCGAGACTATGAACATAGCCTTCCAATGTGTAAGGGTTTGAAAGAACTGTCGGATGCCCCATTTCCTCAAAAAGTTCACAGGTTCGGTGCTGAAAATATTTGAAAGGCATGTTTTCAGCTAATTCGGAAACGATCGTGTCATAAACGAATTTAACCTGATCATACAATTTCTGGACTTCTTCAGGAGCAAAGCCAACACACCAGGTTCGGGTGAAATCATAAAAATAACCACCACCATTTTCACATGGGAAGATATCAAAGACAATCGTCTTACCCAATTGGATCTTGTCCGAGTCATTCCCTTGACTGTGAGGCACACCCGCGTCCCGTCCGATGGCAAAAATAGTTTGTTCCGGGTTTTCTGCCCCAGCTTCCGCCAACCAGAAATTTATTTTTGATTTGACCATCCCAATTGTGATCGGTTTCTGATCTGTGCCTATTAAATATCCATTTTCCGCGCGTTGATTGCTGAGAAAATTGGCGACTTTACCCACAACATTGGTTGTGATTTCACCCATTCTCTTAATCCGTTTAATTTCTTCCGGGTCTTTGATCATCATTGCTTTTAATAGGATTGAATCAGGAACCAACCCGGTGATTTCATATTCAGGGAAAAGTTGTTGAAACCGTTGCAAAATCGGGAATTTGGTGCCGATGTCTGTTGATCCGTATAATGCAATTTTGCCTCTATCAACACCTGCTTTCAAAAATAGATCATGGTATCGCAGTGCATAAGCATCAATCTGGTCGTTTTTGGATTGCTTTAAATATTCAGAAAGTGGAAATTGATCATAACTACAGGTTAACAGGCCGGTTTTGGCCGCTTCTTCACGCTCCATTGAGCCATGGAAAATGATAGGGGTACTGTCAACTTTTTTAATCAAGTCCGCATTGGTTATGTGCCCACCGCCCGTTAGATAGAACATAGCGGGGTTGTGTTGTGCAGGTCCGACGACTAATAGTGCATCGATTCCACTTGTTTTCATTAATTGATCAATATCATTTTTCATTTTCTAATCCTTTATGAATTGAGATTACCCAGAACCTCTCTTAATCCTGAAATAAGTACAGACTCCTGTTCTGGCAAGACGGTTCTGGGGTCGAACAGGATCTTATTATCTTCGAGACGGGCAATGATAGGATGATCGAGCATGCGCAAGCGCTTCATCGCAAAATCTGGTTTAGGGTGTTGAAGCGCCAGAACGAATGTAGGCAGAGTCTCTTCGGGCAAGCTTCCGCCACCGATGGTGGATAGAGATGGGAAAACCTCACCTAATTGTAATTGCTGTTGCCAGGATTTTGCGCGGTTTTCCAATGCTGTAGGAGTTTGTGATATCATTCGCCAGATGGGAATTTTGTCCACGGCTTCATCTCTTAGATAATGGGTGAGAGTAGCCCTTAATCCAGCCAGGCAGATTTTGTCTGGGCGGATTGCTCTGGCAAGCGGATGGTTTTTTATTTTTAGGATTAATTCTTTCTTGCCGATGATAATTCCAGCTTGGGGTCCTCCCAGCAATTTATCGCCTGAAAATGAAATAATGTCAGCACCAGCCCGAACTGATTCAAAAATGGTTGGTTCATGTGATATACCAAATTCGGCAGTGTCTAAAAATGTCCCGGAGCCAAGATCATCGAAAACAGGAATGCCATATTGATGAGAAATTTCCACAATTTCACTCAATTCTGGTTCCTGTGTGAACCCGATTAATTTAAAATTGGAATGGTGTGCACGCATGACCAACGCCGAATTTTCCTGGAGTGCAATTTCGTAATCTGAACCTCGCACTCTATTTGTGGTACCTACTTCTTTCAATTTGGCTCCGGATTGTTTCATAACATCCGGGATACGAAAGCCACCGCCTATTTCAATTAATTGCGATCGGGCAATGATAACGTTTCGCCTTTTGGAGAGGGCACTTAACACCAACAAAACAGCAGCTGCATTGTTGTTGACCACGATAGCTGCTTCGGCTCCGGTCAATTGTTTGAGAATTTCTTCAGCATGGACCGAACGGGAGCCGCGTTTTCCAGTTAACAGGTTAAATTCCAGGGTGTTGTAATTTGCCCCTATTGCTTGCATGGCCTGAATGGTTTCCTGACTGAGAAGTGCCCGGCCCAAATTTGTATGTAATACGACACCGGTTGCATTAATGACCGGGAGTAGTGTGGGTGAAAAACGATCAGACAGGATCTTATTCACGTGCTTGATAATTTGAGATTGGTGCGGTGCATCACTTCCTGAAGTAATGGTTGAGCGATAAAAATCCAATGCATCCCGAATGGCGCGAATAGTCTGATCACGACCATACTTTTGAATTAATTCGTTTGTCTCAGGCAATTGAATTATTTTTTCTATAGATGGCAAGTTGCGTAGCTCATTCATTAGGTTCGCGGGAGGGTTGCCACCGGCTGCGCTCGACTAACCGGATTAGATTTTCAATGACAATAATACCGATAGCAATTACGACCACCAGGATTGAATTTAACACTCGCCCCAATTGTAACCAGGCTAACAGGTCCACAAAAATAGCGAACCAGGCTGCCTGCCTTATAATGACGGATGTATTTGCCGGAGGATCGTGGGGAAAACGGACATTCAGGAAATAAACGATTGGCAATGCGGTGCCACTCACACCCATTGTCAATAAAAAGAAAAATAACCAGCGAGGACCTAAGAAGGGTTGAGTATATTGCAACAAAAAGAAAAGGCCAACCCAGCCAATCATGGCAATGAGAAATGCAGAAACTAATATTGCTGGTAAGTCTTTGAGTTTTGATTTCAAGATGCGTACCTCGAGTAAATTATATCTGAATCTTATTAATTATTGCTATCTAAAAAGGATACACCATTTTTTGACCTTGATCTCCTTTTATGGTAGGATTTCTTTATGTACAACTCATCAAGAGAGGTTGAGGGACCGGCCCAAAGAAACCTCGGCAACCTGGATTAGGTGCCAATTCCGGCAGAGCTATTTTGCTCTGTAAGATGAGATCAATCAAAAAATTGACCTCTCTTTATGAGAGGTTATTTTATAAATATCAACAACCGCTGGAGAATGTATGCAGAGAAAATATACCAATCGATCATTTCTTGATGCTGTAAAAGAAAAAGTGTTAATCTATGATGGAGCAATGGGTACCAGTTTGCAAAAATTGGATCTGACAGCAAATGATTTTGGTGGCGAAGAATATTTTGGATGTAATGATTTTCTCGTCATCAGTAATCCTGATGTGGTCAAGAAAATACACCGCTCATTTTTAGAAGTTGGTGTAGATGTTTTAGAGACTAATTCATTTCGGTCCAATCGAATTACGCTGAAAGAATATGGATTGCAGGACCGGGTCGTTGAAATTAACAAAAAAGCTGCTCAATTGGCTAAAGAGGTAGCGGATGAATTCTCAAAAAATACAAACCAAAAGAGGTTTGTCGCCGGATCCATTGGCCCATCCGGGAAATTGCCAAGCATGGAAGACCCTGAATTATCGAATGTGCCATTTGATGAATTGATTGCTGTTTTTCAGGAACAAGCCAAGGGACTTATTCTAGGTGGCGTGGATGCTTTAATCATTGAGACATCTCAGGATATCCTGGAAGTAAAAGCCTGTATTCTTGGCATCCAGCAAGCCTTTGATGAAACGGGCAATTATTTACCTATTCAGGCACAGGTTACATTGGATACTACAGGACGCATGTTATTGGGAACTGATATTGCAGCAGCGCTCGCAATTTTGGAAAACCTTCCTATCGATGTGATTGGATTGAACTGCTCCACCGGCCCGGAACATATGCGCGAACCGATCTCCTTTTTAGGGGAAAACTCAGTTTTGCCTGTTTCCTGTATCCCCAATGCCGGTTTACCTTTGAATGTAAACGGAGAAGCTGTTTATCCTTTAACTCCCACTGAATTTGCTGATGCCATGAGTGAATTTGTTGAAAAGTATCAGATCAGTGTTGTTGGTGGTTGTTGTGGTACCACACCTGCGCATCTGAAAGAATTGGTGGACAAGGTTGGTGGAAAAAAACAACCGCCACGGCCAATCATTCAAAGGGCACAATTAGCTTCTGCCATTCAGGTTATGAATATAAGGCAGGAACCAGCTCCATTTTTGATTGGTGAAAGGTTAAATACCCAGGGAAGCCGTAAATTTAAGCAAATCATTTTGGATCAGGATTATGATAAAGTGCTTGGCATTGCGCAGCAACAGGTGGATAGTGGCGCACACGGACTGGATATTTGTGTTGCGTTAACCGAAAGAGCGGATGAAACCGAAACAATGCGGAGGGTCATTAAAAAAATTGCCCCGAATATTAAAGTTCCCCTGGTGATCGATTCGACCGAGCTGGATGTATTGGAAATGGCTTTACAGACGGCTCCTGGACGCTGCATGATTAACTCAACACATTTTGAATCCGGGAGAGAAAAAGCTGATAAAGTGTTTAACCTGGCTAAAAAATATAATGCCGCTGTCTTGGTCCTGACCATTGATGAAAACGGCATGGCGAAAACTGCGCAACAAAAATTAGAAATTTCCAGGCGTCTGGTTGATGTGGCGGTAAATGACCACGGCTTATTGCCTTCAGATCTGGTAATCGATGCTTTGACGTTTACATTGGCGACAGGTGATCCAGAATTTAATTTATCAGCCATGGAAACGATTGAGGGCATACGATTAATAAAAGAACAGATTCCTGGTGTTCATACTTCTTTAGGGGTCAGCAATGTGTCATTCGGGTTGTCACCGGCTGCACGAGCTGTATTGAATAGCGTCATGTTGTATCATTCAGTCCAGGCTGGATTGGATATGGCTATCGTCAATCCTGCCCATATCACACCTTATTTAGAAATCTCTGAAGAAGAAAGACGTTTGGCAGAAGACCTTATTTTTTATAAAAAAGAAACAGCTTTACAGGATTTGATAGGCTTTTACGAAAAGAATAGCAATATAGGGGGCGATAAAGACTCAAAACAGGATGTTTTGTTAAACGCGATGTCACCAGAAGAGCGCTTACATTGGAGTATTGTCCATCGCAAAAAAGAAGGTGTTGAAAGAGATATCGATACATTAATCGAAACTCGCGGCGAATTATCCTCTTCAGATAGAGCAGTGGAAATATTAAATAATGTGTTATTGCCGGCTATGAAAGATGTGGGCGACAAATTTGGTTCCGGTGAATTAATTCTTCCTTTCGTTCTTCAATCCGCGGAAGTCATGAAGAAATCTGTTGCCCATCTGGAAAATTACCTGGAGAAAAAAGAGGGGACCAGTAAAGGGTTGATGGTTCTTGCTACTGTTTATGGGGATGTTCATGACATTGGAAAGAACCTGGTTAAAACGATTTTGACCAATAATGGATATGATGTCCTTGACCTGGGGAAACAGGTGCCGGCTGAGACGATTATTTCTAAAGCAATTGAATCAAAAGCAAATGCGATTGGATTAAGCGCACTCCTGGTCAATACCAGTAAACAAATGCCGCTAATTATTAATGAATTGCAGCGCAGAAATTCAAATATTCCCGTTCTGATTGGTGGCGCTGCGATAAACCGCAGATTCGGTCGACGTATTTTGATGACCGACTCGAATGAACATTACCAGGGCGGTGTATTTTATTGCAAAGATGCTTTTGAAGGTTTATCCACCATGGATCAAATTATGAATCCAATCGAGTTTGCAACTCTTAAGGTTCAGATGATTAAAGAATCGGATATGGAATTAGGCAGACAAACCGAGAATAAGGCTGACAGTCAATTGAAGGAAATCAAAAGATCTAATATTCAAATCGCTGAAAAAATTCCAACTGTACCGGCTTGGGGTCCGCGGGTAGTTAAAGCTATGTCCCTGGAAGCGGTCTTTGAACATCTATCTCTGAATGAGCTCTTCCGTCTGTCATGGGGAGCAAAGAATACACACGGTGCGGAGTGGGAAAAGTTAAAGAAAGATTTTGAAGCCAGGTTGGTATCCATGAAGAGAGATGCCATCCAAAAAGGTTGGCTCCATCCGCAAGCTGTTTATGGGTATTTTCCCGCTCAGGCAGCAGGCAATGATCTGCTGGTGTATGACGCAAGTACGATTAAGAACGCTAACCCAAAAGTTCTGGAGGTGTTCAATTTCCCACGGCAAGCGGGTGGGGAAAACCTGTGTCTCTCGGACTACTTTGCATCCGTAGATAGTGGTCAAATGGACGTGGTGGCTTTTCAAGTGGTGACAGTAGGCAATGATGCGACCGAACGCTTCGATAAATTACAGGCAAACGCCGATTATACCGAGGCTTATTTCTCGCATGGTTTATCAGTTCAGACTGCTGAAGCGACAGCCGATTATCTTCATAATCATATACGCCGGGAGCTCGGTTTGGGTAAGGAACAAGGCCAACGCTATTCCTGGGGATATCCGGCAATCCCGGAACTCAACGACCATCAAAAAGTTTTCAGATTGTTACCTGTTGAAACTGAATTGAATATGGGCTTAACTTCAGCTTTCCAATTGGTTCCTGAACAATCAACAGCTGCCATCATTCTGCATCATCCGTTGGCAAAATATTTTAACGTTGGTGTCAATCGATTGGAACAATTGATGAAAGTACAGGCTAAATGAGCAAGACAGGGAAATTTTTAGAGCAACTTTTTCAAGACAAGCCCATTATTTCTGATGGTGCTATGGGAACAATCCTACATCTTCGGGGAATCAGATTCGATGAATGCTTTGATCACCTGAATATCACACAGCCTGCGCTGGTTGGGGATGTCCATCGTGCTTACATTGACGCCGGTGCTTCCATGATTCAAACCAACACATTTGGCGCAAACCGCTATAAATTATCTCAATTTGGTCTGGAAAATAAAGTAGCAGAAATAAACCTGGCCGCAGTCGAACTGGTACGCAGGGTAGCATCAGCCAGTTTTAGAGACATTCTCATTGCCGGAGATGTGGGACCACTCGGGGTGCGACTGGCTCCTTTTGGCCGGGTACAACTCGATGATGCACGCGATGCCTTTAAGGAACAAATACAGGTATTGGTTGCTGCTGGTGTGGATGTCATTATTATTGAGACGATGACAGATTTTTATGAGGTCCGGGAAGCGATTTTGGCAGCAAGGGATGTTGACCCGTCGATTCCGGTGATTGCATCCATGACCTTTACCAGAGATGACCTCACTTTATTAGGAGATACCCCAGAAAAAGTAGCCAGCAGCATTCACTCCGCTGGCGCAGATGTGATCGGAATCAATTGTTCCGGTGGTCCTCTGCAATTATTGAGAATTCTAAAGAAAATGAAGGCGGCAATACCGAATGGCATCTACTCAGTGATGCCCAATGCCGGTTGGCCAGAACAACAAGATGGGCGCATCATGTACCCGGCTGGCCCCGAATATTTTGGGGACTATGCGATCTCCTTCTGGCAAGCTGGCGCAAAAGTACTGGGTGGTTGTTGTGGAACCACTCCTGAGCACATCCGGGCGATTTCCCGAAGGATTGAGGAAACCAATCCGTCGGAGATTGCTCTCGGGCTGGAGATACCTGAAATGCAGCCAGAAAGTGAAGCCGAAGGAGAAGCCCCTCAATCTGAATTAGCCCAAAAGATGGATGCAAATCAATTTTTATTTGCCGTTGAGATGGATCCTCCCCGTGGACTCAGTACAAAAAAATTACTCGCTGGTGCGAGCTTATTGGCTGATTCGGGGGCGGATGTGATCAATGTGGCTGATAGTCCCATGGCACGCATGAGAATGAGCCCGTGGGCGGTTTGTAGTTTGATTCAACGCTTTATTGGTGTTGAAACAGTTTTGCATTTTCCGACTCGTGGAAGAAACTTATTGCGGGTACAGGGAGATTTACTGGCTGCTCACGCGTTGGGGATTCGAAACATATTTGTCGTAATGGGTGACCCAACCGCTATCGGCGATTATCCGGAGGCGATGGATAATTATGATTTAGTCCCTTCTGGATTAATAAAGTTAATCAAGCAATCTTTTAATATCGGTATTGATCATGCTGGATCAGAAATTGGGCAACCAACATCATTTTTTGTGGGAAGTGCCCTCAACCTTACCTCAGCAAGACCTGAAATTGAATTAAAAAATCACTTACGCAAACGAAAAGCCGGATCTGATTTTGTGATCACACAACCAATTTTTGACCCGCAATCGGCATTGGAGCGACTGAAGCAATATCGGGATCAGACAGCTGATCCAAATTTAAGAATTCTGGTGGGCATATTACCGCTTGCTACTGATCGCCATGCTGCTTTTTTACATAATGAAGTTCCAGGCATCAGCATCCCTGAAACCATTAAGAATCGAATGCGCAAAGCTGGAGAGAAATCGGCCAAAGAAGGAATCAAAATTGCAGTAGAATTAATCGAGTCAATGCAATCTGAAGTGCAGGGCATTTATTTGATGCCAGCCTTTAACCGTTTCGATCATGTATCGGAGATCATTGAAAAGGTAAAGAAAAAGACTCAACCTTAGGCACTTACTTCACACCAAAACATGGAGAAAATTAATGAATGTGATGACTGGTAAGAGAATTTTGTTAGGCGTGACAGGTTCTTTGGCAGCCTATCAGGCTGCCACGATTGCGACAAAATTAGTTGAATTGGGTGCGATTGTCGATGTATTCATGACCTTTAGCGCGAAAAAGCTTATTTCGCCTTTAATTTTTCAAGTAATCACAGGACGACATGTCTACACCGATGAAGAATGGTGGCAAATCAATCAAAAACAGTTCTTTCACGAAAATCAATATGAAGCTGATTTAATGCTGATAGTGCCGGCGAGTGGAAATACAATCTCGAAAATAGCGAATGGTATCAGCGACAACATTTTGATTTACACAGCCATGTCCGTTAAGTGCCCGATCGTATTGGTACCCGATTTAGATCTTATGATTGGCAGCAATATCGCGACGATTGAAAACCTTGAGAAATTGAAATCGCGAGGAATTCAGATATTAATGAATGCCGACAATCATTTACAAGATCAGATTTTCCCGGTAGAGGATATTATTAAGTTCACAAGATTATTTTTATCCCAAAATGGTCCTCTGAAAGGGAGAAAAGTTGTGGTGACCGTTGGGGCAACTCGTGAATCCATTGATCCAGTCCGGGTAATAACAAACCGTTCAACGGGATTACAAGGTTGGTCGATAACACAAGCCGCACTAGACGCAGGTGCAAAAACAGTCCTGATCACTACCATCCATAATCGACCTGTCCCTTATGGTACAGCGGTAATTAAAGTTGATAATGCCCAGGAAATGAAAGATGCTGTTTTGGAAGAAGTGAAAGATGCAGATGCCCTGGTGATGACTGCCGAAGTTGCTGATTTTAAGCCCTTAAATTACTCCCCCCATAAATTAAAAAAAGAGGATGATCTGGCAAAGATAGAATTAGTTCCTACGGATGATATTCTCTGGCATGTGGCACAACAAAAAATAGACTGTAACTGCCCGAACATTACGATCGGTTTTGCATCAGAAAGTAAAAATCTATTAGAAAATGCAAACATAAAATTAACATCAAAAAATTTAGACTTTATCGTTGCGGACCACGTGGTTAGTTTTGATGAAAATAGTGAAACAATTTTCAATCGTTTAACCATTCTTCATGCGGGTGGAGAAGTTGAAATCATTGATGATGTTGACAAATCATCAATAGGATATTCAATCGTGGAGCGAATAGAAGATTTGTTGTGGAAGAAAACGAAGAAATAAGTTGCAAAACTGTAATTCGAGTAAAGACTTAGTTTGATTTATAATCAAGCAACCATGCAAATAGAATGATTTCATTTATCTGATGAAACCAGGCTTAGAAATGAACTCCCAATGAAAAATTTAGTGATCTCTGACATCCACGCCAATATAGAAGCCTTCAAGAGTGTTGTTGAAAAAGCAAAAGGTTTTGATTCTGTTTGGTGCCTTGGCGATATCGTCGGCTATGGACCTGATCCAGATGCTTGTATCAACTTATTAAAAACCTTACCAAACCTCTCCTGTGTTCTTGGGAACCACGATGCTGCGATTTTAGGCGATATGGATGCCCGCTTATTTAATCAGGAGGCCAAATCATCCCTTGATTGGCAAAGAGAACACATCACCCATGAAAATACCAATTTTTTAAAGAACCTGCCAGAAAAAATCAGTCAATCCGGGTGTCTTCTGGTGCATGGTAGTCCCAGGTATCCGGTCTGGGAATATATTCTTGATCCGTTTGTTGCCCGCGCAAATTTCGACCATTTTATCGAGAATTATTGTTTCGTTGGACATTCCCACCAAGGTTTGATTTGCCGTTGGGATTCCTCACGCGAAAAAATGGATTGGAATAGCCAGGTCAATGGCCATGTATACGAGATGAAACCGAGGATGATCCTGAATCCCGGATCAGTTGGTCAACCCAGAGATAATGATCCACGCGCATCTTATGGAATATTTGATGACGAACTGATGAGTTGGGAAGTTTGCCGGGTGGAATATTCTTTCGAAACGACACAGCAAAAAATTAATGATCTTAAACTGCCGGGCAAGAATGCGCAGAGATTAGCGGGTGGGTGGTGATCCTATCGGATTCAGGAACAAACGACCAGGCCATATCGTCATAAGAGCAACCATTCACTTGGGAAAAAACAGAGGAGGAAGAATGAAAATAAAAATCTTTACTGGATTACTGGTGTTAAGTCTGGTTTTGTCAGGTTGTGCCGCAGCGAAATCAACCAGTAACATTGCGATGGATGGCGATTTTGCTCCGGCAGAAGCGCCAAGGGAGGAAATGTCTACTGATGAATATGCTGCCGAAAAAGGGTATGAAGAAGCAGGGGCTTCCTCTGGCATTCAATCGAACACTATCCAGCGGATTGTCATTCGAAATGCCGATTTATCCATTGTGGTGGATAATCCAATAGATGCAATGAATACAATTGGTCGTATGGCAGAACGCATGGGTGGTTATATCGTTAAATCCAATACATGGAAAACCAGCAACTACCAGGGTATGGAAATCCCGGAAGCAAATATTTCCATTCGTGTCCCTGCAAATCTCCTAAATCAAGCACTGGATGAAATTAAAGCCTTATTAAAGAATAAGGATCTTGATTTATTGAATGAGAATGTCTCCGGGCAGGACGTGACAAAAGAATATACTGATTTGAACTCCCGGCTTAAGAATCTGGAAGAAGCAGAAGCTCAATTAAAATTAATTCTGGATGAAGCGTATAAGACCGAAGATGTTCTGACTGTGTTTGAACAATTGACCTATTATAGTGAACAAATAGAAGTTACCAAGGGTCAAATCAAATATTATGAGGAATCCGCAGCCTTGTCATCCATCAGTGTCAGAATTCAGGCAAGTGAAGCTGTCAATCCGATCACGGTTGCTGGCTGGAAGCCATCTGTTACAGTCAGTAAAGCGCTGCAGCAACTGGTCAATGCCTTGCAGGCCATTGTGGACGGGGCAATCTGGTTGATCCTGCTGATCATCCCAGTTGCAGCCATAATATTATTACCATTCTTCCTGCTATTCCTCCTGATCCGCGCATTGGTGCGACGAGGAAAAAGGAAAAAACAAGAAACTAAGAAAGTAACTGAAGAATAAGATTAAGCCCCGTAAGGGGCTTTTTTATTGAATTAATATTGTCGCGTGGCTTTCAAAAGAGACGGGAATTCGGTAAACTGAATGATCTTCTTCTGAGAAAGGAATTTGTTCTCCATTCAGAGAAATTTTATCTGGTGGTTGCATCAGTTTTACAAAAATATCGCCGTTCGCTTTTCTTGGCAGATCCAAATCTAATTCAAAGCCATCCGAAGTTTTTTCCATGCAGCTAACTTCCAAACCCATTGATATATGCAAATTACTGCCCAGATACTGATTATCATCAAGATCAGGTCTGATTGCCAACAAAGAAACTCCATGGGCTGGCAATAATGGTAAATGAACCGGTTCCCCAGCCTTAATTAACTGAATATTATTTTCCCAGAATGAATAGACCCAATAACCCAGTTGAGGTAGACCAAAGTCAGGAAAACTTAAATATGTTTCGCGGGGTTCATCTTTCCAATTAAAGCGGGCTAAAATATTCCAATCACCGGAAGCGTTCTTAAGATCCAGTCGTAAATTGTGTGGTGTGGTTGTATCCAGCCAATCCATGACATGGGCGCGTTTCCCGATGATGGGTAACATGACCTCAATTATTTGACGGCGATCTCGCGGAAGTTTTGGTAAATCATCTGAAACTAACAATGAACCACCTGTGATCGCAATCAGGGATGCCAGCGATTGTATTTCGTGGATGTTCAAATCGATTTCCGGACGAACGAGCAGACAATCAGGGTCATTGATCCACCAGCGATTATGTTGTTCGGCCCTGGTGATAATATTTTGAATCGCATTTTTTGCTGAGGGCATATGTGGTTCTTTTTTGAACAAAAAAGAAATTCCATTAAATTGAGGGTACCAGCTTCCACTCACATCTGCCCCAATCCGATTTGCCTGAACCAACCCCAAGACTGAGCCGAGAGGGGCACCACAAGCCAACAAAAATGTATCATTGCCAGCACTGGAACGAATCTCTTCCATGGCTTTTCGTAAAACCTGGGCCCGGGTTTGAGAGTTATCAAATCGATTTCCTTTCAACCCGCCAGCATACAGAAAATCCAGTTTAAGATAAGGGAACCCCCATTTCGTCACTGCTGTTTCAATCATTTCTTTAACGACTTCAATGGCACCTGGAACGGTCAGATCCAGTGCTTGGGTAAAAACATTCCAGCCAAAGCCTGCATTGACCGGTCTGCCACTTTTTTTCCTCAGGATCATTTCAGGATGGTCAATTGCAAAATCACTATTTGGATGCAATATAAAAGGCGCCATCCACAATCCAGGTGTATGACCCGAACTTGAGATTATTTCGGCCAGGGGTGCGACCCCCCGGGGAAACCCTTTGCGGAACGTATACCAATCGCCGATTTCTTTTTGATAACCATCGTCGATTTGAATCAATGAAAGTGGCATTTCGGCTTTGAATTCATTTATTGTTTTAAGATTACGCAGGATTTTTTCTTCATTTATGTTCTGGTAGAACTGATACCAGGAGCACCAACCTGCCGGTATTTTGTTTGAAATCTGGATCTGATGCTCGCGGCTGACAGCCTCATAATATAATGCTAAAGGATCAGGCTGGTCAAAATAAAAGGGAAACATAACCGCCCAATCTGTTGAAAAAGAGTTTCCAGGTAGAAGGATGGTCCGATCCCCATTTGCCCACAGCCGGATTTTTGTTTTTGTGGAAAGGTTCGCTTCAATTGAACCAAATTGTTGCTTTTGGGATAAGAATCCGAAAAGATAGGCACTACGGGAATTTCGATCTGCTAAAACGCCAAAAAAATCACCACTAAAATGACCAGGCTGGCGAAATACAGGTGTACCAGGGTTTTGAACCATCACGTCCTGGAACCATCTCAAACGGGTGTGATTTTGGATCTGGTCGTCCCGGTAGGTGCCAGAATGGGACCAGGACTGCCAACCGTTGGCGTGAAATGTGAAATTTGCTTTAACAGCTTCATTTGAACGTACTATTTTACTTTCCAGATTATGGTTGCTGTCCCCAATATTTAACATTTCAATAAAATTGACAAAAATCGGTGTGGATGACTGATTTTCCAGAACAGCATTCCATAAAAAAAGAGGGAGTGCTTCACTCAATGCAAATGTAAGTCGGACAATTTGTGACAAATCCTCAATAAAGATGGAAAATTCCAATTGATGGAGTTTTCCGTGCAGCGAATCAGATATTGTTTTCATCAGCTGATATGGATGCCAGGTTTCAGTGATGAGATTTTGTTTTACGCCTTCTTTGATGATCTGAATTCGAAGGGAAGCATTTTGAATGGATGGCAGACCGATTCTCTTTGATTCAAGATTAATTGTTCCTCGGTCGGGATCACATGTAAATTTAAAAAAGTTATTTTGAATTTCTACAGGTGGCATTGTTTCTCCTGGATTGATGATGATATTTCAACAAGCTTGTGTTTATTGTATGTCATTTTTCAAAGCTTTGTCTAAAATCAATTCAAATTCTAGAATAATTATGAATTATCCATTATTATCAATGGGTATGGAGAATTTGCATTGAATAAAGTAAATGGAAAATTGATTACAAGGGTTGTTGGAATTGGATTGATCTTGCTGAGTCTGATTTTAATGGTTGTCAATTTTCAGAAATCAAAACAACAACACTGCCTCTTTCCTCCAGGATCAACCATCGCGACTGTGGATGTAGGCGGTTTGGACCGAGAGCAATCAATTATTAAATTAAAATCGATCTTTGAAAAACCCATTCAGATTCAGGTGGGGAACTTAGCCTTCGATTTAACGAATGAGCAGGTGGGATTGGAAATTCAATATGAAGAAATGGTTTCAGTTCTCAATTGTGAAATTGAAGATCCGTTCTCTACTTTCTGGTCTTACATCTGGCATCAAACAAAAAATGATCCAATCAATATAAAAATCATATACGACCTAAACGAAGGTACACTGGTTTCAACCATTGGAGACCTAATCTCGCCTGCGATTCTTGTAGAGCCAAAACCTTATGAGCCGATTTCAGGCACGACCAGGTATGAACCAGGTAAACCAGGAGTAACTTTCAATCAGGATGAGTTGGTTCAACGAATTAAGGATGAGGGATTGCGGACAAACAAAAACGTCATACAAATACCAATAACACAAGTCCCTCCACTTGCTCCCACAATTGAACAAATAGCTACACAGGTGCGTTCCATTATCACGGATGCGGACTTCAGTGGTGTCGTGGAAATTTATGCTGAACGAATGAGCGATCATCATAAAATCCAAATTCTTAATTGGTATGGGGAAGAAAGAGAACCCGGGGTGGCTTTCACCGCCGCAAGCACGATGAAAATTCCGATCATGTTATCTACTTACTGGCGTCAGGATATTCCGTTGAGCGAAATAATGCAGGATTGGATTGATTACATGGTAATTTATTCAGAGAATGACCCGGCAGACCGGTTGATGGAACAGATCGATCCGGTGCGGGGCCCATTGCTGGTGACGAATGATATACAGTCGCTCGATCTGGAGAACTCCTTCATCGCTGGATATTTTTACCTGGGTGCACCTTTGTTAAATTTTTATGAAACACCAGCCAACCAAAGGAGCGATGCTTTTATTGACCCGGATGTTTATAATCAAACAACCCCTGAAGATATTGGAAAATTGCTTTCCCTGATTTATGAATGCTCGCAGGGATCTTCAGCACAGTTGATAGAAAAATCTCAAGGGAAAATAACCCAGGAAGAATGTCAATTAATCATCGATACACTGGCTGCCAATAAAATGGGTGCATTGATGGAAGCAGGTCTACCAGAAGGGCTGAAAATCGCACATAAACATGGCTGGAGCCAGGAGAAAGATGGACTGGTACATTCATTCAGTGATGCGGGAATTGTTTTTGGACCAGAAGAGGATTTTGTATTAGCTATTTTTACATACAGCCCTAATCAGCTCCTGTTTGATATTGCCAACCCTTTTTTAGCCCGCATTTCACAAACAATTTACAATGGATTTAACCCCCAGCATCAAATCGCCTGGCCATTTACAGAATAGGTTTTTACAGCACTGGTAATAAAATCTTTTATCACTGGTGATGTTTGCTTGTTTTTGCCATTGAAAAAAATCTTACAAGGTTCGTTCAAATCTGGAATGATGATCTGAGCCAGACTTTGAGTGGGGTATTTTTAATGAAAGTGTTTTTCGAAAAGAGATTTATCCATTAACCTTCTGGTTTCAGACGTATGAATGTGGATTCACCATCTCTAATCGTGATTATTTCCTCAACCAAATATTGATACGCGAATGCGCTGACGCGGTAATCCCCGACAGGCAAACTGCTGACAACAAAATTTTCTTCCCAATTTTGCTCTGCATAAATCGTTTTTGCATACGTCTCCAGATAGATGGCTGTCCCAGGTTGTTGAACGCCATCAACCATCTTTTGAACGACAACCGACACACCTGGAATGGGGTTGCCATTTATACTGGTTAGCGATCCAATCAAAATCCCAACTTCTGGTTGATCCTGGGTCCGCAATAAGGGCAAGAAAAGTTCAGGATTACGGGCATTTTGTAGCAGGACATCGCCAATCCGGACTTCAAAATGCAAATGATTGGTGAAAGCTTTTCCAGTTGCCCCAACCGAGCCTATTTTTTCTCCCCTGGTAACGAGATCGCCTTCTTTTACATCCTGGTCAGAAAGATGGGCATAAAAGGTGTATACCGGTGTGGAGTAAGCGGGGATTTGATGTTCGAGGATGATGATGTTGCCATAAAAATTTGTGAAACGCCCTCTCTTGAATGTACGGTCATTACCACTAAAATAAACCTTGCCATCCGCAGCGGCCAGGACTGGTGTTCCCTCAGGATTGATCATTTCCACTCCATCGTGTGGCATTCTTTCTCCAAAGAGGGTCGATCCAAATCTGTAGGTTGGTTCAATCTGTCGGGACGCATCCGCTGGGATCGGAAAATCTAACAATGGTACGAAAAGATTTGCATTATTGGCAGGTTTTGCTGGCATTGTTGGGGCGGTTTCAGTTACCGCCATTTCCGCGGGTTTTGCAATCAACGGGGTGGGTGTGTGAGAGATTGCTGCATCGATTAACTCGTTATCCTGAATCAATTCCGGAACTTCTGGTGGCGTTGAAGTTGGTTTAATATCAACACCAATATTGACCGAATTTATAGACGGATTACAAGCGGTATTGACTAAAATTGCAATGAATGTCAATAAGAAAATCAGGGAATGGGAAATCCGCCGCGATCTTTGAGTAATTGCCATGTAACCTTTTCCAGTGCATTGCTCTCACTTTCAAGCTCCTGCACGTCCTTTAATAAGTTTTGGTTGATGGATTGATCTTTAATCCCCAAGGTATTGGTGCGGACATTCAAAGCTGCGCTGGTAAGGGCTGATTTTGCAAAAAACAAGCCAGATGCAGCATCGGAGATCGTATTAAGATTCCCCTTCTGGGCCGCTTCAAATGCAAGTTTCATCACGGCAAGTGCCATCCTGGCAACCTGTAAAGGAACCTGTGCAGCGTATATGGTTGCTTTTTGAATCTGCTCTTCACGATTTTTGGTTTCTTCTTCAGTGGTTTTGAGTAAACGAAAAGCCTGCATAACCTGATCGAAAGCAGCTGAATCCTCTTTGCCAGCCAGGGATAATTGCTTACGCAGTTCCTCAGCTTGGTCAACCATTTCAAGCATTCTTCCCTGAACCTCCAGGTATTTCTTCTTTCCGGAAGTTAACCTGGCGACCATTGCTACCAATGCTGCACCAGCTGCTGCTGTATGCGCGGCGGCTGCTCCACCTCCTGGAGTTGCTGTGGCAGCTGCTAATTGCTCCAGAAAATCGAGTTCATCTTCTGGAGAATTATCCGAAGTTGTACGCATCACCTGAAAGAGACGCTGTTCGAGTACCTGTTCGTTTTTAAAACCATCCAATTGGATATACCATTGAGCTGCATCTGATAAAGCGTCCTGAGGAATCAACCCTACCAGTTCAGAATGATGGATGCCAACCCCATACCGTTCTGCTTCTCTGCGGACGAATTCTACAACTCTGGCTACAGGCGTTTTTTTGAAGTTGGTGAGGTTCATAGAGACTTGAGCTCTTCCTTCGACCAAAACCCCCATCCCTTTCACATATCTTAATCCACCGGATGAATGCCGTACAGCCCGGGATATTTTTTGGGCAATACTCACATCGTTGGTGGTGAGGTAGATATTGAAAGCGATTAAGGGTTGCCGGGCCCCAATGACCGTTGCCCCGGCACTGCCTAAGGTTTGTGGTCCAAAATCTGGTGTTTTTACGGGTGATTTCCCAATTTCAGTTTTTAACTTTTCATATTGGCCTGAGCGAATATTTTCAAGGTTCTGTTTTTCTGGAATTGAAGCAGCTTCCTCATATAAAAAGACCGGGATATTAAGTTCTTCACCTACTTTTCTTCCTAATCTGTTTGCCATTTCAACACATTCCTGCATACTGACATCACTGATGGGAACAAAGGGAACCACATCTGTTGCTCCGAGCCTGGGGTGTTCTCCGCTATGCTGGTTAAGATCAATTAATTTCGATGCAGTTTCTATGGCTGCAAATGCTGCTTCTTCAACCGATTTAGGGTCTCCTATATACGTGACCACGGTGCGGTTATGATCAAGATCAGAATGATGGTCCAATACGTGGACTCCCGGAATCGATAAAATAGAATTAATGATTTGTTGAACAACTTCTGGTCGGCGTGCTTCGGAAAAATTAGGTATACATTCAACTAATGGATTTGTCATAACACCCTCTTCTTTATGAGATAATAGTATTATATCAAGAAGAAATCTTTTAAATTAGGATCAACACATGTGTGGACGATTTACGCTTTCTTACAAATCAAAAGAACTTCAAATGGCATTAGGGTTGCCTGATTCGGAGTTGGACTGGCAACCCCGATATAATATTGCACCTACTCAACCAATTGCTGCTATTCTTGATTCAGAAACAAAGAAGATTGAATTTTTGCGTTGGGGACTGGTTCCAGGCTGGGCGAAAGATATTGAAATTGGAAACCGCCTGATCAATGCCAGATCAGAAACAATTATGGAGAAGCCATCATTCAAAAATGCATTCGCACGGCGTCGCTGTTTAATCCTGGCAGATGGATTTTACGAATGGAAAAAGCCAGCCACGAAAGGTGCTACTTCACAGCCTTATTATTTCTTCCTGGAGGATAAAAAACCATTTGCTTTAGCGGGAATTTGGGAGATCTGGCATGCACCTGATGGTGGAGAATTATGGAGTGCCGCGATTATTACCTGTGATGCCAATGATGTTGTTGCGCCTGTTCATGAGCGCATGCCTGTTGTTTTTGATAAAGACCAAATGTTTGATTGGCTGCAGGATCGACCACAAAAAGAATTAGTGCAAATGATGCAGCCTTATCCTGAAGAAAAAATGAATTCCTATATGGTGGGTAAAGCGGTTAATTCCCCTTTCAATGACACTCCGGATTGTATCGAAGAGAAAAAACCGAATTCCGGGTTATTTTCTTAAAATTCAAAACGGAAAGTATCTATCCGAATACGAATTGTTGATTTTCCCTTGACCAACAAAGTCCGATCTGATAAAATCTCGTTCATTCAATGCCCCCATCGTCTAGGGGACCAGGACGCAGCCCTTTCAAGGCTAAAACGGGAGTTCGAATCTCCCTGGGGGCACCTAGAAAACCACCAATCTGGTGGTTTTTTATTTGGAATGCACAATCAGAATAAATTCAGCTTTTTTGTGAGTTAATTGTTTGCTGATTTCAGCCACACTCCCGCGCAGGAATTTTTCATTCTCCATGGTGATATTAATTCCCAGGGTAATTCTACGATTTTTTCCAAAGGTTTGGGCTACTTCTTCGAGCAACTTCTGCAAACGGTAAGGGGTGTCCATCAATATAATCGGAATATCCATTGATCGGAGAGAATTGAGTTCATTTTTTCGTTGGTCTTTCTCCCTTGGCAGGAAACCTGCAAAATAAAAACGGTCGAGTTTGAAGTCCAAAACCGAAAGGGCTGCCATCAATGAAGAGGGGCCAGGCACAGGGCTGACTTCTACTCGCATTTGTGTTGCCCGGTTGATTAATAAATGACCTGGATCGGCAAAAACTGGTGTACCGCAATCTGAGATCAAGGCAATGTTTGCCCCTTCTAAAAGCTTCTGAATCACAACTTCAACCTGTTCATTTTCATTATGTTCGTTTAGTGTGATTAATTCTTTGCTCGGAAGTGAGAGCTTTTTTAATAACGTGCTGCCCACCCGATATTCCTCACAAACCAGAATATCCACATCTCGCAAAGTTTGCAAAGCACGTAATGTAATGTCATCCCAATTTCCGATGGGGGTGGAGACAATATATAATTTTCCGGTGGTTTTCATCACGAGGTTTATTTTCCTGGGGATATGGATTTTTTGTTGCTGCATTCCAGGCAGATACCAAAGAGTTGCAACCAATGATCGGTCACCTGATAGCCAAACTGCTCGCCAATTTTCTGAAAAAATGGACTGAGATTTTCTCCTTCAAAATATTCTGCTTTACCACACTCGGTACAGATCAATAAGTGTTGGTGTCCGTCACTGGACCGAAAAAAAGATTGACAGCCATCCGGCATGTGAACACGATCAATCAGTCCAGATTGTTCCATCTTTTCTATTGTTCGATACACTGTTACCAAACCAATCTTTGGATTTATAATCTTAGCTTGTAAAAAAACCTCGCTGGGGTTGAGTAAATGATCACTTTTAGCTAAAATATCAACAATTACCTTCATTGGATTCGTGATGCGATAGCCATGGTTATGGAGTTGGCCTAACCAAACTTGATTTTTTGGATCATTCACAGACTTTGTCCTTTAATTGTAATTGATACTTTATTATAGTAAGCGCATTAAACTACGTCAAACATAATCAGGAAAGATAACGTGATCATATGAGCTTTTTCTTATCTCTCAACCCAATTCTACAGGCTTTTATCGCCACTTTATTTACCTGGGGCATGACTGCCCTTGGGGCAATGGGTGTGTTTCTGACGAAAAAAATAAACCGGAAAGTACTTGATATGATGCTGGGGTTTGCTGGTGGGGTTATGATCGCTGCCAGTTTTTGGTCCCTACTGGCTCCAGCCATTGAAATGGCAGAACAAAATGGGCAACCAGGATGGGTGCCTGCTGCTGTGGGATTCCTGGTGGGTGGTGCGTTCCTTTTTGGTGTTGACAAACTTCTCCCACACTTGCATTTAGAAGCACCAATTGAAGAGGCAGAGGGCGTTAAAACAACATGGCAAAGGAGTGTTCTTCTGGTTCTGGCAATTACGTTGCATAATATCCCGGAAGGTTTAGCTGTGGGGGTTGCTTTTGGCGCAGCTGCAGCAGCCGGGGATGAAAGACTCATTCCCAGTGCGATAGCGTTGGCAGTTGGCATTGGCTTGCAAAATTTCCCTGAAGGATTGGCTGTCTCCGCACCATTACGCAGAGAAGGGATGTCAAGATTCAAGAGTTTCTTTTTTGGTCAGGCTTCTGGTGTGGTAGAACCAATCGCAGGTGTATTAGGAGCTATCGCAGTGATTATCATGAAACCAATTTTGCCTTACGCATTGGCATTTGCTGCAGGAGCAATGATCTTTGTGGTTGTTGAAGAATTGATCCCAGAATCACAAGCTGGAGACAATGGTGATCTTGCAACGATTGGATTATTGATTGGTTTTACAGTCATGATGATTTTGGATGTGGCATTAGGTTAGGGTATAATTGTCGCTATGAATCAGACAGAATCTCAAGAAAAACCGGTCGTCAATAATAAGCACCAAAAACCGAAATCTAGAAGGTTTTTATTCGTATTAATTGGAATTTTGATTCTGGTGATTACCAGTGGAATTGCCTGGTATTTTGGATCACAAGAAGGACAAGCGCTACGTACCCAGGAGCGAGAAAAAGTCGCGTTGGAAGTTGCCACGACCCAATTTGAATTAGGTGTGCGCGAATTGGGGGAAGGTCGTTACGAAAATGCCAGAAAACGATTTGAATATGTAATTAAAATTATTCCAAATTTTCCTGGAGCACAGGAGAAATTAACGGAGGTTTTAATTGCTCAATCAATCGTGAATACGCCCACAGCTGTTGTTTTACCAACCCAGACACCCACACCAGATTTTCGGGGTGAACAGGAATTATTTGACCAGGCCTGGCAATTTATCCTGGCTGAGGATTGGGACAACGCCATTCAAAACCTGGATATCCTGCGGGATAAAAATCTGCAATTTAATCCCGTTCAAGTAGATGGCATGTACTATATTTCCTTGCGAAACCGAGGGGTCAGAAGAATCCTACAGGAAGGAAGTCTTGAACCCGGTATGTATGATCTGGCATTGAGCGAGCGATTTGCCCCACTGGATAACGACGCAGATGGCTATAGAACCTGGGCTCGATATTATCTGACAGGTGCCAGTTATTGGGGCATAGATTGGTCGCAGGTCGTTGCGATTTTTGCCCAAATTTACCCGGCATTTCCAAACTTACATGATAGTTCTGGAATGACGGCGCAGGAGAGATATAGGGTAGGATTGCTAAAATGGGGCGATGCTTTGGCCTTACAGGAAGAGTACTGTTTGGCGCAAGAAAAATATGAACTCTCATTTATGTTATTTGTGGATGAAAGTGTTGCACCAGCTGCCACCGCAATTTACGAAGCCTGTGAAAAGTCCAAAGAACCTGAAGAAACAGAAGCCCCTCCCATTACTGCCACACCATCACCAACTGTAACCCTGGGTACGCCATCCGGGACGGAAGTTACACCGAATCCAACGGAAGAGACTCAGGTTCCGACAGAGGGCAATAGCAATAATCCTGATCCAGGGCAAACAGTATCTCCGTAGGAGAATCAATGCTTGAGACAATGCCAGTTTGGGCACTTTCTTTATCATATTGGATCCATATGCTCGCTACTGTCATCTGGCTGGGTGGGTTAATCTCGATTACATTCGTGATCCTTCCTTTCATTCAAAAAAGAATGACAGGGGTAGAAAAAGAAAAGATTCTGGATGGTGTGCAACAAATCTTAAATCCAATTGGATGGTTTAGTTTAATCATTCTGGTGGGCACAGGCATGTTTCAAATGAGCGCGCACCCGTCCTATCAGGGCTTTTTGGCGATCGACAATAATTGGGCTGTAGCCTTATTGATCAAACATATTTTTATTGTTTTGATGGTCCTGGCGATGGGATATTTAACCTGGTTTGTCATTCCCAGCTTGAAACGAATAGCTTTGAAACAAAAACTTGGTAAGGAAATCGATCAAAAGGAAGTGGCACGTTATCGGAATCAGGAACGATTCCTTCTTTGGACAAATTCAATTTTGGCGATTATCGTCTTAATTTTTACTGCCTGGGCACGTTCAGTTTCTTAATTCGAAAAATAGTGGGTTTAATTTTTACCCCCAGTCATTGTCATCAATTCAATTAAATTGGCTGGGCGATCAAGTCATGTACCAACGCGTCTGAAATTTTTACGGTTACGATTTCTCCGATCGGTAATTGACCTTCCACAAAAACCATTCCATCGATTTCAGGGGCATCGCGATATGATCTTCCTATCGATATTCCTTCATTGTAGCCTTCTACGAGGATTGAAATTGTCTTGCCTACCCAGGTCTGGTTTTTCTGCAGTGAGATTTCCTGTTGTAAAGTCATCAGCCGTTCCAACCTTTCCTGCTTTACCTCTTCAGAAACTGGATCACCCAATTTTTCTGAAAATGTGCCTTTTTCCTGAAAGTACGTAAATGCACCCAGGTGATCAAAGCGAACTTCCTGAATGAAATCCAATAATGTTTGAAATTCTTCTTCAGTCTCACCGGGGTATCCAACGATAAATGTTGTGCGTATAGCGATTTCAGGAAGTGCAGCGCGTAATTTTGAAATCGTATTTTTCACGGCTTCCATATTAGACGGTCTGCGCATGCTCTTAAGAATTTTTGGATCGGCGTGCTGGAGTGGTATATCCAGGTAGGGTAATATTTGTTTCCTCGTTTTCATGACTTCGATCAAATGGTCTGTGACAACCCCCGGGAAAGCGTACAATATTCGAATCCATTGAATATCAGGAACCTGTTCTGTTAATTCTTCAAGGAGTTTCGCCAGACCGTCTTTGAGCCCGAGATCAGAGCCATAATCGGTGGTGTCCTGGGCAATCAAAATCAACTCCTTTATTCCCAGCGCAACTAATTGCTGGGCTTCCTGGATTATGGTATTCATCGGCCGGCTGACTTGCGTGCCTTTAATCAATGGAATCGCACAATAAGCACAGGCTCTGCGGCATCCATCAGCTATTTTCAAATAAGCATTGCTGCCCTGGATGGCTGCCCGCAAAATACCATGTTCATCTGTGCCAATCGTTGGTGCATCTGGAATATGATATCTGGACTGGTTGGGATTTCTTCTTATGTCCTGAATCAGGTCTATGATATCCATCCAACGTCTGGTGCCAATGATTCCATCCAAACCGGGAACCATTTCTGCCACCACTTCACGATAGCGTTGAGTCAAGCACCCCGCTGCAATTAAGATCTGACCCTTCTTCTTTCTTTTTGCAAGGTTTCTCAATTCTGAAATTGATTCATCACTGGCAGGTTTAATGAACCCACAGGTGTTCACAATCAAGACCTCAGCTTGATCCGGACTATCAAGACCTTTAAGACCCCCCTGGGTTAATAGTTGTGCGATTGATTCGGAATCAACAAGGTTTTTTGAACAACCAAGCGATAATAAGTAGTAAGTTTCTCTTTTTAATGGTTTCATGGGATTAATGGGGTTACCGTAGGTGTAACTGTTGGGGGAGGTGTGGTTGGCGTTTGTGTGGGTTGCAAGGTTGGACTGGGTTGATTTGTCATCGTGGGAGAAGGACTGAACCTTGGGGTAGGGGTGATGACTCCGGTGGAAACGGTAAAGATGAGCGATTTTACTTCTCCTATATCTCCAATCATACCGACAGGAGCGAGGTTATGGTAAATTTCTAAAGCGGCCGCATTGCCAGTCAGAATTTCCACTGAGGAGGACCCTGAATATTCATAAGCATTGCCAGGGACGGTTCGACCGGTGAATTCAACTTCCCCATCCACGACAACCTTCAAGTAAGCTCTTTGGTGAGCAATGATATAGATCTGAACAGGTAATCCGGATATTGGCGGTACTATTTCAGTTTCACCAATTTCAGCGTCAATTTCTCCTTCTTCAATTGTTTGCTGCGTAGCGGTGGGGGAAGGTAGTTCTTCGGTAGCTTGCATTGTTTCCTGTGCTTCCGGTGTGTTATCTAAAAGCACATCTGAAATTGATGGCGGTTCAACATCCTCATTTTTATCTTGAAACCCACTGATATTTGCTGCTCCCCACAGAATAAAAACAAATAAGGCAATGATCAATCCGGAAGTTAATAGCAGATCAGCGCTGATAAATTTTAGCCAGCCAACCTTTTTCACTTCAGGAGAGCGGTATGCTAATTGATTATCAGACCCAATTTTGTGGGGTGCATAACTCTCATTTCGGCGAGTCTGTAAGCCTTCGGCAAATTCATTCATCACCTGTTCGACATCAAGATTTAAGAATGTCGCGTAATTATTTAGCATTCCTCTTGCCTGGGGAATGGAAGGCAGTTTCTCAATCGAACCAGATTCTAAGGCATCTAAATAAAAAGGTCTAATACTGGTGAATTGTTCAATATCTTCTGTGGATAGGTTTAATTTTTTCCGTTGGGCGTGTAATTTACTTCCGATGGAAATGAAGATTTGTTCAGAAAGGGATTTTATTTCCTTTTCTTCGTTATCATTTTTATCATGGAGGGGTTCATCCCCATGAAAAACCTTTTCTTCAAGCTGGATTGGTTCCTCTGGTATTGCAACAAATTCTGAAGGAGGTGAAATTTCATTGGGCTCAGATGGAACTTCCTCCACTTCCTCAGTTTCGTCTATATCTAATTTCTCTACCAGAAGCTTTTCTGGATGTTCCCAGGCAGAAAGAACTAATTTTTCATCCACATCCAGGAATTGGGCATAGTTCCTCAGGTAACCTTTCCCCTGAATATTAGAAGGCAATTTCTCAAACTGATTTTTCTCCAATGCTAATAGATAGTGCTCTCGAATTTTTGTTTGATAAGCAACTTCAGCTAGATTTAGCCCTTTCGCTTCGCGGGCTTTTTGAAGAAATTCTCCCAGTGAGATTGTCATAAGTATAGTTTAACAAACGACCGGCATGTCAACAAGGGTGATGAATGCCGGTCATCTTATTTCTAATGCTTGATTAATGATTATTCTTCAGTTGGTTCTTCTGCAATTACATCAGTTACAACTTCGGTTAGTTCTTCGACTACTACTTCCACTACATCTTCTTTATCCTCATCAATTGCTATGGTTTCACCTTCGCGATGAACGATGATCTTCACTTCCGGTACCAGATCGACCGTCAAGCGAATTGTGGCGAAATGTTCGCCCAGATTGCGGATTGGTTGTACTTCGATTTGCCGGCGGTCGACGGTAGTGCCCAATTTTTTATTGATTGCATCTGCTATCATCTGATGGGTGATAGAACCGTATAACTTGCCAGTTTCACCAGCCTTGCTGGGAAAAGTAATTGTTAGTTTTTCCAGCATTGCTGCAATTCCGCCCAATTCATTATTCAACACAGCGCGGCGTTCAGTTGCACGTTTGCGGATTTGATCAACTTGTTTCATTGCCCCGGGTGTTGCAATTACTGCAAACTTTTGAGGAATTAAGTAATTGCGGCCATAACCGGCAGCAACCTTTTTGATATCACCGGCACGCCCTAATTTGTAGACGTCTTTTAATAAAAGTACTTTCATTTTTCTAGCCCTTTCAAATATGTATTTCAAGCGAAGGGTACCACGCTTGAGGCGAACGAATTCTATCAGATGGTCGAATGTGTGTCAAATAGAAAATTTTAAGCAGTATGCCCCATATGAATTTGTAAACTAGTTGTCGTTCTCAGGATGATATTGTTTCAATCCATATACTTGAGCAACCGGCAAAACAATCAGGATACCAGTATTTGGCTTGGAGAGGTCTCCTACGACTTCCTGGGTTTGATGTAATACCTGTTTTACAATATCATCAGATTCCACTACAGAAAACAATGCTCTACTGAGGTCCATTTCTTCGAGACGGTCAATGATTTCACTCATCGATGGAAATAGTGGAAAATCTTCCAGTAAACCAAAATTTTGGCGAATTCTTCCCAGACCAGTACTGAAAAGCACCGTGGCACCTTTCACGCCAGCTTGTTCCCAGGCGTGTAATAAATCTTTCATTTTGGATATGTCATGGAGCACAAAAAGAATAAAGTACATTTTTTCTCCTTTTGGTTACGTTGGATTATTTAATTTGGTTGATTTTGCAAACGAAGCCCGTAATAATGGCGGGGTGATCAGGGTTGTGATTAGAACCATTCCAACAATGGAAGTATATAAGTCCGGATTTAGCAGATTTGCCTGAAGACCAACCGTAGCAACAATCAATCCGACTTCACCGCGGCTGACCATCCCCAACCCCAATTGGAGTGATTCTAACCAGCTAAATTTCCCGATTTTTGCTCCTAACCCCGCCCCCAGGATTTTTCCGATGATGGCAACAAATGAAATGACTAAGAGAATCCACAAAGTTGCGAGCCCCATGCCACGAACATCAACATGTAAACCAATATTGATGAAGAAAATAGGGACAAAAAGACCATAGGATAATGATCGCAATCCTCTCTCAATTTCAACCTTCTCTTTAGTACGGGCATACATCAAACCTGCAATAAACGAGCCGGTGATGGCTGCCATTCCGCCCAACAGTTCGGCAGCAACACCATAAACCAGCATAATAATAATTGCCAGTGTAATTGTTCCCTGTGCAATTGGCAACTTTTGAACTTTCCTGGAGATCTTAGGTAAAACCCAATATCCAAAAGCCAGAGATAATCCGAGAAATGCGATCATTTTAACCAATACAAACACAATTTCCAGGGCTGACCCTCCCTGATCGAGGGCAATAAACCCTGACAATAACAGGATGACCAACATATCATCAAACACGGCTGCGCCTAATAGTCCAAAACCGACTTTACTGCGTAATGCTTTTAATTCAATCAGCGTTTGCGCGCTGATGCTAACGCTGGTGGCACCTAACGTCAACCCCAGAAACAGGGATTGCCTGATTTCCATTGAGAAGAGCTCACCCACCAGAAAACCAAAGAGAACAGGTACCAGCACACCGAGCACACCCGCATAAGCGGAGGCTGCTTTATTTTGTGCTAGATCTGAAAGATGTAACTCCAAACCGGCGATGAACATCAATAAGAGAACCCCAATCTCTGCAAAATCATTGATGAAATGAGGTAATTCTGCATAATCCAGGAATGAGAGATTGAAGATATTTAATAAAGAGGGACCAAGGATTACACCAATCAATAATTCCCCTAATACGGAAGGTTGCCCTAATTTTGTACTCAGATATCCAGCTGCTTTTGCGGATAACAATAGGATGGCTAAAATAGTGCAAATTTGAAGAAATGGTGTCATAATGATAATTCTTCCAGGGTACAAGGATTTATGTCGATCTTTCGTGGATAAAACATCACTCCACAACGGATTTGACATCATGTATACTGATTTTACACTAAATGAATTGAAGAGGTTTTATGGATTTAGAGGAACGTAAAAAACAATGGGAAAAAGAAGTTCTTCATCCTATTACGAATAAGTATCCTGAAAGAAAAAAAGAATTTTATACAACCTCAAATATACCTGTTCCAAATGTGGCCTTACCTGATGAGGAGAATTACATGGAGCAGTTAGGGTTCCCCGGTGAATACCCATTTACCCGCGGGGTGCAACCTACCATGTATCGCGGCAGGCTGTGGACGATGCGACAGTATGCCGGGTTCGCCACTGCAGAAGAATCTAACGCAAGATACCGGTATTTACTCTCCCAGGGACAAACCGGCTTATCTGTCGCTTTTGATTTGCCAACTCAAATTGGATATGATTCCGATGATCCCATTGCATCCGGTGAGGTTGGAAAAGTCGGGGTATCCATATCTTCGATTGAGGATATGGAGGTTTTATTTCGGGAGATTCCCCTGGATCGCGTTTCCACCAGCATGACCATAAACTCTCCTGCTTCGGTATTATTAGCGATGTATATTGCGGTTGCTAAAAGACAAGGTGTAGATCCGAAACGGTTGCGGGGTACAATCCAAAATGACATTCTTAAAGAATTTGTAGCTCGCGGTACCTATATTTACCCTCCACAACCATCCATGCGCCTGATAACCGATATTTTTAAGTACTGTAAAGAAAATATTCCCCGTTGGAATACGATCAGTATTTCTGGCTATCACATACGAGAGGCTGGTTCCACGGCTGTACAGGAGGTGGCATTTACGTTGGCGAATGCAATCGCTTATGTGGATGCAGCCATACAATCGGGATTGGAAGTGGATGAGTTTTCGCAACAATTATCTTTCTTCTTCGCTGCGCAGAATCAATTTTTGGAAGAAGTAGCAAAATTCAGAGCTGCCAGACGACTTTGGGCCAGGATTATGAAGGAACGCTTCCATGCCAAAGATCCACATTCGTGGATGTTGAGGTTTCACACGCAGACAGGTGGTTCAACCTTAACCGCGCAGCAACCTGAAAATAACGTGGTGCGGGTCGCCCTTCAGGCGCTGGCAGCGGTGATGGGGGGCACCCAGTCATTGCATACAAATAGTATGGATGAGGCTTTGTGGTTACCCACTGAAAAATCAGTCAGAGTGGCTTTGCGGACACAACAAATAATAGGATATGAATCAGGAGTAGCGGATTCGATTGATCCATTAGGAGGGGCTTATCTGATTGAGAATCTGACGGATGAAATCGAATTACAGGCCCGGAAATACATCGAGCGAATCGATGATTTAGGTGGTGCTCTGAAAGCAATTGAGCTTGGATATATGCAGAATGAAATCCAGGAGGCCGCTTATCTATATCAGAAATCAATTGAGAAAAAAGAAAATCTGGTTGTTGGAGTGAATGCTTTTGAAGCAAATGAAAAAATTGAATTAGAGCGTTTATCAGTCGATCCAACGATTGAGAAAAATCAGATTGAAAAACTTACAAGACTGAAATCAAAACGCGACCCATTAAAAACGAGCGAGTTGTTAACCCATTTAGAAAAAGAATCATTGGGTACTAATAATTTGATGCCGCTCATGATTGAATGTGTAGAAAATAATATAACATTGGGTGAAATTTGTGGCGTACTACGCAAAACATGGGGTGAGTATCAACCACCAGCCTGGATATAGAAAGGATCAAAATGGCTAAAATCAAGAAAATCAATCACATTGCAATAGCAGTAAAGGATGTGGAAGAATCATTAAAATTTTGGCGGGATGCGATGGGCCTTCAGGTTGATCACATTGAAGACGTTCCCAGTCAAAAAGCGCAGGTTGTTTTTATTCCGGTTGGTGACAGTGAGGTTGAATTAGTTCGTCCCACCAGTCCCGATACCGGTGTGGCAAAATTTATTGAAGAGCGGGGTGGGGGAATGCACCACCTGTGTTTTGAAGTGGATGACATTGATGGGATGCTCACCCAATTGAAAGAAAAGGGAATCCGCTTAATTAACGAAGTAGCGCTGGAATTACCTGGTAGAAAGATGGCATTCGTTCACCCCAAAAGCACCAACGGAGTTTTGGTGGAATTATACGAAGTCTTATAAAAATAATTTGACGGGATGTTTCATCCCGTCAAATTATTCAGGCAATATTGCTTGCGATCAGGAGTTCCTCTTCTGCTTCTGCAATTGCAATTCCATCCTTTTCCTTTACCTGCCACAATAGCAAGCCACCGAGGAAGAAAAAGATGATTAATGAAACGATGCTCAGGCGGCTTCCGCCCATCAAGCGACTGACGACTCCGAACAATAAAGGCCCAACTGTCCCGGCGATTTTTTCACTGACGCTGAAGAAGCTGAAGAATTCTGCCGATTTTGATTTCGGCATCATGCGGCCGCATAACGAACGGCTGAGCGCCTGACTGCCCCCCTGTACCGTGGCTACTCCAAAACCTAATAGCCAGAAGTGGATCTCCTTATACAGGAAATACCCTGCAATGGCAATCAATGTGTAGATAAAAATGCTGAGAAGAATGGAGCGCTTGGTACCAATCTTTTTCGCCAACCATCCAAAAAGGAAAGCAAATGGGATCGCTACAAATTGAACCATTAATAAAGTACCAATAGTAGTTGTTGATGAAAAGCCTAACTCGGTGCCATAGATGGTTGCCATAAAAATGATGGTGCCGATACCATTGTTGTACAACCAAAAAGCACCAATAAATTTGGTTAGTTCTTTATATTTTCTGATTTCTTTGAAAGTTGTTGCTAACCGGCTGATACTGGCTTTGACAGGATTAATACCTGCTTCGGCTGCAAAAATTCGCCGGGGAGGTTCTTTCACATTTCGCCAGAACGGGATGGTGAATACCAACCACCACACGGACACTGTCAAAAAGGATATCCTGGTCATAATTTCAGTTAAATGATCCGGTGATAACATGATCATAGCCAGGTTGATTGCCAGTAAAATTCCCCCACCAGCATATCCCATGGCATAACCACGCGAAGAGACCTGATCGATTTCGTCCGGGTGGGCGATGTGCGGCAGCAAAGAGTCATAGAAAACGTTTGCCCCTGCGAATCCAATCGAACCAATAATGTAGAACACAGAAGCCATTAACCAATCACCACTTTTTACCAGATAAAGCAATGCCGTTCCGGATACACCCAAAATTACAAAAATGGTCATAAACCGTTTTTTAGTACCGGAAAAATCAGCCATGGCTCCTAAAATCGGACCCAATAAAGCAACCAGTACGAGTGCAATTGTGGTTGTGAAAGCCCAATTTGAGGTCGCCTCGTGAGGTTGCAGATTTTTTGAGGCGACGGTTGAATAATAAACAGGTAACACGGCAGCTGCAATCGTCGTGGCGAAGGTGGAATTCGCCCAATCATACATTGTCCAGGCACGTATAGCCCGTTTATGTTCTACATCATCCATGATTCACATCCTTATGTTGGAATATAAAAATGATTATACAAGTGTTTTGTGAAAGACATTACCAAAATGAAGAATGGAAACGGATAGAATTACTTCACTGTTTTCTTCATCTGTTTACAATTTCAAATTGATTTTCGATTGATTGATATAATTCAGAGTTGGCTGAAAAATTTTAAATATAAAACATTTGTGCTATAATAATGGCATTATTTTGTTCAGGTAAGGTTAGATATGAATTCAATTCGAGTTGTTGGTGCTCGTGAGCATAATTTAAAAAATATAACGGTGGAAATTCCAAGAGATAAATTCGTTGTCATTACCGGTCTATCAGGTTCCGGTAAAAGTTCCTTAGCGTTTGACACCATTTTTGCTGAAGGACAGAGAAGATATGTAGAATCTCTCTCCGCGTATGCCCGTCAATTTTTGGGGCAGATGGATAAACCAGACGTGGACGCGATCGAAGGATTATCGCCGGCCGTCTCAATCGATCAAAAAGCTACTTCACGGAATCCCAGATCCACGGTGGGGACAGTAACTGAATCGTATGATTACTTCCGGTTATTATTTGCTCGTGTGGGTATTCCCCATTGTCACATATGTGGGCGTGAGGTATCGCGTCAGAGTGCCCAGGAAATTGTGGATGCCATTCTACAATTACCCGAAGGTTCGAGATTAATTATTCTTGCACCGATTGTGCGTGGACGAAAAGGTACCTACCAGGCAGTTTTTGATGAAATCCGAAAAGCGGGATTCGCTCGTGTACGGGTTGACGGGGTAATTTACAACCTGGATGATGATATCAAGATAGATCGCTATAAAATTCACACCATTGAAGCTGTTGTAGATCGCATAGTCATTGGAAATTATGAGAGCGAGGAAGATAAACAATCAGCTTTCACACGCCTGACAGATTCTGTTGAGACAGCGCTCAAAGTAGGTGAAGGTCACGTCACCATTCAAAATATTACTCAGGAACCACATGAGGATTATTTTTACTCAGAACAATTAGCCTGTCCGGAACATGGTAGTGTTGTTCCCGAGATTGAACCGCGAACCTTTTCATTCAATACCCCGCACGGCGCTTGTCAGGATTGTCAGGGATTGGGCACGAAAATGGAAATTGATCCGGATTTATTGATGCCCAACAAAAATTTATCGCTCGAACAAGGCGGAATTATAGCTTTGGAATGGTCCAAACCGAAAGACCAGGGTGGCTATTATTGGGCAATGTTGAAGGCAATGGCGGATGCGTATGGAATAAAATTAGACGCTCCTGTAAATACTTTAACCCCTGACCAGATGAACCTGGTGCTTTATGGCACCAATGGTGACCTGTTCACGATCAATATGGTTGGTAAAAATGATCGCTCGGTGAGTTACCAGGCACCATTCGAAGGGGTCATCAATAATCTGCAAAGAAGATTTAAAGAAACGAATTCGAACTATATTCGTGAAAAGATTGGAAGTTGGATGGGAGACCGTCCATGTCCGACCTGCAAGGGTGCCCGATTAAGGCCAGAAGCTTTAGCGATCACAATTGACCAAAAAAATATAGTCGAAGTGACCGATTGGCATATTTTAAAGTTATTGCAGTGGGTTAATCATCTAGCCGGGGAAGAATCTCCGTTATCGAATAAAGATAAGATTATTGCATCCAGAATTCTGAAAGAGATTCAATCACGGTTGGGATTTTTGGTTGATGTAGGGCTGGATTACCTGACATTAGGAAGGTCAGCGGTTTCTCTATCTGGTGGAGAGGCCCAGCGGATTCGTCTGGCAACGCAAATTGGATCGAAACTGATGGGTGTGCTGTATGTCTTGGATGAACCATCCATTGGGTTGCACCCCAGGGATAATGGGCGACTCTTACGAACGCTGGAGAATTTAAGAGACCAGGGCAATACCGTGTTGGTTGTCGAACACGATGATGATACGATTCGTTCTGCCGATTGGATCGTCGACATGGGTCCAGGTGCTGGTGTCCATGGTGGTGAAATCGTTGCTGAAGGAACATTAAAAAATATTCTCAAATCAAAGAAATCACTTACTGGTGCTTATTTATCGGGGAAAAAACAAGTTCCATTACCCTCATTCCGTCGGAAAGGCTCCGGTCAAGTGCTAACCATCCGTGGTGCCTGTGAAAATAACCTGAAAAATTTGGATGTAGAAATACCATTAGGGAAATTAGTTTGTATTACAGGCGTGTCAGGCTCTGGTAAATCAACTTTGATGGTTGACATTCTTTATCAAGCCTTAGCAAAAGAAATTATGGGAGCACGCACTCAGCCCGGGTCTTTTGACCGGATCGAAGGCATCGAATTTATCGATAAGATCATCAATATTGACCAATCACCGATCGGCAGAACACCACGCTCCAACCCCGGTACCTATACCGGTTTATTTGATGATATCCGACAATTATTTGCCGAATTACCGGAAAGTAAGATGCGTGGTTACAAAACCAGCAGATTTTCTTTTAATGTCCATGGTGGGCGCTGTGAAGCTTGCCAGGGACAGGGACAATTAAGAATAGAGATGCAGTTTTTACCGGACGTGTATGTGCCCTGTGATGTCTGTCACGGACAACGCTTTAATCGTGAAACTTTACAGGTGAAATTCAAAGGCAATAGTATTGCAGATGTACTCGACTCAACCATCGAAGGGGGATTGGAATTATTTGCTGCATTCCCTGCGATTGTTAACAAACTTCAAACCTTGTTGGATGTTGGTCTGGGTTATGTCAAAATTGGTCAACCAGCTCCTACGCTTTCTGGGGGTGAAGCACAACGGGTGAAATTGTCGAAGGAACTCTCCAGAAGGTCAACCGGAAAAACACTTTACGTGTTGGATGAACCTTCTGTCGGTCTACATGCTGCTGATGTTCATAAATTAATTGAGGTTCTTCAGCGTCTGGTTGAAGGCGGAAATACAGTGTTAATCATTGAACACAATTTGGATATTATCAAAGTTGCCGATTATATTATCGATCTGGGACCTGAGGGAGGTGACCGGGGTGGGTTATTACTGGCCAGTGGTACTCCGGAAGAAATTTGTAAAATCAGTGATTCTTATACTGGTCAGTTTCTGGATAAATATCTTAAAGAACATCATCCAGATATCAAGCCAGTTCCCTGTTGTGATTAAAAATGTGCGGGTAACCAACGTGGCTATCCCCGATGAGCGTTTGACCTATCTATCCCCCTTGCTAAGAAAAATCTACCACATCAAGCGAAAGATGTCCATCACTCCTGGGCGCAAGGCGGAAACATATGTATACCTGGCCACTGATCCCAAATTACTAGATATTAGTAGGGGTTATTGGGATGAGAACAATAAACAAGTGCGATCGAATCGTAAATCTTATAAACGAGAACCATGGAAACGACTATGGGACGAAAGCGAAAGGTTAGCGGGAATGATGAAACCATAATTATTGTTACCATTGGTTTTATTAAGATTTCCTATGTATAATTTATAGAGTGGGAATATTTCTTTGGAGGTTATGATAATGACTGCAAAAATTTTGGACGGGAAAGCAATAGCAGAAAGTGTAAGAGCTGAAGTAAAAGAACAGGTTGAGAAACGGGCCGCAGAAGGCAAAATGGTGCCTGGGTTGGCGACCGTTTTGGTCGGTGAAAATCCTGCTTCACAGGTATATGTGCGCTCAAAACACAAAGCCTGTCAGGAAGCTGGCATTAATTCATTTGGTCATGTTCTACCAGCCGATGCATCACAACAGGAAGTTGAAGCGTTGGTGACCAAATTGAATCAAGATCCGACTGTTCATGGTATTTTGGTACAACTCCCTTTGCCGTCTGGTCTGGATGAAGAACGTGTATTAAATATGGTCAGCATTGAGAAAGATGTTGATGGTTTTCATCCTCTAAATATTGGTCGATTGGCTCAAAAAGGTCGCGATCCACTTTTCATCCCTTGTACACCAGCCGGCACCATGTACCTGATTGAACAGGTTGTTCCAAAAATTGAAGGACAGAATGCGGTTGTTCTGGGAAGGTCTAATATCGTCGGAATGCCCGTCGCATTATTACTGGTAAGAGCCAACGCAACCGTAACCATTTGTCACTCACGCACAAAGGATTTACCTGGTGTTGTAAGACAGGCGGATATTCTGGTGGCAGCAGTCGGAAGAGCTGAAATGGTTAAGAAAGATTGGGTAAAGCCCGGTGCGGTAGTCATTGATGTTGGCATCAACCGAGTTGACGATCCAACCGCTAAGCGCGGATACAGGTTGGTAGGAGATGTTGCCTACGATGAGGTTTCAGAGGTTGCAGGTGTCATCACACCGGTACCTGGTGGTGTTGGACCAATGACAATAGCTATGCTGATGAAAAATACGCTGAGAGCTGCCGAAATTGCTGATTTGAAATAAAATTTGATGTTGTCTGACAATTGACTTTTACATGGATTCTTGCTAAACTCTGGATGGTTGTGTAGTTGTCTAACAAATACCTAGAGATGAGAGAATTCAAGAATGAAAAATGAAACCATCTTAATTAAGAATGCAACTTTGCTGGTTACTATGGATGGCCACCGCCGCGAGATCCGCGATGGTGGCCTTTTTGCTCGCGATGGAGTTATTGAGCAAATTGGTACTCTGAAGGATTTACCAGAAACAGCTGATCAGGTTCTGGATTTGACTGGCCATGTTGTTTTGCCTGGTCTCATTAACACGCATCATCATTTTTATCAAACGCTCACCAGAGCTGTACCGGCTGCACAGGATGTGAATCTGTTTCACTGGCTAAAGACCCTATATCCAATTTGGGCAAAAATGACTGCGGATGATATCCGCATCTCCACGCAAACTGCGTTGGCTGAACTGGCGCTCTCTGGATGTACGACTGCGTCAGATCATTTATATCTCTTCCCAAATGGGTCTAGACTGGATGATGAGATAGAGGCTGCAGCAGAAGTTGGTCTGCGTTTACACGCATCGCGTGGTTCGATGAGTCTGGGCGAGAGTCAGGGCGGACTACCACCGGATTCCGTGGTGGATAGTGAAGAATTTATATTAAATGATTCGCAACGATTGATTCAGCGCTATCATGATCCTAAACCAGGTTCCATGCTTCAAATTGTCCTCGCGCCTTGTTCTCCGTTCAGCGTTACTGGCGAGCTGATGGTTCAATCAGCAAAATTAGCCAGAGAGTATGGAGTCCAATTACACACGCACCTGGCTGAAACCCAGGATGAAGAAGTTTTTTGCCTTGAAAAATTTGGACATCGACCTTTGGGTTACATGCAATCCTTGAATTGGGTAGGGAATGATGTCTGGTTTGCTCATTCTGTGCACATTAACCAGGAAGAAATTCAAATTTACGCCCATGAAGGGTGTGGTGTTGCACATTGCCCCAGTTCCAATATGCGACTGGGATCAGGAGCAGCTCCCATTCTTGATTTCTTAAATGCCGGGGTTAAGGTCGGGTTGGGAGTTGACGGATCAGCCAGTAATGATGGTTCTCATCTATTGGCAGAAGCTCGACAGGCCATGTTATTAGCCAGATTGAGAGCTGGATTAATGGGGGCTTCCCTTTCAAATGATGAGACAGCCGGGTTGTTTACTGCTCGGAAATCATTAGAAATAGCAACCCGAGGTGGTGCTGCCGTATTAGGCCGCCAGGATATCGGTTCCCTCGAAATAGGCAAATGTGCGGATTTTATTGCCATTAATTTGAATCGCCTGGAATATGCGGGTGCTTTGCACGATCCTGTTGCTGCGCTTGTTTTCTGTCAACCTGGAAATGTGGATTTAAATGTTGTTCATGGAAAAATCATCGTAAAAGACCAGCAATTAGTAAACATAGATTTGCCTACATTAATCGCGAACCATAATAGAGCTGCTGCCAGATTATTATCTTAAAAATTGAATAGAAAGGTCGTTTATGGATTCATTCAAGAAGAAGGATAGCAAGAAACTTGTTGATGTTGCCATGGGAAGAGTCCCCGCCGCACTGGTTGTAAAAAACGCAAAGTGGGTATGTGTTCAGACCGGTGAAATGATCGACAATACCTCTGTAGCCATTTCAGATCACCGGATTGCCTTTGTGGGTGAAAACGCGGATCACTGTATTGGAAAGAACACTCAGGTGATTGATGCGCAACATAAATACCTTGTTCCAGGATTAATCGATGCTCATATGCATATTGAATCTGGCATGTTAACGGTCACAGAATTTGTACGGGCAGTGCTTCCAAAAGGCACCACGACAATGATGGTGGACCCACATGAGATTGCCAATGTTTTTGGCCTTAAAGGGGTGCGATTGATGGTGGATGAAGCCTTAAAACAGCCCAATCATGTGTTTGTTCAGGTTCCTTCCTGTGTTCCTTCTGCGCCGGGGTTTGAGACACCAGGGGCATCCATTTCTCCGGATGATGTAGCTGAAGCAATACAATGGGATGGCATTATCGGGCTGGGAGAGATGATGAATTTTCCGGCCGTGGCGAATAATGATGAAAAATTGCATGCAGAGATGGAAATTACCAGATTGGCAGGAAAAGTAATCGGTGGTCATTACGCCTCGCCAGATTTGGGTTTACCGTTTTCAGGTTACGTAGCCGGGGGTGCTCAAGATGATCACGAAGGGACACGCACGATTGATGCCATCACCCGAGCACGGCAAGGCATGAAAGTTATGATGCGTTATGGTTCAGCCTGGCACGATGTTGAAGAGCAAATTAAAGCGATAACGGAACATGGTTTGGAATCGCGTAATTTCATTTTATGTACAGATGATTCCCATTCGGCAACGCTGGTGGATGATGGACACATGGATCGGGTACTGCGTCATACGATCGGATTGGGCGTCGAACCGATGTTGGCCATCCAGATGATGACGATCAACCCGGCTACTTATTTTGGTCTGGAGAGCGAGATTGGTCAAATTGCACCCGGAAGATATGCCGATATGCTGATTGTCTCTGACCTTGAAAGATTTCAGCCTGAATTGGTGATTGCTAAAGGATCGGTAGTCGCCCAAAATGGAAAAAATCTGATTGATTTTCCTGAAATTGTGTATCCCGATTGGGCAATTCATTCTGTTAATATCGAAACGCCAGTCTCACCGGATGTTTTTTGTATAAAAACTTCAAAAGAAGGAACTGCGCGGGTCAATGTAATCGGTGTGATTGAAAACCAGGCTCCCACGCAACACCTGGAAATGGTTTTGCCTGTCAGGAATGGCCGTCTCACTTTAGATCCAAACCTGGATATTGCAAAATTGGCTGTTGTTGAGCGCCATGCAGGCTCTGGTTCTGTATCCAATGGGTTTGTTGCCGGATTTGGGATCAAAGGTAAATGCGCAATTGCAACGACAGTTGCACATGATTCACATCATCTGATCGTTGCAGGAACTGACGATAAACTCATGGCCGCTGCTGTCAATCGTTTAGCGGAAATCGGTGGTGGACAGGTTGTGATCAAAGATGGAGAGATTATTGGCGAAGTACCTTTACCAATAGCAGGTTTAATGTCCAACCAGAATGCAGAGATTGTTTCTAAAAAAGCATCTTCTGTTCTTCGTGGGTTCCAGGAATGCGGCTGTAAGTTGAACAACCCCAATATGCAATTAAGCTTATTAGCACTTGTGGTCATTCCTGAAGTGAGATTATCTGATAGAGGGCTGGTGGACGTAACCAATTTCCAATTCATACCAGTAATTATCGAAGAGTAGAAGGAGTTACTGAATGGCAGATGTACACCAGGATTTACAAGAAAAAAATACATTAACCTCGTTTCAGCGTTTACAAAATGAGCTGGCGGGTGTAATTTCTTCCACACCCCATGGTGATAAGTTGCCATCTGAACCCATGCTTGCCAAAATGTTAGGGGTCTCGAGAGCTACATTACGAGAAGCCATGCGAACCTTCGAAGGGCAAGGGATTATTCGCAGACGTCAGGGGGTTGGTACATTCGTCGTCGGACCGATTCAGGTGATAGAAACTGGTCTTGAGGTATTGGAAAGCATAGAAACTCTGGCAGAAAAAATTGGACTGGATGTTAAAATGGGGGAATTGGCATATACCCAGATGAAAGCAAATGAATATTATGCCAAAAACCTCAACGTTGAAGTAAATACGCCATTAATAAAAATATCCCGTGTCATCAATGCTGATCACCGACCGGTGGCTTATCTGGTTGATGTATTGCCGGAGTCTATTTTTTCCAATGACGATCTGGCGGGTGGTTTTACAGGTTCGGTTCTTGATCGATTAATTGAGAGCGAAAAAATTGATTTATCTGTCTCAAAAACGATTATTCAAGCCGAAGGTGCATCTTCCAGTATTGCACGTGCTTTACAAATTCAGCGTGGAGATGTTTTATTATTATTTAAAGCTCATTTGTATTCCATTGATGGAATAATTATCGATTATTCCTATAGTTATTTTTTACCGGGTTATTTTCGCTTCCAGGTTGTGAGGCGGGTGGGTGAACTCAAATAGTAAATAAAAAACAAGATTGGAGAGTCAGACAATGGTAAGCAAGGATAAAGTAAAAGAAGTAATTGAAAGCGTTGAAACATTACGGCCTGATATTATTAATTTCTTTCGTGAAATCGTCGCCATCCCCAGCATGGAGTCCAAAATTGGTCCTGTTGGTGAACGAATTGCAGAAGAAATGAAGAAATTGGGTTTTGATGAAGTTAGGTTTGATGTGATGGGCAATATCATGGGTAAGATTGGTTCTGGTAAGAAAATCATGGTATTTGATTCCCATATCGATACAGTGGGTATCGGCGACCCAGATGAATGGACTCATGATCCGTTCATTGGAAAAATTGAAGATGGAATATTTTATGGACGGGGTGCCTGTGATGAGAAAAACAGTACACCCGGCATGATATATGGATTGTCAATAGCCGATAAACTTGGTTTGTTAGATGGCTGGACAGCTTATTATTTTGGCAACATGGAAGAATGGTGTGATGGCATTGCTCCGAATTCATTTGTGGAGGTTGATCCTAAAATTCGTCCTGATTTTGTTGTCATTGGTGAGCCGACCAAGATGAATGTGTACCGCGGACACAAAGGCCGCATCGAAATGAAAGTGACCGCAAAGGGGCGCAGTGCGCATGCCGCCAGCAATCATTTGGGTGATAATGCCATTTATGCCTTAATTCCGGTCATCGCAGGCATACGTGATCTGGAGCCACAATTAGGTGATCATGAATTCCTGGGGCATGGAAAAATAACGGTCAGCGATATGGTTGTCCAGACACCCAGTATCAACGCGGTTCCCAATGAAGCGATCATTTACATTGACCGGCGTATGACATTTGGAGAAACAAAAGAAGAGGCGATTGCGCAGGTGGAAGCTCTGATTCCTGAGGATTTCAAGGATCGAGTAACCGTTGAGGAATTATTTTATGATGAACCTTCCTATACAGGGTTTGTTTTCCCGGTAGATAAGTATTTCCCCGCCTGGGCAATCGAAGAAGAACATCCTTTGGTACAGGCTGGCCTTGAAGCGCGAAAATTGATTGGTTTGGAAGATGCTCCTGCCGGTAAATGGAATTTCAGCACGAATGGGATCTATTGGGCCGGAAAAGCTGGAATTCCCAGTATAGGATTTGGACCTGGAGATGAAGAAACAGCGCATACGATTAACGATTCTGTTTCTTTAGATGACATGGTTCGTTCGACAGGGTTTTATGCTCTAGTCCCTGCCATGGTAACTTTACAATTAAATAAATAAAACCCATTAATCGTATCATTTCAATCGTTAAGGGCTCAGGTTTTTGGCGGGCGTACGCTCGCCAAAAACGACACAGCAACTCCCTTTTATTGAGATGTTACAAAAATTAAAAAAATTTTTGGAGGAAAAAGAAATGCAAACAAGTTTACAAGGACGCGATTTCATCACTGATCTCGATTTTTCAAAAGAAGAGATTGATACGATTTTAGATGTAGCCTGGGATTTAAAAATGAAGCGTGCCATGCGGCAGCCGACACCCTACTTGCGGGATAAATCTTTGGCGTTATTGTTCTTTTATAGCAGCACCCGCACACGCTCCGCTTTCGAATCAGCTTTCGCTCATCTCGGTGGACATCCTGCATTTATTGAAAGCCGAACCACTCAAATTTCCCACGGTGATACTGAAAGAGAAATTGGTCAGATTATGGGCCGCATTTATGACGGAATTGCCATCCGACACGTTGATTGGGGTATTGGGAATAAATATATGAATTTGGTGGCAGAAGCATCTCCTGCGCCGGTATTTAATATGCAATGTGAGCTATACCATCCATTCCAGATATTGGCAGATTTAATGACGATCATGGAGAAAAAAGGCAGAAATTTGAAACGGAAAAAGGTTGTTATGTCATGGGCGTTTGCTGAATCCTACCAGAAGCCATTATCCATCCCGAATTCAATGGCTTTACAATTTCCGCGATTTGGTGTTGATTTTGTGCTTGCACATCCACCAGAATTCAAATTGTCAGATGAGACCATTGAAAGAGCAAAAGAAGAAGCACGCAAAGTTGGGGCTGGTTTTGAAGTGATGGATGACATGGAAGCTGCCTTTAAAGACGCTGATGTAATCTATCCAAAATCATGGGGTCCCTGGATGGTAACGACTGATGCAACAGAAGCCGGTGTTATAATTAATAAATATAAGCACTGGATTACTGATGAAAGAAAAATGGCCCTGGCGAAAGAAGACGCAATCTTTATGCATCCATTACCGGCAGACCGTGGTGTTGAAGTAACAGATGGTGTTATGGATGGTCCTCAATCAGTTATTTTTGATGAAGCGGAAAATAAAATGCATATTTGCAGCGCGGTCTATGCTTTAACCATGGGTCAATAAAAATTATTATTGGAGGATGTTTTATGAGTAAAGGCGTAGCAGTCGTAGCAGTAGGCGGTAATTCGTTAATCAAAGACAATAACCGGAAAACAGTTCAGGACCAATATGAAGCTGGCGCAGAATCAATGCACCATATTGCTGAAATGATTGTCCAGGGATGGAACGTAGTTGTGACCCATGGTAATGGTCCACAGGTTGGATTCATTTTGAGAAGGTCTGAAATATCTTCACATGAATTGCATGAAGTTCCATTGGATTATTGTGGCGCTGATTCTCAAGGCGCAATCGGATATATGTTTGCGAGAGCTCTCACCAATGAATTTAAAAACCGCAAAATGGATAAACAAGTCGCAGCGGTTGTCACGCAGACAGTAGTGGATCGAAATGATGAAGCTTTTCAGCATCCGACCAAACCGATTGGTTCGTTCATGGGAGAAGAGGAAGCCAATCGACGAGCCGCGGAAGATGGCTGGGTCGTGGTTGAAGATGCAGGCCGCGGATGGCGGCGAGTGGTTGCTTCCCCAAAACCAGTGGACATCCTTGAAAAAGATGCCATCAAAGCCTTAATTGATGCAGGTATCATTGTCGTCGGTGTTGGCGGCGGTGGTATCCCGGTTGTTCGCGAACCGAATGGCGACATTGAAGGTGTTGAAGCTGTTATCGACAAGGATTTTGGTTCCTCATTATTGGCAACCATGATTGGTGCTGATTTGTTCGTTATCAGCACTGCAGTTGAAAAAGTTGCCATAAATTTCAATAAACCAGATCAAAAATGGCTCGAGAGTCTGACATTGGAAGAGGCGAAAAAATATGCCGCTGAAGGTCAATTTGCAAAAGGTAGCATGTTACCGAAAATCGAAGCAATTGTAAAATTCCTCGAAAATGGCGGTAAAAAAGCGTTAATCACCAATCCAGAGAATATTGGAAGAGCTTTAAAAGGTGAGACGGGTACCTGGATCACCAGAGATTAGAATTTTTTAAAAAAGGGATTCTCATGATCAATGAGAATCCCTGCTTTATTTTAGGTCCGTTCCTTATATTTCTATCATTCGTATTAGAATCATGTAAAATAAATTTAGTCAACAGATATTGATCGAATTAAATCTCTATTTCTTGAAAATCATTTAAAATATTAATCTAATTTCTATCATTTTACCCAGAACATTTAAATTTTTTGCCAGTAAAACTAACTTTCAAAGTGAGATTATAAAGGAGGTGATGGCGTTTCGAAGACATTCTTGATTATCGAAGTCGTAAACCAAATGAAAAATTTGTGAATTGAAGGAGAAAAAATGAAAAAGAAGTTTGCTTGGACTTTAATTGCTTTATTGATGGTGATGGCACTAGTACTATCAGCCTGTCAACCAACACCTGAAACAGCGGTTCCAGAAGAACCCGCTGCCCCCGTAGAACCAGCTGCACCTGTTGAAGAACCTGAGGCACCAGCTGAAGAACCGGCTGCTCCGGTTGAGGAACCTGAAGCTCCCATGGAGGAGTTCATCTTTGGTATTTTGATGGTCGGACCTTACAATGATAAAGGTTATAGTCAGGCACATTATGAAGCGGGTGAGTATGTAGAAGCCAATGTTCCCGGGACCAAGATGATTTACCTCGATAAAGTAAATACTGCAGATCGACCGGGTACAACCGCTGCCCAATTAGCCGAAGAATTGGTGGCACAGGGAGCGAAACTGGTTGTCTTCAACTCTGATGACATGAAAGATGATGCAGTTGAATTTACCAAAAATAATCCTGATGTCTTCGTCATCCATGCCTCTGGCGATACGGTCTGGGCAGAAGGTGAAAACTACCAGCCATTAGACAATATGGTAAATATTATGGGTGGTATGGAATATGGAAAGATGATCGCTGGATGTGATGCAGCTTTACACACTCAAGCAGGTTCTATTGGTTATCTTGGACCATTGATCAATGAAGAGACCCGCCGTTTAGCATCCTCAGCTTATTTAGGTGCCCGCTATTGCTGGGAAAATTACCTGGAAAAAGATCCTGCTGATCTCAAATTCCGTGTTACCTGGATTGGTTTTTGGTTCAATATTCCTGGGTTTACAGAAGATCCCTCACAGGTAGCCAATGAGTTTATCAACTCTGGTGCTGATGTGATCATTTCCGGTATTGATACAACCGAAGGTTTGGTCGAAACCAGAAAAGCTGCTGGCGAAGGGAAGCAAGTATATGCAATCCCTTACGATTTTGTTGGCGCATGTGATGAAGCACCAGATGTATGTTTAGGTGTGCCTTATTTCAATTGGGGCCCTGCCTATGTTCGCTACATCTCTACTGCAATTGACGGCACCTGGCAATCTGCATTCGAATGGATACCTCCCAGCTGGGATGATATCAATGATCACGACAAGTCAGCAGTGGGTTATTTGAGTGGCCCTGGAATGTCCGCTGAAGCAAAACCATTGTTGGATCAATTCATCGACGAACTTGCTGGTGGTTTGAATTTGTGGAGTGGTCCCTTGAATTATCAGGACGGCTCTGCTTTCCTGGCCGATGGACAAGAAGCAACTGATGGCGAAATTTGGTATCTGCCTCAATTATTAGAGGGGATGGAAGGCCGTTCAGAATAATTTACCTATAGTTGAAATGGGGAAGGCATATTGCCTTCCCCATTTTTAAAGGTTTGAAGGAAAAAATGAACGTCGAATTTAAAAATATCAATAAACATTTCGGACCTGTACACGCTAATGTTGATATAAACCTTTGCATCAATAGCGGCTCGATTTATGGAATTTTAGGAGAGAATGGCGCTGGTAAAAGTACCTTGATGAAGGTCCTTTCAGGATTTATGCAACCTGATTCTGGGGAAATTTTGTTAGATGGTAAAGTCGTTACTATCGATTCTCCCGCAGATGCAATTAACTATGGGATTGGTATGTTACATCAGGATCCTCTGGATTTTCCACCGATGCGATTGATTGAAAATTTTATTGTAGGGCAAAAAGGTGGGCTTGTTCCTTCCTACAAAAACACCATTAAACAATTCCAGGAATTACAAAAAAAATTCGGTTTTTCATTGGATCCAGATGCATATGTTGATACCTTAACAGTAGGAGAAAGACAACAATTAGAAATTCTGCGTTTGTTATGGATGGGGGCGAATGCACTCATATTGGATGAACCGACAACAGGCATCAGTTCATTACAAAAGGAAAAATTATTTGCTGCGTTAAGAATTCTTGCTAATCAAGGAAAAACAATTATTTTTGTCTCACACAAGTTAGAAGACGTTGAAGCGCTGTGCTCAAAAGTAGCAATTTTAAGAAAAGGTATTTTGGTGGGTGAGTTAGCCGCTCCCTTTAATTCAGATAAATTAGTGGAAATGATGTTTGGGAAAATTATCAGCCTGGGAGAACGCTATAATCTATCTCAGGAGAAAATAGTTCTAGCTTTGAACGATTTATATATAGAACAGTATCCTTTAAGAATTGAAAATGTAAATTTCCAACTACGTGCTGGTGAAGTCATTGGTCTTGCAGGTATGGAAGGTAGTGGGCAGGATATTTTATTAAGGGCATGTGTTGGTTTAATTAGACCGATTTCAGGAAAAGTTATCGTAAAAGATATAGACCTCTCCAATAAAACTTATCATACATATATGGATAACGGAGTATCTTTTTTACCAGCCTCGCGATTGGAAGAAGGTCTGGTTCCAGGGTTAAATCTGGCAGAGCACTTCACCATCGCTGGGGATGAGAAAAAGGGATTGTTTATTGATAAAGAATATTTTAAAGAAAAAGCGGAAAAAATGATTGAGGAGTATCACATCATTGGTCGACCGGATTTAAATGTTGAATCTTTATCCGGTGGAAACCAACAAAGAGCCGCTTTATCTTTGCTCAAGGATTCCTTATCCATTATTTTATTAGAACATCCTACGCGCGGTCTGGACATTGAATCAGCGATATATATGTGGGGTAAATTAAAAGAGAGGTGTCAACAGGGGACGTCCATTTTCTTCATTTCGGGGGATTTGGAGGAAATTTTGCAATACAGCGACCGAATTCTGGTGTTTTTCAGCGGTCGGGTTTCACCTCCCCTTGAAGCATCAACGACTACACTTGATCAATTAGGTCAATTAATCGGCGGAAAAGGTTGGGATCAGGTTTTTGACATAAAGGAAAAATCATGAATAAAACACGAACCCGTAGCTCCTCGGTGTTGTTTCAGTTGGGCGGTTTGGTATTCTCATTGTTGTTTGTTTCTCTCATTTTGATTTTGGTCAAATCTCAACCATTGGAAGCATTTCGACTGATATGGGAAGGCGCAACTGGCAATGCAACCCGTATCTCCAGTGTTTTTGTGGTGTGGGTGCCATTGGTATTGGTCACCTGTGGTCTGTTAGCAACATTTACGGCAGGTTTGTGGAATATTGGTATTGAAGGACAAATTACAGTTGGTGCAATCTTTACAACCGGTGCCATCAGATTATTCTTAGGATCATCTTTATCTCCAGTATTGGTAATTATTATTTCCATCCTGGTAGGTATGATCGGTGGCGCAGTCTGGGCAGCGCTGGCAGGTGTCCTCAAGACGTTTGGAGGGGTCAATGAGATCTTTGGCGGTTTAGGACTGAATTTTATCGCCACGGCATTGAATATTGGTCTCATTTTTGGTGCATGGAGCCGCCCCGGTGTCGCTTCGATGAGTGGTACTGAGCCGTTTCCAGAACAATTCTGGTTACCAACTTTCCAGGATTTTCGTGTTAGTTTGTGGTCGATAGCTTTTGCGATTATTGGGTTGGTGATTATTTATTTCTTACTGCAGGGCACCCACTTCGGATTACGCTTAAAAGCAGTTGGCAAAGGCATGAAGTCTGCTTTTCGGATGGGTATTCCGACATGGCAGCATATGATGTTATCCTTCATTATTTGCGGTCTATTTGCTGGATTGGCAGGAGCGTTGCAGGTAACAGCTGTTTACCACCGCTTGATTCCTGCTATTTCCAGCGGTTATGGGTTTATGGGTTTGATGATCGCAATGTTGATTAATTACCAGGCGATCTGGTTGGCACCTATTGCGTTATTTTTCGCAGCCTTGAACATTGGTGGTATTCAATTACCCATTGTTCTGAAACTGGATTCTTCCTTAACAGGCGTTTTGCAGGGGAGTCTGGTTTTGTTTGTGATGATTTCTCAAGGTATAAAACAAAAATTTTTGGGAAAGAAATAGGTGTAATGATGGGAAACGACATTATCCTTTTTGGTTTAGCAGGTGTAATCGCATCGGGTGCTCCTATTGTAATTGCCGTCATTGGTGAAACAATCACAGAACGAGCAGGTGTAATAAACCTATCTCTCAATGGCGTGATTCTATTATCCGCGATGGCTGGTTTTTGGGTTGCTGTGGAAAGTGATAGCTTGTTCCTGGGTTTTCTGGCAGGAATGATCGTTGGGGCTTTGGTAGCAACGATTGTTGCCTTCAGTAGTATTACCCTCAAACAATCTCAGGTAGCTGTGGGCTTCATTTTGGCGATCACCTGCCGTGATCTGGCATATTTCCTTGGAAATCCTATTATGGGCGCACAAGGTCCAATTATGCTTTCAACTTCAATACCATTCTTGAGAGACATCCCAATTTTTGGACGATTATTCTTTCAACAGTCGTTGATGACATACATCAGCATTATTATGATTGTGGTAGCCTGGTTTTGGATTTTCAAAACCCGTCCAGGATTAATGCTGCAGGGAATTGGTGAAAAACCCGCAGCTGCTTATGTCCGGGGAGCCAACGTTCACAAGATGAGATATCTCTACACAATAGTCGGAGGAGCGTTGGTAGGGTTGGCAGGCCCACTGTATACATTAAGTGTAAAACCGGGATGGAAAGGGACAATTACCGGACTGGATGGAATTGGCTGGATCGTATTGGCTATTACGATTTTTGGTGGTTGGAACCCTGTACGGGCAGCTTTTGGCGCGTATTTATTTGCCTTTTTGCAATGGTTGGGTCTGGTTTTGCAACCCTACATGACTTCCATCCCTTCGCAGGTGTTACAGGTGGCTCCTTTCCCCTTGATGATACTAACCTTACTATTTGTGAATATGGGTAATACGGAATGGATGGATAGGCTGATTGCTTCGCTACCTGATAAATTGCGCGTTCGTGTATCAAAATTAATCAGATCAATGCAATCCCGTCAACCTGGTGGCCTCGGTATTCCATTTGATCGCCAGTAGGTTTGAGAAGTACTCATGAAAGACTTCATAAATTTCTGAAATGGCTGTCTTTCTAAGTTGTCAGACAACTTAGACATAAAAAGCCTTTAAACTTGTTATCAAGGTATAATAGTGGCATTCAAAGAACTCAAATATTAATGAATTCAGGTAGATAATGAATAAATTCCTCGGTTATTCTTGCTCCATTTGTGGAACTGAATATGCATGTACACAAGAACTCTACACTTGTCCAAAAGATGGTGGAAATTTGGATGTTGTCCTTGATATTGCTTCGATTAAACGAAAATATGAAGCCAATGACATCCTTTCGAGAGAAGAAAATTATTTATGGAGATATTTACCATTATTGCCGGTGGCAAATCCCGGATTTGAAGAAACCCCATTTCGATTGTCGGGTGGAACACCGACTTATTCACCACCCAGATTAAAAAATGAGTTAAACCTCAAAGATTTGTGGATTAAAGACGATGGTAAGAATCCAACCGGATCATTTAAGGATCGAGCCAGTGCGATTGTTATTGCCAGAGCCAGGGAGTTGGGATCCGAAGTAGTTGTTACCGCCTCAACAGGTAATGCTGGTGCGGCGTTAGCCGGTCTGGCAGCGGCTGTGGGGCAAAAAGCGATAATTTTTGCCCCTAAGACTGCACCTCCAGCTAAAATTGCGCAGTTACTTATCTATGGGGCTGAAGTAATTCTTGTGGATGGAAATTATGACTCAGCCTTTGACTTATCGGTAGAAGCTGTCAATGAATTTGGTTGGTATTGTCGGAATACTGGATATAATCCGTTTACAATCGAAGGTAAGAAAACAGCTGCCTATGAGATTTGGGAAGATACTATCATCGAGAAATCATTAGGAGACCAATCGTTGTCTATTTTTGTCAGCGTGGGCGACGGAAATATTATTTCTGGTATTCACAAAGGATTCAAAGATTTGGTTTCACTGGGCTGGTTAGATCACATGCCCAGATTATTTGGTGTGCAGGCTGAAGGTTCTGCTGCTATTGCAAATGCATTTCATCGGGACTCTGAAGAAATTATCCCGGTCAAAGCAGATACAATTGCGGATAGTATTTCCGTTGATCTACCACGAGATGGCATAAGAGCAGTGCGGGCAGCAACCCAAACCAAAGGTTCCTATCTGGTTGTGAGTGATCAGGAAATATTAAATGCAATTTCTGCCCTTGGAAAAGTTGGAATATTTGCTGAGCCTGCTGGCGCAACTGCTTATGCAGGATTGGTAAGTGCCGTAGAAACGGGTATCATAAGCACTGATGATCCGGTTTTAGTTGTTAATACTGGATCAGGACTGAAGGATATAAAGGCTGCCATGCTGGCTGTCAAAGATGCACCAATCATCGAACCAACCATGCAATCCTTGAAAAAACATCTTCAAGCGAAGAGAGAATGAAGTGGAAAATTTACCAGTATTTACAATTATTGCCCCAATTTTTAATGAACTAGAAAATTTGCCCATCCTTTATGATCGAATATCTATGGTTATGGATCAAACTAGAGAAGCATGGGAGCTTATCCTGGTGGATGATGGTTCAACAGATGGCTCTACGGATGTGATTCGGGAAATTGCTAAAAACGATGGGCGGATCAGGCCTGTTATTTTTGCACGAAATTTTGGACATCAAATCGCTGTCACGGCTGGTTTAGACTATAGTCGTGGAAAGGCGATCGTCATAATTGATGCTGATTTACAGGATCCACCCGAGATCATTCTTCAATTAATTGAGAAATGGAGAGAAGGGTTTGAGGTCGTCTACGCGGTCAGATCAGAACGGGAAGGGGAGACTTACTTTAAGAAAGTTACTGCCTCTGTATTTTACCGACTGATTTTCAGAATTACAGATGTTAAGATCCCCATGGATACCGGTGATTTTCGGCTGATGGATCGAAAAGTTGTCGACGTGATGAATTCGATGCGGGAACACCATCGCTTCTTACGGGGAATGTCTGCCTGGGTTGGTTTTAAACAAGTAGGTGTAACCTACAAAAGAGCAGCGCGCATAGCCGGTGAAACAAAATACCCGTTGAAGAAAATGATGAAACTGGCATTGACTGCGATCACGGGTTTTTCCTATGTTCCATTACAAATTGCGACATATGTGGGGTTTATCTCCGCTGGAATCAGTTTGATCGCAATACCTGTCGTCATTTTAATGAGAATACTTGGTTCTCAACAATTTACTGGTCAGGCGACAACACTAATAGCTGTTTTGTTTTTGGGAGGGGTCCAATTAATTTCTTTAGGAATTTTAGGAGAATATATTGGCCGTATTTATGATGAAGTTAAAGGGCGACCACTTTATATTGTTAGTGAAGCACCTACTGAGAAAAAAAATAATGAAGGAATAGGATAATTTAACATGGCAAAAATAGATTTTTCAATTAACGAAGAAGCAAGAAGCCGGACGGTCCAGCGGGCCCGAGAAAGGAATATCATTCTCCCGACTCTTGCACAACAAAGAAATCCTGAATTAGTTCCCGACAAGATTAGAGAGGAACTAACGAATATTGGATTATGGGATATCCACCCAAGAAATCTTTTCCGTATCACCTGGAAAAATGAACCCAAAGATTTTGGCGGGAAATTTGGTGGAGTTAATTATTTCGAATTACCATCATCTCTGACAGGAGTAAAGGCGAGGATCATAGTTTTGGTTGGAAAGTGGTTCCCCACGGGTGCCCATAAAGTGGGTGCTGCTTATGGTTGTCTGGTTCCGCGGTTGGTCACCGGTCAATTTGATCCAACGGTACATAAAGCAGTTTGGCCATCGACTGGTAATTACTGTCGTGGTGGTGCATATGACTCCAAGTTGTTAGCCTGTGATTCTATTGCCATCCTTCCTGAAGAAATGAGCCAGGAAAGATTTGATTGGCTGAAGAACGTAGCCACTCAAGTGATTGCAACACCAGGTAGTGAATCCAATGTAAAAGAGATTTTTGACAAATGCTGGGAATTACGCCAGACTGGTGAGCCTCTGGTTATTTTCAACCAATTCGATGAATTTGGAAATTATTTATGGCATTATAGTGTCACCGGCAATGCTTTTGAAGACATCCTAAATGCAGAAATGAAACCCAATAGCAATTTTGCTGGTTTTTGTGCAACGACCGGGTCGGCTGGCACAATCGGTGTGGGTGATTATCTGAAACACAAATACCCGACCATGAAAATTGTTGCCTCTGAAGCCCTACAATGCCCGACATTACTCAATAATGGTTTTGGTGCCCACCGCATAGAAGGGATCGGAGATAAGCACGTACCCTGGGTTCATAATGTTAAAAACACTGATGTGGTGACAGCCATTGATGACAATGCGGTTGTTCAAATCGCACGCTTATTCAACGAGCCCGAAGGAAAGAAATACCTGGCTAAAAAAGGTGTGCCCGAAGATATCATTGAAAAACTGAATCTGTTTGGTCATTCAGGCATTGCCAATATGCTCACCGCTATCAAGTTTGCAAAATATTTTGAACTAACAGAAGATGATGTTGTTTTAACCGTCTTAACTGATTCTATAGATTTGTATGACTCAAGACTTGTTGAGTATCAGGAACAATTCGGTGACTTTACCAGTCATGATGCAGCTGAAGTTTATGCAGCCAGACTGATGGGTGAAACAACGGATAACATGCAGGAATTAACTTATACGGACCGCAAGCGAATACACAATCTGAAGTATTACACCTGGGTTGAACAACAAGGAAAAACCTATAATGAAATTATGGACCAATGGTACGATAAGGACTATTGGACTGGTTTCCAATCGCAGTTGGATGAAATTGATGAGTACATTACAGAGTTCAATGATCGTGTTGGATTGTTAAAAAATTATCGTTAATTAAGTAGATTCTTATGAAACGGGGTTCTATGGCTATTCTGCATAGAACCCTGTTTATAAAAATACCAGGGAAGAAAAAATGAATTCTATACCAGCTGATATCGATCTTGTTCTCGTTGCAATTCTGCCAGATCCAAAAGATCTTGAATTAGCTCGCTTATTGGGTTGGTATCGTATTCCGTTAAAAAGTGCTCCGAAAGTTATTGCAGTGGATTACCTGGCTTTTTACCAGACGGCAGCCTTTGATGAACAGAACCGATGGCAAATTAAGTTCATTGCCCCGGTCAAGGGACATGAATTGACAACCCGTTCGCAACTGTTTCGAGATCAACCGGAACACCCCAGAGCATCGGAAGAATATTTCAAAATCCAAATTGGAGATTTGGTACCTCTAGCCAATCCAATTCAGGCAGACCGTTGGCGTAGAATTACATTTTTATACACAACGGGATTGTTGTTGAAAAACGCATCCTCGGTGCGTGACCTGGTAGTGGAGGGTGAGGAGCGGGAAATGCTATGGAAATCACTGAGGGAAAGAGCTCAAAAAAATGAGGAATATCAACAACCGATAGCCGGGGATTATAAATTAGAAATTGATTTTTTGGAGATACCACAGGAATGGGATAAAATTAAGGATGGATTGTAATTAATGACCAAAATAAGTTGAGGTATCATTCCAACGATTTGGGGCTAGACTTGGCTATCGTTCATTGTTAAAAAAAACACCACACCAAACCTGATTGTTGAGATGTTACGAGTTGAGGATGAAATGAAAACGATTATTCGGGGTGGCACAATAATTTCGGCATCGGATGAATGCGAAGCAGATATTTTGATCGATGGGGAAAAAATAGCAGAGATTGGAATTAATTTACCTGTCCTGGGTGTTGAGCAAATTATTGATGCCTACGGTAAGTTTATCCTTCCAGGTGGAATTGACCCTCACACTCATTTCGATCTCCCGATGTTTAACACAGTCTCGTCAGATGACCATTATTCAGGGCACAAAGCAGCAGCATTCGGTGGAACAACCACAGTAATCGATTTTGTTCCTCAAATGGGGAATGATCTGCAAAAAGACATTCATGATTGGTTTATGAAATCAGAACCTAAGGCAGCCATCGATTATAGTTTCCACATGAACATCTCCCAATTTAATACCGATGTAGCTAAACAGATCCCAGCCCTCATCGAAATGGGGATTACATCCTTGAAAGTGTTTACCGCTTATAACACTACTTTACGTCTACCGGATGTTGAAATATTCAAAGTAATGCGCATAGCAAAAGAGCACGGTTTTCTTACAATGATGCATGCAGAGAATGGCGACATAATTGAAATTCTCGTTCAGGAAGCACTGCAATCCGGTCACACTTCCCCAGAATGGCATGCGCTAACGCGACCTGCCTGGGGAGCTGTAGAGGCAGTCAGTAGAGGGATTTCTCTTTCTGCCCATACAGATGCCCCTTTATATATTGTGCATATGAATGCTGGGGGAGAAGTTGACCAATTGGCTTACGGACGGGATTTAGGTATCCCGGTGATGGGTGAAACTTGCCCCCAATACTTGTTCTTCACAATCGAAAACCTTAAGCAACCTGATGGAGCCAAATGGGTTTGCTCGCCGCCAATGCGATCAGAAGAGGACAACCAACATTTATGGCAAGGGATTATGGATGGAACTATCCAGGTGCTGGCCACTGACCATTGTCCATTCTTCTACAATGGAACAGAACCAATCCTGTATGAAGGAAAAGAAGTGAAAATTCCAGGGAAGGAGTTGGGAAAGGATGACTTCACCAAAATTCCAAACGGTTTACCTGGTGTCGGTGACCGATTGCCGATATTTTGGACGGAAGGGGTTGTAAAGGGAAGAATTACGCCTAATCAATTCGTCGCGCTTACAGCCACAAATGCAGCAAAAATTTTTGGTTTATATCCACAAAAAGGTGTCATACAACCGGGAAGTGACGCTGATCTGGCGATATGGGACCCGAACAAAAAAATCAGGTACGGCAAAGAATGGTCTCACCATCGCACTGATTACAATCTGTATGAAGGTTGGGAGCTGGAAGGTTATCCAGAAAAAGTTTTCTCAAGAGGAAATTGCATTGTTGATGGAAAGAAATGGTTAGGGAAAGCTGGGAGCGGCAAATTTATCAAACGGAAACCATTTAGTGCAATTATTTAATAAATCCATATGTTGACACTTGTACCTATTGGTTTTAATTTGTTTGCAGCTGTAGTGATTTTGATTCTCTCCAGGGTAAAAGCAAATATCGGTCGGGTGTGGTTAATTGCAGCAATATTTTCTCTCACCAATTGGGGCATCATTTTAGGTTTTCGCTGGCTCTACCCTTTACAAATCAATTTTCCAGAGTGGTTCCCGCTAGGTGAAATTTCACAACGGGGTATTTTTCTGCAGTTAGATTCTATATCCTGGCCATTGTTGCTGGCCTTGTGTGCTGTGCAGACGGCGGTGATCATCACTGATTCATCACGTTTAGATGAAATACCATCACCTTCTATCTGGTCCGGTCTTTTCCTTGTCTATTCTGTCGGTTACCTGGCAGCACTAATCAATAGTATTCTCTCAATACTACTGGTTTGGGCTCTGGTAGATATTATTGAATTTATGATTCTTATCCGCACGGCAATTTCGAATCAAAAGGTAAATGAAATCGTTGTTTCATTTGCAATAAAAATTTTAGGGTTGTTCTTTTTAATTTTTGGATTACTGATCAGTTATGAACAAGGCACTCCTCTTAGCATAGGTCAGGAAGTGAATAGTGTGGGTTTTATCGTACTCATCGCTGTTGGTTTGAGATTGGGAGTAATTCCGTTTAACTTACCATTTGTAAGCGGTTCTCCCATTCGACGGGGTTTAGGTAATTCAATTCGAATGGTGAGTGTTGCGACTTCAATTATTATATTATTACGTTTACCCATGGGTAATTTTGAACCACGTGTGTTGGGACTTCTTCTCACATTCACGGTTATCGGAATATTTTTTGGGGCGATTATGTGGTATGGATCTTCTTCCGAATTGGAAGGACGCCCATACTGGATTGTAAGCATGGCTGGACTGGCTATTTATTCATCCATCAATGGCAATCAAATTGCCACCTTGGCATGGACCTTAGCATTAATTTTAAGTGGATCTGTATTATTTTTGTATTCTGCGCGAGGTAAAAAATTAGGGATGATCCCTTTGTTGTCTCTGATTGGAATAACAGGGCTGCCATTTACGCCTTCCGTGATAGGTTGGGAAGGAATCATCATGAGCACGGGATTTATTCGAAATATTATGATGGTTCTTTCCATTTCACTTATCATTTTGGGCTATCTGCGGCATGCAACCAGGCTAGAATCGTTGTTAATTCAAAAAGAAAAATGGATTTGGATAACTTATCCACTTGGTTTAACCATTTTGATCATTACCCAATGGACAATATTTCTGGTCAGTGATTTGCAGTGGTATCTTTCTGGTATTGTATTGGGTAGTATCGTCGCGTTCTTATTGCCCATTATCTTTTACTTTTTGATCCAAAAATATTTTCAAAAATCAGAATATTCTGATTTCTTAAAAAAAGTTTTGACACCCATAGGAGATTTCATCATCCGATTTCTCAGTTTTCGCTGGATTTATAATCTGATATGGTCAATTCTTGGGGTGATTCAAAAGTTCGTCAATGCAATGACAAACATACTGGAAGGTCAGGGGGGTATTATTTGGGTGATTGTTATTCTTGTCATGATCATTACACTGATAACCTCGGGAGATTTATCTTAAATGGACACTGTATTAGATTATCTCCCGGTTGCTTTAGCTGGATTATCTTCCTTAATTTTATTTATCAATAAAAAATGGCGCTGGAACATACTGGCAATTGCACTCATTTATGTCTCAGTATTTTGGATGGTTCTGCATGTTTGGTCTACCGGGCTGGCTGTCATAAAATTAATTTCAGGTTGGATGGCTGGTGCTATTCTTGGATCCGCAGTAAAAGAAGATTCGCCTTTGTTTGTAGAAACAAGCAATGTCGAACAAAGATTTAAATTGATTATTGTACTGATTATTTGGATCTTTAGTTTTTCGATCACACAAAGTATCAAAACAATATTGCCAATTCCAGATACACTGATCTGGGGTGGTGTCCTTTTGATTATTATGGGCATTTTACAAATCGGAATGTCTGTGCGACCGATTCGTATCATATTTGGATTATTAACCGCATTTTCAGGTTTTGAGGTTCTTTACGCAGGTGTGGAACAATCCTTGTTAGTAGCTGGATTTCTGGTGATTATCACACTTGGAATCGCTTTAATCGGCGTTCTTTTTATTCAACAAGAAGAAGGAGAAATAGTGTGAGTGCTCCAATTATTTGGATTGGGATTCCATTTGTTCTATCTATTTTCCTCTTCTTCCTCAGGGAGCAACGTTTATTGACTTTAATAATCGGAGGGGGAATCAGTGCATTTATGGCTTTACTGGCACTGACATTTAAGATTGAGAGTGTATTTCCGATCGGACCATTATCTTTGGAAATTTCATCCACCCTCACGATACTGGGCAGAAACTTTATTATTTCTGATAACGAGCGCTTTATTGTTGCCTTATTGTTTTCGATGTGTACATTCTGGATTATTGGATCAAGAATTTCAGGGGCAAATAGTTTCTTTGTACCGAATGTACTGGCAATTATTTCATTGTTTATTGCTGCATTGTCCGTACAACCGTTTTTGTATGCTGCCTTAATTATTGAAATTGCAGTGCTCATCAGCATCCCCATTTTCTTTCAAAGAGGACAACCAGTAAAACAAGGGATACTCAGATTCCTGGTTTTTCAAACCTTGGCGGTTCCGTTCATTTTATTCTCGGGTTGGGGATTCGAAGCAGCACCAACAAGTGTGGATAGTCAGGCGGCATATTTTCAGGCGGGGATTCTATTAATCATTGGATTGGGGTTATGGTTAGCAATCTTTCCATTTCATACCTGGGTGCCTTTATTGGCAAAAGATGGACATCCTTATGCAGCTGGTTTCATATTCAGTATGTTTCCAACAACGATCCTCCTATTTTTTATGGAATTTTTCAATACTTATAACTGGTTGAGAGAGCAATCTTTATTAATAACAATCAGCCAGGTTTTGGGTATTGTAATGATTCTTTTAGGGGGTCTCTTTGCCGCGTTTCAGCGTGAATTAACCCGCCTGATCGGGTACGCGGTCATGGTTGAAACAGGTTTTTCCTTGTTGGCACTGAGTTTAAGCCAGACGATCGGATGGCATTCTTACATATTAATCCTGATTCCCCGGTTGATCGGAATTGCTATTTGCACTTTAGCATTGTCTATCTGGAAAAATAAGGATATGAATTTGGATATGGATTCATTCCAGGGAGAATTTTATATATCTACTTTTTCTATTGTGGGTTTTCTCGTGGGGTGGTTCAGTTTGTCTGGATTACCACTTCTTCCTGGCTTTCCAACCAAATTACCGATCTTAATTGGATTAAGTGAAACCTCATTCACACCTATCATTTTTGTTTCGATTGGCTTATTTGGATTATTCATGGCTGGCTTTAGATTTTTAGCGATCATTTTTCAAAAAACTGATGAAACAATTAAGATTGATTCTGAACCCCTCATACAAAAAATATTCTTTTCATTTGGAATTATTTTATTATTTTTGATAGGGATATTCCCAAGCTTATTTTTAAACCCATTTTTAGAGATTTTGACCGCGTTTTCAAATTTGAAATAATGGAATAAACAACGAGTTTTCAGAATGGTATAATTTTTAGAAAACGAATCAAATGATCCTCATGGAGCAAATAAATGGATTTTGAACAATTACTCAAACGTGTAGAATGGTTAGACGAAGAACGTAGAAAAGACAAGCTGATAATTGCTTCCCTTGATGATCGCTTACGAAAAGTGGAAGGAAATAATACCAGCAGCCTTCAAGAAATTCGTGAATTATCCAATGAGATCAATCGCTTGAAAACCATTCCATCCCGCTTCGAGACTGTTGATGCTGCTATTGCTCAAATAAGGGTTGAATATACCAGAGCCATAGAAAGTATTGAAAAGCAACGCATCGAAAAAGACAGAGAGATTGAAAAGATCAGATTAGCTGACTTTGAATCCCTGAATGCATCAACTGCTCAAGTACGTAAAAGTCTGGAAGTTCTACCGGAAATGAAAAAAGATATAAAAGCACGCGAGGAAGAAGAACATCGAATAATAAAAATTGTTGGTGAATTTGATAAAAAGATTTTAGAAATTAAGAGATCTGATGAAGAATATCGTCGTGCTCATAAGATTCTGGAAGAAAATGTTCGGCAGGATTCCAAGAGAATTCTTGACTTGCAGGGTGAGATTTCCGCTACCAGGAAAAGAACGGAAGAACAACGAGGGAAGATTGATTTAGCGACAGAAAATCTGCGGAAATTAGAAATGCGACAGAATGAACTGTTGAATTCTGAAAGTGAGCGCAAACAGGCACAGGTCGCTTTCATAGAAAAATATAATATGTCTCAGGTTGAAAAAGAGCGTGTGTGGAAAGAATGGCAGGCCCGTTTTGAAGTGATCAGTAATCAGGCGATTAATCTGGACGGGCAATTACAGGCATTAGACGCAACCCAGCGGGCTATTCGCCATTCCCAGTCCGCTTTTGAAGAAATTACCCTGAAATTTGAACGACGGATCAATGAAATTACTGAAATGCAACGCCTGGTAGAAGACCGCATGCGCCAGGACTGGATATCTTTCAAAGCAGATGACCAAAAACGTTGGTCAAACTATATGATTTCACAGGAAGAGCAATTACAAGAATCAACCCGCATCTTTGAAAAATTCGAAGATCGGTTAATCAAGTTGGAAGAAATTTCACAGGAAATAAACGATCTAACCAATCAGATTGTTCAATCCAATGAGCGATCACTACAATCGTTATTTAAATTTATTAAAGAAGTGAACGAGGATTTTACAGATAATTTCGACATAAAGAGATCCTAGATTATGTATGTCATTGGAACAGCAGGGCATGTTGACCATGGAAAATCCACCTTAATCAAAGCCCTGACAGGTATTCA
>SWCE01002056.1_pt1 | contig 162836 bp, 154 predicted proteins | sample 4690061 | NCBI WGS metagenome assembly SWCE01 (sample SAMN10267279, study PRJNA491770) | bioreactor metagenome | isolation source: DHS bioreactor inoculated with subseafloor sediment | place: Japan: off Shimokita Peninsula | collected 2012-10 | reverse complement strand
GGGGGGCGAGATTTGATGGAATGCTGAGCAGGTGAAATTCGGCACCTCAGGACTGCGCGGTCCCGCGACCGGCTTTACGCCCACACTGATCAGCGCTTACGTCACCGCCTTTCTCGACAGCTGCTGCACGCATTCCGCCGAGAAAAAAAATCGCGATCGGCATGGATCTGCGCGAATCAAGCTTCGACATCTTTCTCTCCACGTTGTAGTTGCGCAGGACAGCCCGGCCCAGCGAATCGAAGACCTTGTCGGATTGCGCATTTCGGCTGGGGAAGCCGATTATGCAACAGCGTCGCTTTTCGCGCAGGTGCTGCGCGCTACGGTTCCTCATGCGGCCGATGAAATGATCGACCGCATGGCGTTCCTTGACTATTTGGAGGCCAACAAACGCTTTGAAGCCGGGCAGATCGATGTGTTGGTCGCGCTCAACGCGGTGCCCAACCCCGCCTATGTGCGCCTTGCTAAGACGAGTGCTTCGCCCGTGCTGGCGGCGGTCGAGCCGCTCGCGCCGCTGCACAAGCTTGCTGTGCCCATGCACGAAGGCGCGAGACTTTATTTTCAGAGCGAGAAGTTTTTGACACAGCGCTCTGAGTTCAGGTTTTCAGCTCGATTGAAAGAGGGATAAGTTCGGTTGCTCGGGGACAACATCGAGAGCTTCAGGCTGCGTGACAAACTTGGCGCACATGGCGCCGATATGCATGTGGTTGACAATGAGGTCTGGGTAGTCGGCGGAGACGGCATGGGTAATCTCGTCCCAAGACTTAAGCATTTCTGGAAGTTCGACTTGGTCATAGAAGTAAGATGTTTGCGCCGGGCGCGAGCCTGGCGAAGCGCAAGATACGCTCGATGCCGGTTCGAGTGAATACTGCGGTCTCGACCGCCGGCGCCAGGTACCCCCCTCAGTGTTCTCGCGCGAATGCGGAGGATGTCGAATCCTTCCGACCTCAAGTGCCCCTCGACGATTGGCAAGAGCCGGTGGGGGCGAATATTGGCAACCTGATTGAATGCCTCGCGGAGTGGCAGAAGCATGCCGTGAAACCAAACCGCGTCGTGCACGGCTGCGGGCTATCCGACTGCGGCCAAAAAGATCGCGTCGAATGCCGCCAGCTTCTCAATGCCGTCAGACGGAATCATCGCGCGCGGTCCTCAAATAGTAGTCGCAGGACCACTGGAAGATTTCCGCGCGCGGCACCATCACCCAGACCAGCGGGGCGAACCCCGTGCGAACCTTGCACTTCAGCGCAAGATCGAAAACCGGATAGCCCTCCAGTGGTCACCGCCCCTTACGATGTGGTGGTCATTTTCAACGAACCCTATCACTGGCAGGTGGTTGAGGGCTTTGACAGTCGCTTGTGCCGGGACGCCGCGTTCGAGCGGCTTTGAGGGAAAGACTTGCGCAGCCCATTGGGTCTTCGAACCACTTCAATTGCTCCAAGGCCTTTCGTTGTGTCGCGATTTTTAGGCCAATCTAGTGTCAGATCTTGATGTCTTAAGCCCCGGTTTTCCTGAGAATGGGCGATAGCGCCGGTGATGTTCGATCGCCGCGTGCCCGCCAATCAATGGTGCGACATGGCTCCTGACCGACGGAACCACCATCCATCGTCCAAATCGCGACCATCCTACCTGTTTCGGCGCAGCAAGAGGCTGTTGCGGATGCGTTCAACCTTTTCTCGGGCCGCGGGGTCTTGGGAGGCACCCTTGAGACCCTGGCGGACAAAGACCAGGATCAAGAGAAAAAAGCCGCTGCCAAGCACGACAAGAATCGCCGTCAAAAGGGGCGACCGTCCCAGGCTTTCAACCGAAACCTTGGCACCTTCGATCGGCATTCCGGTTGCCGTCATTTCGTCATTGACAGCCTGGAGTCGTTCGCGATCGGCAGCGCGCCCATCGAGCATTTGGGCAAGCGCGAGTGCGCCCAACGCGTAGTCCGATCCCTCGACCCCGTCATGGAGCAGCGGCCGCGGCATGTTGGGATTGATGCCGGTGTTCACCGTCGTTGTGACCAGGAAGCCGATGCCAACGATCAGACCATACACCAGCCCATCACCGAAATTGTCGATCTCCAGGCTTCGCATCAGGATTGCACTGGCAATCGAAGTGATGAGGCCGCAGACGAACGGACCGACCATGACGATCGGCGTCATCCTGAAGGGGGGCTGGCCCTCGCGGCCGAGGCCATAGGTATAAGCTTTGCCGAACAAGGCAGTGAACCAAAGGGCGCCGAGAATGGCCATGGCAAGGGTCGAGGGGCAACGCCGAGCCAGTTGATCTGGCCGATAACATCAAACAACTCTGATTTCCAGGATGGGGCGGGGACGCTTGCGTCCCCGACGGACGAAAGCCGGAATTAGGTCGCTGGGTACGCCACGGCGACATCGAGCACCCAGGTCACGCCGAACTTGTCCTTGAGCATGCCATAGAGCGGCGACCAGCCAGCTGGAGCGAGATCTTGGATCACAGTCGCACCCGCCGACAGCTTATGCCAGTAGCCGGCGATTTCTTCGGCATTGTCGCCGCGCACGGAAACAAAGACCGGGATTTCGCCCGGCGCATAGGACAGGCGCGAGGGCACATCATAGGCCATGACCGCGAAGCCGGCGTCGGATGTTACCTGGCCCCACATGACATGGTCGGCCTCGCCCGGGTCCTGCACGGCATTGGCGTCCTTATAGGTCACGACTACGACAGCCCCACCGAACACGGACTGGTAGAAGTCCAGCGCAGCACGGGCCTGTCCGCGGAAGTTGAGGTGGGTCGTCGTCTTGATGGTCATCGCCGGTCTCCTTGTTGGCTTGCCTGATGTTGACCGATATAAGGGTGGCCAACTGACAATTTCCGGCAGTTTCAAGCATGGCCCGTTCAGACCGTCTGTTTCGTTTGCTGCAAGCCATGCGCGTCATGGCGCCGCCGATCACCGCTGCACGGCTCGCCGAGGAAATGGAAGTGTCTCTGCGTTCGCTCTATCGTGACATCGACAGCTTGCGCGCGGCCGGGGCGCGCATCGAGGGCGAGCGCGGATACGGCTATAGGCTGATCGAAGACTATTCCTTGCCACCGCAATCGTTTGATCGCACCGAGATTGAGGCAATCGCGCTGGGCCTGGCTGAGGTTGGAAGCATGGGAGATCCGGCACTCGCCAGGGCAGCCAAGTCAGCTCTTGCAAAGGTTGTGGCCACCCTTCCGGATGATCGGGAGCAGCAGCTCGTCCATGCCATTTCCCAGATTTATCGCCCCGACGCCCGCATGCACATGGGCATCGAGATCGACCTGATCCGTGAGGCATGCTGGCAGGAAGAAGCCCTGGAAATCGGTTACACCGACAAAAGCGGAAAAATGACTGAACGTACCATCCTGCCGCTCTGCTTCATGTACACCGACAGAAAGCTGATCGTGCTGGCATGGTGCAATTTGCGTCACGCTTACCGGATGTTCGACATGACAAGGATCAGGGAGCCAAGGCGCACATGGCGCAGTTTCAGGCCCAGGCGAGTCGCCATGTTGCGTGATTATCTCGCGCACTTGACGGCCACGACTGCTTCAAGTGCGACCCTGTAACGGCGGCTCGCCTGCGCCAGCTATACTCTACCGTTGTTCAGAAGCGGACAGTTTGTTTCCCATCCGTGGACGCCACATCACCCCATACCGGATCACCGTGATCAATTCTCCTTGCCATTGGGACAAGCAAAAGCAGGCGTTTCCTTATCAGCAACGGGGCCGACAGCGGACTTTCGGGTTTTCGCGGGATCACAAAAGAAGCGGTCATCCGCTATGCAAAAGATGACCGCTCTTATTTTGAATTTCCGGCCCACAAAGGGAACGAGGCTGGGCCGCTCGAGTCCAAAAGCTTCCTAGACCGTACGGTCCCTGAACTCGGGGTGGCGATGTGCTCTGGCGTAGGCGATGGTCTTGTCCAGCAGCGAGGCGTTCAGCTCATCGAAGTTCTTAAAGCGCAGCATGGAGTAAAGAAGCGCTCCCGAACCAATCCCACCCGGTTCTCGACCTGACCCTTTTCCCAGCGGACGATCAGGACGATTACCCTTGCATCACTTGCCGCGGGGGAGTGCCGTCGATTCTAAACCCGACCACCAGGTTCATCATTCAAATGGCATGCCGATTTCCGCCCCGGCGCAATTTCCTTCAACGCCGGAGGCTCGATCCGGCATCTGTCCATCGCAAATGGACAACGTGGGTGGAAGTGGCATCCTGAGGGTGGGGAAAGCGGCGAAGGTATTTCGCCTGAGACAGGATTAAAGCTCGCATGACGATTGTCCAGTCGTGGCACCTCGCGCAACAGCGCCTGCGTGTAAGGGTGATTGGGATCGGCAAAAAGCGCCTCGGTGGGCCCCTGTTCGACAATCCGTCCCAAATACATCACTGCAACCCGATCAGAGATATGCCGAACCACACCAATGTCGTGGCTAACAAACAGGTAGGCCAGCCCGAGGCGCTCACGCAAATCCATGAACAAATTGATGATTTGCGCCTGGATCGAGACATCGAGCGAGGCGACAGCTTCATCACACACCACGAGCTCGGGATTGACTGCCAGAGCGCGAGCAATGCCAATGCGTTGGCGCTGTCCGCCGGAAAATTGATGCGCGAAACGGGACTTGGTGCGCGGGTCCAGTCCCGCCTGAGCAAGAACTTTGTCGATGTGGGCATCGAGCTCGGAATTTGGCACCACCTTGTGAAAGTGGGCGGCTTCGCGCACGGTTTGGCCCATCCGGAAGCGCGGATTCAGCGAATCCAGCGTGTCCTGGAAGATCATCTGCACCTTGAGCGCTATATGCCGCGCCCGCTGGCCACTGGCTTTGGCGACATCTTCGCCGCGGTAGAGAATGCGTCCACTGGTGGGGTTGTCTATGCCCGCGACGATCCTCCCCAGGGTGGATTTTCCACAGCCGGATTCGCCCACCAGACCGACCACTTCACCCTCGCCGATCTCGAGCGAAACTGAATCCACGGCGTGAACGACCTGCGGCTCGAAGTGGGCGCCGAGCCGATTGGCCAGTTTGGCTGCAAGATCGGGCGTCTTGGCAAACTGCCGCGTCACGGAATCGATGGTGATAAGCGGCTGTGTCATGAGCGCTTCTCCAAAAGTGGATGTATGCACCGGGCGTGCCGTGCGTCACCGAACGGTTCGAGTGCGATCTCGCCCAGGCACGCCTCGGTACGACGCGGGCAACGCGGATGAAAGCGGCATCCCTGCGGCATGCGGTCGAGTGCCGGTGTCATTCCCTGGATCTGATGCAGGCGCTGGCCGGGTGTATTGTGCGATGGAATCGAACGGATCAGCCCGTCGGTATAAGGGTGGATCGGAGCGTCGAGCATTGGATCGACTGGCCCTTCCTCAACCACGCTACCCGCATACATGACATAGACCCGATCAGTCAGGCCCGCGACCACCGTGAGGTCATGGGTGATCCAGATCAGCGCCGTACCCGTTTCGCGACACAGCTTCTGCATCTCGGCCAGGATCTGCGCCTGGATAGTAACGTCCAGTGCCGTAGTCGGCTCGTCGGCTATGATGATGTCGGGCCTGTTGAGCATGGCGATGGCGATGGCAACGCGCTGGCGCATGCCGCCTGAGAATTGATGTGGATACGCAGCCAGCCGTTCGTCCGGCGCAGGGATTCCCACTTGTGCAAGCGCATCGCGACAGCGTGCGCGGGCATCCGACCTCGATATTTTCGGATCATGGGCACGAATGGCCTCGATCATTTGCGTATCAATGCGCAGAACAGGGTTCAGCGTCATCATAGGGTCCTGGAAGATCATGGCGATCCGATCACCGCGCAACTGGCGCAGGCGCTTGGGCGTCGCCTTGAAAAGATCTTCGCCGTTGAGAAGAGCCCGCCCCGCGAAGATTTCGCCGGGAGCGTCGATCAGACCCATGATCGAGAGTCCGGTGACCGATTTGCCCGATCCGGACTCGCCAACCAGGCCGACAATCTCTCCCTTGCCTACCTGCAGACTAACATCTCTTACCGCAGCCACTGGACCCGTTGAAGTGAGGAAGCGGGTTTCCAAGCCCTCGACCACGAGGGTTTGGCTCGAAGGGGACTTAGTCATTTCTGCATCCTGGGATTGAGAACGTCGCGCAGAGTGTCGCCGACCAGATTGATGCCGACGATCAAAAGCAAAAGCGCCAATCCAGGAAAGACCGAGATCCAATAGTCGCCTGAAAGCATGTAGGCGAATCCGTTCGAAATCAGCAGGCCTAACGAGGGTTCGGTCACCGGCAGCCCAATACCAAGGAAGGACAGGGTGGCCTCCAGGCTGATTGCGTAAGCCACGCGCATGGTGGCAACAACGATCAGCGGCGGGAGGCAATTGGGCAAGATGTGGTTGAACATGACGCGATGGGTGGGCAGAGCCAGGCACCGCGCTGCATCGACATAAGAGCGCCGCCGTTCGACCAAGGCCGAGCCGCGGATGGTTCGTGCGTAGTACGCCCATTGGGTGACCACAAGCGCAATAACGATCTTATCGACGCCCTGGCCGAGTATGGCCAGAAGGATCAGAGCAATGAGGATAGGCGGAAAGCTGAGCTGGATATCGACAATGCGCATCAAAAGCGCGTCGGTGCGGCCGCCGAAAAAGGCGCTGAAAATTCCAACGCTTGCGCCGATGACCAGCGCGATGGCTGCACTGGATATCCCCACAAACAGGCTCGTGCGCAGCCCGTAAAGGATGGCGCTGAACAGATCGCGTCCCTGGTCGTCCGTGCCCAACAGGTACGTCATGCCTGAAAAGGACACTTCCCCCGGCGGCATGCGATTGTCCATAATGTCGAGCTGGGCCAGATCATAAGGGTTTTGGGGAGCGATCCACGGCGCAAAAATTGCCGCAAGGACCATGATCGTGCAGATGACGACGCCAACCAGGCCAAGCTTGTCCGATAAGACGCCCACCACAACACGCTTGAATGGCGAGGTTGGTTTGGGCTGCACGCCCGCTCCGCCTTCAAGGTTCGCGTCAGGGTCGATGAGGCTCATTCTGATCCTCCCACGACCCGCACGCGCGGGTCGACCATTGTATAAAGAATGTCAACGACAAGATTGATCACCATGAACATGAGGACGGTGATGAGCAGATACGCCAGGATCACTGGGCGATCGAGAACGCCGATGGCGTCGATGATGAGTTTGCCCATGCCTGGCCAGGCGAAAATCGTTTCGGTGACCACCGCGAAAGCGATGAGCGAGCCCAATTCGAGCCCAATCACCGTGATGAGCGGAATCAGCGTGTTCTTGAGCACGTGAACAAAGACGATACGGGTTTCCGAAAGCCCCTTGGCACGGGCAAATCGCACGTAGTCCATCTGCAGTGCTTCGATGACGCCGGCACGTGTGAGGCGAATGACCAGTGAGATCTTGAAAAGGGCGAGATTGAGCGCCGGCAGCGCGATGTGGCTTAGTCCGTCGAGCGTGAAGATGCTGAGCTGCACCCCCAGGACATTGACCGTATCGCCGCGTCCGGAAGCGGGTAGCCATCCAAGATAGACGCTGAACAACATGATCATCATCAACCCGATCCAAAATGTCGGAAGACTGAAGCCGAGAATGGAAAAGGCCATGATCCCGCGCGAGGATTTGTTGCGCGGCTTAAGGCCGGCCCAGACACCTAGCGGTATGCCCACCACCAGAGCGATGAACAGGGCGGAAAACGCCAGTTCGAGTGTCGCGGGAATCCGCGCAAAGATCAGCTGGAGGGCAGGCTGATTGTAGAGGAAGGAATTTCCCAGATTGCCCGAAAGCGCATTGAGCAGGAAATTCCAATATTGCGTCCAGACGGGTTGATCCAGGCCCAATGAGGTGATGATTTGCTGACGCTCGGCTGGTGTGGCTGTTGCGCTGATCATAACGTCTACGGGGTTGCCGACCATGTAGACGCCCACAAAGACAAGCACCGACATTGCCAGCAGCGTGATAATAGTCTGCCCGATACGCCTGATGAGGTAAGCGGTCATTGGATGATCCTCTCGCTTGAATGCCTTGAGGTCCTCTCGATACGAGCGAGCCGGGAACAGAGCAGGTCCAACACACCTGCTTCATCGGCAGTTTGCGCAATTTGCGTCTTTGCAAACGGATCGACCGTCGAGAAATCTGCGAAAGTATGGCCCATTTGCGGCCCCTCGCTCACAATCCCCAATTGGGCCGTGGTGAACGCGAACAGCTCTGGTGCGAGCAGGTAGGCGATTGGAAGGGCGTCGTGGACCGGGCCGCCGGAGCGCCCGTAGCGCACAGGGTCTTCACGGTCCGCGCCGGCAAAGACGTCGGCGAAAGCAGATGCAATCGCGCCTCCGTTCGCGCGCAAGGCGCCGAGATGCTCCTCAGTCACGAGCACCTCCAATGTAACATCCAGCGGGAACAGGGTGATGGGCACCCCGCTCGCGAACACCATGGCGGCGGCGTGAGGATCGGCAAGCATGTTGAACTCTGCCCACGGAACACGATTGCCTAGCGCCCTGAAGGCTCCGCCCATGATTGTGATTTCATCAATGCCGCTACGGACGTCCTCGCCGAGTGCGAGCGCTAGGGCGACCGCACTGAGGGGGCCTGAGGCGCAAAGGGTTATAGCTTCGCCCCGGGCGGACGCCGAGCGCGCCGCCTGAGCAATAAAAGCAGCGGCGCCGCCCAAGGGCTTCGGCGCGCCAGCCGGCGGGACCAGATTGTCTGGGAAAACACCATGGGCGCAGTGGCGCCCGAAAACTTGTCCGCGCAGCAGGGGCTTTTCGCATCCGGCGAGCAAGGGAATATCCACTTTGGCCATCGCAAGAATGCGCTGGGCGTTTTCCAGCGCCACCTGCCGGGGAACATTACCCGCGCCTGCGCAAACTCCCACGATCTCGAGTTCTGGGCTGGCTAGCGCAAGGAGTATGGCGGCCATGTCGTCCACGCCAGGATCAACATCGAGGATCACTTTGCGCCGGTTCATGCGTCAACCCTGCTCAGCTGCCGCAAGCCGGATTCGAACAGGCCAAAAAATCCCTCAACGTCGACTTTGGTGACAATGTCAACATTGGCAGCCTCGCCGGACTTGCCATACCAGTCCGCAACGGTCTGACCGCGACACAAGGTGCTATCGGTCTCCACCATAACGCGCGCCGCCTGGGTTGTGAAAAGGTGCGGCGCCAGAACAAAGGCTGTAACGAGCGGGTCGTGCATCGGGCCGCCTGCCGATCCATAGCGGTCCGGATCATTCCGGTCCCAGGCCTGTAGCATCGGCCCAAGCACATCAATCAACGGCCCACCGATCGAGCGCAGGCGTGCGACTCGCTCGGGTGTGGCGATGGCCTGATGGGTGGCATCGAGCGGTAGAAGCGTAATGGGAATATTCGACGAGAATACGATCTGAGCCGCATGGGGGTCGGCCAATATGTTGAACTCGGAAGTGAAGGTGCGATTTCCCGGCGTACGGAAAGCGCCCCCCATTGCCACGATCCGCTCTATGCTGGAGGAAATGTCGGGGCGGATACGTAGGGCCAGCGCGATATTGGTCATCGGGGCAAGCGCACACAGCGTCACGCGTTCGCCGCGCTGGCGGGCAGTATCGAGCCGCTCTATGAGATATTCGACCGCATGTTGCCCGCGCTGCCTGGCGCGGGGTTCGGGCAAGGGTGCTCCCCCGAGCCCATCCCGCCCATGATGAAGGCCATAAAGTGCGGTTCCAAGCAAGGGGCGGTCGGCGCCTGCATGAACGGCAATATCATCGCGGCCGACCAAGGCAAGGATGCGCAAGGCGTTGCGCGTTGCCACATCAAGCGAGACATTGCCGCACACTGTCAGGATCGCATCGACCTTTAGCTCTGGCGAGGCCAGGGCCAAAAGAATAGCGAAGGTATCGTCAACCCCGGGATCGGTATCGAAAAGAATGGTTGTCACGGTTGTCCTGAAATCAGTTGGTGTTCAGAGCGCGCGCAAGGCGCGAAGGGCATGGGCAATGTCGTCTCGCGCTGACTCGTCGAGGGGTTTTTGGGGCGGAACTGGATCACCCACAGCAAAGCCTTGAAGACAAAGCGCAGCCTTGATGCACGCGGCCAGGGAATGGCGGGCGAACAACTCGTTGAGCCGCCATAACGGGCGCTGCAATTCCATTGCCCGGGACCAATCGCCTGAAACCGCGGCTTGATATAGGGCAAGACTTTGGGACGGTGCGCAGCAAGCCGGACCAGCCATCCATCCGACGCCGCCGATCAGCATGACACAGGCTGGAATATGGGAAGAGGCAGCGAAAACCGAGAGTCGCCCCTCGGTTCGCTCGAGGATGGAAAGCAGCCGTCCCGTGTTCGAGGAGGCGTCTTTAATCGATACAATGTTGTTGACGTAACTGAGGCGCTCGATGACCGCAAGTCCGAGATCGGAGCGCTGAAAATTGGGGTTGGTATAGAGCACGACGGGTCGACCGTCTGCTGCATCGGCGATCGCTCGGAAATAGGTCTCCACGCCCTCATCGTCGATGGGGAAATAGGCCTCGAGAATTGCTAGGATTCCGTCAGCACCCAATTCGATCATCTGCCGAGTTTGCGCTGTCGCGTCGGAGATGGTGGTGGCCGCAACGCCGGCGATAACGGGAACGCGACCGCGATTGGCGCCAACGACCGTCTCAACCACCTCATAGCGCTGCGCGTTTGAAAGATATGCAAATTCCCCCGTGCTTCCCAGCGGGGTCAGCCCATGAACACCGGCATCGACGAGATGATCAACGAGGTCGGAAAGTACCTTGCCCATGACCGCGCCGTCGGACGCAATTGGGGACACAAGATAGGGAAAGACACCGCGCAGGGCTGACATGCTGGCTCTCCAGGTGAGGGTTAGACCGGCGGTCCGGCCCGCCCGCGCCGGAATCAGGCGCGGGCGGGGGAGCGCTATTGGGCGCCTTTCACATCATAGGCGAGGGTGTAACCGTCGGTTCGGCCCTCAAAGCTCAGCCCATCTTCTATTGCCCAGGTGTTGGCGAGGAAGAACACGGGAATAACGCCGAGGTCGTCCATGGCAATGCGCATCGCCTCTTCAAGCAGGGCTTTTCGCTCGGCATCATCAATTGTCATACGGGCCGTCTGCAGCGCCTGGTCGAACGCCTCGGAGGAATAGCGGCCACGATTGCCTTGGCCCGATGTTTCCCCATAGGTTTCCAGTAGCGGACCGAGAACCCCCGATGCTTCGCCCGTCTCCACCGCTGCTCCACCCATGATGAAGCTGAATTCGAGCGCGGAGGCGCGGGAGAAGTATACGCTGGCCGGAAGGGTGACGATCTCCGTGTCGATGCCAACACGGGTGAGCATTTGCCCGATTGCCTGGGCGATCAGGGAATCGTTGGGATAGCGGTCATTGGAGGCATGGAAGGTGAGATCGAAGCCGTCGGGATATCCGGCCTCGGCCAACAGTTCTTGGGCGCGTTCGGGATCGTAGGCGTCGAGTTCGATTTCGGGCACATGGCCAAAATAGCCTTCAGGCACGAGCTGGCCGGCAGGTATGCCTTGGCCGTCCATGATCCGCTCGACTATTGCCTCGCGATTGATCGAGAGCGAGATGGCGCGTCGCACCTGGACATCACGCAGCGGATTCTCCCCGCCGGGGCCCGCAGCAAACGGCGAATTGGCGCGATCCTGGTCCAGATGAAGATACATCACCCGATTGCTCGACTGTGTCACGACCTCAACGCCGTCCTGATTGCGCAGGGTTGAAACGTCCGCAGTGGGGATAGATTCAATCATATCAACGTCGCCCGAGAGCATGGCCGCAACGCGGGCGCTGGAATTGGTGAAGACCCGGTAGGTGACGTTTTCCCATTCCGCCGGACCATCCCAATAGTCCTCGTTGCGTGACAATCGAACTTCGCTGTCGGGCAGCCAGGAAATGAATTCGAATGGGCCCGTGCCGATGACTTTGTCGCCACCGTTGAGCGTTGACGACGGAACATCTTCCAGTTCGGATGGCATAATCGCGATGCGAGAAAGATTGTTGAGCAGCAACGGAGTTGGCGTCTCGGTGGTAATCCGGACTGTATGCTCATCGACCGCCTCGACGTTCGCGATACCTTCGACGTAGGGCACAAATGAACTTGGACTATTGGTTGCGGCCAGCGGAACCCGATTGATGCTCGCAACGACGTCTTCGGCGCCGAAGCTCGAACCGTCGTGGAAATTAACGCCTTCGCGCAGCTTGAATTCCCAGGTCGTCTCGTCAACCGTTTCCCAAGAGGTTGCCAGCGCAGGCTGGATCTGTTGCAGGTCGTCTTGGTTGACGAGGCCGTCGAAGATGTTGCGAGCCATCGCGCTATTGGGACCGACAACGTAAAATTGCGGATCCATGGATGTCGGCGATGCGGCGATGCCAATTGTGAGATCCTGGGCGGTGGCGAATGGCGCGAAAGCCGCGCACGCACTGGCCAGCAGCGCCAGCTTAAGGGTTTTCATAGTATCTCCTCCCGATTGAACGGCATTTTGAAGGTGACGTGTCACACCGGCGAGAAAGCTAATTCTAAGTTTTATAGAATACAAATCGCAATTAGTGCGGTGCATATAACAACATGTTATACTCTTGCCGCGAACTGGAGGAGCGAACCTTGAAAGTGCACGCACGACAGGTGGAGGCATTTCGGGCGATCATGGTGACGGGGAGTGTGAGCGCGGCGGCTGCTCACATGCACGTCACGCAGCCTGCGGTCAGCCGTTTGTTGCGCGACATGGAGACCGAGATTGGATTTACGCTGTTTGTGCGCGATGGCAATCGTCTTGTCCCGCGAGATGAAGCGCTTATTCTATTTCGAGAAGTAGAACGTGTGTTTGTGGGGCTCGATCACATCGGCCGCGTCGCACAGGATATCCGCGCTGTAAAAGGTGGTGTGATTAGGGTTGGTACGGTTACCTCCCTCAACAGGCTGTGCATGCGCGAGGCGTTGATCCCGTTTTTGGAACGATACCCCTCAGTGACGGTAATTTTTGACACTGAGAACACTGAGCGCGTTCTAGACCTTACAGCGATCCAACATTACGACCTTGGCCTTGTGTACCATCAGGAGGACCGCGCCGGGTTACCCGGAGAAGTGATTGGACGCAGCCAGGCCGTCGCTGTTGTACCCCACGAGCATCCGCTTTCGAGAAAGGACGAAATTGCGCTCTCCGATCTGAGCGCGTATCGGGTAATATTGCCCGGCCGTCGCGCGCCGCTCCGGCTTGCCCTCAACAGCGCACTGTCCGCACAAGGCATTGATCTTCGGACGCCGATTGAGGCTTCGCTGGCCAATTGTTGCGCAATGACCGCGTATGGCATAGGCATCTCGGTCGTCGATCCTCTCATTGCGGCTGACTACAGTGATCAACTTGTGGTCAAACCGTTACAAGCCAGGATCGGCCTCTCCTATCAGATCGTTCGCCCGCCACAGGCCGCTCAAGGCCAACTGACAGATGCATTTTCCCATCTTATAAAGCGTGCAGTGCAGGATCGATTGCGCGCGCGACCAGCACAGTGAGTATGCCAGCGCGCGCCCGCTTTGAATATTTGGTTTTTGCTGCTCAATATCTCACGGACCAGTGAGCCGAACCAGGCAGGCTGGGTGAAGGCAAGCGGCAGCTTTCAGGAGGTTGCGCACGCCGGTCAAAGGACCGAAATTGGGGCGCAAAGCCGCCATCGCGCATAGACTGGGCCAGAGAACACATCAGCCACGCCCGGGTAGACAATCAATCAGGCTGCTGGTTGTCCCGGCAGGCAATATTTCTTTGCATTTTCCAGCGCGAACGAAAAGAAATCTTGAGCACAAGAAAATGCCGCCCGATCACGCGGCGGGACAATTGAGAGCCCTTCCCGCGTCGGATTTGCGCCCTTGGAAGCCCCGGAAACAGGGTGGATGTGCGATAACGCAATGAGGCGCTGGCAGTCACTCGCCATCTGACACCGATGTTTGTTCCATGGTGCCAGTGACTATCGAAAGCGTGACATCGACAGCCCGTTTCGTGCAGGGCGGGGACATGAACCCGCATTGCGATCTCAATCGCCTGCTCAAAGAGATAATATCAAAAGCAGGAGGAATTTGTCGGCTCGTCCGCGCCGCAGAATCTGAGCCTGCTTTTTGGGTGAGCCTGAATAATGCGATCAAGATTGGATTTTCAGTTTTGGACTGCAGACCTAAAAAATTTTTGATCGAAGTCGCGCGCGCCCACGTCGAGGAACGTCTCTTTGCGTTTGATCCCGCTGTTTAGGTTTGGATCTTAAAGCGAATCCGAGGCACACAGTTAAATTTCCACTAGATCCTGGTCCATAACCAAGGGCGCCGGTCGAATTTCGGCTTGGGATTGCCAATGAGATCAACCAGTGGTAAGACCACTGAAGATATCAGGAGGAAGGCATGGAGAGTGCCGTTCGCAAGACAGTAAACGGCTATGATCGCGTCATCACATTTGTGCGTGACCAACTGCTGAGCGGGCACTTGAAGCGCGGCGATGTCTTGCTTCCCGAACGCGAGCTTTGCCGCGTTCTCGAGGTGAGCAGGCCCGTCTTGCGCGAGGCGTTGCGTGCGCTTGCAATAATGGGGGTGATCGACATCCGGCATGGGGTGGGGTCTGTTGTCTCTTCACCCGACATGGCTGTTCTGGGCGATTTCTTCAGCTTTGCCCTGGCTGACAATGCCGATGCCGTCGAAGAAGTTGTCGAGGCGCGTATTGCGATCGAATGTCAGGCAGCACGGCTGGCCGTCTCACGCGCCTCCATTACTGACTTCGAGCGAATGAGGCACTTTGCCGATATCATCGCGCGAACGATTAGCGACCCAGTGGCTGGTGCGCGCGCCGATTACGACTTCCACAGGGCTTTGGTTGATGCCAGCTCTGCGTCAGCCCTGAAAACCATGTATGTGGCGGTTGCCGATTTGCTCCAGCGCTCGCACGCAGACCGTCGCGCTTTGGTGAGCGCCGACGAGGCGGTCCGGCAACAGGTCGTCGACGACCACTACAAGATTCTCAGAACGCTTACCCAAGGTGATGCCGACGCTGCCGAAAGGGCCGTCCGTGAGCATTTTGAGATCGGTCGGCGCATCAGAATGCAAATGTCGATCTCACGGTCATAAAAACCTATTCAACCGCTTAAACAGGAGGAAAGCATGAAAATCTCAGGAAAACTTGGTCTCGCGGCTGCGTTTGTCGTTGCAACGAGCGTCCCGATAATGGCAGACGATGTCACCATCCGATTGGGACATGTCGGCGCCCCAGTCAGCCCCCAGCAAACTATAGCTGATCTGTTTGCTGAGAAGGCGTCAGAATATAGTGACGGGTCGGTCGCCATCCAGATCTTTGATTCAGGATCGCTCGGTAACGAGCGCCAACTCCAAGAAAGCGTGCGCAGCGGTACGCTCGATATGACAATTGCAGGCACCTTTTCTTATTTTGTGCCGTGGGCTGGTGTGCTTGAGGCGCCGTTGCTTTATTCGAGCCTTGATCATTTCACGACCTTTTTTGGAAGCGAAGACGGTCGTGCGCTGATGGAGGCTTTCGAAGCCGAGGCAGAAGTAAAGACGCTGTTCGTAGTTCCCCACGGCGGCTTCCGATACATCACTATGAATGATGTTGAAGTGACCTCTCCGGAAGATCTGCAGGGTGTACGAATTCGCAATCCTAACGTCCCCTCATTCAACGTTATGGCAGAGTCTGTTGGTGCGGTGCCTACACCCATTGATTTTTCTGAGCTTTACGTCGCCTTGCAGCGTGGTGTGGTCCAGGGTCAGCACAACCCCATAGGAAATATCGTGGGAGCCCGCCTTTATGAAGTCCAGGACTCGCTCTCAATGGTTCCATGGGGAATTTCTCCGCATATGGTTTCTATGAGTGAGCAGGCGTGGGAGCGGTTGGACGAAGATCAGCAGGCTGCCGTCGAACGTGCAGCGGCAGAAACGGCGAGGGAGTACCCAGCAATCGCGGTAGCTGAAGAAGCCGAGCTCCTCGCTCAAATCGAGGATGAGATCACCATCATTGGGCCAGAGGAGATCGATCTCGATAGTTTTGTCGCTGTGTTTAGCGATACAGGGTTGCCGGCGCTCAAGTCCGAGTACGGCGAGCAAGCAAGCGATTGGCTTGACGCTATCGAAGCAGCGCGCTGACACAAATGCGGAGGGCGAAAGCCCTCCGCTAACCCTTGGGCAAAGAAATGTCACCCGAAGCACTACTCGTAATGGGCGGGCTGATCGCTCTAATTTTGAGCGGTATTCCTATCGCAGTCGCCCTTCTGATTTCGGGGGCGGCTGGCTTGTGGCTGCTCGACTTTCCTATGCTGATCGTTCTGCAAAGGTTCACCGCCGGAGCCGAGAGTTTCGTTCTACTTGCCATCCCATTCTTCATTCTGACCGGCGCGATTATGGACGCGGGGGGTATTTCTCGGCGGCTCATCGCCTTTTGCGATTCCTGTGTCGGGTTCCTACCTGGCGGCTTGGCTAATGCCAATGTTGGTGCGTCAATGATCTTTGGGGGAATTTCCGGCTCTGCGGTGGCCGATACTTCGGCCGTGGGATCAGTCATGATCCCTGCAATGGAGCGAGAGGGCTATTCTCGAGTTTATAGTGCTGCGATAACGGCTGCTACCTCGCCGGTAGGCATGATCATTCCACCATCAATTCCGTTGATCGTATGGAGCTTCATCTCGGGGCAATCCCTCAACGAGCTGTTTCTCGCCGGTATCGTTCCCGGCATCTTGATTACTCTCGGTATGGCCCTTGTCAGTACATGGATTTGTCAAAGGAGGGGCTATCAACCTGGATTTCGCCGGTTCCGGCCGCTGTATTTTCTGGCGTCTTTGAAAGACGGGCTTCTTGCGATCGGTGCCCCGGTTATCATCATCGGAGGGATATTGAGTGGCGTTTTTACCCCCACCGAGGCATCCGTTGTCGTCCTTGCCTACGCGCTCGGCGTGAGCCTGTTCATTTATCGGGAAATACCGCTGGCGCGCCTCGGTCGCGTGGTTCTCGATGCCGGCGTCACCACTGCATCCATAATGTTCATAATCTGTGGCGCCACGGTCTTTTCGTTCTTTCTCACGGTGGCAGGCGTGCCCGCTGAGCTTGGCAACCTCATCCTGAGTGTCTCAGATACGCCGCTCGGCTTCATTATCGCTGCGGCAGCACTGATGTTTGTGCTCGGCATGTTCCTGGATACCACAACGACTATCCTGATGGCCGGCCCGATCATTATACCGCTTTTCGCTCAAGTCGGTGTGGATCCACTTGTCGCGACCATGGTCATCATGGTCGTGCTTGCCATCGGCCTGATTACGCCGCCTGTGGGTCTTTGCCTCTTCGTTGTTTCGTCCATTGCGCCTGTCAAAGTCATGGATGTCGCCAAGGAGTGCATACCATTCATCTTGGTCATGCTCGCCGTGGCGGCTTCGATCTGGATTTTCCCGGGCCTTGTCACGTGGGTGACCGCATGATCCGCGTCGGGACTGTCTTTGCATCGACCTGCAAAGTTCTTGCCATCTTGCTCTCAATTTTCACGGTGGCGGCGCTCGCCGCCATGTTCGCTGCCCTCGGCATCCAGATTGTGTCGCGGAATTTCTTCAGCACGTCCATACTCTGGCTCGAAGATATTCTCCTGCCGGGCTTCATCTTCGTCATCTTCAGCGGCATTGCGCTGGCGTTTCGCCATCGATCACATCTCGCTACCAGCATGCTGGCAGACAGTTTCCCGAGAAGTGCATCGAACGCCCTTGCAATATTCGTTGACGTTCTCGCCGCGTTGACGATGGCAGGTGTCGCCTGGCTTGGAGTGCAGTTTGCGCAAAACGCATTCGGGCAGTTTTCGCCGGTCCTTCGTCTTCCGATGGGCTGGGCCTACCTGATTATCCCGTTTGCAGCAGTAGCGTCGATCCTCTTCATTCTCGAAAGCAATCTAACCCTGACGGACGAATCCAAATGACGACATCCCCGACCATTTCCCATCCACTTGTCGCGTTTATCGGGGCAGGAGTTATGGGGCGACCCATGATTGCCAATCTCAAAAAAGCGGGGTTTCCGGTAAGGGCTTTCGACCAAAGTCCGGCAGCGATGGACAATTTGAGAAGCGATGGTGTGGATCTGGCAACCGATGCCAAATCCGCCGTCGCGGGCGCGGCGTTTGTCATAACCATGCTTCCTGATACCCCTCACGTCCAAAATGTATTGTCGGGCGAGAACGGGGTGAAAGACCATCTCGCACCGGGTTGCATGGTCATCGACATGAGTACGATTTCGGCGTCTGGAATTCAGGCCATCGGGCATCAACTGGAGGAAAGAGGCATCTCGCTTCTGGATGCGCCAGTCAGTGGAGGCGTCAAAGGCGCGATCGCCGGATCTCTGTCGATCATGTGTGGTGGTTCGACCGAGGCATTCGAGCGCGCCCGTCCGGTGCTGTTGGGCATGGGAACGACCGTAATCCACGCGGGTGATCTGGGCATGGGGCAGGTGTTTAAAATGTGCAACCAGTTGATGGCGGGCGTGCACATCCAGGCCATGTGCGAAGCCTTCGCCCTCTGCAGATCCCAAGGCGGCGATCTGAATTTGTTGCGGGAGGTGCTAGGGGGCGGTGCGGCCGGCTCTTGGATGTTGGAAAATCTCGGCCCACAAGTCATTTCCAAGGATGACAGCGCTGGATTCAGGATTGACCTTCAGCTCAAGGATTTGCGTCTCGCGGGAGAGGCCGCATTCGAAAAGGGGCTCGCGTTGCCAGGGCTTGCGATGGCCACTACCCTTTATCTTGAAGCGCGTGCGCATGGAGAAGGATCCAATGGCAACCAGGCTATGTTTCGCACCTATGACCGCCTGACAAATCAGCTCGAATCCTGAGCACCGCAAATACCCCAATGAGAGATTGATAGATATGAACATTACCGTTGGCTCCGACCACGCTGGCTTTCCTATGAAAGCGGAACTGGTTTCGTTTATCGAGAGCTTGGGGCACACCGTCACAGATATCGGGTGCGACAGCATCGAGCCCGTCGATTTCCCCGATGTTGCCAAAAAGCTTACCGCGCGTGTCAGGTCGGGTGAAGCAGAACGCGGCGTGATGATTTGTGGGACCGGCGTTGGAGCGGCGATCGCAGCCAACAAAACGGCTGGTATTCGCGCCGCAGTCGGCCATGACGTTCACTCAGCGCGCCAATGTGTGGAGCACGACGATGTAAACGTCTTGTGCATAGGAGCGCAAATCGTAGGGCCGTGGCTCGCCAAGGATCTTGTAGATGCATATCTAAAGGCTAGATTTTCTTCTAGTGAAGAGTTTCGGCGCCGTGTCGCAAAACTCCATGAAATGGATCGCGGCAGGTGAGCGGCATTTGCGTGTCGGAATGGCCTGTTCGAAAGCTCCGGTTTGGTTGAGGATATGCGATAACACCGCACGGCGATCCGGTCGCTATATCCGCCGCGATCACAGCCAACGGTCATTCTGAACCGGTCAAGGGACACCAGCGGTCTGCGAGGTTGGGCCTTGGTGCTCAAAGAGCGGCTCGGCTTCAAGCGAGCCGCCGTGGTCTTGGCGCGTAAGCTGGCCATGATCGTGCATGCGATGCTCCAGACAGGCGAGCTGTTCAATCCCCACCAAGCAATAACCCATTAGCTGTGTGAGATCATCGAGGTTTGCAGGCGCGAGTATATTTCGCCACTCACTCCATAGCGGCTGCGGGCGCTTGTCTGATGACAGATCGAGCACTTATGCGATGAAAGAGCCAGCGTGCGCGATGTCATTTATGCAAACTGGCGGCGGTCGGATCGGTGACGGCTTGGTCATTATGGACCGCGCTAGATATGAGCGATCAATAGACCATCCCTGCCGGGACGTTGCTGAGATCATTTCGCGCAGCGGGAAGCAGCTGCGCCGGTTAGCAGATTGCGTCACGAACGCAGGAATATCTCGCCTACGAAACTCTCCTGCGGCATCATCTGCATCGACCGCGTGGACGGCCTTGTACCCGGCACACGAAACAACGACCATCGGCGACGAAAGGAAGACTGCCTTGCACATACCGTCTTGACGGTCGGCCGATTAGACGACCCGCTTCGCGGGAGGACGCGTGGGCAGTAAGAGGCTGGGGTCCGAACATAGTGTTCCTTTGGAGCGGTCGCCGCTCAGCTTTAGGTTCGACCGGATGCGGCAGCCTCCCCCAGCCGAACCAGATAGCTGACGCCCATCGGGATGATGTCATCGTTGAAATCATAGGTATCGGTGTGAAGCCCGCTGGTCTGGCCGTTGCCAATGAAAATGTAAGCTCCTGGCCGCCGTTCGAGCATGAAAGCAAAGTCTTCGCCACCCATCATCGGCACAAGATCGGGATTGACCTTGTCGGGACCGACAATGTCCTGGGCGATCTTGCAGGCAAACCGCGTATGCTCGGGGTCGTTGACGGTCACCGGATAGCCGCGGCGAAAATCGAGCTTTGCCGAAGCGCCAAAGGCGCTGGCGATGTGTGTAACCACGGCATTCATTCGGGCCTCGACCGTGTCACGCGTCTCGGGGGCAAGCGTGCGAACCGTTCCCGACAGCCGCGCCGAACTGGGGATGACGTTGTAGGCACTTCCCGATTCCATGCGGGTTGTCGAAATGACCGCCGAAGCGAGCGGATCGACATTGCGCGCGACAATCGATTGAAGGGCCGTGATCAGGTGGCCGGCCACGAGCACAGGATCGATGGCCTCATGCGGCCAGGCGGCATGCCCGCCCTTGGCGGTAATTTCTATATCGAACTCATCGGCAGAGGCCATGATCGCGCCCGTGCAGGTTGCAAAACTGCCTTCCGGCAAGCCGGGCAGATTGTGCATGCCATAAACCGCTTCGATGCCGAACCGCTCGAACAGTCCATCATCGGCCATGGCCAATCCACCCGCCCCGCCCTCTTCGGCGGGCTGAAAGATCACCATGATCGTGCCATCGAAGTTTCGGGTCTGCGCAAGGTGCCTGGCGGCACCCAACAGCATGGCACTGTGCCCGTCATGTCCGCACGCGTGCATAAGCCCCGGTGTTGTACTGGCATGGGGTAGGCCTGTCGCCTCATTGATCGGCAGCGCGTCCATATCGGCTCTGAGCCCAATAGACCTGCCCCCGGCCCGACCACGAATAACCCCGACAACTCCGGTCCTGCCGATACCGGTCACGACCTCGTCTACGCCAAAGCTTTCAAGCAGCGCAGCGATCTTTGCCGCCGTTCGATCCACGTCGTAGAGCAATTCGGGGTGGGCATGAAAATCGCGCCGCCAGGCGACGATCTCATCGAGCTTTTCGTTGATGGAATTAATAATCGGCATGGGTGAACCTTCAGAGAATATCGTCGCGGATACAGGCCTTGAGGTGGCCGGGCGCGACCTCACGCAGTTCTGGGCGAATTTGAGCGCATTCGGGAAGAGCGTAGCGACACCGCGTTCTCAACACGCACCCCGACGGCGGATCGATGGGGCTGGGGATGTCCCCCTCGAGAACGATACGGTGGCCTTGTCTGTCCGGATCGGGAGCAGGCGCCGCCGACAGCAGCGCTTCAGTATAAGGGTGCTTGGGAGAAGCGTAGAGCCGGTCGCGCGGCGCGATCTCCATAACACGCCCCAGATACATGACGATCACCCGATCGCAAAAATGTTCAACCACTGCAAGATCGTGAGCGATGAACAAGATCGTCAGCCCGAGCTGATCCTTGAGATCCTGCAAGAGGTTGAGAACCTGGGCCTGAACGGACACGTCGAGCGCAGAAACCGGCTCGTCGGCGACAATGAACCCCGGGGAAACTGCAAGTGCGCGCGCAATGCCAATGCGCTGGCGCTGGCCACCTGAAAATTCATGCGGAAACCTTTGGGCGGCATCGGCGGGAAGACCGACAAGATCGAGAAGTCGCACAACTTCGGCCTGACGCTCATTGCGCGTACCAATGCCGTGGATTTCCATGCCTTCGGCAATCAGTTCGCCTACCTTCCGGCGGGGATTAAGGCTCGCAAAAGGGTCCTGAAACACCATCTGAATCTTGCGTCGAAAGGCCATCATTTCGCGTTCAGGCAAGCTGGCTATGTCAGTGCCTTCATAGACGATTTCGCCTTCGGTTGGGTCGGTCAACCGCATTATGGTGCGCCCGATCGTGGTCTTGCCCGAGCCCGACTCCCCAACGAGACCGACGACTTCGCCGCGGGCGATGTCAAAACTCACATCGTCGACCGCGTGCACCTGGCGCTTTTCGCCCGAAAAGGGCTGGCCCTTGATCGGGAAACGCTTTGACAGTCGGTTGACGGACAAAAGGGGTTTTGACGCACTCATTGACTCACCTCCTGCCAACGGATGCAGCGTGCGCCATGATCGGCATCTACATCAAACAAGGGTGGCGGCGCCTTGCGGCAGGCGTCGATGGCCAGCGGGCAGCGTGGCGCGAAGCGGCAGCCGTTCGGCAGGTCCAGAGGGTTGGGAGGCGTGCCGCCAATGGTTTCGAGCTTGCTTGACGCGGACCTGACGGCCGGGTTGGGAATGGATTTGAGCAGACCCACGGTATAGGGGTGGCGGGGGGCGGAAAAGATCGCCCGAACCGGCCCTTCCTCGACCACCTGGCCCGCATACATCACTGCCACACGATCGGCGATTTCCGCAACGACTCCGAGATTGTGGGTGATGAACAGCACCGACATGCCGATCTCTTTCTGGAGGCGGCGGATGAGATCGAGAATCTGGGCCTGAATGGTCACATCGAGCGCGGTTGTCGGCTCGTCGGCGATCAACAGGGAAGGCCGGCACGACAGCGCAATGGCGATCATCACTCTTTGACGCATGCCTCCCGAGAGCTGATGGGGGAAATCGTCAACCCGGTTTTCCGGCGCGGGAATCCCCACCAGCCGGAGCATTTCGATGGCCTTTTCGCGCGCCTCCTTTTTCGATACTTTCTGGTGAAGCCGGATGGCTTCGATGATCTGCGCCCCGATCGACCAGACGGGGTCGAGACTGGTCATAGGCTCTTGAAAGATCATCGCTATGTCGTTTCCGCGGACGGCGCGCATTTCCGCTTCATTGAGCGCTCGTATATCGATGCCCGGCTTGCCAGGCTTGTTGAACCGGATGGACCCTTCATCGATGCTGCCACCGCCACGCCCGACGAGGCGCATTATCGAAAGCGAGGTCACCGATTTGCCAGAACCGGACTCGCCGACGACACCCAGAGTCTTGCCGGCGGGGATGGAAAACGATACATCGTCGACACTGCGCACGACCCCCCTTGGGGTGGAAAACGAGGTCTTGAGACCTGTCACTTCGAGCAGCGGAATTGCAGCGGGATTGGTCATGGCCTCAACTCCTGCGCACGCGCGGATCGACATAGCCATAGAGAATGTCGACCAGTAGATTGACGCCGATATAGATTATGGCGCTGAGCATGATAAATGCCTGCACTACCGCATAGTCCTGGCGCAGGATTCCATCGATCACCAGAGTGCCGATACCCGGCCAGACGAAAATGCGCTCGACAAGCACACTGCCCCCCAAGAGCTGGGCAAGGATAAGCCCGCCCGCCGTCAGCGTGGGCAAGAAGGCATTGGGCAGGATGTGTCGGAAATGGGTTGAGATGGGCGCCACGCCTTTGGCGTGCAAGACGGTGACGAATGGTTCGCTGACGACATCGAGCAGATTGGCCCGCAACAGCCGCACCAGATACCCCAGTGGCCCGAGGGCCAGTGCCAGGGCCGGAAGGGCCAGATGGTGAAACGCCGTGGCAAATCCGGCCAGATTGCCCTCCAGAAGGTAGTCGAACGTATAGAACCCGGTGCGGATGTCGGCGGGCGCCGGTCCACGCCCCACAGGACCGGGAAACCAGCCAAGCTGCTCGAAAAAGACCATCAGGAACAGCAGTGCCAACCAGAATGGGGGAATCCCCACGCTGATGAAGGAAAAGAGCCGCAACAGCCGGTCGAGCCATCTCGACTGAAGGAAACTGACCAGAACCGTAAGAAGAACCGCCCCGACAAAAGCGAACACGAATGCATAAAGCGCCAACTCGGCGCTTGCGGGCAACCGCTCAAGGATCTGGGAAAGAACCGGCTGGCCGGCACTGTAAGAAAATCCCCAGTCGCCGGAGAAGAATGAAACGACATAGTCGAAATACTGAACAAAGAGTGGCTTATCGAGGCCCAGTCGGGCGGTGATGCTGGCGATCACTTCGTCATTGGCGAATGGGCCGGCGATCAGACGGGCCGGATTGGTCGGCACAGCACGCAAAACCACAAAGGCCAGCACCGAGGCTCCGAAAACCGTAATGAAAGCTGAACCGATCCGTCCAAGCAGAAAATTTATCATCTGACCGCTCCTAGATTGACAGTCGCGCGCCCGATTTCGGGTCGTAGATGTCGCGCAGCCGGTCGGCAATCAGGTTGGCCGATACCGCGAGCATGAAAATGCCCAACCCCGGGAAAAAGCCGAGCCACCATTGACCGGTCAGCGCAAAGGCAAGCCCCTCTGTGATCATGGTTCCCCATTCGGGAGTGGGGGGCTGGATGCCAAGGCCGACAAAGCCGAGGGCGGCAAGGGTCAGGATCGAAAAGCTGAAGACCGAGGAGGCCTGAATAAAGATCGTCGAGGTGGTCTGGGGCAGGATATGGAGCCGGATCAGACGGAAATTGGAGGCACCCAGGGCCTGGGCGGATTCCACATACATCAGGGTGCGCAACCGCAGGACTTCGCTGCGCAGCAGCCGGAAGTACCAGGGGATGGCGGCAAGGATCACCCCGATGGCAGCCGAGACGATCCCCGCTCCGAGCCCAATGGCAACCGCCATTGCGAGAATGAGCGGCGGGAAGGCCAGGATGGCATCCATGACCCGCGAAATGACAGCATCGAACCACCCGCCGACAAGACCGGCAAGCAGACCGAGGGTGCCGCCGATAAGCGTTCCGGCGATCGTGACCCCGATGGCAACACCGATCGAGACCTGCGCGCCCTGGATGAAGCGCGCGAAGACGTCACGCCCCACATCGTCGGTGCCCATCGGGTGCTCAAAGCTGGGGGGGAGCAGAGAGTTCAAAATATCGACGCGAAGCGGATCGTGGGGCCATAGCAGGCGGCCGAACAGCGCGAGAAACACGATGACGCCGAGAATGATCACGCCAAAGAGCAATTCGCGGTCATGGGCCAGTTGCGCAAAAAGTCGTCGCACCAAATCCGTCCTCTCAACATTTTTCGTTTCGGGAGTGCGATGACTTAGCCGCACTCCCGGCATTGGGCTCAGGCGAATGCGTGAGGATAGTGTTTCCGGGCGTAGGCCTCGGTCATGTAGCCATCCTCGACATCGCGCTGGACGCTTGCGATGGGGCGTTCGGACGGATCGCCATAACCCCCGCCACCGCCGGTCTTCATTTGAAGAACCGAGTCCTTTGGCATGTGGAAGTGGGTCGATTTGGCGATCGAATGAACTTCACCATCCGGCATCTGCGCATAGCAATTGTTCGGCCGTGCTTCCTTGCCGCCCAACAATCCCCAGGGTGCGTTGAGAGACCGTTCGAACACGGTTGTAATCAGCGTATCCTCAGTCATGCGGATGTCGAGATTGAGCCCCGGACCGCCCCGCCATTTTCCCGGTCCAACCGAATCGCTGGCCAGTGCCAGTTGCTCGACGATCCAGGGATTGCGCTGCTCCCAAACCTCTGCCGGAGTGAAACGGGTCGCGGATTCGGCTATGTGTAGCATGGTGCCGCCATCGCCGCCGTCCCACGCACCTTGTCCGGTGGGCAATGGAGTGCCGTCCGCCCAGGGTTCCCTGGTTTCTTCACGCTGTCCCCATGCAACAACGGAACAGATGCAGCCACCCGATTGAGCCGGAACGGCCTTGGGCAATGCATTGGCGACCGCATTGTAGATCACTTCGATGGCCTGCAAGCCCGGCCAGCCATAAATAAAGGAGGGCGCTGGCGGCAGGGGATCGAACATCGATCCGGGGCGGGTGATGACCTTGAGGGCTCGGAAATGACCCTCATGGGGAGCCTCGCCATAGCCCGCCAGCATGGTGATGGCAACGCGGCTGGCCGAAATTGTCGTGGGCAGCGGCGAGTTCGTCGGGCCGACCTGTTCGTCAGGAACGCCCGAGAAATCGAGAACCACATCCGATCCCTTGACCTCGAGTGCGATCTCGAAGGGGATACGGTCCTTGGTGACCCCGTTATTGTCCATCTCGCCCTTGCCGACATAACGGCCATCGGGGATTTTCTCGAAATAGGATCGCACGATACGTTCGCCGTGATCGAACATGTCGTCGACCGCCGCGCGATAGGTTTCGAGCCCGAAGCGCTCTACGACCTCAAGCAACGACTTTACGCCGACACGACACCCGGTGATCTGGGCGTCAAGGTCACCCCGCACCATTTGAGGCACGCGAGTATTGGCCATGATCATGCGGAAGATATCCTCGTTGAGGACACCTTCCTTATAAATCTTGACCCCGGGAAAGATCACACCTTCCTGGAACACGTCGGTCGTATCGGTGCAATAGGGATCCTTGGCCCCGATGTCGAGCCAATGGCCCTTGATCGCGGTATAGCCGATCAATTCTTCATCGTTGAGGAACACTGGCATGATGATGACCATGTCCTGGGGATGCGATCCGGTCCCGAAGGGCCAGTTGTAGATCAGCGCGTCACCGGGATTGAGGGTTTCGGGTCCCCCATTGGCCTTGACCGCCTCATTGATGCAGAAGGACAGCGTGCCCATGAACATGGGGAGCGAAGGCGCCTGGGAAAGCAGCCGAACTTCCTTGTCGTAGATAGCGACTGCGAAGTCGAGCACTTCGTAAATGATGGGCGAAAATGACGTCCGGATCAGAGCCCGCTTCATCTGGTTGGCTGCGGAGTTGAGCGCGTGGCGGATCACTTCGGTAGTGATGGGATCCGCCTTTGTCTCGGTCATCCGGCCGAACATGCCCGCATTGTGGACGACTGGTTCGTGTCTCTTTGCCATATCAGTGGGTCCGCTCCAAAATGATCTCGCCCGCCTTGCCGTTCGAGATGGTCCATTGAACGTCGACATAGGTCGTCGTTGTCTCTTCGGTTATGATCGCCGGGCCCTTGACCCTGCCCGAAATCGTGCTCCTGGGGATGATCCTGAACGGCACGCGCTCTTTGGTTTCGAAGGAATAGACGTCCATTACGCGATCGTTATCGCCGTCGGAATGTTTGGGCGCGTAGCTCAGATCGCGGCGCGGAAGCAGAACCGTGGTGCTGGCCCGCACCGAAACCAGTTCGACGTCCTGGTTCATAGTGGCGCCGAATGTGCGCGCATATTCGGTGATAAACCGATCAAGGATGATTGTTTCGTCTTCGGAAACCGTGCCGTCGTGAACCGCCACCTCGATGGAAAGTGTGTGCTCCTGCCCCTTGTAGCGCAGGTCCAGCCGAGCCGATTGCACCGCGTGGTTGGCATGGGCCGTGCTGCGCTCTGTCAATGTTGCAAAGAGTTCGTCCAGAACGCCGTTGACCTCCTGGAGCGCGCCAGAAGCAAAGTCGATGACGCGGGTGCGGGCGGCCGACTGCACCATGTCTGCTCCCAGAAGCCCCCAGGCCGAGAAATTTCCTGCCAAGGGCGGGATCACGACGTGGTTCATTTCGAGCTCATCGGCCAGAAGCGTGCCCATCAACGGCCCGGCGCCACCGAAAGGCACAAGGGTGATGGTGCGCGGGTCGAGTCCCTGATCGAGCGAAATCTCGCGCATGGCATTTGCCATTGCGGCCGAGGATATACGCATCACACCTGCGGCCGTCGCCTCGACATCCTGACCGATATGGGTTCCGACCGATTCGAGTGCGGATTTGGCCTTTTCGATATCGAGATGAATTCCGGCGGCCAGATCGCCCGGCCCGAGCATTCCCAGCCACGCTGCAGCGTCTGTCATGGCCGGTTCGGTGCCACCCTTGCCGTAGCAGGCAGGGCCAGGTACGGCGCCGGCCGAGCGCGGCCCGACCCGCATAAGGCCGCCCGGATCGATATGGGCTATCGAGCCTCCGCCGGACCCGATCGAGCGAACGTCGACCCAAGGGCTCTGGATCGGCATGTTATCGATCATGCCCTCAAACAGCACCTGAGGCTTACCGTCGATCACCAGTGCCGTATCGAAGCTGGTTCCGCCGACGTCAGCGGTTACCAGCGCCTTGATGCCGAGCATTCTGGCCAGCTCGCTGGCACCCTGTGCGCCGCCCACCGGACCGGACATGATGGTCTCGAACGGGCGATCCTCGGCTTCGGCAAAGGTCATCGAACCGGAGCCGGACCGGGTGATCAGCGATGTGCCCTTGAAACCGAGTTCACGCAACCGGCCATCGAGACGGCGCAGATAGTTCGACATGCGGCCACGCACAAACGCGTCAATACAGGTCGTCGAGGTCCGCTCATACTCGCGATATTCGCCGGAAATCTTGTGCGAAAGCGAAATTCCGCCCTCGAACCCCTCGTCGCGCAAGATACGCTCGACAGCGAGTTCATGATCGGGGTTTGCATAGGCGTTAATGAGGCTGACGGCGATCGCATCGACGCCTTCGGCGATCAGTTTCCGTGCAGCAACCTTGACCGTATCTTCATCGAGAGGCCGATACTCGGAGCCGTTGCCCAGCATGCGCCCGTCCACTTCAAGACGCAGGCGCCGGGGCACCAGAGGCTCGGTCTGTTTCCAGAACAAATTGTACATTTCAGCCCGGTCGCCGCGACGAATTTCGAGCACGTCGCGGAACCCGGTGGTGGTGATCAGGCCGACCCTCGAACCCCGACGCTCCAGAAGAGCGTTGAGGCCGACTGTGGTTCCGTGGAGAAAGAACTCGGCTTCCTCGATGATGTTCTGAGGTACGTGGCTGGTGATCGCATGCACGACCCCCTCCTCAGGCGCGGAAGGCACTGTGGGGACCTTACCTTCCGCTGTCTTGCCCGTCCGCTCGTCGAAATAGACGAGGTCAGTGAACGTGCCGCCAATGTCGACACCAATACGCGTTGCCATTCGTTCTTTCTCCTGGAAGGTCTATTTCGCCCAATAGCGGTAGTCGGGCAGCGGCGAGAAGGTGAACTCGGTCACTGCATCGCTCAGCACGACGACCGGCTGGTCCTCGAAAAACAGGATCTTGGGATACTCCGACCGCCAGATTTCGGTCACCTGGTCCATGATTGCCTGACGCTCTGCCTCATCGGATGAGGCGCGCAATTGATCGACCAGTTCATCGACTTCGGGGTTGCAGTATTCTGTGAGATTGTTGGAGTTTTCGCAGATGACATCGTAGCCCCAATAATAGCCGACCTCGAATACGCCTGGCCCATCGAGCCGCATCAGGGACTGGACCTGGTGGCCCTGCGACAAGTCCTGGAACTCGGCGGCCGGTGCCACGCGAATGTTGAGGTTGATACCGAGGTCAGCCCATGTGCTCTGGAGCACTGTGGCCAGCTGCTGCTGGGTCGCATCACCCTCCTGGATCATCACCTCGATATCGACCGGCGTGGCCACGCCGCTTTCGGCGATCAGGTCCCTGGCGCGATCGAGGTCAAAGGGGACGGGCTGGCTCAGTTCGGCATTGTATCCCGGCAAGCTCGGGGGGATCGGGCCGTAATAGAGCGTACCGTAGCCGTAGGCCACGCGCTCCACGATATCCGCATAGGGCACAGCGTGGGCGACAGCCTCGCGGAACAGCGGGTTGTCCCAGGGCGCCTTGGTATTGGGCAGCATCATCTGCTGCACGAAGGGGCTGGTATAGGCGATGGCGCGCGTGCCCGGGTTATCGGCAAGCGTGGTAACGGCCTGCTTGGCCAGACCAAAGGTAATATCAGCCTGTCCGGTACGCGCCTGCAGCAGCAAGGTTGGCGCCGCTGTGATCCAGTTGACGCTGATGGCGTCCGAGGCTGGAGCCTCTCCTGCAAACCCGGGATTGGCAACCATCCGTGCACTCTGGTTGGCGGAATAGGATTCAAGCAGGAACGGACCGGACTCGGTCACATTGGCAGCCATGAATTCGTTCGGCTGACCTGCAACCACGCCACCATTGGCTTCCACGACAGACGGATCAACGATCGACGCCGCGTGGGTTGCCAGATCACCCAACATGTTGCCGTTTGGCTTGTTGAGCGTAATGGTCAATGTGAGCGGATCGACCACCTCGATCGCGTCGATGATGACGGGGTCGATGTGCCCATCGGTCAAAAAGAAGCGCCCACACCCAGCCATGTCGAGGACACGCTGCAGCGAATAGCGCACCGCTTCGGCATCGACCGGAGCGCCACTCTCAAAGGTATAGCCTTCCTTGAGATGGAAGGTATAGACCAGCCCGTCATCGCTGACGTCCCAGGAATCGGCCAGGTATGGCTCCACTGTCGAGAAATCAACGACTCGTGTCCCCTCTGGACCCTCAGCCGTTCCGTACTGGGTCAGACGAACATAGAAATTCTGGATGAAGCTGATTTCCTGCAATCCGCAAGCCCAGGCAGGATCAAGCGTACTTGGCGCGACAGCGCTGTTGACCATCAGGTCCGAGTCCTGACCCAGCGCCGGTCCCGCCACTACCGCGAGAGACGAAAGCAGCCCCGCGACCAGTGACAGTCTTCCGATGTTTCCGATGCGCATTCGAATGTCCTTTCGATATGCGGGCGTCATTGATGACATATGCGTATCGCTACGCTGCGCACCCTCAACGCCCCTCTAGAGTGCACATAAAGGAAACTATATTTCCGATAGTACATGCATCGAATGCACTGTCAATTGATCGACAGGGATTTTTTGGTCGCCTTCTTTCAACTGGAATCGGGAGCAGATAGCCGCATGGTTGGGATGTTTATGTGCGCTTCGGTGGAGCACAGCGCCGACCAGCCACCCTCTTGCAAGGTCGCTGAAAATCAATCTATATTTCTTATCGGAAATATTCTCTACCGGAGCGCCTCGTGTCGACAACCATCTCCTACGCAGAACTTGTGGGACTTCTCGAAGAAATCTTCCTGCGCCACGGGACGGACAAGGTCGCCGCGTCGATTCTGGCCGAGAACTGCGCCATGTGTGAGCGCGACGGGGCACACAGTCACGGCATCTTTCGCATTCGAGGCTACGTGGATTCCTTGAGTACAGGCTGGGTTGACGGCAGGGCCATTCCAGAAGTCGAAGACATCGCTCCGTCGTTTTGCCGGGTTGATGCGAGCAATGGCTTTGCCCAGGTCGCGTTGGCGCAAGCCCGCGATCTGGCCGTCAGCAAGTGCCGGCAAACCGGCGTTTCTGTTCTGGCGATCCGCAATTCGCATCACTTGAGCGCGCTCTGGCCCGATGTCGAACCGCTCGCCCGTGAAGGCTTGATCGCAATCAGTACTGTCAACAGTTTTGCCTGCACTGTGCCGTTCGATGGCAAGAGCCCGGTTTTCGGGACGAACCCCTTTGCCTTTGCGGCACCGCTCGAGGGCGGCGATCCAATTGTTTTCGATCTCGCGACCTCAGCAATGGCCAATGGCGATGTGCAAATCGCAGCCCGCAAAGGACATGCCCTGCCACCCGATTCCGGGGTCGACAAAAACGGCAAGCCGACCAACGACCCCCAGGCCGTGCTGGATGGCGGCGCCCTGCTGACCTTTGGCGGATACAAGGGGTCATCGATTTCCATGATGGTGGAGCTGCTGGGCGCGGCTCTCACGGGCGGGCATTTTTCCTTCGAGTTCGACTGGTCGGGGCATGAGGGTGCACAGACACCGCATACGGGTCAATTAATCATCCTTATCGACCCTTCACGAGCGGCAGGCGAATCGTTCGATCTTCGGGCTCATACACTGATCGCGGCGATGCAGGCTGCTGGCGTTTCCCGATTACCAGGCCAGCGTCGCGCGGAAATTCGTGCGCAAACGCTACAAAACGGCATACCCATTACTGCAGAAGACCTTGCTAGTCTGAGGACATTGGCAATAGCCTAAAACTTGAACAAACTTACAGGACCGCGGTCGGGCTCATGAACAGCACTCTTCCCAAGCCATCTGAGAAAAGCTCGCAGCGCCGGTCGCAGCATTCCATCGCCGAAACATTGCGCCATCTGCGACAGGGCCATGGATTTACCCTCAATGAGCTGGCCCGGCGGTGTGCCTTGGCTCCCTCGACGCTGTCCAAGATCGAAAACGGGCAGATGTCGCCGACCTATGATACAATTCTCAGTCTGGCGGAAGGGCTGAGCGTGGACGTGGCCGATCTTTTTTCCGAACGCCAGACCACCACTGTCAGTGGCCGACGCACGGTAACACGCGCCGGAGAAGGCGTTCCGCTCGATACGGCACAGTACGACTATCAAATGCTGTGCACCGATCTGGCACACAAGCAGTTTGTGCCGCTCAGGGCCAAGATCAAGGCAAACTCGGCTGCCCGATTTGAAAGCATGCTGTCCCATCCAGGGGAAGAGTTCGTTTTCGTGCTTTCGGGTGAGATTGAACTCCATACCCAGTTCTATGCTCCGACCAGGCTTGCAGTGGGCGACAGCTGCTATTTCGACAGCACCATGGGCCATGCACTTATCAAGGCCTCAGAAGAGGATGCCGAAGTGCTTTGGATATGTTCGCGCGTTATCGAACCGCTGCAGGGGTAATCCTCTGCACTTCGCTCGGAACCTCGACCCGGCTTCGCTCTGGGCGATCTGGAGGTCATGCACGTCCTCCTCAGTCGCCGTATCGGGTGGCCGCCGCAATTGCATGCGCGAGGCGCCCGACATCGCTAATGTAGGTGCCCTAGAGCGGTTCAGTCATTGATTGAATCGGTTGGGGATTCCCGAGTTCGGGATTTTGTGATTCAAGATGTCGGCTGGGAAGGAGGCCAGCATCTGATGACAGCACCTCTATCCAATGATCTTCGCGAGCGTGTCGTTGGTGCGATCGAGACCGGTGAGAGCTGCCGGTCTGTCGCGGCCCGCTTTGGTGTTGCCGTTTCCTCGGCGGTGAAGTGGCATCAGCGCTACCGGGCTACGGGCTCGGTGGAGCCCGGCAAGATGGGTGGGCACCGCAAGCGCATTCTCGACCCTCACCGATCATTCATCGTTGAGCGCATTGACCAGAGACCGCATCTGACGCTGCACGGACTGAAGGAGGAGCTGGCGGCGCGCGGGGTGAAGGTGTCGCACGATACGGTGTGGAAATTCCTGCGCCGTGAGGGGCTTCGTTTCAAAAAAAACACTGTTCGCCCTTGAGCATGCTCGTGCCGACATAGCCCGGCGGCGACGGCGCTGGCGGTCTTTTCAGGCGGATCTCGATCCCCGGCGGCTGGTGTTCATTGATGAGACATGGATCAAGACCAACATGGCGCCGCTGCGTGGCTGGGGGCAGAAGGGCAAACGCCTGCGTGGTTTTGCCCCGCATGGTCACTGGCGCACGCTCACCTTCTTGGCCGCATTGCGCTGCGACCGGCTGACGGCGCCTTGCGTGTTCGACGGGCCGATCAATGGTCAGTGCTTCCGCGCCTATGTCGAGCAGCAACTCGTGCCGGTGCTGGAACCTGGCGATATCGTCGTCATGGACAATCTCGGCAGCCACAAGGCCGCAGCCATTCGCCAAGCCATCAAGGCCGCCGGTGCCAGGCTCTGGTTCCTGCCGCCCTATTCGCCCGACCTCAACCCGATCGAGCAGGCCTTCGCCAAGATCAAGCATTGGATGCGCCAAGCCCAAATGCGCACCCTTGAGGATACATGGCGTCACGTCGGCCACCTCATCTCAAACATCAGCCAAGACGAATGCGCAAATTATCTCGAAAATGCAGGATACGCTTCTGTTAAAAACTGAAAGGCTCTAGGTAGCCATCGAGAAATGGCGCATCTACAAGTCGTCGGACATCCTTTGACGCCGTTGGCTGACCGTCTGCGCGGGCGTGGATTTTGCTCGTAAAGCCGCCGCGGCTTCGACCAAAACCCTCCTTATGAGTCCCCCTTTTGCGCCCGCTGTCTGAGAGTGGCCGCGCACCGTGGTGCTGTCGATCATGTGTTGCCAGTCGTCGGTGAGCCCAAGCTCGACCAGCGTTTCCAGCAAAGCGTCCCAGACCCCTTGCTCGGCCCAGCGGCGGAATCGGACATAGACCGAGTTCCACTTGCCATAGCGCTCATGCATGTCGCGCCAGGGGCAACCGACCCCCAAAACATAGAGCATTCCGTTCAGAAAGCGCCGGTTGTCCAGGGCTGGCCGAGACCACCGACCACGCTCGGCCGGCAACAATGCCCCTACCAGCGCCCACTCGTCATCAGTCAGATCGCCCCGAGCCAAAACTGCCTCCTCTGAAAGGAAGCCTTGAATCAGTCAGGCAGCGATTTGGGAATCCCTTTTGTCAACACAGCCTAGTGAAAATGCCAGAACCTGCGATCGGCGCAGGGCCTTGCGAATGACAACCTCGCCAGAGGCGTCGACAGCATGAACCTGGAAAATGCGTTTGGCCAAATCGAGGCCCAAAGTGATAATCTGCATGGCGGATGGCTCCTTTGCTCGGGTTGCCTGATAGCGAACCCATTTTGGCACTCAGATGCCGGGAGCGGGAGCCATCCACCTCATCTGGTTCCGGCGAGGAATTTGGAGAGCCGATGTTCGGCGTCCGCCCCATCCCGGTCTTTCGCATTGATAGTCCTCGCTCGAAACCGGACCATGCATGTGCGGTAGTCTTTGGCGACCGCGTCATGTCCACCCGATGTTTTGCTATCTCTTCCTCCGCACTCTTATCACACACGTTACACAACGTGGTTGCCAGCCATCAGGGCAGCCGCGGTCCCCCCATCAGCCAACAGTAGCAGGCGACCGGTTTGTTCTGGCTCAATCGGCTTTGCGCAAGGCGGTATCGAACGTGCCCTCAACCTGCCGGCAGTCGCTCGTGTCAGCCTCCGCAAACATGCTATCCCTTCGGCAGACGACAGCCGAGAAGCTGCCTCGAGCGGCGGCAGCCCCGTCTTCCAGAGAAAGCAAATCGAGGATGATCACGGAATCTGTCTCGCTGTCTTCGCTGAGATAGTAGGGTGGGCTCATTCCTTCCGGCCACCAGGAAACGGATGCTTCCATGATGGATGCTGAAGCATCGCTTCCCATCAGCGAAACCTCGATCGTCAGGACGTTGCGCATGATGCTCTCGGCCTCAAGGTCGTGCGCCTGGATGGAAATGGAGGTCACCGGGCCAAAGGACCGCGCCTCGGCCGTCGATGTTCCCTCCGATGGCACATCGAGCGTTTCACCCAAATAGGGCGTGCCGTCGATGGTCGCATCGACTGTACCCACGGGCGTTTTTGCGATTTGGGCCAGTGCAGGTTGCGCTAGGCACAGGGCGAGGCCGAATGCTGCCATGAGAGGCGCTTGGTTTAGGTTCATCGAGTAAGTCCTTTTATGCGCTTATGGGTACGACCAGCCGTCGTGTTCGATGCGGAAAATGCGCAGCGGCGCGCCGGGCCGGGTGGTATCGCCGCGCAGGCGGAAAACGACCGTATGCGTCCGGCCAAAATTCTCGACCTCGACATTGATCGTAATCATACCCCGGAACATGGGCCGATCGGGATCGGGCACCGGCGCTGAAATCGTGCCCTGGAAGTCCTGCGCGCCAATGAGCAGGTCCGAGCCGGGCGGACGGGATCGAAGCGCGTCCCTGAAGTCGGTGGAGAAAAACACGTCGGGCGCGGCCGGATCGCGATGGCTCACGCCCCGGGCAGGATCATCATAGGCATAGAGCGCCGCAACGAGTCCACGTGCGTGTTCGATCAGGTCGTCGCCTGACCAAGCCTGCGAGCCGGTCGTGGGGGCCGGAAGAAGTTTTTCGACGTCCACCACTTCCTCTGGTTCGTCATAGTGGCTGGCATCACCGAAAAGGACTTCATCGTCGAAATCGGCAATCAGATAGCGTTGTGCCACCCACCCCGCCCTGCTCATATCGGCTGAGCGCATCAGGCACCAACTCGGCGGAAGGGCATCGATCTCCGAGTCAGTCATCGCCGAAAAATGAGCCATCGTGTAAAACGGAACGCAGGTGATCTGCTGCAGGCCTCGCTCGTCATGGGCAAAGGTTTCGATCACGGGATAGTTGGTGCCCGGTCCCATTCGGACATTGAGCACGTCATTGGCCGAAACGGCGGTCACCCTCCATGCATCGGGACCATGGCCATCGATCTGGGCATTTGCGGCAAGGGGCAGCCAGAGAAAACTGAAAGCGACAATGCTCATCCGGCATCGCTTGAGCTTGTGCAACATCATTCAACCTCCACAATGACGCGGCCTAGAACAGAGTGTGCATCGATATCGAGGAACCGCACCTCATAGGTTCCCGCGCTGTCGGGCATCGCCTGTCACGAGGATATAGGCCAGCGTGATCCCGAAATAGACCGCCATCCGAAGCATGACGAAAGGCAGGGTCTGCACCATCAGACCCATCGCCCTGCCAACACTAAAATCCCACATGCATCCTCCGGTTACGCCCGCTCTCGTCTGGCGAGCTTCCGAAGGTATCCCGTGTCGAGCCACGCTTGAGAATAGCGCATTTGCTCTATTGACAGCGCTGAACGGCAGTCACTTCCCGCCAGCAAGCCCCGCGAGTTCTGCCTTGCTGGAGATGCCGAGCTTTTCGTAGATGCGCACGAGCTGATTGCGCACAGTGGAAGGTGACGTGCCCAGGGCACGTGCCACCTGCTTGTTGGTCATGCCGGATGCGAACAATCCAGCAACCTCGCGTTCGCGACGAGACAAGCCCGAAAGGGTCGGATGGATCGATAGGTGAACGAAGTAATTGCTGCCAAACGGGGACATGCGCACGTCGAGCAGTTCCCCACGCCATGGTTTGCCCTGCTTGAGCACACTCATCATGTCAGCCGGGAGCTGGGCGAAACGCCCAGACCACTCTTGCCTGGCAAAATCGTCAAACGGTCCCTGCGCGCACAGCACACAGCCATGCCCGTCCACGAGCGCGATCGCTTCATGCTCCATTGCCGCGCGGCCGGTCCAGAGTTCCCGGTTCATGCGCAAGGCTTGCGACAGATGCGGCATAAGCATCTGCTTGAGTCTACGCTCGGTATCGGAGAAGGCCACCGGTCTGTCATCCGCGCAAAGCCCCACGAAGCTAACATAGCCGTCGGTTGGCTCTCCGACGATTGTCGCCATCATGTGCGAGGCATCGAAGCCCCGCCAATGCTCGTTGTAGGCCAGACTTGCGCGATAGTCTGGAACGTCATCGAAGCGGGCGGTCGTTCCAAGACGGTTGAGCGTCAGCTCGCAGAAGGCGTCCTCCTGTGCGACAGAATCCCACTCGCCCAATATCGCCTCGCTTTGGTTGAGAACGGTCAGGTCCGTGACCAGTCGGCCATCGGCCAAGCCACCGCCCCACACCCCGAAATCGAAGGGAATGAAGCGCTGCAGGTTTTTCAGCACGCGGAGACGGAGTTCGTCGGGCGTGCACTTCGAGGCGTCATGGTAAAGTTCCAGCAGAAAATCGCTGACTCGCAATGCGTTCTCCGTTCCCCCCATCACAACAGTCCGCTCCAACCCAAAAGTGTTCCGTCAGATCGTATGGAGCATCTACGGTAACAGAAATGGCTACAAGCCCTGATATTGGCAATACTTGTTGGTCGTTCTGCCCTCGGTTCCGCATTTGGAATTCCGGTCACGCGGCATTGACGACCGACTTCAGACGCCTCCTGACAGAGGCTCGTTGCCGGGGTGAAAGGCAGCTTTGGCGGCGTAGCCTCAGAAAACCTGCCGGTCAGTTCCCCACCCCCATACCGTATCACTGTGAACAAATTTCATTGCCATTTAAACAAGCAAAAGCACGCGTTTCTTTATCAGCAATTTGGGCCGTTTTCGATCTGTCCGGTTTCAGCCAACCAATAAGGATAAATGCCATCCGCAACATGACTCCAGTCTCCCGATCAGCCCGAATTTGCAGATTTGAGGGGCACCGATTTGACGTCGTTCTTTTTTGCCAAGGACAGCCAATGCTGCGATGTCCAAATTCACCTTCCTCCATGCGCCAGGCCGAGTCTTTGACGACCATGTCTTCAGCTGCGCGCTTGACCTGAAGTGGCAGAGCGGGGTTGTTTAGGCACGTGACCTCACCACACCGAGTCGGGACAACCAACTCCCTCGCACGAGGTAGAAGGTGCGATAGCAACGGTTGGCTCACGGGTCCGATTGGGAGAGACTGTTGAGCAAAAAGAAGACAGGCGTAACCATCACCGATGTTGCACGTCTCGCTGGAGTCAGCACAGCTACAGCTGGGCGAGTGCTCGGTGACTATGGATACTCAAGCCGAGAAAAGCGCGAGAAGGTACTCTCGGCCGCCCAGGCGCTCGGCTATCGCCCGAACCTTCTCGCCCGCAGCCTGATCACGGGGCGAACCAAAACCATCGGGGTCGTTGCCGGCGACATCCAAAGCCCTTTTTACGCCAGCATTCTGCGAGGGATCTCCAATGTAGCGGAACGCAATGATTTCGGGTTGATCATCACAAATAGTGACGAAAATATCGAACACGAAATCCGCTCAGTCCGCCTGCTTCTGGAAAAGCAGGTCGATGGGATGATCGTGTCTCCATGCGATCCGGAAGGTGGAGAGCACCTGGTTTCCGTCGTCGCGGCGGGCATCCCAATCGTCCAGATCGACCGTCAGGTGCACAGCCTTGGCGCCGATTTCGTGGGAGTGGACAACAAGCAGGGCGCTCACGATGCGGTAGCAAGGCTCCTGGCGCAGGGCCATCGCCGAATTGGAATGATCGGCGAACTTGGGTACGGTGACTGGAGCATCGAGGAGTTCTTTGCTCTTGCCAGCGCACCTTCTTATGCTTCGGACTCCCTCTACCCCAGTTGGCAGCGGCTGCATGGGTATGTTGAAGCGCATCGAGAAGCTGGGGTGCCGCTCGATCCAATGCTCATTGGGCGATCCCGCAGTTATTCAGCTCAAGGGGCGCAGCATCAGGTGGAGTGAACCCCTAGGACTGGACCAGCGCAGCGTTCCAAACTAAGCCGCCTGTTGGGCGAGTTGGGTTTCAAATTCCTCTGGTGAGCGATAGCCAAGGGCAGAGTGGAGCCTTCGGGTATTGTAGATTTCCTCGATGAACCTTGGCAAGCTGTCGACGACATCCGCAGAGGTTTCGTATTCGCAGAGATAGACCGCCTCGACCTTGAGCGTTTTCATGAAGCTCTCGGCCTGCGCGTTATGGTAAGGATTGCCGATGGCGCTCATCGAGCCTCGCAGTCCGGCGGCTTCAAGCTCATTGCGATACCGCTCGCTTGCGTATTGGCAGCCGCGGTCCGAATGGTGAATGCACCCGGGGAGCGGCTTCCTGTTTTCCAATGCAGATTGCAGCGCTGCCAAGGTCAATGACGTATCGATCTGCCTGGACAAGGCATAGCCGATCACCTTACGGCTGCACGCATCGAGAATGACCGCGAGATAGCAGAAGCCGCGTGCAAGGCGGATATAGGTCAGATCAGCTACCCACGCCATGTCGGGCCCTTTCGGGATGATGTTGCGGTATAGGTTCGGGTAGATCGGCGAGGTATGAGCGCTGTCGGTCGTTTTTACAAACCGCTTTCGCGGCTTAATCCCTAACCCGTTCTCCCTTATGATCCTGGCGATCCTTTTGTGATTGATCCTATGACCGCGGCGGTGCAATTCGTGGGTGATGCGACGATAGCCATAGCCAGGCAGATCATCCTGAATGGCTTCGATCAGCTCGACCACTTCCGTATCTGCGATCCCGCTGGACGTGTTGGGGCGATAATGGAACGTGCTGCGCGCAAGACCGATCATTTGACATCCCCGCCTGATGGAGCAATGCGCGGGCCGGTGACAATCGATGAGTTCTCGTTGACGGGTCCTGGAGAGGGGCGCGGCGTTTTTTTGGCCATGTCCAGTTCCATGGTCAGTTGCCCGACCTTGCGCTCAAGAGCTGCAATGCGGCCCTCGTATTCCGCAACGACGCTTGCTTCGGCTTCTTCCTGATTGAGTTCGCCACGATCGAACTGGGACAGCCAGAGCTGGATGAGATTGGCGGAAACGCTATAAGTGCGCTGCGCATCGCGGCGCCCGATGGCGCCATTTCGAATGTCCTGGCATAACTGCAGCTTGAACTGCATCGAGTGACGGCGGTAGGGACCTCTTGGTGACATGGACATTCTCCATTCAAGGCCCACAGAGCGTATCAGCTTTTCTTCCCCGCTGGTCCAGTCCTAGGGGTTCACTCCAATCGACTATCGAAAATTGACCCCCTGACAGGTGCAGCCAATCGGAGATGGATGTCAGAACTCTTTGCTGAACTGGCCCGCAGTTCCAACGTATCAAGGGCAGATATCGCGATCCTCATGTGCGACATTGATTATTTCAAAGCGCTCAATGATCATTACGGCCACGCTGAGGGGGACCGTTGCCTGGTAGAAGTCGCTGCCATCATCGACAGCAACGTTCGGAGCGATTCACACCATGTTGCCCGCTATGGTGGTGAAGAGTTCCTCATCATCCTGCCCGGAACATCATCAAAGGACGCTGCGTCAGTCGCGCAACGTATTCGCGGCGCACTCGCTCGGGCCCGCTTGCCAAACCCGGGGTCACCGTTTGGCTTCGTCACCATAAGTATTGGTATTTCCGGTCGCATACACTATCAGGACTGTACTCCTGACGAGTTGCAATGGGAAGCGGACGCCGCCTTGTATCAGGCCAAAAAAGGTGGTCGAGATCAGGTGAGGGCGTTCGCTGAAGACGGGGACACGTCCTCTAACGTCAAATCAGCTGGGCGGCAGTTCGCTCTGCGATAGATGCCATCCCATTGTAAGCCCAGTAACACCACCGGGAAACACGTCAGTTGCGCCCGGCCTGACAGTCACTCAGGCTGCTGGTTGTCCCGGCCAGCAATGTTTCTTTGCTTTTCCAGCGCAAACGACAAGAGATCTTGGGCGCAACAAAAGGCCGCCCGAGCTCTGGACGACCGCAGACGGCCCTGCCCGCATGCAGGGGTCAATTGGGAAGACGCCTTTCACATGTCGGATTTGCGCCCTTGGCAGCCCCGGAAACAGGGTGAATGAGCGATAACGATTGGCCCGTTCTTCACACCGGAGTGTCCGGAGCCAGAACACACTGGCGGGGTTTGGCAACAATTGGCCGAACGCCCACATAACCGCCACCCGCCATCCAGTTTGCCAATGCGAGCAGTAATCTGGCGGATCACACTTTTTTCCATCATTGTGCACAACCACGCGGAATTGGCTCGCCTTTGCCCGTGACCAAGGGCTACAAAGTTGGGGGTGTGACAGCACGTTTGTCACAAGATTGGGGAGAATCATGAAGCCGATGGCCTATTGGAGGCGGCTGGCAGTTATCGCGATGCTTGTTGTGATGGCGCCACTGGTTGCAGGACCGAGCCTGGCGCAGCAGGGCGCACAAGGCTGGCGGGCGCTGTGCGTGCCGGGCAATGAAGTCGAGATCCTTGTGGGGAACTCCTGGTATCGTGGGGCTGTTGCCGGTCCAGACGTTAACGGCGAACCCTATTGCGACGTTCTCAACACCAGCTACGCCGGACATGAAATGCAGTTCGCCATGGCACCCGAGCGGATGCGTGCAGTCCAGGCGCCGGGGGTGCCGGGCCCGCCAACCGGACCCGCCCCGATTCCCGGTGAGCCCTCGCAGGCGGCTTGGCGGGCGCTGTGCGGGCCAGGTAATGAGATCGAAATTCTTGTCGGTGGGGCGTGGTACAAGGGGATCGTGATTGGGCCCGATCAATTCGGAGAGGTGTCCTGTAATGTTCTCAACACCAGTTACAGCGGGAGCGAGTTGCTTTTCGCGATGGCGCCAGACCGGATGCGTGCGGTTCAACCCCCGACCGCTGCCGCGCCGGTGAGTGGTGGGCAGCAGTCTCCAACACTACCAGCGCTGAAAGCCACCCTGGCTGAGATCGGTGAGGCATATAAAGACAATCTCGCTGCGGCTCGGCAGCGCTTCGAAGAACGCACGGTGACCCTCGCCGGCACTCTGCAGAGCGTTGGCTCGGACTACGTTCGACTCACAGATGGGCCGTTCGGAATTGCGATGTGCACCTTCGATGAAGGTCACCGGGCGCAGCTGGCGCACCTTACGCCCGGTGCTCAGTTGATCGTGCAGGGCGACGACAGTTCTTGGGGCTGGGGAACGTTCCAGCTGACCAGTTGCCGCGTGCTCAGTGAACAGATCCCGCGTTCCGCCGTGCTTCCGGAACAGGTCCAGACACAGACAGAGGCCGATGGGCAGCCTCCTCTTGGCCGTTATGTCTGCCGTCAATACATGACCACCATTGGCTGGATCGACCTCACCAATGCCACCTATTTGGTTGGTGAGGTGGAAGGCGGCTACTCGTTCGATCCAGTCAGTGGCTATATCTCCTGGAATGGGGGTGCCTATGCCGGCTGGCCGGCGCGTTACGAATTTTCGCCTGCCGGCGCGGGGCATGCGCACGATGAAAACATCATTCGTATGACCGACGAGAGCGGTGCCCTGAAAATCGACTGCTTCCTGGTGGCGGACTAACCCGATGCTCTGGCTCAAGGCGCTTTCCGTCGCGGCGCTCTCGCTCGGCGTCTGGCAGAGATACAAGCGAATGGGCAAGCCCATCATCCGCGGCGGCAGGCGCTGGTGGCGGCAGCCCGACGGGCGCTACGCCCTTTGGCACGGAATGGGTTTGAGACGTGAGGAGGAGTTGCCCCCGGAATGATCTCTCACATGCGCCAAATGTGCCCCAATGGGTTCAAGGGGCATTCCGACAAGGGGCCAAGTGGGAGAATTGCACCGCGCGTTGAGGCTGTCTGGCGGCTCAGGCACCTCGAGCACACTGGCCAAGCTCAAGCAACATCGCCAGCCAGCGCCCGGGCAAGGTTATTGGCGGCAACGTTTCTGGCAAGATGCTGACGCTGGTCTTTGCCATGATCGCGGTGCTGATCGCGATCATTTCAACGTCGATGCCGACGACCGGCTGGGCGTGAAGCTTGCGCACGCCGTCTCTCAGTTGGCGCTGAGTTGGTGCTTGCAGGCTTCCTCGCGATCACCTCCGTCAGGGTGGTCACTCGCTCTGACCCAAGACCATTGAGCGATCTGTCTGAGAGGTTAGTCGCATCGGGAGAGCTCGTGCCTGCATCAGCTCAGCCAATTGGGATGTTCCACGGTGCAGATTCTATGACCGCTCAGACTCTCTGGTTTCTCTCCGAGACAGCAGGCGCAATTTTTGGGCGAAGAGTCTTCGCCCCCGCTCGGTCTGTTCAACTGTCTCGGTGAGCTAAGTCGAGGCGCTGCAGATTGAGGGGCAAACCAGAAATGAGCGATGCCTTTCCTGCGAGAACCGCTGTGCGTCGTGCTTTCGCCTACTCGCCGTAATGTGCGCGATACCACGCAACAAACCGCGCCACACCCTCGCGCACCGAAGTGGAAGGACGATAACCGGTGGCGGCCGTCAGCTCTGTGGTGTCCGAAAACGTATCGGGCACGTCGCCGGGCTGCAGCGGCAGGAGATTGCGAACGGCCTTTTTGCCCAGCGCCTCTTCGAGCGCATCGATATAATCGGCGAGCTTGACCGGATCGGAATTGCCGATGTTGAAGATGCGGAAAGGAGCGTTTGACCGGGCCGGATCGGGCGCGGCGGCATCCCAATCGGGATCGGGGGAGGCAGGGGTGTCGGACGCGCGGATCACACCTTCGACGATGTCATCGATATAGGTGAAATCGCGCGTGTGGTTGCCGTGATTGAACACATCGATCGGCTCGCCCGCGAGGATGGCGCGTGTGAACTTGAACAGCGCCATATCGGGCCGCCCCCAGGGGCCATAGACGGTAAAAAAGCGCAGGCCCGTGGTCGGCAGGGCAAACAGATGCGAGTAGGAATGGGCCATCAACTCGTTTGCGCGCTTGGTTGCGGCATAGAACTGCAGGGGATGATTGGCGCCATCATGCTCGGAAAACGGCATTTTGGTGTTTGCACCATAAACCGACGAGGTCGAGGCGTAGGTAAGCTGGCCAACACCATTGTGCCGGCAGGCTTCGAGAATGTTGGTAAAGCCGACGAGGTTTGATTGCACGTAAGAGTGCGGATCTTCGAGGCTATAGCGCACGCCAGCCTGGGCGGCGAGATGGATCACCCGATCGAATTTTTCGCCCGCAAACGCGGCCTCGACTGCGACGCGATCAGCCAGGTCGGCACGGATGAAGCGGTATTGGGCGCCCTGGGTGCGACCGAGTTCATCGAGCTGGGCAAGGCGGGCTTTTTTGAGCGCCGGATCGTAGTAATCATTGACAATGTCGAACCCAACGACACTGTCGCCGCGCTCGATCAGACGCCGGGCAACATGATAGCCGATAAAGCCGGCAGCGCCGGTGACAAGGACCTTCACGAAACCTTCTCGACAGCTTCGAGCTGCGGATAAACCGGCGCGCGCCCCACACTGATATAGGTCCAGCCGTCGCGGCTGAGCCTGTCAGGGGCATAGATGTTGCGGCCATCGAAAATCAGTTTCGTTGCCAACCGTTCCGCCATTTCATCGAAATCTGGCGCCCGGAACTGTTGCCATTCGGTGCAGATGGCCAGGGCATCGGCACCGTCGAGCGCCGCGTATTTGTCCTTGGCCAAAATGAGATCGTCGCGCTCGCCATAGATCCGCGCGGTCTCGTTCATGGCAACGGGATCGTAAGCGACAACGGTTGCACCGGCCGACCACAGCGCTTCAATCAGCACGCGGGATGGCGCTTCACGCATGTCATCGGTGTTGGGCTTGAATGCCAATCCCCAGATTGCGATCCGCTTACCCTTAAGACCTGGGGCGCCACCGAAATGGCTGGCCATTTTGTCAAACGACGTGGTCTTCTGACGGTTATTCACAGCTTCGACGGCAGCGATCAGGGGTGCATCATAACCGATATCGATTGCCGTGCGCACCAGCGCCTGCACATCCTTGGGAAAGCACGAGCCGCCGTAGCCCAACCCAGGGTAGATGAAATGATACCCGATACGCGGATCGGCCCCGATGCCCCGGCGCACCTCTTCGATATCGGCCCCCAGCCGTTCGGCAAGATTGGCGATCTCGTTGATGAAGCTGATCTTGGTCGCAAGCATGGCATTTGCGGCATATTTGGTGAGTTCCGCCGAGCGGACATCCATATAGATCGTGCGGTCGTGATTGCGGTTGAAAGGTTCGTAAAGCTCCTTCATCACCTCGCGCGCATGCTCGGTGGCCGTTCCCACAATAATGCGGTCGGGCTTGAGGAAATCGTTGACCGCGGCACCTTCCTTTAGGAACTCGGGATTCGAGACCACGTCAAATTCGAGCGAAGACCCCCGAGCCGCCAGAACCTCGGCCAATCTGACCCGCACCTTGTCGCTGGTTCCGACGGGCACAGTGGACTTGACCACCACGATCTTGCGCCTGTCCATCGCCTTGCCGATGGATTCGGCCACAGCCAGGACATATTGCAGATCGGCAGCGCCGCTTTCGTCGGGCGGTGTGCCCACGGCAACCATCTGCACCTGGCCGTGAGACACGGCCCCTGCAATGTCTGTGGTGAATTTGAGTGTGCCGATCTCGACATTTCGGGCCACCACCTCGTCAAGTCCCGGCTCATGAATCGGGATTTCACCAGCATTAAGACGCGCAATTTTGTCTGCATCCACATCAACGCAGAGCACCTGATGGCCGACATCGGCAAGGCAGGCGCCGGTCACAAGACCGACATAACCGGTTCCAAAGATCGCAAGACGCATAGGTTTCTCTCATCGTGACTGAAAGCTGCACTTACTTCACAGCCCCATCCGGTGCAACGCCGGGATGCCGTGTCGTCCAAATGTGTGACCAACTGTGCCCTAAATGCGGCGGATCCCAGAGCGACAATCGCGATGGCCGATCGCGTTGCTTTCAATCCAGGAATGCTGGCAGACAAATGCAGCAATCGGGACTACCCCCCAAAGCTGCATCCGCTATTTCGCGCTTTGCCGTTAAAGCTCAATGTTGGTGTGATGCGCATCATTTTCGGCGCGGGTTTAATCGTGCTGATCGCCGCCTTTGTTCGCGAGGGCGTTTGCTCAGCAAGCCAAAACGCAAAGCAGGTTGACAGGATCGGTCGCATCCGCCCTGCATTCTTGTTCAAACCTGTGTCATGCCGAACCGTCAGCGCGCATCAACACTAGGTCCAACAGCGATCAATTCTAGGCAATCTCGATCGCGCACCAATGCCGATAAGGTGCTTCCGGCGTCACCACCGGCGTCGGAAAGTGCGGATTGTTGATCGCATCGGGGAAATTCTGGTCTTCGAGGCAGAGCCCGCTAAAGGCAGCGTAGCGCGCTCCATCCAGCCCGGAAACCGGCACATCGAGCTTCCAGCCATTATAGACCTGCAGGCCGGGCTGATCGGTATAGATCCTGAGCGTCAGCGAGCGGTCGGGTGCCTCGACCACCGCCACCGGTTCGGTCTGGTCGCGTCGTGTATCGAGGACGAAATTGCAGTCGATCTTCTGGCCGGTCCCATCGGCCCGGCGCATGGTCCGCGCTTCCCGGAAATCAAGCTCGGTGCCTTTGGTGGGCAAAATGGCGCCGGTCGGGATCTGGCCCTCGCCAAGTTCGGTGTAAGCGCCCGCGGCAAAGGACAGGCGGTGATCGAGCACATCGCCATGTCCCATCAGGTTGAAGTAATTGTGCTGGACGATATTGACCGGAGTCGGCCTGTCGGTTTTAGCACCGAAATCGATCTCCAGCCGGTTTCCCTTGAGCTTGTAGGTGACCGATATCTCGAGATTGCCCGGATAGCCCATGTCACCGTCCGGGCTGGAAAGCGTCAGCGTGACGCTGTCCGCGTTCTCCTTGGCAATTTGCCAGATCTGTTGCGCTATGCCTTCAGGGCCGCCATGGAGCTGGTTGGGTCCTTCATTGGCCGGCAAATGGTAAACCGCGCCGTCGAGCGTAAATTGCGCGCCGCCGATCCGGTTGGCCACCCGACCGGCAATGGCCCCGAAATAAGGGCTGTGGGCGGGATAGGAATCGAATTTGTCAAACCCCAAGACCACCGGGCGCATCTTGCCACCCACTGGCACTCGCCAGTCCCGGACCAGCGCGCCATAGGTCAGAACCGCCACCGAAACGCCGGTTTGAGAGGTCAAAACCACCTCATGAACATCTTGTCCGTTAAACGTTCCAACAACCCTGGCCATGTGCGCTCTCCGTTTGTTTTCGCACCGCTCTTAGTGCATTTCAGCACTTCTTTGAAGCGTCTCGATTGCTCTAAGCCTTTGTTTTGCCGCGCTCCCCAACCGGATAAGCGCTCTTGGTGTCGTTCGCACAACCGGCCAATAAAGGTCTTGAGCCACGATCGTGCCGGCGGTCGGCATTTCTTGTGACACCCTGGCGCCCGATCAATGGAAATCGCGCGATTTGGGCACGACGCGTCTGTTGCGTGGATGACCGTGCAGCCGTTGCGGTACGGGATGGGTCGCCTCATCGGCCCGCGTCAATTGCGGATTGGCGCGGTGAGACATAGCCAGGGAATCAAGCAGATCGGACCGGTCATGGACCGCGCTGGCGATCACATGGATCACGCCCTCCTTGCTCTTTTGCAACTGCCCCTCGATCACCGCAAGGCGCGACGCCATGATCTGGCGCCGGTATTTTTCAAACCGTGTGGCCCACATCAGCCCGTTGGCAATACCGGTTTCATCCTCGATGGTCATGAAAATCGCATTGCCCTTGCCCGGTCTTTGCCGCACCAGAACGATCCCCGCCACCTTGACCATTTTGCCATCGCGCACCTGGTCGAGCCCTTTGCAACTGAGCACGCCCTCGTCAGCAAACTGTTCGCGCAGGAACACCATCGGATGGGCCTTGAGCGACAGCCGGGCCGTTTGATAATCGGCGATCACATGTTCCGATAGCGCCATATCGGGCAGGTTCATATCGTCTTCCTCCCCCAATTCGCGTCCCTGGGCAGCGGCGAAAAGGGGGAGCGGATCGTCCTGCGGCAAGCGCCTGACACGCCAGGCCGCTTCGCGCCGCCCGAGCCCCATTGAGCCCATCGCATCGGCATCGGCAAGAAGCGTCAGCGCCCGCACCGGCACGCCCGAGCGCTGCCAGAAATCGTCGATCGACCCATAATTTGCGCCCCGCCGCGCCACAAGCTTTTCGCTCCAGGCCTTTTTGAACCCGTCGATCTGACGAAACCCGATCCGCAGGGCGCAATAGGGGGCCGGCGCCTCTTCGAGTCCATTGTCATGGGTGCTGGAATTGACATCTATCGGTCGCACCTCAACCCCATGTTCGCGCGCATCGCGCACGATCTGGGCCGGGGCGTAAAATCCCATGGGCTGGGAATTGAGCAGCGCGCAGGCAAAGACGTCGGGGTAGTATTTCTTGATCCAGGCCGAAACGTAAACCAGCTTGGCAAAGCTCGCCGCGTGGCTTTCGGGAAAGCCGTAATCGCCGAACCCCTCGATCTGGCTAAAGCATCGCCTGGCAAAATCCTCGTCATATCCGCGCGCCACCATGCGGCCGATCATCATCTGCTTGAACTGGCCGATGGTGCCGTTATGGCGGAACGTGGCCATGGCTTTGCGCAGACCGTTGGCCTCGTCGTCGGTGAATTCAGCCGCGACCATGGCCAGTTGCATGGCCTGTTCCTGAAACAGGGGAACCCCTTTTGTCCGTTCCAGAACGGTGCGCAATTCGTTCGGGTCATGGGGCGGTTTGGGCGCAGGATATTCGACATCTTCCTGGTCACTCCGCCGCCGCAGGTAGGGATGAACCATGTCGCCCTGGATCGGGCCTGGCCTGACGATCGCCACCTGAATGACGAGATCGTAGAACTCTCTTGGTCGCAGCCTGGGCAACATGTTGATCTGCGCCCGGCTTTCCACCTGAAAGACCCCGATGGAATCGCCCTCGCACAGCATGTCAAAGACGCCCTCGGCATCTTCATCGGTGGCCTTGATATCGGCCAGCCCCAGCTTTCGGTCGTAATGTATCTCGATCAGTTCGAGCGCCTTGCGGATGCAGGTCAGCATGCCCAGGCCGAGCACGTCGACCTTGAGCATGCCCACTCTGTCGATATCGTCCTTGTCCCATTCGATGAAGGTTCGATCGTCCATCGCCGCGTTGGCCACGGGCACATATTCATCCAGTCGGTTTTGGGTCAGAACAAACCCGCCCACATGCTGGGAAAGATGGCGCGGAAAGCCCAGAAGCCGTGTCGCCAGTTTCACGGCGCGCACGATATTGGGATTGGACGGATCGAGCCCGGCCTGTTCGATATGTTTTTCCGGCAACCCCTCCCCGCTCCAGCTTCCCCAGACGGTCGAGGCGATGCGCGAAGTGATGTCCTCGGTCAGCCCCAGCGCCTTGCCCACTTCGCGGATGGCCGAGCGCGGGCGATAGCTGATCACCGTCGCGGCGATCCCCGCCCGGTGCCGGCCATAGGTCGTGTAGATATGCTGGATCACTTCTTCGCGCCGCTCATGCTCGAAATCCACGTCGATATCGGGCGGTTCGCCCCGGTTTTCCGAGAGAAACCGCGCAAACAGCAATTGATGCTCGGCCGGGTCCACTGCTGTGATGCCGAGAACGAAACAGACCGCCGAATTGGCCGCCGATCCCCGCCCCTGGCAGAGGATGTTCTTGCTCCTTGCCACCTCCACGATATCGAAGATGGTGAGGAAATAGGTGGCGTAGTTAAGCTTCCCGATCAGCGCGAGTTCGCTCTCGATCTGGGCTCTGACCTTTGCAGGCACTCCCTCGGGGTAGCGCAGGTCCGCCCGCCGCCAGGTGAGTTCCTCAAGCCAGGCCTGCGGGGTCCAGCCTTTGGGAACAGGTTCTTCGGGATACTGGTAGCGCAATTGATCAAGCGAAAAATCGATGGTCTGCAAGAACGCCTCGGTCTGGGCGATGGCTTGCGGGCATGGGTGAAACAGCCGCTCCATTTCCTCGGGCGTCTTGAGATGGCGTTCCGCATTGACCTCCAGCCTCGTGCCGGCCGTTTCAATCGTCACACCCTCCCGGATGCAGGTGAGAATATCCTGCAGATCGCGTTGTCCGGCGGCGTGATAGAGCACATCATTGGTGGCGATCAGCGGCACCCCATGGGCCTGGGCCAAAAGCCCCAAATGGTGCAGACGGCGCAGATCATTGCTTTTGTGCCCCATGCTCGCCCCCAGCCACAGGGTTGCCGAAACTCGCGAGAGGTCCTTGAGAGCCTTGTCCAGACCCGGTTTTTCGTTATCGGGCATTACGATCAGGCTCAGCCCCGATGCGGCGAAAACCAGATCGGGAAGGGTCAGGATACATTCACCCTTTTTCGCCTTGCGATTGCCGCGCGTCAAAAGCCGGCACAGCTTCCCCCATCCTTCCAGATCCTGCGGATAGGCGATGATATCGGGCGTTCCATCCACAAAGACCAGACGGGCTCCCACCGCGAGCTTGAAGGCTTTCGCGCGCGCCTGCAGGTCGGCGAGAGTGAAGGGAAAATCGAGGTCGGGATGTCTTTCGACAAGCACATATTCTCCCGGGCCTGACCCTTCGCGCACCTTGTCGACAAGTTTTACGCCCTTGCGCAGATCTTCCAGCGCCCCAAAGGCGCGCACCACCCCGGCCACCGAATTGCGGTCGGCGATACCGATCCCCTTGTGACCCAGCAACAGCGCGGTCAGAACCATGTCCTGAGCGTGCGACGCACCGCGCAGAAAGGAGAAATTGGTCGTCGTTGCCAGCTCCGCATAAAAGCTCATGGAAAGACCCCATGCAGATACCAGCGCACCGGCTCGGTGCCGATGCCGTAAAACCCGTACCGGAACACCCAGAACCGGCGCCCGGACGCATCCTCGATGCGAAAATAATCGCGTGTGCGCGTATCGCTGGTTTTGCGCCACCATTCAGGAGATATGCGCTCGGGGCCTTCGGCCATAACGATATCGAACCAGGCCCGCCGCCACTGAAATCTGCGCGGTGGTCCATGAGGAACTTCGGCGATCACCTCAATGGTGGGCGGCGGATAAAAGAGAAACAGGGGGCGGGCCGGAACACCGAACGGACCTGTCTGCCGCCATGCCCCGCCTGGGTTTTCATCCGAGATCGCCGGAATGGCGCGCGCGGCCCGCTCGGGCAGGTGGCTGTCATTGGCAACAAATCGCTGCACCGCGTCCGCGCCGAACCGCGCACTCAGCCGATCGATCAGATCGCGCACTTCCACCGCGGCAATCGCCTTGCCATCAAGCCCGCTCTGCACCGCGGCCATATCGTCACCCGCCAGCACCGAAAGCCTGATCATGTCGAACCCGAAGCCCGGATCGAGCGGATCGGCCAGGGCATCGAGCCGCATTTCCAACAGCCGCGCAAGCACGCCCGCTTCCTTGAGAGGTTGTCCCGAGAGCAATTCGATACGGGTAACTTTGCCATCGGCGCGAAAGAATGCAGCCTCAAAACACCGCCCACCCTGTCCATGACGATTTAGACTTTTGCAAAGATCTGCGGAAAGCGTTGCGAGCGTGGCGACGATATCGTCCATGAGCCCGATGGGATCGGCAAAGCGCTGCTCGGCCACAAAGTCCGGCAAGGGTCGGCGCGGGGTGATCGGCCGGTCGATCTCCCCAAGGAGTTGAGCGAGAACCGCCGTCGTTTCATCTCCAAACCGCGCCGCGAGCGGCTTTCTGGGACGGGCGGCGAGGTCGGCGATCGCGGTGAGACCGGCCCGGCGCAGGCCCGTAGTGGTTTTGTGCCCCGCTTCGAGCGCCTCGACCGGCAGGCCGGCCAGAGCGTGCGCCTCGGCTCCGGGTGCAACGATCCCGCCTCCGCCGAACCGTGCCAGCGCCCGTGCCGCGCGCGCCGTTCCTGCAATGGCGATGCGGGTTGCAAAGCCCTGTGCCCTTAACCGGGTTTCCATATCGGCAACCAGTTCCGCCTCTCCACCGAACAGATGGGGCACGCCCGTAATGTCGCACACGATCCCGTCTGGCGGCTCAGCGGCGACCAAGGGGGTGTAGCGATCACACCAGTCGGCCAGTTTCTCGAAAAGTTCGGCATCGGCCATCTCGTCGTGCTCGACGACGTCGAGGTGCGGCACCCTTGCCTTTGCATCGGCAAAAGCAAGACCGGGTTTCAAACCCTGTCGGCGGGCATTGGCATCAGCCCCCACCAGGGCCAGAATATTGCCCTTGCGGGCAACGACCACCAAAGGATGATCACCCCGTTTTTGCCCAGCCTGACGAACCAATCGGTCGGTCACGATGAGGGGCAGCCACAACGCCAGATAGCGCCTGGGCTTGTGCAAATCCAAGGGTTTCATGGTTCCATTCCAAATTCCAGCACCAGCCTGACGGCCCGCTCCGCTGGCGAAGCAGGCGGGCAGAAAACACCGCCCGCCCGGGCATGCCAAGCGGATCGGAGGACGGAGCCGCCTGTATCTGCCAGCGCGTTGCAGCCGCGCTCGGCTCGGGCTGGGCCATCACGCGCAAAACCAGACCCGTGGCCCCGCTGTCCTGCGCGGCCAGCGACAGCCTGCGGCTGGCGGTGAGGTCGAGATGTTTCGAAGTGCCCCAGCTTTCGAAAATCACTGCCCCCAGCCCCGGACACCGCAAGGCCTCAAGGCTCGCCCGCAAACCATCGGCGACATCGCTCACATGCACCACGACGAGTTGATCGCCCGCCACGCCCATTTCGGCAAATCCCTGGGCATAGAGCGCCCCGGTCTCGATTTCGCTGCGCCTGTGCCGTATCCAGATCAGCGGCGCACGGGGCGCCGCCCGCAGGCTGAGCCCGGTTACAAATCCTGCAGCAGCCGCGATGTCGAACGCCTGGGCAGGGTAGATTTCGTGCACGGCGCCCCGCGCCAGACCGCCCCCCAAGGCATCATCGACCGGGCCGGCGCCCAGAGTGAAGACGCCGTGCCGCCCGGTCTCGCCAAAAGGATCGAGACTGGCCAGAGCCTCCCGCAGCACACCGATCTGGCGGGCTTTGTTCATGGCTCAATGTTCCTATTTTGTTCTATTTGGACTCAGATCGAACCAAGAGTCAATCGTGTCTGTGTGTGAGTTTCACTTGAGGAAAACGGCGCTGTCGCGATAGCGGGCCGATTTCTCGATATAGGCTTTGGCCCCTTGGAAAAGCCGCCCGACCTCTTCGCCTGAAAGCGCCCGCACCACGCGCCCTGGCATACCCAGAACCATCGATCCATCGGGGATATCCATGCCTTCTCGGATCAGCGCCTTGGCCCCGATCAGACAATTGCGCCCGATTCTCGCCCCGTTGAGCACCGTCGCCCCCATCCCGATCAGGCTCCCGTCCCCAACGGTGCAGCCATGAAGGCACGCCAGATGACCGATCGTGCAGCCCTCCCCGATTGTGAGCGGATAGCCCATATCGGTGTGCAGCACGGCGTTGTCCTGCACATTGGAATTGCGGCCCACACCAATCCATTCATTGTCGCCCCGAAGCACAGCGCCGAACCAGATGCTCGCCCCTTCCTCGAGCCGCACCTTGCCGATCAGCATCGCCGAGGGCGCCACATAGCCTGCATCCCGCGCAATCTCGGGCGCCTGCCCTTCAAACCCGATAAGACTCATGTCCGCTCCCTTTCTCCAAACGCCCTGACCCTAGCGCCTGAACCGAACCCGGTCGATCTACGTTTAAAGCCATGCCGTGTGAACCGCCGCTCGGCCGTTGAACTCACTCATCGCCCAACGCCAGATCACACAGGCCAGGACCATGATCCAAGCGATCGATCGCAATCTCCATATCCGGCGTATCAACACCTATGTCGATCCAACCCTCCCCCGCGAGCGCGCCATCATCACCCACGGCCATGCCGATCATGCCCGCTCGGGGCACCACAAGGTTCTCGCCACCCCCGATACCATCGCCATCATGCAGACCCGCTACGGCAAGGATTGCGCCGGGAGCTTCCAGCCCCTCCAATTCGGCCAGCCCCTCGAAATCGATGACGTCACCATCACGCTCTATCCTGCCGGCCACATTCTGGGGTCGGCCCAGGTGCTGATCGAACAGGACGGCCAGCGGGTCGTGGTCACCGGCGACTACAAGCGCCTCCCCGACAAGACCGCCCAGCCCTTCGAACTGGTCCCTTGCGACCTCCTGATTACCGAAGCCACCTTCGGGCTGCCGGTCTTCCAGCACCCGCACCCATCCGAGGAAATCGCTAGGCTTTTCAAATCGCTCGCCGCTTATCCCGAGCGCGCCCACGTGATCGGTGCCTACGCTCTGGGTAAGGCGCAACGGGTCATCGCCCTGTTGCGCGATGGCGGCTATGATGCCCCGATCTATCTGCACGGCGCCATGCAGCGCCTGTGCGATCTCTATAGCGAACGGGGCATCGCGCTCGGCGAACTCCGCTACGCCACCGATGCAACAAAAGACGAGCTGGCCGGCGCCATCGTCATCGCCCCGCCCTCCGCGCTCAAGGATCGCTGGAGCCGTCGACTGCCCGATCCCGTCCTCGCCATGGCCTCGGGATGGATGAGCGTCAAGCAGCGCGCCCGCCAGCGCGGCATCGAGTTGCCCCTGGTCATTTCCGATCACGTCGACTGGCCCGAATTGACCCAGACGGTCACTGAGACTGGGGCCCGGACCATCTGGGTCACCCACGGCCGCGAGGATGCGCTGGTCTATTGGTGCCGCCAGCAAGGGCTTGTCGCCGAACCGCTCAACATTCAGGGCTATGAAGACGAGGGGGAAGACCAATGAAGCGCTTTGCGACCCTGCTCGAAACCCTTGCGCTCACCCCCTCGCGCAACCGCAAGATCGAAGCGCTTGCCGCCTATTTCCGCGATACGCCCGATCCCGACCGCGGCTATGCGCTGGCGGTCCTCACCGGCGCGCTCAGCTTCGCCCATGTCAAACCCGCCCGCCTCAAGGAAGCCGTATTGGCCGAAGTCGACCCGCATCTTTTTGCGCTCAGCTACGACTATGTCGGCGATCTGGGCGAAACCATCGCGCTGATCTGGCCCCACAAGGGCGGTACGCGCGAGCTGCCTTCGCTCTCCGATCTCGTCGAACTTTTAAACACCACCCCGAAATCCGAACTTGCGCTGCTGATCGCTGAACTTCTGACCAGCGCGCAGATCAATGAGCGCTGGGCCCTGGTCAAACTGGCCACGGGGGGCCTGCGCATCGGGGTGTCCGAGCGCCTTGCCAAGACCGCTCTGGCCGAAATGAGCGGCACCGATCTACAGGATATCGAGGAAATCTGGCACGGCATCAAACTGCCCTATGGCGATCTGTTTGCGTGGCTTGAGGGCCGAAAGCCCAAACCCGAGATCGACCATACGGCCCGTTTTCATCCCCTGATGCTTTCCAACCCTATCGATGAGGAGAAGGATTTCTCAAGCCTTGACCCCACCGATTTCGTCGCCGAATGGAAATGGGATGGCATAAGGGTGCAACTGATCCTCGGCCAAGGCCCCGCATCGCTGTTCTCCCGCACCGGCGAGGATATCGCCCCGGCCTTTCCCGACCTTGTCGGAAACGTCTTCGGGCACGGCGTCCTCGATGGCGAACTGCTGGTCGGGTCCGAATTCGTGCCCGCCCCCTTCAACGCCCTCCAGCAACGTCTCAACCGCAAATCGGCCACCGAAAAGCTGGTCCGCGAATACCCTGCCTTCATCCGGGTCTATGACATGCTGTTTGATGGCGACGAAGATATCCGCGCCCTCCCCTGGATCGACCGTCGCGCCCGCCTCCAGAGCTTCTTTTCCGACCAGACCCAGTCCCGGCTCGATCTCTCCGAACTGCTCGCCTTTTCCGATTGGGAGCAATTGGGCGTCATCCGCCGCCAGGGCGCCGATGAAAACGGCCACGAAGGCGTGATGATCAAACTCAAATCCGCCCCTTATGTCCCCGGTCGTCCCAAGGGCAACTGGTTTAAATGGAAGCGCGATCCGAACCTTGTCGATGCCGTCCTCATGTACGCCCAGCGCGGGCACGGCAAACGCTCGTCCTTTTATTCCGACTTCACCTTCGGCGCCTGGCGGGGCAACGAGCTGGTGCCCATTGGCAAGGCCTATTTCGGCTTTACCGACGCCGAGCTCAAGGAACTCGACAAATGGGTGCGCGCCCACACCATCGCGAGTTTCGGCCCGGTGCGCGAAGTGGAGAAATCCCTAGTCTTCGAAGTCGCCTTCGACAGCGCCCAGGCCTCCACCCGCCACAAATCCGGCGTCGCCCTGCGCTTCCCCCGCATAAACCGCATCCGCTGGGACAAGCCTGCCGCCGAGGCTGCCAGCGTCAGTGATGTCGAAATCCTGATTCCAGCGACGTGAAGACCACAAGAACTGGAAGCGATCCGGGCCCTGGGTCCAAAAGGCTGGACTCTATCCGAATACCTGATATCCGTGTTCCCTCCAGGCACGAGGATTCAACAATATATGGCTCGCAATTTCTTGGTGGTGGACCCCGAGCAGGATATGAACGTCCTCAAGGGACTGGCCTCACCCGTCAGGATCAAGATCCTCAAACTCCTCCATGAGCAGGGATCTCAGAACATCAACGACATCGCACGCATTCTGCAGTTGCCGCAATCGACTGTGTCGGCGAACGTCTCGATCCTCGAAGAAGCCGACCTTATCCGATCGGACATCCTCAAGGCCCGCAAGGGCAATCAGAAAATCTGTCACTCGAACTTTGACGAGATCCTGGTCGCTTTCAAGGAAGACGTCATCCCCGCCCCCAGTGGGCATATCGAGGTGGCAATGCCTCTCGGGCTCTACACCAGTTGCGACGTCGTTGCTCCTTGCGGACTGTGTACGCCCGATGGAGTGGCGGGTCTGCTCGACGTGCCCGACACTTTTCTTGACCCCGAGCGCATGCGCGCCGGACTCCTGTGGTTCACGCGCGGACACGTGGAGTATCAGTTCCCCAACAATGCCAAGCTCTCCAAAAGCGAGATCGAAGCCATAGAGTTCTCGATGGAACTTTCCTCTGAGGTTCCCGGAACCAGCGCGGACTGGCCATCCGACATCACCGTCTGGGTCAACGGGGTCGAAGTGGGTACATGGACCTCTCCGGGCGATTACGGTGACAAGCGGGGCGTCTATACACCGGACTGGTGGAAGCTCAAGGGGTCGCAATACGGCAAGCTCAAGACCTTCCGGGTCAACGGTACCGGCAGCTTCGTGGACGGCGTCAAGATTTCAGGCGTCAAGCTGGCCGATCTCGATGTGCCGGCCCACCATTCGATCCGCATGCGGATTGGCATTCGCGACGACGCCAAACACCCCGGCGGCATCAACATCTTCGGCCGCGGATTTGGAAATTACGACCAGGATATCGTCATGCGCATCCACAAGGCGAAGTAAGACTACCTGAAGTTCAGTTTCAAAAGCACATCGAAGGCGTTGACAAGCGCAGTCCTTACTATCATGATTTTCGATATAAACCCGAATATCGGAAATCTTGGGGAGGGACTGCCATGAAGGCGACGGCAACGGCGCATCGCGACTTTACAATCAGCAAGATCGACGAGCGCATTTATGGGGCATTCCTTGAGCATCTTGGTCGCGCCATCTATTCGGGCATATACGAGCCCGATCATCCCACAGCCGACAGCGACGGAATGCGCGGCGACGTGATCGATCTCGTCAAGGACCTCGACATTCCGATCGTGCGCTACCCCGGCGGCAATTTCGTTTCCGCCTACAATTGGGAAGACGGCATCGGCCCCAAGCAGGAAAGACCCGTTCGCCTCGATCTCGCCTGGCACACGTCCGAGAGCAACGAGGTAGGCATCCACGAATTCGCCAATTGGTGCAAGAGCGTGGGCACAGAGATGATGCTGGCGGTGAACCTGGGCTCCCGCGGGCTCGATGCAGCCCGCAATTTCGTTGAATACGTCAATCATCCCGGCGGCAGTTACTGGAGCGACCTGCGCCGTGAAAACGGCCAGGAAGAGCCATGGAACGTCAAGCTCTGGTGCCTGGGCAACGAAATGGACGGCCCCTGGCAGATCGGCCACAAGGACGCTGCCGAATACGGCAAGCTGGCCGCCGAAACAGCCAAGGCGATCCGGGCCTTTGACTCAAGCCTGGAACTGGTGGTGTGCGGATCGAGCCACTCGGGAATGCCTACCTATCCCGACTGGGAAGCGACAGTGCTCGAGCACACCTATGACGTGGTCGACTACATCTCGCTGCATATGTACTTTGCCAACCACGAAAAAAACACTGGCAACTACCTCGCTCTGGCGCACAAACTCGACACCTACATCGACACGGTGGCGGGCGTGATTCAGTTCGTAAAGGCCAAGCGCCGGTCCCAGAAGGACGTGTATATTTCGTTCGATGAATGGAACGTCTGGTATCATTCAAACCAACAGGACAGGGAAATTCTCGACGGTGGCAATGGCTGGCCGCACGCACCTGCGCTTTTGGAAGACATCTATAATTTCGAAGACGTGTTGCAGGTCGGGCTGATCATCAACACCTTCATTCGCCGCTCGAACGTGGTCAAGATCGCCTGCATCGCTCAACTCGTGAACGTCATCGCGCCGATCATGACAGAGCGCGGTGGCCCCGCCTGGCGTCAGACGATTTACTATCCCTATTATTTCGCCTCACGCTTCGGACGCGGAAAGGCACTTGACCTTGCTGTGACCTGCCCGACCTATGACAGCGACCAGTATTCCGGCATTGCCTATGCCGATGTTGCGGCCGTCCATACCGAAGATGGCGGCGTTACCATCTTCGTGGTCAGCCGGCACCCCGACGAGGCGATCGAGCTGGAGGTCGATATGATCGGCTTTGACGATCTCCGCGTTGTCGACCATCAGATCATGGCCTCTCCCGACCTTCAGGCCGTCAATACGCGCGATCGGCAAGACGCGGTCGCCCCCAAACCGGGAAACGGCGCCACGCTCTCGGACGGCAGATTGTCGGTCGCGCTACCGCCTTACTCGTATCAGATGATCCGAATGGGCCGCTAAATGCCTCGTTCCACAGCCATTTGTCTATCTGATTATCGGGTTCATATCATATAACATGTTGACAGATATTGCGACTAAGGTAGCATGATTTTTGAAGCGCGGAGGAGCGCTTCTTCATAAAGGGAGGAGACTATGGATAGCTGGAAGATGCTTTTGGCATCTGCTGGCCTCATGGCCAGCATGATACCCGGGCAGATCGTGGCGCAGGAGGAGGCCGCGCCGCCCATGCAGGATTTGCCGCGCGAACAGACTTTGATCATCCAGAACCCTGAACAGGCCGCAGCCAATCCATCGATGTTCAACATCTGGATTCCCGGAAGCGGCGGAGGTCTGTCGACCGGCCTTCAACAGCTCATGATGGACACGCTCTGGTACATCGACCCTGACGAAGGATTGGACGGCGCGCTCTATAACAGCCTGGCCAGCGAGCCATGGCAGTACAATGAAGACTTCACGGAAATGACCGTGAATCTGAGAGAGGGCATCTACTGGAGCGACGGCGAAGAATTTACCGCCGAAGATGTCGTTTTCACCGTCGAAACCCAGATGGCCACGCCCGGAATGGGTTGGACGGCCACCTTCCAGGAAAACGTTGCGAGCGTCGAAGCCGTCGACGATTACACCGTTCGCTTCGAACTCAACCAGCCCAACTCACGTTTCCACACCACGTTCTCGGTGCGCTGGAACGGGGCATGGATCATGCCCGAACACGTCTTTGCCGACATCGATGACGTGATGTCCTACGATTTCAACCCGCCGGTCGGCCTCGGACCCTACACTTTGCATTCGTTCGACCCCAACGGGTTCTGGTATATCTGGGAAAAGCGCGAAGACTGGGACCGCACCACGATGGCCCAGTATGGCGAGCCTGGTCCGCAATATGTGATCTATCGCAGCATTCCCTCGACCGACAACCGGCTCATCGAGATGGTCAATGGCAATCTCGACATGATCCATGACCTCACGCCTGAGGCGATGTTCTCGCTGGTCGAACAGTCCGACACCGCGCGTGGCTGGTTCCCGGGGTTCCCTTATGCTCACCCCGATCCAACATTGCCCATGATAATTTTCAACAACCAGAACGAGATGTTCCAGGACAAGCGCGTCCGCTGGGCCCTGGCGCTGATGCTCGACGCCCGTCAGATTGCCATGGCGTCCTATCGGGGCGCTGCGACGCTGTCAGCCATCGCCGTTCCACCCACCGGCACTCATCCCGCCGACTATCACGGGCCGATGCAGGAATGGCTGACCAACTATGAACTGGATCTGGGCAACGGCGAAACCATTCAGCCCTATGATCCGGAAATCGGTAGTCAGATCGCCCAAATGGTCTCGGGCCAGTTCGAGGATGTACCGACCGACCCCGAAGCGATCCGCACGGCCTTCGGCTATGGCTGGTGGAAGCAGGACGTCGAGGCGGCCGGCACGCTCCTCGAAAGCGCCGGTTTCACGCGGCAGGGCAATCAATGGATGATGCCTGACGGGCAACCCTTTGCCTTCACGATCAAAACCTTCCCCGAAGGCGTGATCAACCGCATGGGCACCATGATCGCCCAGCAATGGAGCCAGGCGGGCGTGAATGTGACGGCAGAAGCCGATCCCCAGATGTTCCAGCAGACACTGCCGCTCGGAGATTTCCAGGTGGCCACTGCATGGTCCATCGAAACCTGGGGAGGCGATCCGGACCTGAGCTTCTTCATCGACTCCTGGCATTCTGAATACGTTGTTGAGCCAGGCGAACGCCAGCCTCCGCGCAACTGGCAGCGCTGGAGCAACGAGGAACTGGACACGATCATCGAGCAGATCCGTGTGACCGAGTTCACATCGGAGGAAAATCTCGAGCTCGGACGCGACTTTGTGGAATTGATGGTCGAGGAGATGCCGATCATTCCGGTAATGGCCTACAACGTGTTTGCCGCTTACGACACACGGTATTGGTCAGGCTTCCCCACGGCAGAGGAACGTCCCTATGCCAATATCGTCAACAACTGGGCCAATTCCAGGTACATCCTGACCCAGCTGACACCAACAAATGCCCAATAATTGCGCCATGACGCCCGGCATTGCCGGGCGTCATCCCCGACCCTTCCAACAAAACGAACGGGCCGATGAAGGGATATCTGATCTTCGTATTCAAGCGGCTGCTTCAGCTTGCAGCCGTGGTTTTCGCAGGAACCTCGCTGGCCTTCTTCATCGCCAAGCTAAGCCCGATCAGCGCTGTCGAAAACATCATCGCGCGTGTCACCAATCAATCAAGCCTAAGTCCCACGGCCATCGCTTCGCTCCGCGCAACCTATGAGGAACTGTTCGGCGTCAACGTCCCGCTGCTCGAGCAGTATTTCAATTTCTGGGGTCGGTTGGCCACCGGGGATTTCGGCCCCTCGCTAATCGCCTACCCCACGCCGGCGATGGACCTGATCATGCTCGCATTGCCCTGGACGACCGGCCTTTTGATGGTCTCGATCGTTTTCACCTTCATCCTGGGCAACATATTGGGTGGGTTGGCCGGGTACTATCAGAATTCGCGCGTGCTCAAGGGCATCGGTATCGTCGCCATCGGCATTCAGCCGATCCCCTACTACATCGTAGCCTTTCTTATGGTCATCATCTTCGGATACCTGTGGCCGGTGTTACCGATCAGCGGCGGATTTTCCATGAGCATACGGCCCGGATGGTCGGTACCCTATGTCCTGTCCGTTCTCCATCACGCCATCCTGCCGGCCCTGTCGCTTGTGGTGACCGGGTTGGGGCTTTGGTTTTTGGGCATGCGCTCGCTGGTCTCCAACATCATCACGGAAGACTATGTGACATACGCGGAGCTGGGTGGCGTCAAAAAAAGCCGGATCGTTTCCTCTTATGTCATGCGCAATGCGGTCGTGCCGCAATTGACCGCGCTCGCCATGGCTCTTGGCCAGATTTTTTCCGGCACAATCATCACCGAACAAGTGTTCTCCTACCCCGGGCTCGGCACCTTGCTTATCCGGGCGGTCAATGGCGGTGACACAACCCTGGTGCTTGCCGTGTCCTGCATATCGGTAATAGCGGTGGCAACCGCCATATTCGTCATCGACCTCATCCATCCTTTTCTCGATCCGCGCGTGAGGGTGAGCTGAGCCATGTTCTCCGTCTTCAAAGACCTCATCCGCTACAACATCGAGTTCGCAATCGGCGTATTCCTGGTGGGCCTGATTACCGTTTTTGCGCTGCTGAGCTTTTTCTCGCCCTACCCGCCCAACGAGATCTACGTGGTCTTTCCCGACCAGCCCCCGAGCCTCGAGTTCTGGTTCGGCACAAACTCCCGGGGCCAGGATTTGTTCTGGAACCTCAGTTTTGCCTTTCGCAACACCCTCACCTTTGGGCTGATCGTTGCGGTGCTCAGCCGCATCGTTTCCATCACCGTGGGACTGCTCGCCGGGTACATGGGTGGATGGGTCGACAGAGTGCTTATGTTCTTCGCCGATATCTTCGTCGCCATCCCCATATTCCCCATCCTGATCCTCTTCTATTTCGTGTTCAGAGGCGATCTGACGACTTATTCCCTGGCACTGGTGATGGCAGCCCTCGGTTGGCCATTCGACGCCCGCCTCATCCGCTCGATAGCGTTGGGCCTGCGTCATCGCGAATTCACACGGCACGCCGTCTTTGCCGGCATGGCACCCGCGCGCATCATGTTCCAGGAGCACCTGCCCTATGTCATGCCAATCGTGTTTTCCACGGCGATGGCCAATATGATCTGGTCGATCGGCTTTGAGGTCACCCTCGGCGTTCTGGGATTCACAAACATCAATCACCCCACGATCGGCACCACGCTTTACTGGGCCAACAACCATTCGGCCATGGTGGTGGGCACATGGTGGTGGATCATCATTCCCGTGATCCTCATCGTTCTGACGTTCCTGGGGCTGTTCTTGCTGGCGGTTTCAATGAACGAATATATCGATCCCAGATCACGCCTGCGGCGCATGGGAGGTCAATGATGGACGCGGCAAAACCCGTTCTCACCGTCAGAAACCTCAAGGCCTACTACCAGATGGCCTATTTCGGCATCGATCGGGAGGTCCGCGCGGTTGACGACATCACGCTTACGATCCGCGAAAACGAGGTGTATGGGATTGCAGGAGAGAGCTCGTCGGGCAAGACCTCGCTGATCAAGTCCTTCGCTGCCGCGATCCGCCCTCCCCTGCGGATAGTGGACGGATCGATGACATTTACCTTCGGAGACACGGTGATCGACCCCTACAAGGCGAGCAAGGCCGAAGTCGACGCAATTCGCTGGAAAAACCTCTCCTACGTCATGCAGGGCTCGATGAGCCTGCTCAATCCGGTTCGACGCATCAGGCACTCGTTCTACGACTTCGCTTTTCGCCCTATGGGCTTACCCAGACCTGAGTTCTGGGCAGCAGTCGAGTCCCATCTCGATCGGCTCGGCTTGCCGGCCAGCGTTCTCAACGCCTATCCCCACCAGCTTTCTGGCGGCATGCGCCAGCGCGTTGTCATTGCGCTGGCAACGGTCTGTCGACCCAATTTCATCATCGCCGACGAACCGACGACCGCACTGGACGTGGTGGTCCAGAAAGATGTGCTGGCGATGATCCGTAATGTGCAGCGCGAGATGGGTTCGTCGGTGGTTTTTGTGACCCACGACATGGGTGTACATGCCAATATCGCCGACCGTATCGGCATAATCTATGCTGGGCGACTGGTCGAGGAAGGTCCAGCTCGCACTTTGTTCACGGCGCCCAAACACCCCTATACGGCGCACCTGGTGGGCAGTCTTCCCAGGATCGGCGATTCCACACCCAAGGCTTCGCTCGAAGGACGCCCTCCCAATCTGGCCGACCCTCCCCCTGGCTGCCGCTTTCATCCGCGTTGCCCGATGGCCGTCGATAAATGCAGAGTGGAAATCCCGCCGCTCGAGACGGTGGGAGCAGATCACAGATCTGCCTGCTGGCGCAGTGACGAGGTCGGGCCGCCCGATACGCTGGCAAATCGGAAATCGGAAGGTGTCGCATGAAGAAGCTTCTGAACGTCGCGAGCGTTTCGAAACAATTTGTCATGGGCGGATTGTTCTCACGAGACGTCATCAATGCGGTTTCCGATGTAAGCTTTGCGCTTTCAGCCGAGACAGCCGAGATCTTTACGATCATCGGTGAATCGGGGTCGGGAAAAACCACACTGGCGCGCATGATCCTGGGACTTGAAAAGCCGAGCTCAGGCGCCATCTCGTTCGATGGCTTACCGGTTTCCGACAGTCTTTCACGCAGGGAAAGACTGTCGTTCATGAGGCGACTGCAGCCGGTCTTTCAAAACCCGTTCGAGGCCTTCAATCCGCTCAAACAGGTAGATCGCTACCTCCTGTCGACGGCCAAGACGCTCCTGGGTGTGACCGAACCCGAGCAGATAGAGGCCGCCATGGATGCAGCCCTCCGAAAGGTTGGGTTGAGCTTGAAGGAAATTGCTGGCCGGTACGCCCATGAACTGTCCGGCGGCCAGCTCCAGCGGGTCGCCATCGCGCGCGCGCTGATCCCCGAGCCTGCGCTGCTGATTGCCGACGAGCCGGTCTCGATGGTCGATGCTTCCCTGCGCATGTCGATTGTCAATCTGCTGCGTGATCTGCGCGACAAGTTCGGCGTTTCGGTGATCTACATCACCCACGACCTTGCCACCGCTTACTATATCTCCGACCGCATCATGATCATGCAGAAAGGACATGTTGTGGAAATGGGTCCGGCCAGGCCCATACTGGAGCAGCCCGAACACCCATATTCGAAGCTACTCAAAGCCTCGGTGCTTTCGACCGAAGACGCTGGTCAAGGCACGCTGCAGCCCGCAGATCGCACGATTGTCCAGGCCGCATGGGAGAGACCAGAAGGCGGCAAACTTGTTGAGCGTGCTGGAGGGCGGCTCGTACGAATCTACTAAGGCACAGGGCCAATGCTATGCACGGCTGCAGACAAAAAAGGCGTTCCTTGTGGCTTGGTCGCGCTTGCCGCTTGCGCGCCAGCCAGCCACCACCGACATTGAGCGCCCCACCGTGATCTAATCGGCGGCCGACGAAAAAATGGTACCGCACCTCCTCCAATGCCGCTTGCCTTATCCCACCGGCCCCCGGCTATGCGGGGCACCTATAACGGCGTTTTCTGCAGATACGCGGGCATCGCCTGGTTGGTCAGGTGGCGTACACACCGACCTCTGGATGTGAAAAGGAACAGCTCGATAACCAGGTGAGATTGGTTTGAGAACGCTTCATGCGCCATTGTAGAATTAAAGCTTAGGAGCTGTTTCCGGAACCTTGCCGCAACAGGAAACCGAGCGCCGCTGGTCTGTGACCAACCGCGAATGGCCGATGATGCACGCCATTCTCTCCGGCGTTAACCGCGATCAGATGATGGCCAAACATAAGGCCAATCACATTCAGGTCGCCTATGCAAACTCGTCCGCCGAGGCGGATCGGTGTGCGCTTACCAAGGCGGCGCTTGCCCGGGAATTGGGGATCGCGGTCAATCTGTGCGGAATTACTGAAGCGAATCTACTTGGAGCGTAGCATTTCACGCCACTCAACATACGAAGTGCTTGTCCATGGAAGGCGCCCAGGGCTCAAGCGCAGCCCTGGCTTAGCCATCAGAAACTGGGACTCGATCAAGGCATCGGCACTATGAGCGTCAGCTTCGCTGTGGGCGCCGCACGAAGTGGTCATCGGTTGTGAGCAAACGACCGCTTCATGATCAAAATTCGGTTTGTGCAACCAGAAGCATCGCGTACTCGACGCCCACAGCGAGATAAAGCCCCGTGCTTTCCTTCCAACTTCTTAGCCGACTGCTCGCCTTGGCTCGTACTATCTCTTTGCGATGACCGGCTCCCTGCAGCGTTCGCCCCTGGTCATCAATACCCAGGCCATCCGGTCGATCTTTTCGGCCAAAGCAACTGCCTCAACCTTGGTCGTTTGTCGCGCCGGTTGATCATTGCCCCCCGCCGATGCCGCCACGGTCGAACACCGACCGCACCGGTGGGGCGGGCGGCAAGAGATCGCGGATATCGGCAAACGGCGCCCGGCTCGCAAACCGGACCGCCTCGGCATAGCCGGTTTCCTGGTAGCACTGGGCCGAACGAAACCGGTTCTGCAATTCCACCATCGCAACGAACCGCTGCGGGTTCTGGCTCGCGTGACACAAGATCGCCTTGCGCTTGAGCGCGAAGTGGGCGGAGATGTCGACATAGTGGGACGGCGCGAACCCGGTCCCGTTTAGAGTATCAACGAATGCAACCGGCACTCTGAACGAGGCGGCAAGGTCGATCGCCTGCGAAAGCGCCCGGTGGTCGGCGTGATAGTCATTGGGGTCGTGTGTCAGGATCAAGTCGGGCTCGGTGTCCGAGATCAGTCGACGCATTGTTTCCACCAATTGCGGGTCGGGCACCAGACCGCCATCGACGAGTGCCAGAAAACGCGGCTCGACCCCGAGCAGGCCCGCTGCCCGCCGGGCTTCCTGTGCCCGCATTTCCGCCAGCGCCACCCTGTCTCCCTGTCCCCCCATCGCGCCGTCTGTGGCAATGGCGAACACCAGTTCGGCCCCCAAAGTCGCAAACGCTGCCAGCGTTCCGAACATAAATATCTCGATATCGTCCGGATGCGCGCCCAGCGCCAGAACGCGCATGGCTCAGGCTGGCTCCCCGGCGAGAAATTCGAGCACCACCGCTGCGGTCCAGGTAAAGGTCCGTCCCCCGAGCGGCTCACCATCCAGCGGATCGTAATACTCAGCGAATCCGGACTTTTCGATTAGCTCGAGCGAGGATCTTACGATTTTTTCCGCCATCGCGTCCTCGCCGGCCGCCTTTAGCCCTACCGCGATCAAATAGTTGACCACCAGCCAAACCGGCCCGCGCCAGTAGCGCTTGGCGTCAAACCTGGGGTCGTCGAGTGAATGGCTGGGCACGACATAGCGGGTCCGTTCGGCCTCGCTGGCGATGGTCCTGGTGATGGCAGCAGCCCGGTAAGCAGGAATATTGGCGATTACCGCCATGATCCCACCGATCGAGGCACTGTCGATCAGCGTGCCCGTGGTGCGGTCCAGGCATAGGTACTGTCCGTGTTTCTCGCTCCAGAGCGCTTCGAGTGCCCCCACGCCTTTTTGCGCCCAATCTCGGTTGGCTGCCGCGATCTGGTGTGCTCCCAACTCCCCGGCAAGTTCGGACAGATCCGCGCAGCCTCGGATCAGGATGGCATTGAACCCCGGATCGACGACTTGGAACGGTGAAGCGTCGTGAAGCTTGTTGTTGTCCCATCCCAGAGCGCGGAAATGCTGGACCAGCCAAAGGTAGCGGTCGTATTGCTCCTTTGTGGGCCGATGTGCCGGATCGGCGTGCTGAGTATCACGGCGTACATATGGATCGATCCCATCAGTGGGCACGCGTGCGAACGGCTCGTCCCAATCGATCGAGTTGTCCCGGCCCGCTTCCCAGGGGTGGATGATCGCCACCAGTCCTTCAGCCCCGGGGTCGCGGCAGGTGTAGAACCATTGGTGCCAGCGATGGATCGGCTCGAGCAGGGCCCTGGCACGGCGTGCCGCCATTGCCTTGTCCTTGCTCATGGCGAAAAGGCGCTTGAGCGCGAACCCGGCAACCGCCGGCTGAGTGATCCCCGATGTCCTCACGGCCCGGCCGGTCTGCCACACGTCCGGACCCGGGAAGTACCCGTCGTCGTGAACGTGGAAGATGATGTGAGGCACCATTCCGTCGTCCCATTGATGGGCGAACAGGGTTTCCATCTCGGTCCAGGCGCGGTCCTCGTCGAAATGGGCCTGCCCGATGGCGGTAAAGCACGAATCCCAGTTCCATTGGAAGGGGTACAGCCCCTTGGTGGGCACGGTATAGGTGCCGCGATCGTTTTCTTTGAGCACGGAAATCGCGTGATCCCGTGGGTCGGTCATCTCTATTACGGTCATGTCGAATACAGTCTGTTGGACGCTAACGGGGTCAGGCGGAGATGGCGGTCTGGGTTTCGGGGTCGAACCAGCGCACCCGCGCCGGCTGGGGCGCAAGCGTCATGGTATCCCCTGGAGCTATAGGGTCGTCGGAATCGATAATGGCGCGGAAGGGTTTGCCGCCCACCTCGCACGTTACAAGCGTATGCGCGCCCAGCGGCTCGACGACGCGCGCGGTGGCGGCAAAGCCGGCTTCTGCACGCGTAACGTCTTCGGGCCGAATGGCGAACTCGAGCGTGCCGCGATCGGCTTGTGGTCCATCGATTTCGATACCACCCACCCGCCATCGGCCCGTTCCGGTACGCTTCGCTTCCATGAAATTCATGGGCGGGTTGCCGATAAAGCTGCCCACGAACCGAGCAGCGGGATTGCGGTAGACTTCGACGGGGCTGTCGCTTTGAACGATCCGCCCCCCATTCATCACTGAAATCCTGTCGGCCAGGCTCATCGCCTCGACTTGGTCGTGGGTCACATAGATCGTCGTGGTTTTTGAATCCGCCAAAACGCCCTTGAGTTCGGCGCGCATCTCGAGCCGCAACAGCGCATCCAGGTTGGAGAGCGGTTCATCCATCAATATGACGTCGGGCTCCATGGCAAGAGCCCGGGCCACGGCAACACGCTGGCGCTGACCGCCCGAAAGCTGTCCCGAATAGCGCTTCAAGAGCTGTTCGATATGCATCAGTTCGGCCGTGCGTGTCACGCGGCGCTCCACCTCAGCCTTGTCCATCTTCTGCATGCGCAGCCCGAATGCAATGTTTTCGAATACCGTCAGATGGGGAAAAACCGCATAGTTCTGGAACACCATGGCGATGCCGCGCTGGCGTGGCGGCAAATGGTCGACGCGCCGCCCTCCGATCCATACTTCACCCTGCGTGGGCGTCTCGAGCCCTGCTATAATGCGCAGCAAGGTGGTCTTGCCGCACCCTGATGCGCCGAGCAGCACCATGAATTCCTGGTTGGAAATGGTCATATCGACCGAGTGCAGCGCCTTGAACGAGCCAAAACTCTTGGCGACGTTCTTGATGACGATTTCAGCCATGGTCAACCCTACCTGTTGGCTATGCCCCACATCGCAAACAGATATTTGCGAACGGCAAAAATGAAGATCAGCGCCGGCAACACCAGCGCCGCCCCGCCTGCAAATTTGAGATGCAGGGGCGATACGTTCAGATTCTGGACAAGGAATGCGGTCAGCGTCCGGTTCTCGATGGTGAGCACCGCGGCGGCGAACACCTCATTCCATGAAATGGTGAAGGCAAAGACTGCCGAGGCCACGATCCCGGGCAAGACCAGCGGCAGAACGACTTTTATGAACGCCTGTAACCGGTTGCACCCCAGCGTCCAGGCCGCTTCTTCGAGTTCGATAGGGATGCCTGAAAACAGCGAGAAGGTGATCAGCACCGCAAAGGGGAGCGCCAGCACGGTGTGAACGAAGGCCAGCCCGATTGCGGTATCGTCGAGCCCGGTGCGGATGAACATTACCGCGAGCGGCAGGGCGAGGAGCGGCAGCGGAAAGGCCCGCGTCATCACCACCATCACCCGGAAGATTTCCTTTCCCCGGAACTCGAACCGGGAAAGCGCATAGCCCGCCGGCGCCCCTATCGCGATGGATAAGACCATGGTCAGCAGCGCAACGAGGATCGAATTCCACAGCGCCCGCCCAACGCCCGCAAACGAGGCGAAGAACTGGATCGAACCCAGATCGAATTCGGGCATTCCGGTCTTTGGAAATCCGTTGACCGCCTCGGGAGAGGAGAGCGTATTGACGAACAACAGATATAGCGGCACCAGAATCCAGGCGAGCAACAGCACCAGCGCAGTAGTGAAAACCAGCCGTCCTGCCGCGCCTGCATCGGCGACCGCGTTTGGCTTGTCGGGCCGAGCTTGGGTCGCGCTCATATCGTCGCCTCCTTGGGCACGCGCAAGAGGCGCAGAAATGCAATCGTTGCAACAATGGATATGCCCAGGATCACCAGGGCGTAGGCTGCCGCCACATTGCGGTCGCGCAGCGTGAATTGCCACTCATAGGTTTCGCCCATTAGCACCGGCAGCGTCGTGCCGCCCAGCGCGACGACCACCGCGAATACCTCAAAGGCAGCGATGGTGCGAAGGATCAACGCCGTCTGCAGGCTTGGCCGAAGTAGCGGCAGCGTTATCTTGAGGAACCGCTTCCAGGGCGAGGCCCCGAACACTTCCGCCGCCTCGTAATATTCCTTGGGAATAATCCCCATGCCGGAGACCAGGATCACCATCATAATCGCGGTTGCCCGCCAGATCTCGGCCAGGATCACCGCGAGAAAGATCACCCAGACGTTCTGATACCCCAGCAACAGGATCGGCCGGTCGACGACCCCCACGCCCACCAACAGCGAATTGAGGAAACCCGACTGCTCAAAGATCGCAAGCCAAATGATCCCCGCCGCAAGATCGGAAAGCCCGAGCGGGATCGCAAAGATGTAAAGAATCGTCGAGCGCCCGGTTTTGACCCGAGTGACGATCGAGGCCATTCCGAGTGCCAGCGCCAATTGCACCGGCACGATGATGGCCGCCAGGATCAACGTGTTTGTCAACGCCGTTCCGAATTTCCAGTGCCCGATCATGCGCTGCACATGAGCGAGCGTGAACCCTTCCTCCGCCGTGAACGCGAGAACCGCGATCTGGACGAAGGGATAGAAAAAGAACACCAGCAGGAACAGGATGGCAGGGGCCATCAGCAGATAGGGCAAGCTCTTGTTGGGCATGGCATGCTCCGAAAACGGCGCACCTACCACCCGGTCGCCGCGCCGGATGGAGGGAGGGAGGGGCGCCCGGGGTCTTAGATCCCGGACGCACTTGGAAGATCAATCGACCGGGCACGGCCCTTCGGAAGGCTCATCGGGTTCCCAGCACGGGGCGCCAGCCTGTTCAATGATCGCGCGCAGCTGACTGGCCTGCTCTTCGAGGACCATGGGAATGTCCTGGTTACCCAGGATGATGCGTTCGAAGGCATCGATATAGACCTGGTTGAACTGGCCACCCAGATCGCCCAGACCAACCGGCAATAGGGCCGGCAGCGCATCCTCACCGCTCGTCATCGCCGTGATGGCTGCACCCAGCGCTTGGGCCGAAGCCGGCAGGTCATCGGGCAATTCGGCATCGGTCGTGGGGAAAAAGCTGGTGGCCAGCAAGGTCGCAACCTGCGTTTCGGGCTGCATCATGTAGGTGGCAAGCGCCATGGACTGTTCCATGTCTGGAGCGTTGGCGGGAATGGCGATCCCGGCCAGGACCGGCATGAATCCGCGCCCCACCGGGCCGGCCGGTGCCGGAAATGCCACGAAATCTCCGGGCCGCTGGTTGAACGCATCGGCCAGCCGCGCCACGTGGTCAAACCCGACCCAAACATCACCCGAAAGCAACGGTTCCTGCAAAAACCCGTAGTTGGTCGAGGCGGGATTGGTGTACTGCCAGAGTTCGCGGAACTTTTCCCAGCCCTCGATCGCCTCGGGTGAATTGAACTTGGTCACCGTGCTGCCAGCATAGGACGGTAGCAAAAATCCTTGGAAGAATCGGTGTTTGAGCCCGTCCGGTCCGGCGGGGAACCCGAAGCGCGGCTGCCCGGTTTCTTCGGCCAGCACCCGCATCCAGTCAATGAACTCGTCATAACTCAGAGCATTGATATCATAGCCTTCGGGCAGATATTCCACCGCCTCGTTGCTGGCCGCCATTACGTAGTTGGCCTGCATCCAGGGCAGGTATTTGAGCTCGTCGGTCCCCAGACGCGCCAACTCCAGAAACGCTTCGCTAACCGTAATGTCGCCCAGATCGATCTCGGAGAGATCGGCCCACGCATCGGCATAGCTCGAGAGCTCCCCATGCAGCGCGCCCACAAGCCCGATCGAGCCCGAACCCGCTTCCAGCTCGGCATCGAGACGCGTCAGAAACGGACCGGGGTCCTGCGCCTGGAAATCGACCTCGCCTTCGAACCCAGCGAGCACCTGGTCACGCATCGCCTGGGTTTCTTCGACTGGCGCTGCCTGATTGGACCAGAACAGCACCTGCGCCTGCGCTCCGCCTACGCCGCCAAGCGCGACCGAAACACTCAGCGCGCCCGAAACCAGTATTTTTGCCTTAATTGCCATCGTGTATTTCCTCCCGGCACTGATGGATTGCAACTGGACGGCCCCGTCATTGAGGAGCCGGTCCGTGAGAGGCCCGCTCGACGAGCCTGGGCCGAATAAGGGTGTTGGACAGTCCCGCCGGTTCGCCCTCAATGCGGCGCACCAGCATGTGGGCGATCTCGCGCGCCATGGAGCGGGTCTCGACCTCGAATGTGGTCAGCCCCGGCGGCGCATAGGCGGCAGCGGTAATGTTGTCGAATCCCACGACTGAGAGATCTCGCGGAATCGAAAGCTCTCGCCGCGCCGCTTCACGGATAATAGTCAACGCGATCTCGTCGAACAGCCCCACGATGGCAGTCGGCCGATCCGGGGCGTCGAGCAGCCGCCCGATTGCCGAGACTGTCTCGCCGCGATCGAACCGTGGGGCGCGAACGATATCGAGACGAAGACCGGGATCGCCGATGCGCTCCATGGCCCTTTTGAACCCGCGCTCGCGCAGATTGCGGAACGTCATTTCCTCGGAGATCGACACCATCCCGAAATGGCGATGCCCCAAGCCATAAAGCAGCTCGAACGCATTCTCGAAGGCTTTCTCGCCATCGGCGTCGAGCCAGCTGTAGACGATGTCGTCGTCTTCGATCCGGCCGTGGGCGACGAAGGGAAAATTGTGTTGGGCGAGATAGCGCACGCGCTCGTCATGGGCCGCGATACGCGGGATTACCACTCCGTCCGCGCGGCCCGATTCCACAAGATGCCGCAGCACTTCAAGTTCAGACTGGCCCTGCTGCACTGTTGCCAAGATAAGATCGATCCCGTGGCTCACCAGCCCTTCCCCCAGCCCGGTGACAAATTCGCCCAGATAGCTGTCCATGAAGTTGGGGCCGCGCAGCGGAATAATGAAGCCAACGAAGTTCGATCGTCCCGATACGAGCTGGCGTCCGGCGATATTGGGGACATATCCCATCTCACGCGCCGCTTCGGAAACACGCTCACGTGTCTTGCGCGCGATCTGCTCATGCCCGGCCAGCGCCCGGCTTACCGTGGTCACCGAAACTCCCAGCCGTTCGGCCAGTTCCTTGAGCGTGCGCGCCCGCGTCACCTGCAAACCTTCCTCCCATTTGAAACGTTTGCAATTTTGCTGTTATGATTTTGCAAACGATTTAAATTTTTCACACGAACTCGGGCCCCTTGTCAACGACGCTCCGGTTTGAGCACGTCGCGCAGACGAAAAAGTGTGCTCGCGCCAGACCGCTCCGGATCGGTCACGCCCAATCAGTGATCGCCGCATCGACGTTGAGGTTGAGCCTCCTGTCGACGGCGCCCTGGGAGGACGGGGTGAGGTCGCTGCCGATATGGCTGCCCGCATTACAGAGCATTGCGACTGGGCCATAGACGTTCCAAAGCCGGATGGCGCATTGCCAACGTTCCCTTCGAACGGGATCTACCCGCCGTTAACCATACTGAAAACGTTACAGAAAAAGTTGATATTGACCCTTGTCGAGTGGTCTGGCTGAACCCATTTGGCTTGGAGCGGCGCGGAATGGTCCGAGCCGCCGGTCAGAACCGCCCAGCCATCGCTAAGGGCGGTCCCCGAAGGTGCGCCAACACGCTTCGAGGACCTGACCGCAGATCTATTGTGGAGATCAACGGCTATGAACAGCCTTATCAATTGCTGCGCCTTGCGCAAATCCCCCATTTTGCCTGGTTCGGGTCCGCGTGATCATGAGGTCCCAGATCTCAGCGCCGCGCATCCGGCCGCCTGCGCCCCCGCCATGACGGCTTCCTGACCTGACACTCCGTGGCGGTTGCCAAAGAGGTCAATTCGGATTTGCGACGGCACGACCTCGGGACTAATCCCTGTTCGTCAAGCCCGTTCCACACAATCCGGAACAAAGGGGCGTATCGCGATGACAGCGAGTTATTGCTGTTATCGCGATGACTGTTCGCCAGTCTCTACCCAATGTTTGCCCACCGAATTGGTGCAGACGAATATTCTGTGCGGTAGGAAGCGATCCTTGATCCTTGGCACCGCCTTTCCCTTGAAAGGCGAAAAATCCATGCTTCATGACCAAAAGAAATTCCCGGCTCTTCCGGCCCGGTTTGCCGAATTGGCACCAACGCTCGATGGGCTTGCGCGCCAAGCCGTCGACGGCATCACTGTTTCCCCCGAGCGTGCCGATCCGATGTTCGGCGCATTCGCCCAAGTGGCGGGATTCGTGCGATCAGCGGTCTGTATCGAGGGCACTGTCCTTGAAACGGGCCTGCGGGCCATTCTTGTCCATTCCGGCGCATTCGCACTCCTGCCGCCCGAGTTCCGGTTGCCCGTAATCGAAGCCGCACAGGCAGCCGTCCGCAACAATGACAACGCCGCTCTTTCCGCATTCAGGCTCGATCCCAAAGTCTATGCTGTCGAGCACTACACGCCAGATATCGTAGCGGTACACCGCGAAACGGGCACCGCCTTTTTGCTCGAGCTCAAGCGCACAACCGCAAGCTATCCCCGACCTATTCTCGATGTGCTGGAAGAAAAGATGATGGCCACCGCTCTCGTCACGCGGGACGCCCTGCTCTCAGGGCGGCGACCACTGATTGTGTCTCGTGTTGAGGTTGCTATAGTCGATTGCTCGGACAAGGACACCCGAGACCATGTCATTGGTCTGAACGGGTTCGATCAGCTCCTCGGGTGTCCCGGAGTTGGCGACAGCCTGCGCTACCTGCGCGCCAGCTTTGCCGCCAGCGTCCAGTCAGCGCTTACTGCCCTGGTCGCCCCCGATCATGGCGATGCGGGCCGCTCCTTCTTGACCGACACCGATAGCCAAGAGTTCCCGTCCGAGAATCTCGAAAGCGAGCTCGACGTCGAAGCCCATGGTCCGGTCACCATAAACTTTGCTCGTAAGCGCCAGCTGGCGCGGACCAGCGGTTAGGTGGCAAAAGACATGCGCACAAACAAGAACGCACCTGTGAGGGCTGCTCGCGTGCCCGCCAGCGAAAACTCTGAGCGAGACGATACTTCGGATTTGATTGCCAATGCCATACGCTTTGGGATCATCGGCCGGGTGAACCGCCAGGGGGTGCCGGCTACTGTCCGCAACGGTTTGCGGATCAATGCGACCAGTGGCGAACTGGCCTGTGCGCTCGTGCTCGAATGGCTGGACGATCTGCTTCTCGCCGACCTTGAAGCTGCCGAACGGCGTGCACGCGCCTAGCTTGCCGGTCTGGAGGGCGTCAAACGCCCTCCTCCCTTCACTTAATCAAACATCGCGCGGACACAGCCGCATTGGAATCCCCATGCCCAAATCGTCGAAATCCACTCCGAATAGCAGTCGACCAAACGCAATCGTGGCATTGCCTGTTGCACTTATTGAACACGTGCTTGGACGCGCGCTTTTCAAACGGCTCAAAACCGCCGAGCCACCCACCACGGCCGTGCTTATCAAAGTACCCTCCGAAAGCTGGTGCGATGTGCTCGAGTCCTGCCTGACACGCCAGCTCGATAGAGTCGAAATTCGGTCATTCAAGCACAGCAACCGCAGCAGCTCCAGAAACAGCGCGGCAACCGAACTCCTCAATACGCTCGGCAGCGGCGTGTCTACGATCGCCATCAGCGCGACACCCGCAACTGCAATTTCTGAGGAGTACCACTCCATGACGGATCAAGTCTTCGAGATCGAAAGCCTTGATGTCGGAGTGATCCGGAAGGTCATTCGCCAGGTAACGGGACAGCGGCCCAAAGGACTAAAGCAGATCGATCTGCTGAGCGTCGGCGTTCACGAGGCCATGGCAGCAATTGGTGCGGGTAACTCGGCGCAAGACTGCGTGGAGCGGCTGCGTCGCGTCCGGGCACGGAAATTGGCCCCCGTCGAATTGTCTCATGTTCCAACGCTTTCCCGACTGCCGCTCACCATTCCGGTCCGCGAATGGACCGACATGCTGATGGCCGATCTTGCCCGTCTCGATGCCGGTGAAATTGCTCCCTCGGCTATCCGGTTTGCCACGCTCGATGGCCCGCCAGGCACTGGCAAGTCCTTACTGGCGGCATCGATCGCCAAATCTTCGGGATGGAAATTGCATAGCACGAGCGTCCAGGAATGGTTCAATGCTGGCGACGGCCATCTTGGTGCAGTGACCAAGGCATGCGCAAACTTTGTCGAAATTTTGCTTTCTGAGGATCGCAGTATTGGTTTTATCGAGGAGCTTCAGTCGATTCCCGATCGTGGGCGACTGGAGGCCAAAGGCAGAGACTGGTGGATGCCAGTTGTGGATGGAATCCTCATCCAGATCGACCGCGTTCGCCATTCAGGAAAAAAAGTCCTCCTTTTGGGTGCCTGCAATCACTACAGCCTGCTCGATCCCGCATTGATCCGGCCGGGGCGCCTTGAGATGAGGATTACTGTCATGCCACCATCCTCACACTCCGAGGCTGAAAAATTCGTGCGCTTTTATATCGGCGATCGGCTCCTGGAGCCGGACATCCAAGTCATCGTGAACCTTGCTATTGGAGCGACGCCAGCAAAGATCGAGGCAGCAGTGCGGTCCGCCGAAGCCCGGGCGAGACAAGAGGATCGCCCTATCACCCTCGAAGATGTCACTCGGATCTTCTTCTCTGACGATGGGCTGGACGATGAGCAGATCCAGCGGTTGGCGCTGCATGAGGCTGGACATGCTGTCGTTGCACTTCGGCTCGGCACTGCTGTCCATTCTGTTACGATCATCCCTTATGGCGAGTCGGCGGGCAGCACGAAAATGCACTTGGCGAGCCGGGCGCCGACAGCCGATGAGGTCGAAGACATGATCGTCATACAGCTCGCTGGCCGCGCAACCGATGAACTGTTCGGCGGGGGTGCGGATTCGGGAGCGTCGGCCGATCTGGCATTTGCGACCCGGCTGCTCGGCGATGCCCGGAACAACTGGGGACTGTACGGAAGACTTGCCGCACGCGAGCAGCTCTTTAGTTCCTCCCAAGGCGCGAGTGACCCCTCGCTTGAGGACTGGATTGAAACCAAGCTCAGGCAGCTCATGGATCGGTCTCGAGAAATGGTGACCGAAAATGAGACGGCCATCCGGGTTTTGGCGGCGCGTCTGGTGAAGGTTAAGATCCTGCATGCCGGAGCCATCCGCGAAACCATCGACCAGACTTGTGCCAGTCCGGCGAAAGATTGACAGGTTGGCCAAGTGCCGAAGGCTGCGTCTCCAAGGTCCCAATTTTGACGCCAGCACCAGGACCCTGGCGCGAAGACAATAGGATGGCGTTGCTTTCGGCCACCCTGCGTCTGGCGGAGGCGCCTCCTTGACGTCTTCACACTCGCGACGCAATGGCCGGTCTGACAGTGATTCCGGCTCGGGCCGCACCCCAGATCGCTTCTTTATTTCGCGCCCGCTTAGCGTTAGCTCGTTGCCGATTGCATAGTTGGATCGGCTTGACCTATTTCTTACCCAAACCCGGCCCTACTCCCGGTACAATCATCGCTGCCAAGCACCGTCCCGGAATCGTATCTGGACTTCCTAGTTGAGCCATGATGCTCATGTGATTGGCTCCTTTGATGGACTGATAAGAAACGTCCCAGCCTTCATCCAACAGTTTTTGCCGCAGCGCCGCTGCCTGACGATGGAACGGCAAGGTCTCCGCTTCTCCTACCATCAGTACCATTGCGCCCGATCTAACGCTGTCCATACTGATCGGCGAGAAACACGCGACCTCGTCATCTGTGAGTCTCAGCTCTTGTTGGAGAAATGACTGCCGCAAAGGTGAAAGGTCGTATATTCCGCTCAGTGCGAGAATGCCCTTCGGGCGCACCGGGCTGTCTTTGCTAAAAAGAAAACAACACAAATGTCCCCCAGCCGAATGGCCCGAGACGCTGAAACGCGCCGGATCACCCCCGAACGACTCTGCGTTTTCAACCAGCCATGATGCGCACTGGTGCACCTGTTCAACGATCGTTGCCATTCGAACGCCAGGCATCAGGTCGTAGTTCATGATCGCCGCAATGCCACCGGCTGTGCAGATCGTGTTGGCAACAAACGAAAAGTCCGACTTGTCGAACATGCGCCAGTATCCGCCGTGAATGAAAAGATGGATCGGGGCAGGAGCCTGCCTCTCCTTTGGGAAAAACAAATCAAGGGTAGCCTTCTCCCCTGCCCCGTACCTGAGGTCGCAGCGATTGCGCAGTGCGGCTTTCGTCTGGCTACTGTATTCCCGAAACCACTCAACATTTCGGTCGAAGTCGGGCACGTGATCGCGCGTGCGGAAATCGTCGACTTCCGACATCAAAAACTCGTGGCGATGTATTTTGCTTCCATGAACTCGATTACCCCATGGTGAGAACCTTCGCGCCCGAGCCCGCTTTGCTTGACCCCGCCGAACGGCCCCGCTGGATCTGAAACCAGCCCGCGATTGAGCCCGATCATGCCCGATTCGATCCGTGAGGCAACGGCCATGCCTCGCCGGATATCCCTTGTAAAGATGTAAGCGGCCAGCCCGTACTCGGTATCGTTGGCCATGGCCACGGCCTCGTCTTCGGTCTTGAACCGATAGACCGGTGCCACCGGTCCGAAAATTTCGTCCTTGGCCATTTCGGCTTGGGGCGAGACGTCGACCAGAACCGTCGGCGGAAAATAATAGCCCGGCCGATCGAGCCCTTTACCGCCCAGCACCAGCCTGGCACCGCGCTCGACGGCATCGGCAACCAGCGCCTCGATCTTGTTCACCGCCTTGCGCGTGATCATCGGCCCGCAGCCGGTATCGGCGTCCGTGCCCGGGCCGACTTTGAGCGCCTTCATGCGCGCTGTGAGCCCCTCTACAAACCGGTCATGGATGCCCTCCTGAACGAGGAAGCGGTTTGCCGCCGTGCACGCTTCACCCCCGTTGCGCATCTTGGCCAACATCGCCCCGTCGAGCGCGGCATCGAGATCGGCATCATCGAACACTATAAAGGGGGCATTGCCTCCAAGCTCCATTGAACAGCTCACGACGGTTTTTGATGCTTCCGCCAGCAGCAGGCGCCCAACCGGCGTAGAGCCGGTGAAAGACAGCTTGCGAACACGGGGGTCATTGAGCATTGCTGCGGTGACGGGACCAGGATTTGTGGTGGTAATAACGTTGACCACCCCATCGGGAACGCCCGCCTCGGCATAGAGAGCCGCAAGGGCGTAAGCGGTAAGCGGTGTTTCGCTGGCGGGTTTGAGGACCACTGTGCATCCGGCGGCAAGTGCTGGCGCGATCTTGCGTGTTGCCATGGCGGCAGGAAAGTTCCACGGCGTAATCAGAACCGCTATTCCGATCGGCTCGTAGTCTACAATAATGCGATTGCTGCCGGCAGGTGCCGTCATGAACTCGCCTGAGATGCGGACGCCCTCTTCGGCGTACCAGCGGAAAAACTCCGCTGCATAGGCGACTTCCCCGCGGGCATCGGCGAGCGATTTACCGTTCTCGAGGGCAATGAGATGGGCCAGCTTTTCCTGCCGCTGCATCATTAGATCAAAGCATTTAACCAGTATCCCGGCGCGTTCGCGCGGCGGCGTGGCACGCCATTTGGCGGCAGCGCGGGCGGCGGCGTCAACGGCTGCGCGAGCATTTTCGACAGTAGCGTCGGCCACCTCCGCGATCCGGCTTCCGCTCGAAGGATCGATGACGAGAATGCCGCCGCCGGGCTCCCATTTGCCGCCTATGTAAAGACCTTGCGCGTAGGCAGAACAATCCATGCCCACGGGCGAAGACTCAACGACTACAGATGACATAAAGGGACTCCTAGGTGATGGCGTGTTGGAGCCGGATACGGTCACCGCGATAGGCTGCCTGCAAAAGTGCGGCCATCGCGGGGGCGTCGATCCGGCGGGGGTTGTTGTCGATCAGGCGCGAAACTCCGAGCGCCTGGGTGCAGACCCATTCGAGCTTGTCTTGGGGCAGGCCCAGGGCTTCGAGCGTGGATGGAATTCCAATGGCCGAAAAAAGGCGTTCGACGGCGTCAGCTGCCGCGTTGCCAAGCGCGATTTCGTCCGATCCCGACAGCCCGAGCATCCGCCCGATATCGGCCAACGGCTCCGCATCCGCCTCGAGATTGAAGCGCATGACATAGGGCAGGACGCACGCCACGCCCTGACCATGGGCGGTATTGGTAACCGCACCTATCGGATATTGGATCGCATGCGCCGCGGCCGTGCCGGCCGTGCCGAAAGCCAGACCGGCCATAAGCGCGCCCAACATGACCTGCTCACGCGCTTCGCTATCGTTGTCATTCGTACAGGCGCGCTCGAGACTTGGAAAAATCGTCTGTATGGCCAGGCGCGCGAAATGATCGGTTATCGCCGACTTGCCAATAAACACCCGTTCTTGCGCCATGCCGGGGCTCGCAACACGCCGGGTTGCCGTAAAGGCCTCAATGGCATGGGTGAGCGCATCGGCACCGGCGACAGCGGTCAGCGCTTTGGGACAGCTCGCCGTAAGGTCAGGGTCGCATATGGCAGCGGTAGGAATGATGTGGGGGCTGGATATTCCGACCTTCATTATGCGGTCAGCGTCGGAAAGTACGGCCACAGGCGTCACCTCCGATCCAGTGCCCGCTGTCGTGGGAACGGCGATTATCGGCAGGACGGGCCCTGGCACCTTAAACTCGCCATAGTAATCCTGGGGCGCGCCCCCATGAGCGAGCAAGATCGCAACGCACTTGGCATGATCAATACAACTGCCACCTCCAATGCCGACCACCACGTCCGGCGCAAAGCCCCGCATGCGTTCGGCCGAGGCCAAACAGGACTTGACCGGGACATCGGGCAGGACGCCGGCCTCGATCTCTACCGCCATTCCGGCTTCGTTGAGTGACTCCACAAGTTCGGCAAAGATCGGCTCAGCGGCAAAACGCGCGTCCGTACAGACAAGCACCCGCTCCCCCAGTTGCCGGGCAATCCTGGCAAGGCAAGCTCTTTGCCCGGCGCCAAAGACGATTTCCCTTGGCGCCCTAAGAGCGCTAAACATGTTCATGATACGATTTCCTGACTGAGGCCGGGACATTTGAACCCGCCGCGACGAGTTCATCCCAGACGCGGGGGTCGACCTCAAAACCCTCGCTTATTGCGTGTTGCCGGCGCTGCCGTGAACGGTCGCCGGGAATTGTGACGGCGTCACCGTCCGATTTGCTGTCGCGCACCATGTCGAGATACCCCGACACAATCGCTCCAACACCCGCGCTGCCGGGCTTGACGATAATGATGACGTCGCCCTTGTTCGCGCGATGATCTGCATCGAGCGTGCCGCGCACGTCGGGAGCGGGAGGCGTGCCCGCAATGCTGGCCACCAGGAGCTCGAATCCCAGCCCCAGCCCGTACCCCTTTGCGCCCCCGAAAGGCGCGATCGACCCCGACTTGGCCTGTTGCGCATCAAGTGTGGGCGCGCCATCAGGCCCTAGTGCCCAGCCTGGGGGAATTGGTTCTCCCTTGAGTGCATAATCATGGATCTTGCCCATGGACACGACACTGGTCGCCATATCGAGAACATAGGGCTCGCCCGAGGTCGGCATGCCGATGGCAACGGGATTGGTCCCCATCATCGCCTTGTCGCCCCCATAGGGATGAACGAGGGCTTCACTGCTGGTGAGCACGATACCGATCAGGCCCCTCTGAGCGATCGATTGAGCGTAGAGAGCCAGCATTCCCAGATGATTTGCATCCCGAATGCCTGCGATGGCGATGCCGGTTTGCTCGACTCGAACGACAAGTTTCTCGATTGCGGCATGGGCAACAACCGGACCCAGTCCGGCCTCGCCGTCGACAGCTAGAAATGCAGAGCCGGACCAGGTTTGAATGCCCGTAGCATTGGGAGCGACCAACCCGCGTTCGATGCGTGCAAGAAGGCGTGGGAGTCTTTGCAGCCCGTGCGAAGGGTGGCCACGCAGTTCCGCTTCGACAAGCAGCTCGGCCTGCAGCCGAGCATTAGAATGCTCTGCTCCCCTGGCTTCGAGCAACTCCGTCGCGAGCGACAGCGCCTGTCCCGCTTCTACCTTCATGTTCAAATCCTATAGGATATATGATTGCATATCGCCGACTATCGTGTTAGCAGTCGCGCAATGTCAAGAGGCAAACATGGCGCAAGAACATCCATTCCCCGCATCAACAACCGAGCCGGCGACCTCGCCGATCCGCCGCCCGGCTGGGCTGGCCAGTGAAATCTACGACACCATTTTCTCGCAGCTGATGGCGCTCAAGATTCCGCCGGGATCACGCATCACAGTGGACACACTCGCCCGCGAGTTCGGCGTTTCCCAGACCCCGATCCGCGAGGCCCTGGGCCGCCTCGAGGGTGAGGGACTGGTGATCAAGACCCACCTGATGGGCTACAGCGCCGCGCCGCAACTGACTCGGGCGCAGTTTTCCGAGCTATACGAGCTTCGCTTGCTTCTTGAGCCTGACGCCGCCCGCCGCGTGGTTGCCAATCTCGACGCATCAAATCTTTCCGCGCTTACCGAAGCGGCAGGCGTAATGGCCCGGCGGAGCAACAAGAAGGACGAGCGCGCCCGCTATTCTGAGTTCGCGCGTCAGGATGCCATCTTCCACGACCTCATTCTCAAGGAAGCGGGAAACCAGCTCGTGCGCGGCATTCTTGCCCATCAGCATGTGCACTTTCACATCTTCCGGTTGTTGTTCCATTCGCGTGTTACCGAAGAGGCTCTGGCCGAACACGAAGCGATCATTACCGCCTTCGAGCATCGCGACGCCGACGCCGCCGAGCGCGCTATGCGCGTGCACATCGAACGCTCGCGCGACAGAATCCTTCCGGTGTTCGAATGACTGCCACAGCCAGCATCGAGCAATCGGCGGACCACAAGGTGCAGTCGGCACCGCTGATCGCGCTTTCGGGGCTGGGCAAAAGCTATGGCCCGATCAAGGTGTTGCGCGACGTCGACCTTGAGATCCGCACCGGAGAGGTTCATGCAATCATCGGCGAGAACGGCGCTGGAAAATCGACCCTGATGCGCCTGATCTCGGGCTATATCCAGCCCACCGATGGTTCGATTCGCTACCTGGGCGAAACGGCAAAATTTTCCAAGCCCGCCGATGCCGAAGATGCGGGCATCGCGCTCGTTCACCAGGAAATCCTGCTCGCTGGCGACCTCACGGTCGCCGAGAACCTGTTCATGGGCCGCGAACTGACCAGGAACGGGATCATCGACAACGCGCGCATGGAGGCAATTGCACGCGAAAAGCTTGCAGAGCTCGGTGCGACGGCGTCACCGCGCGATCCGGTCAACACCCTTCCCATTGCCCAGCGGCAACTGGTCCAGATCGCCCGGGCGTTGCTTGAAGATCACCGGCTGGTGATTTTCGATGAGCCAACGGCCGTGCTCACGGCAAATGAAGTGGAAACCTTGCTCGGCATCGCGCGCCGCTTGCGCCGGCAGGGCGTCGCGGTTCTCTATATCTCTCACCGCCTCGACGAGGTCCAGGCACTGGCCGATAGGATCACCGTTCTACGCGATGGCGAGAAAATCGGCACACACGCCGCGGCCGAACTGTCCCAGGAAGACATGGCCCGCATGATGGTGGGGCGCGAGCTCTCGATGCTCTATCCGCCCAAGCGCGGCGCCTCCAGCCATCCTCCCCTGCTCGAGGTTGAGGGGTTACAGGTTCCTGGAACTGCCCACGACATCTCCTTTAGCGCCAGGCCAGGCGAAATCCTGGGCTTTGGCGGCATGATGGGCGCGGGACGAACCGAGGTGTTCGAAGGTCTTTTGGGGCTTCGTCCGGCTCATGTGAAATCCGTCATGGTACGCGGCAAGCGTGTCAGGATCGGCTCGGTCGCCGATGCGATGGAATTGGGGGTCGGCTATCTGACCGAGGACCGCAAGGGCAAGGGTCTGCTGCTCGGCGAACGGCTTGCGCCTAACCTTGTCCTTTCGGCGCTCTCATGGCTCTTTCGCACCATTTACACCGACGAGCGGCTGGAAAGCCGCGAACTCGACGGCGCCATCGAAAAATACGATATCCGGGTCCGCAGCAAGAAGCTTAAGGCGGGTCAACTCTCGGGCGGCAACCAGCAAAAGCTTCTGCTTGCCAAGATCATGATGCTCGATCCCGACGTCGTCATCATCGATGAACCCACGCGCGGCATCGACATCGGCAACAAGGGCCAGATCTATGCCTTCATCGACAAGCTCGTCAGTGCCGGCAAGGCCTGCGTGGTGATCTCTTCGGAGCTTCAAGAACTCGTCGGCCTGTGTGACCGGGTGCTGGTCATGCGCAGCGGCCGGATCACGAAAGAACTCACGGGTGACCAGATCACCGAAGACGCAGTCGTTCTCGCCGCAACCAGCAACAACGGATCGGCGAAGACGGGGGAGGAAACAATACGTGACTGATATCATAGCGGTTCCCGGACAGGAACCAATTCTCAAGCGCATCAACTGGTTCGATCTGGGCCCGTTCATCGCCCTTGTGGCTCTGGCTGTGATGGGCGTGCTGATCAATCCCGATTTCCTTTCGGCCACCAACGTGTCCAACGTCCTAACGCGGTCCACCTTCGTGGCAATCATCGCCGTAGGCGCAACGTTCGTCATCTCTTCGGGCGGCCTGGACCTTTCAGTCGGCGCCATGACGGCATTTGTCGCCGGCATCATGATCATGTTCATGAATGCTCTGGTCCCCAGCCTCGAAGCCAATGCCATCATTGCCGGTATAGGCCTTGTGATCTGCGTCGGAGCGCTGTGCGGGCTCTTTAACGGACTGATTGTCACGATCGGCAGGATCGAGCCGTTCATCGTCACCCTTGGCACGATGGGCATTTTCCGGGCCTTCATCACCTTTATGTCCAATGGCGGAACAATCCCGATCGACCGCTCTTTGCGCGATCCCTTCCGGCCCATCTATTTCGGCGAGGTCTTGGGCATTCCCATACCCATCGTCATCTGCGCGATCGTGGCCGGGATCGGGGCGTTCATCCTCTACAAGACCAAATATGGCCGCCGGTGCGCCGCCGTCGGCGCCAACGAGGAGGTTGCGCGGTTTTCCGGCATCTCCGTCGCAAGAATTCGCACCACGGCTTTCGTGATACAGGGCATCTGCGTTGCGATTGCCGCTGTCTGCTATGTGCCGCGCTTGGGCGCCGCGACCCCAACGACCGGACTGCTCTGGGAGCTTCAGGTGATCACCGCCGTGGTCATTGGTGGCACTGCGCTCCGCGGGGGAAAGGGCCACATCTGGGGCACGATCGCCGGTGCCGTCATCCTTGAGATGATCGCCAACCTCATGGTGCTTTCCGACTTCATTTCCGAATACCTCGTGGCAGCAGTTCAGGGCGTCATCATCATCGTCGCCATGCTGATCCAGAGGTTTTCCAGGCGGTCATGAGCGAGCCACATGACTTCTACCAATACACTTGGCTCATCATTTAGGGAGGACAATCCATGAAGTATTTGAGTATGTCTACACTGCTCAGTGTCGCCGCAATTGCCGCGGCTGCACCGGCCCTGGGCCAAGAGGAGCAAAAGGTTATGGCCGTTTCCATTCCGGCCGCGACACACGGATGGACCGGAGGCGTTGTCTATCATGCCGAAGCGGCCGCCGCGGAAATCCGCGAGGCCTTTCCCAATATCGACGTGGTCGTAAACACCTCACCCTCGGCCATTGCTCAGGTCGGTGCGCTCGAAGACTTGCAGGCTTCACGCGATCCAGATGCGCTGGTCATTCTACCCTTCACCTCCGAGGAGCTCACCGGCCCGGTCGAGACAGTCAAGGACGCTGGCACTTTCATAACTGTCGTCGATCGTGGACTGACCGATCCCAGAATACAGGACCTCTACGTTGCCGGTGACAATATCGCCGTTGGCGCCAACACCGCCAACTGGCTGTCCGAACAGCTAGGTGGGGAAGGTGACGTGGTCGTACTTCGCGGTATTCCCACCGTCATCGATGATGAACGCATTCAGGGATTTCAGGACGCTCTCGAGGGCACCAACATCAACATCCTCGACATCCAATATGCCAACTGGAATCGGGACGAAGCGTTCAATCTTATGCAAGACTATCTTGCCAAATACTCCCATATCGATGCGGTCTGGGCCAATGATGACGACATGTTGCTGGGCGTGCTTGAAGCTATCGACCAGGCCGGCCGCGACGACATCAAATTCGCGCTCGGTGCCAATGGCATGGTCGATATTGTCGAGATGGTCCGGGCCGGCGACCCGCGCACGCCCATCTCGACCCCGTATCCGCCCTCGATGATCAAGACGGCCATGTATCTGACCGCCGCTAATCTCAACGGCCAGGCGCCGGTGCGTGGGGAAGTCATCCTCGATGCCCCCTTGATCACCATCGATAATGCCGAAGAGTTCTATTTTCCCGACTCGCCGTTCTGATCGATTTCGGGAGGGCCACAAAATGGCCCTTCCCTGCACGCGTTTTATTCTGGAGACGGACAATGCCCGCCAAGAAAATCCTCATGCTCGTCGGCGAATTCACCGAAGAGTACGAAATCTACGTTTACCAGCAAGCGATGGAGGCCGTTGGCCATATCGTCCACGTGGTCTGCCCAGACAAAAAGGCCGGCCAATTGATCGCCACCTCGCTCCACGACTTCGAGGGACACCAGACCTATACCGAAAAGCTCGGGCACTATTTCCAGCTCAACAAGACTTTCGATGAAGTCAATCTTGATGAGTACGACGCGGTCTATGCGGCCGGTGGAAGGGGTCCTGAGTATATCCGGACCGACAAGCGGGTTCAGGACATGGTTCGGCACTTTCATGAGAACGACAAGCCGATCTTTACAATCTGCCACGGGGTCCAGATCCTGATCGCCGTGGACGGCGTCGTACGCGGGAAAAGAGTGGGTGCTTTGGGGGCCTGCGAGCCGGAAGTTATTCTGGCAGGTGGGACATATGTTGACCTGTCACCAACCGAGGCGCTTGTCGATGGCAAGATGGTATCGGCGAAAGGCTGGACAGCGCTTGCTGCCTTTATCCGTGAGTGCCTCAATGTCCTGGGCACCAAGATCGTTTTGGACTGAGTAAAAGGGCTCGAGGGATGAGGTCGCTCGAGCCCAAGCCCAATCGGCGTTTCGTCTGCAATTCAATTATCTTCCTGCATTCTGAGCAAGAGATGGCGTTCAGCGCCGCGAGCGTGGCGTTCGACGACTTGAGCTGCACGATCGGCATCATGGGCCTCGACCGCCTCGATGATATCCCAATGATCCTTGAGCACGGCAGCGCGGCGGGCACGACTGATCGGATAGCGCCGCGCCAGAGCCCTCACCACCTCTCCGTGGCGCTGACGAATGGCGCGTGCCTCGCCGTTAAAATGCCGCCGATACATGATGCCGTGAAATTCTTCGTCCAGGCTGTCCCACTCAACCTGGTCGCCCTGCGATTGCTCGAGCTGATGCTGGACCATACGCGCACGTTCAACGTCTTCCTCGCGAGCCTGCTCCACAAACACCCGGATCAGATAAGGCTCGATGAGGGTGCGAATATCGAAAATATTGCGCACGAACGATTCATCGAGACTGCGAACCTGTGCGCTGCGGTTGCGCGACAAAACCACGAATCCCTCACCGCTCAGCTGGTGTAGCGCTTCGCGAACGGGATTGGTACTGACCCCATAACGCTTTGACAGCTCAATGGTTTTCAGCGGACTGCCAGCCGGCAACGCGCCTGAAACTATGTCTTCACGCATCAATTCGGCCAAACCCATACGACGCCGGGGTCGAGCCGCTTTGGGCTCGCTCGATGCCAAAACCTCATTCACCAACGCACTCCCTCTATAAGCTTGGCGGAGTCTAACCGCAAACCCCTTACCACACAATCAGACATTGACTTTGTATAATTTGGATGTTTGTTTCCATAATATACAGAATATAGGAGGAGAATATGTCTGTGATCCGTGTACTATCCGTAGGCTTTTTGGCTGCAGCTTCGTTTGCTGCCGCCCCGGTGGCGCTGAGTGAAGAAATTCGCTTTGCGCTTGAAATGTATGAGGGCGACAACCCTGAGTTCAACGCAGTTACCGCTTTCAAGGAATATGTCGAGAACAAGAGCGGCGGCGATCTCACAGTCCGCATTTTTCCGGGCAACCAGCTCGGCTCGGTCCGTGACACCACGGAAATGGTGCAACAGGGCACGTTGCACATGACCCTGCCTTCCGATGGTGCATTCGCCGGGTTTTATGCTCCTATTCAGGCTTGGTCGATGCCTTACCTGTTTCCCTCCGCTCCGGTGGCCTGGGAAGTGATGAGTGGCGAATTTGGCCAGTGGATGCTTGAGGACATCCGCGAACAGACCGGCATCCGTGCATTGGCGTTTTCCCAGAATGGTTTCCGCTCGTTTCTCAACAATGACCATCTCATCCAAACGCCCCAAGACATGGCCGGCATGAAGATTCGCACCATGGAGAGCCCGGTCTACATGGAGATGGTCTCCGCGCTGGGCGCCGATCCCACCCCGATCGCCGGCTCGGAAGCCACCATGGCGTTTCAGCAAGGCGTAGTCGACGGGCTGGAAAGCCCGCCATCAGTGCACCTGTCGGGAGGCGCCGCTGAAGTGGCAGAGTACATGACCCTCAACGAGCACGTGTTCGGGCTGCATATCGTCGTCGCCAACGATGAGTGGTTCACCTCACTCCCGCCCGAGCATCAGCAGATTGTCGCCGACGGCGCACGCGTAATGGCCGCGGTCGAAAACGTGGAAAAAACCACGGGCGACTGGGCTGCGATCGAACAAATCCGTGCGATGGGTGTCGAGGTTCACATTTCCTCGCCCGAGGAAAAAGCCATGTTCCGCGATGCCGTTTACGAGCCGGTGCGCGAGTTCATCCTGACCCAGGTCGGCGAGGACGTTCTCAATCGCATCGAAGCCGCCGTAGAAACCGCGGAAGCTGCTGTCTACGGAGAATAATGTGCTTGGGCTGTCGCGCATTGGCGCGGCAGTCCAATATCGTTCATTGGAGACTTCCATGCGGGCAAAGACCCTTTCGAAAGGCCTGGCACTCGTCTGTCAGTGGAGTGCCGCAGCCATCTTCATCTTCGTGTGCGGACTCAATTTTTCACAGGTGTTCGGTCGCTACGTCCTGGGGTCCTCGATTCCCTGGGGTGAAGAGATCATGCGCTATTCCATGATCTGGGTGATGATGCTGGGGGGCACAGCCTCTGTCTATTATGCCGAGCATATGGCTGTCGAAAGCTTTGCCGAGCTTTTGGCACCGCGTCGGCGCCATCTCGTTCTCACAGCCACCTATATGATAGGCGGATTGTTTTGTGTGCTCCTCGTCTATTACGGCTGGCCGGCAACTATGGCCAATACGCGCCAGACAGCGGCGGCCTCTGGCGTCTCCATGTTCTGGGTCTATCTCGCAATTCCGACTGGTGCGGTTCTGATGCTCGTCCAGATCGTCCTTTGCGCGATCTCGGGCTTTGCCTCCGCTAATGCCGAACCCGAGCGTTTCTAGCGCATGTCTTTAACGCCTTTGATGAGGTGAACCTATGGCCTGGGTTGCATCCATATCCTTTATGCTGCTCATTCTCGGCATACCGATCGCCTTCGCCATCGGCCTTGCCGGCACGTTCGGCATCTGGCAATTCGGCATTCCGCCCCAGGTAATCATCACGCGCTTTTTCGGCGGCGTAGACAGCTTCATCTTTCTGGCCGTGCCGTTTTACATTCTCGCCGCCGAGCTTATGAACATCAGCGGAATCACCGACCGGATCGTCCGCGCGACCTCTCTTGTGATCGGGCGCATACCGGGTGGCACCGCCTATACAAACATCACAGCATCGGTGTTGTTTGCGGGCGTATCGGGTTCAGCGGTCGCCGACGCCAGCGCCCTTGGCCGATTCTTTCTCAAGGTGATGCCCGAAGAAGGGTATACCAAGGAGTACGCAGCTGCGGTCACGGCCTCCTCCTCGATTGTTGGCCCCATTATCCCCCCCTCCGGCCTCGCCATAATCATGGCCGCGGTCTCCGGGCTCTCGATAGTCGATCTATTTCTCGCCGGTGTCATTCCGGGCCTGATTATGGGCCTTGCATGTGTCGCCGTGGTCTTCATCACGGCCATGACCAAGGGGCTGCCCAAATCCGCGATCGTGGTGGAGCGCAAGCAGATGCCGCGCCTGCTCTTTGAGAGCGCAATCGTCGCCATTCTGCCCATCGTCATAGTCGGCGGCATGGTCACTGGCGCATTTACTGCAACCGAAGGGGGTGGCATCGCGGTATTTGTGGCGCTCGTCCTAGGACTTCTGGTCTTCCGCTCGCTCTCGATCACCGATGTCTGGCGCGCGATTGTGGTCTCGGCGCGGGTCACCGCGACCATCTACTTTCTGGTCGCAGCAGCTGCGATCCTGTCCTACGCGCTGAACCTTTTGGGGATTTCGAGCTTCGTTTCAGCGATGGTACCGTTCTTTGGCGGGGACCCAACCCTGTTTCTGATCGGCGTCGTTGTCCTGATGCTGATCCTAGGCATGTTCCTTGATATTGGCGCTGCACTCGTCATTTTCGTGCCCCTGCTTATGCCAACGATAATCCAGCTCGGGATCGACCCCATTCAGGCCGCCATGGTCATTATCCTGACCCTCGCCATGGGGCTGATCACACCGCCTTTCGGGGTCGTGCTGTTTGTGCTCATGAAGATCGGCAATATCGGCCTGTCACCGCTCTTTAAAGCGCTCTTCCCGTTCATCATCGCGCAGATCGCGGCCATCGTGCTCCTGGTTTTTATTCCCGAGCTCTCGACCTGGCTTCCGAACCTGCTCAATTAGGCCGCCCTCGGCTGTGCCAATCCATTCGACAATAAGAATAGAAGATTAATCAATGAAAATCACGGCAATCAAGGCGTATCCGGTCTGGGTAGGCGTTCGCAACCAACTCCTTGTCAAGATCGAGACCGACGAGGGCATCCATGGGTGGGGCGAGTCCGGTCTTTCCTTCCGCGAAAAAGCCGTCGTCGGGGCCATCGAGCATTTCGCCGAATTTTTGATCGGCCGCGATCCCATGCAGACGGCAGGAATCTGGCAGGAGCTCTATCGCGGTCAGTATTTTGAGGGCGGTCGCGTCCTTTGTGCGGCCATCTCTGCCATCGACATTGCGTGCTACGACATCAAGGGTAAGGCTTTGGGCGTCCCGGTCTACCAACTCCTGGGGGGGCGTGCCCGCCAGAGCGTTCCGGCTTTTGCCACTGTTCCGGCCGACCCTGGCCCACAAATGGTGGAGCTGGCCCGGATCGCTTTCGATGCAGGCTGGCACTGCATTCGCCTGCTTGGCGGATTTCAGGAAGCCCAAGCGGTCTATGAACCCCGTGAATCGATCGCTGCGACAGTGGATTGGGTCCGTGCCGTGCGCGCCGAATTGGGCCACTCGGCCATTCTCGGTGTGGAGTACCATCACCGCCTCAGCGTGGCTGAAGCGGCCTCGTTCTGCCAGAAGCTGGGTCAGGGCACGCTCGATTTCCTCGAAGAGCCGATTCGCGACGAGGCGCCGGGGGCCTATGAAGCGCTGCGCCGAATGACGGACGTGCCATTTGCGATCGGCGAAGAGTTCTCATCGAAATGGCACTTCATGCCCTATCTCGAACGCGACATTGTCCAGCATGCCCGCATCGACATTTGCAATGTGGGCGGGTTCACCGAAGCCATGAAAGTGGCCGGATGGTGTGAGGCCCACTATGTCGACTTGATGCCGCACAATCCGCTCGGACCAATCTGTACAGCAGCCTCGGTGCACATGGCCGCCGTAGTGCCAAACTTTTCCTGGCTTGAATGCCGCATGAGTCCAGTGGAGGATCTGGGTTTCGACAATAGGGAAATCTTCCCCGTCCAGATCGAGATGGACGGGAGTCACTACCAGATATCGGAGGCGCCGGGCCTCGGTGTTGAGGTCAATGAGGACTACCTCAAGGCCGCCAAGTTCGAATACTCCGAACCTCCGCATCTGAGGCGCAAGGATGGTTCCTTCACGAACTGGTAAGGACGGCGAAGCTGCCACAATGTTTTTGCTCGCGTTACCGAGAAGCGCGTTTCGCAGGGCGATGCCCCGTCCCTCGGAGCGCTGCGGCGAGATAGCGGTCGATACGCAAGGGCCTCACCTAAAATATGAGAGCCAGAAGCGGCCAGTCAATGGCGGCCAGATGCACTGTATACACTTGTCATCTGAAGATCGGTCGCCAGGTGATCAGTGTGCCCACCAGGATGCTGAGAGAGCGAAATTCCCTCGATACTTGATCGGAACGCACACGGCCGGGTCCCGTTTGATGGGTATCGCAATTTCTGATGGGTGACAAAAATGTCCAAGCAAGACCGACAGACCGGGCGTCTGCAACACGCCGGCACCGGCGGCCACCTCGGCGGCACTAAGTTCGGGCAGCAGCCCGGTACCGCCGAAGCAAATCATGCCAGGCCGCCCAAGCAGGTTGAGGAGCACAAACACGCAGATGACAGGAAATAGCTAGCAACCTGAATCTTCTCAGCCTGACCACATCGAGCAGAAAAAACGAAGCCGAATTGGCATGGCGCTACAGGCGTACCGTCGCCGCGCTGCAGATCTTGCCGAAGAATGGGCCGTTCAAGCCGCTATTCGCCGAGTTTACGCCAAAGCCGCGCCGACCGGCAGTGTCAGAAGGCGGGTAGTCTTGAGAGGCGGCCCTTTGCTTCCGAGCCAAGTCCGGCTCTTTGTGCTCGAAGGCTGGTGCCATCTCATTGATCGCCCGCTCTGGGTCACTTGGAGCGCAAGCGATTTTCCTTTCCGGCCCTGGTGATCCGGTGACTCGAGTTTCCCTTGGTGGACTCAGGTACAAGGTGACCAGTAATGATGTCGAGAAGCCCGGCCCCCACCCGGCACTCCCACGGCAAGCCCCTTACTGCTGCCAACCATGAGCACGCAAGCGCCCCCATGATGGCGAAAGGACATGCTGGCGAAAGGCGAGCTAGTGTCGCCTCGAGCCATTTGCTATCTTGAGCGAGCTTTTTGAATACCAGGTGCTCTCATGATCGACAACGATAGCAATGATGTGCCACCTGAGCTTGATGGTCTGGTTGACACCCCAGCCTTGGCGGACGCTCTGGAAAGCGATCGCTTTAAGCAGTGCCTTGATCATCTCCCCATCGCTATCGCTGTGTCCGAGCTTCGGCCGCAGGAGCAGATCGTTTATGCCAATTCCGAATTGCTTAGCCTTGTTGGGGCCAAGTCGGGTTGGTCTGCGAAACAGGGTTGGGCCGGACTACCGGGCCAATCACGCGACAAGGACGGAACATCCCTTAGCGAGGCCATCATCCGATCCAACGAATTCATCGGTCAGTTCGAAATTTCGCACCGCGACGGCCCACCCCGGGTCGTGAATGCCTGGTCAAACCTCATACACGCCGACGACGGCACCGAACTGTTTCGATTGGTCGCCCTTATCGAGCAAGGTCACGGCATCGAAGGCGAACACCTCGAACAGAGACTACGCGAGAAGGACGTGTTGCTGCTGGAGCTGCAGCATCGTGTAAAAAACAACCTGCAGATGATTACTGCTCTAATCCGACTGGAGTCTCGGCAGGTGTCGGACCAGCAGGACGGCGCTGTGTTTGACCGTCTGGCAGGTCGCATTGAAGCTTTGGCTTTGCTCTATCAAGCCATGACAGCTGACGAGCAAACCAGCGAAGTCGATCTTGGCAGCTACCTGAGCCAAATCGCTTCGGCCGCTATGCGCGCCCAAGCGGTAGAGGGCGTACGACTGGAAACAAAAATCGATTCATGGCCGGTCTCAATCAATATTGCCATGCCGACAGGGCTGGTGGTCAATGAACTGCTAACGAACTCCTTGAAATATGCATTTCGAGAAGACGCCCCTGGCAAGATCACGCTTGATTGCATTGTGGACGAGGCCGGATGCAAGGTCATCCTTGCAGATGACGGTGTAGGGCTTCCTGACCAAATTGACTGGCCCGAGCCAGGCAAGCTGAGCGCCTTGATCGTTCGCTCGTTGCGGGAAAACGCCCACGCACAACTCAAGGTCGAGTCCGGGCCAGGAAAAGGAACCCGAGTCACGATCCAGTTCACCAGAGCCGCTGCTGAATTTGCTTAGCCTAGTTGTAGTGCCTCAACAGGTTGTCCTTGGTCAGGCCGAGGCGACTGATCGGTGGCTTGGGGTTTAGGCTGCCATGTCTTTAGCCGCGAAGGGCCGACCCGCTTCAACACTTTGCTGACGGTGGCCGATGATACGCCAACCTCCATCGCGATATGTTTGCCGGTCCAACGTAGACACCGCAGCGCGATGAAGCAGACCGCCATCTCCTCTCAAGGCAGCGGCATCAGACGTGCCGGTACCTCCAGTCTCCCCGTTCTGCTCCGAACGGACAACCTAATGAACGCTCACAGCAGGCGTGTCCCGCAAAGGATGGGGCGAGGCGGCGTGTTTCGCGATTACAGGCTCCGCATCGCACATGTCTTGCGCGACTACAGCTGTCCGAGCGTGACCAGGCTCCCTCGGACAGCCGTGCAGCACACGAACAATGAGGATTGTCGAGGAACCACACGAAACGCCGCGGTTTCGTCGCGGAAGCCTGGGTTCTGCGGCGCAGACGGCACTCGTGATGGGAGAAATCGCAATATCTCGTGACTGCTTGCAACGCCCCCCGGCTAGGTGCACACAAGGCTATGGAAGAAGCACGTTACGGTTTTGATGCCTACCACATCCTCCTCGTCGCATTAGGCGCGAGCCTGCTCGTCTCGTACTGGCTGCCGCGCCTCCTTGTCCGCCGCCCCCCTGCGGCGACAGCCCTCCTGATGGGCTGCGGGATGATAGTCGCGCTGCTGTTCCCGAACATCGCCTCAGGGATAGACCCCACACAAAATCCCGCCATCTGGGAGACCGCTGCCGAGATCGTCGTCATCGTCGTGCTCTTCTCCACCGGCCTGCGGATCGACGACCTGGGCGGCCGACGGCTGTGGAGGCCAACCGTCAGGCTACTTGCCATCGCCATGCCTCTGACCATTGCGGCGGTCGCATTTCTTGGCTGGAGCCTGGCAGGGATGACCCTGGGAGGAGCCATTTTGCTTGGCGCCGTGCTTGCTCCGACTGACCCGGTGCTCGCTGGGGATCTCCAGATCGGTCCGCCGCTTGAGGGCAAGGAGCATCCAGTTCGGTTTGCGTTGACCACAGAAGCCGGATTGAACGACGGACTTGCCTTTCCATTTGTATACCTTGCGCTCCATGTCGCCTCGCAGGGCGCGGATCCAACCCTGTGGCTTGCCGAATGGCTCGCTTGGGACGTCGTCTACCGGATCGTCATTGGTGGTGTACTCGGCATGGGCATCGGCTGGCTGCTCGGGCGCATCCTTGCGGTACCGGCATGGAACACGGTGGTCGCTTCTGGTCCCGGCGTCCTCGCCCTTGCCGGAGTGTTTCTGGTCTATGGGGTCGTGGAACTCGCCGAAGGCTACGGCTTCATCGCCGCCTTCGTTGCCGGAATGGTGTGTCGGCGGGCAGAGGCCCGGCACCGGTTCCACCAACGCCTCGATTCCTTCGCGAGCGCCATCGAACATGCGGTTACCGCAATCCTTCTCGTGCTTCTCGGCAGCGTCATGCCCTCGCTCTGGGTACATCTCAACTGGAGCTACACCATCATCGGCTTTGGCCTTATCTTGGTCATCAGGCCGGTCGCAGGTATGGTTGGGCTCATCGGAACCCCTCTCAGCCTAAGGGCGCGGGCGGTCGTGGCCGTCTAGGGGGTGCGCGGGATCGGATCGCTCTACTACATAGCATATGCGTCCACGCATGTGGAGTTCATCGACGAGGGAGCGCTCTGGGCGGTCGTCGCCTTCACCATCTTTGCCTCCACCGTCATTCACGGCCTCACCGCGACCGCAACGGTTGAGGTGTTAGATCGCGAATACAGCGAAAGCGCCGGCGCCCCGTCCGACCTTGGCGCGGAGCCTCCGAAACGCAGGTGAGGTGGCATGTTCTCTATGATGAGCGCCCAAAGGCCAACGATGACGCGGCGCTTTTTATCGAGCCAGTTAGGGAAGGATCGACGACGTGAGCTGGTCGCTGGGCGACGGAGTCGCCGGTTGGCCATCCTCGGACTTGCGGCCGCGGGCATCGCCAACGGCCCAAGGAGATTACGGTGGGACCGTCTCGGGCGGGGGGCTGTCATTCGTGGGCGGGGCTGGACGACGGTATCCCTCAATGCGGTCAGTTCTCCGGGTTTTGAGAGAGGACAAAATCGGCGATCGCGTCGATTGCGCCAGGAGCAAGCGGGAGTTCAAAATTGCCATAGGTTGCGATATTGGCCACCCGGTCAGGAGAATGTATGTCCTTCAGGACGTGATTTGCATGCGGCAAGAAGACCAGCGTAGACGCTGGTGCCGCAGCGTCCAGCCGCCTCGCATCCTCTGTGGAGACCTGGAGATCGCGCTCGCCTTGCAGGATCAGAACTGGCTTTGAGTAGGCGGCGATCAACTCGGCAGGCTCGAGCGCAAACGCGCTGATCAGAAAATCCTGCACTGCCGGGTTGAACAGAGGTTGCAACGCAGGATCCATATCAGAAGCATCGACGTGTCGTCCCGCTTCCAATGAAGCTATCGCCCTCAAGGCCTTATCAAGAAGGGGCGTCCCAGCCAGTTGCGGCTCGAGCTGGTCCCGGAGAACCTCGCCGAGGGGACGGCCCATGCTGGCGACGAGGATCAGCCCGCATGTCTCCATGGTGGGGTCCTGGCCGGCCAGGAGCGCCATCAGGCCGCCTTCGCTATGACCGAGCACCCAGACGCACCCTGAGTCAGTTCGCTGCTCACGAATGGAACTGATCCAGGACTTGATGTCGGTCACGTAGTCTTCGGCCGTGACATCGTTCGGGTCGGCCACAGCACCAGCACTCCCAAACATACCCCGCTTATCGATTCTGACCGTGGCAATTCCTCGCGCGGCGAGCCCTTCGGCCAGGAGTTTGTATGTCGAGGCGTTGAGGCCGAACGGTCCATTGCCATCCCGATCCGTCGGCCCGGAACCGGGCACAATGAGAACAACTGGCGCCGATGACGTTTCTGGCATTAGCAAAGTGCCGCCGAGCGGCCCCGTCGGACCCTCTGCCATAACCTGACGTTCAACAAAATCGATTCTTGGATTTTCCATTGCGACCAGAACCGTCGTTAGTAGACAAACCACATGCCCAGCGGTGCTCAATCAGATATCGAAATTCGATGGCAGCACGATCATGTCGCGGATGGTGACATTGCGAGGTCTTGTCAGCATGTAGAGCAGCGCATCGGAAACTTCTCTAGCCTCCATAAGAGCTCCCTTGTCCTTCATAGCCTGCAGTCGTTCAGGTTCCCAGTCCGAAAGCAGAGCCGATACCACCGGTCCCGGCGAGACCTGCCCCACGCGCACGCCATGGCCCATCAATTGGCGCCGCATGGTTTGTACAAAGCTCGTGATGGCCCATTTCGAAGCCGAGTAGACTGGCTCCACGTGTATGGCTGCATGCCCGGCGATCGAGCAGGTTACGACAATATCCCCCACCCCACGAGCGATCATGTGCGGTGCAACGGCATGCACGTTTTTGATCACCGCGTTGACGTTGAGGTTGAGCATCCTGTCTATGGCGCCCGGAGTGGACTGGGTGAGGTCGCCGCCGATATAGCTGCCTGCGTTGCAGAGCATTATGTCGATATGTCCCGCCTTCTCGATAATCTCGGGCACCATCGCATCGCAGCTTTCCGCCTCGAGCAGATCGGTAAGCTGGACGATAACCCTTTCGCCCAGTTCGCGCGACAGTGACGCGAGCGCTGCGGCGTCCCGATCCACCATTACAACCGTGGCACCGGCTTCGAGCAGTGCCCGCGTCGTACTCAATCCGATCCCCGAGGCTGCCCCGGTGACTGCCGCAATTTTTCCTTCAAGCGTTCCTGCCATGTCTATGCTCCATTAATGCTGTCTAGGCCCGGTTCAGACGGCGAGGAAACCGCCATCGACAGGCAGGACTGAACCCGTGATCATCGCCGCGTCTTCCGACAGCAGTAGGCTGATGGCTCGCGCCACGTCCTCGGCCTCGGCAAACCGTCCAGCGGGGTGCCGAGCCATCATGGGCGCGCTTTTTTCTTCGTCGCTCCAAGCTGCGGCGGCGAGTTCGGTTAGGGTAATCGTGGGCGCGAGCGCCGCGACCCGGATTCCGTGCGGCCCCAGCTCGCGCGCCATCACCCGTGTCGCCGCCTCGAGCCCGGCCTTCGATGCTGCATAGCAAAGGTGGTCGGGAAAGCCCCTGTGGCCGGCAATCGAGGAAATATTGATCACCACGCCGCCGCCGCCTGCCGCGATCCGTGCCCGCGCGAATTCCTGGGTGCAGACCAACGCGGCGCGCAGGTTGATGTTCATGACCGCGTCGTAGCCCGCGTCGGACATGTCGAGCAGGCACTCGAGCACGTTGGTGCCCGCGCAGTTGATCAGGAAATCGCAAGGTCCCGCCTCGGCCATGGCAGCGCGCGCGCCCTCGGACGAGGAGATATCCGCCGCAACCGCGCGCCCCCCGGTCCCTGCGACGAGATTATCGAGATCGGCCCTCGTGCGGGCGATCGCAACGATCTCTGCACCACGTGCGCCGAGAAGTTGGGCGCATGCCTGTCCGATGCCCTTGCTGGCTCCGGTTATGATTGCGGTCTTGCCTTTAAAGTCCATCAAAGCGTTCTCGGATTGCGCGACCCACCTGAGGTCACAAGTTGAAGACTTGACGCCCCCGGCGCCGGATTTGTCAGATCGAAGGGCGGGACCTGCCTGCGGCGCGCACCTCGCGAGCGACCGCCTGTAGCTTGAGGAAGGCCGCGTAGCGCCCGTCATGCACCTCGCTGATCGCCCCGCCTGCAGGTAGATAAGTCTCGGCGAAGGCCGAAAGGGCGGGCATGGCGCGCCCTATATCGGGAAAGGCACCAGACGCCACCGCCCCGAGAATGGCCGCGCCGAGCAGCACCGGTTCCGCGCTCGCACTCGAATGCACCGGCAGTCCGGTGGCATCGGCGAGGATTTGGCGAACTAGCGGATGCTGACCCGCACCCCCGCTGATCGCGATCTCCTCTACACTGGCGCCGTGCTGAACCTGGGTCTCGATGATCTGGCGCAGCCCGTACCCCAGCCCGCAGATACCGGCCACATAGAGTGAAACGAGACTGTCGACGCCGCGCTCCATGCCCTGACCGACGATCACCGCACGGGCATCGGGATCGGCAAAGGGTGCGCGATTGCCCAGGAACTCGGGGACCACATGCAGTCCCTCGGCCAGCCAAACCGCGCCGCACGAACCCGAGGCGAGTGTCCCTGCCCTGTCGGCCAGCCAGACTGGAAGTGAAACACCCTGCCCGCGCGCGGCAGCCTCGGCCTCATCGTGAGCCGGATGGAGCGTGATGAGGTGATCGATGGCCGCTCCGGCCGCAGACTGTCCGCCTTCATTGAGCCATGCGCCTGGGAGCATTGCCGAATAGTATGGCCCCCAGACACCTGGCACGAAAATCGGCGTCTCTGTCGTCTTCATGGTGCACGACGAGGTGCCAAAGACATAGCCCAACGTCTTTAGCGGATCACCGGTCCCGCCCCTTGCGCCCACCGTCCCGATCCCGCCGGCATGGGCGTCGATCAGCCCGGCGCCAACGGCGGTTCCAGGGTTGAGCCCAAGCTCGAGCGCAGCGGCTTTGCTAAGGCCCTGTCCGAGCGGCGTTCCCGGTTCCGCAATCTGCTGCCCGATCCGCCGAAAGTCCTCGTCCGCGAGATCGCCCAGCCCGATGGCGCGAAAATATTCAGGGTCCCAGCGCCGCTCATGGGCCAGGTAGGTCCACTTGCAGGTCACCGTGCACGACGAGCGGGCCAGGCTGCCCGTTGCCTTCCAGCCGAGAAAATCCGACAGGTCGAAGAAGGCCTCCGCTGCGGCAAAGAGCTCGGGGCGGTTTTCTTTGAGCCATACCAGCTTGGGCGTCTGCATCTCGGGCGATATCCGCCCTCCCACATAGTCGAGCACGCTGTGGCCCATGGCGTTTATGCGCGCCGCCTGCTCGGTTGCGCGATGATCCATCCACACGATGATGTCCCGCTCGGGATGATCGGGATCGCCCACCGCAAGTGAAGTCCCATTCGCCCCCAGGACCACCAGCGAACAGGTGGCATCGAACCCCAGCCCTGCGATGTTGGCCGCCGCGATCCCGGCGCGAGAAACCGCCTCGCGGGTGGCGGCACACACCGCCGCCCAGACCTGCGCGCTCGACTGCTCGACCATCGAACCGGGACCGCGGTAAAGATCGATGTCGCGCTTTGCCGTTGCCAGCAGTGTGCCGGTGCCGTCGAAAACACCTACCCGGGCCGAGCCGGTGCCCACGTCGATGCCGACGAAGTGTCGGGGCTGGGGCTTCCTCGAGGATGGATTTGCCATGGACACTCTCGCTTTGTTCACTCAGCGCCATTCCCGGCCGATATAGATTGCCAGCAGAATAATAAGGCCCTTGATGACGTCCTGCAGATACGGGTTGATGCCCATCAGGTTGAGGCCATTGTTGATGATCCCCAGCAGCACCGCGCCGATCAATGTCCCAAGGATCAGCCCCCGTCCCCCCGAAATCGCCGCGCCGCCCAGCACCACCATGGCGATGGCATCGAGCTCGAAGGCGACGCCCGCGCCCGGCTGGCCGCTCATCAGCCGCCCGGTCAGAACGATCGCGGCCATGGCCGAGGTAAACCCCGAGATCACGAACACCAGGAGCTTGACGCGCTTGACGTTGACACCAGAAAGCTGCGCCGCTGTCTCATTGCCGCCAAGCGCATAGACGTGCCGGCCAAACGACGTGCGCTGCAGGATCACCCAGGCCAGGCCATAAAGGATGACCATGATGATCACCGGCACCGGCAAGCCGCTGATCCGACCCGTGCCGAACCAGGCAATCCAGCCCGGCAGGCCACTGATGGGGTAGCCTCCCGAATAGACCAGGCCCAGCCCGCGGGCCACCAGCATGGTCGCCAGCGTCACGATGATCGCTGGCATGCGGCCCCACGCCACGAGGAACCCGTTAAAGAGTCCAAAGAGCACGCCCACGGCAATGATACCGAGCAGCCCCACAGCTCCAGGCAGGCCCATATTGACCATCAGCCCGGCGCCGATCGTGCCACACAGCGCCATGACCGCGCCCACCGACAGGTCGATGCCCCCGGTTAAGATCACGAAGGTCATGCCGATGGCGAGAATGCCAATGATCGACTGCTGGCGGAGAATGTTGAGGATGTTGTCGACGCTAAAGAAGTTCTCGCTGGCGAACGCCATGGCGATCGAGACCAGCACCAGCCCCGCAAACGGCAGGACCAGCGGCGACTGCTTGATCCAGGCGATGACTGCCTGCCCGGCGGAGGGCGCCGGATTTGCCGTGGTTTCATGCGACATATTTGACTTCTCCCGTCGTGGCGCTCGTCATGACCTCTTCAGAGGTAATCGCATCGCCCTCAAGCGTTGCGACGATGGCCCCGCTGCGAAAAACGCAGACGCGGTCCGACATCCCGATGATCTCGGGCAGCTCCGATGAAATCATGATGATGGAATACCCGTCCTCGGTGAGCTTGCGCATAAGCTGGTAGATCTCGGCTTTGGCCCCAACGTCGATCCCGCGCGTTGGCTCGTCAAAGATCAGGATCGGGGTGTTGTGGTTCAGCCAGCGCGCGATCACCACCTTCTGCTGATTGCCGCCCGAAAGCGTATCGCAGGTTGCGTGCGGTCCGGGCGCCTTGACCCGTACGTCGTCCATCACCTTCTGGGTGTGGCGCACTTCCTCTAGCAGGTCGAGGAAGATTCCGAGCTTGCGGTACTTGCCGTAGTTGTTCAGCGAGACGTTCTGAGCGATCGAGAACGGGGGAATCAATCCCTGCTCCTTGCGGCTTTCGGGCAGTAGCCCTATGCCGCGCGCCAATGCCTCTGTGGGGTTGGCCGGTGGCGTGGGATTGCCGTTGATCTCGGCCTTCACGCTGGCAGCCGGATAGGCACCCATGATCGAAAGCGCCGTCTCGGTGCGTCCCGAACCCACAAGGCCTGCAAAGCCCAGTATCTCGCCCTTGTGCAACGTGAACGCGCTCACAGGTCCGTTCTTGCGCAGGCGGATTTCGCTGGCGTTCACAACGATCTCGGGCGACGGTGCCCGCGCTGGCTTGGGCGGGAAATTTTGTTCGATCCGCCGGCCCACCATCATTTCGACCAGCCGGTCGGTATCGATGTCGGCGATCTTGCTGGTGCCTACATATTCGCCGTCGCGCAGAACCGTGATCCGGTCGCAAATCTCGAAGATTTCCTCGAGATGGTGGGAAATGAAAACCATGGCCACGCCCTGGCTGCGCAAATCCCCCATGACCTTGAAGAGGTGCTCGACTTCGCTCGGTGTCAGGGTCGCGGTCGGTTCGTCGAGCACGAGGATCGAGGCGTTAAGCGAGAGCGCCTTGGCGATCTCGACAAATTGCTGGGTGGCGACGCTCAACTCGGCCACAGGCTGGAGGAGCGGGACATCGACGCCGAGCCGGTCGAGCACCTGTTTTGCTCGGGTGCGCATGGCGTTTCGGTCAAGCAGGCCGAACCGGTTTCGCAATTCCCGGCCCAAGAAGATATTTTCGACAGCATTGAGATAGGGGATCAGGCTGAATTCCTGAAAGACGATGCCAATGCCAGCCTCGATTGCCTGATTGTAGTTCGAAAAGCTGTGCTGCTTGCCATCGATTCTGATCGTGCCGTCGTCGGCACTGATGATACCGCACAGGATCTTCATCATGGTCGATTTGCCAGCACCGTTCTCGCCGAGCAGCGCATGCACTTCGCCGGCGCGCACGTCGAGATCGACCCCGTGCAGGACCTTGATGGGACCGAAGGCTTTCCTGATACCCTTCATTTCCAGCATCGAGCGCTCCTCGCGATGGTCCGGTGCCTGGCACAGCCCAGGCACCGAACAGGTTCACAGTGTTACCACGAGAAGTCAGCAGCGTTTTCGCTGTCGACCACCTGGACGTCGATTGGAACTTCGGTCGGGACAACCTGCGCACCCCAGTACTGGGCCAGCGCCATGCCAAGACCGACGCGCACCTGGTCACGCGGGAATTGGGCAGTGGTCTCGATGAAGGCCGTGCCATCGGCAATGGCCTGAACCGCTTCAGGCGCCCCATCCACCGAGGTCAGCTTGATGTCGCGGCCCGAGCCCTGGATCGCGGCGAGAGCACCCATGGCGCCGCCGTCATTGACCGAAAAGATGCCGGCGAGGTTGGGGTGAGCCTGGATCATGTTCTCGACCACGCCCAGAGCCACGGAGCGGTCCTGACGGCCGTTCTGGGTATCCACGAGTGAGATGCCGTCGTATTCTTCCAATGCTGCGGTGCAGCCCTCGACGCGTTCGAGGATCGGCACGACCGGGATACCATCGAGAATGGCCACTTCACCTTCGCCGCCGAGTGCCTCGGCAAGGTACTGGCACGACATGTAGCCCGCATCACGGTTCTTGGATCCCACGAAGGTGTCAACCGGCCCGTTGGCATTGGCGTCGACGGCCACAACGATTACGTCCTGTTCCTTGGCCATCCGCACCGCGGATTCGATGCCTGCGGAGTCAGTGGGGTTGAGCAAAAGGATGTCGATATCTTGCTGAAGCATGTCCTCGACATCCGAGATCTGCTTGGCGACGTCATGGCCCGCATCTGTCACGATCACTTCGGCACCGATCTGGTCGGCCGCTTCCATCAGCGCTTCACGCATGCTGACGAAATAGGGATTGTTCATTTCCTGAAAGGTCATCCCGATCTTTAGAGAATCCTCTTGGGCCGAGACGCTGGCAACCGAAGCGGCGAGCGCGACGGCGGCGGTGGATACGGAGATAATCAAGGTCTTCATAGGGTCCTCCCGTTGATGAAGCTGGGTAAAGCTCTCCCGGTCCGCAAACGGGGACGCCTGCGGCTGATCGAGCAAAATTGGGGTTCGTCTGGTCGTCAGGCCGGCATGCGCACGGCCTCGTTCTCCGCGAACTTGGCGCGGAATTCCGATGGCGACATCCCCTTGAGCCTGAGGAAATGCCGGTTAAAGTTGGAAAGGTTGGAAAATCCCACTTCGAAACACAGGTCCGCCACCTTCGCGTCAGGGTCGGTCAGCAGCATCTTGCAGGCCAAATCGATCCGAAGCTGATTTCTGAATCGCACCAGCGTCGAGCCGGTATGGCGCTTGAACGAGCGGGAAAAGGCACTCGGACTTTGCCCGGTGAACCGGGCGAACTCGCCTTCGCTGATCGGCTCGGTCAGGTTCTCGCGGAGATAGGCGATGGCCCGGTTCATGTCGGATTCTTCGGCCCTTTCCATGTCCAGCAGAAGGCTCATGCTCGCCAGGGTCTGGGCATTGGGAGCGTTGACCAGAATGTCGAGGATCTCAAAGAACAACCCGAGCCGGAGCACACCCCGCGCTTCGGTTAGCCGCTCCATCAGAGGGCGCACCTTGGCGCCGGTCTCGTAGTCGAACAAAATGCCCCTGCGGCTGCGTTCGAGCAGCGGGCGCGCCGCTTCCATCTCCGGAAACGCCCGCAGCGCGTCCTCGATGAAGCTCTCGGGAAACTGGATGACTTCGGTGCGCCGCGGCGCGATCTCGTCAGGCCCCAGATCGCTGATCCAGTTCTGAGGCAGGTTCGGGCCGGTCAGAATCAACTGCCCAGGGCTGAATTCGCCAACGTGGTCGCCCACATAAAAGCGCCCGGACGTCGCCACCACGAGGTGGATTTCGTATTCGGGGTGGTAATGCCAGCGGACCGTGCGGAAGGGATAGCCGTGGCGCCAGGCTGCGAATGATTCGCCTTTGCGGATGTGAACCAACTCGAGATCGAGCTGCATTGTTGTCCTCCCTACATTTCCCCGGTCGGCCCGCTCCCTCGAACCGTCCAGTCCCCATTCAGCAACTTCTAACATCGCGACCACGCCCGGGCCACATGATGCCGGACAAAAATCCGATACTTTTTTGACGCACTCTCCCGGATCCCGACTATCTACGGCTCCCGGCGGTTCCCACAGCGCTACATTTTTCAACCGCGAACAGCCCAAAACTGCAGGGAAGCTGACGTATTCAGCGAAATAGAACACGATCATCAGCCAGGTCGCACAACGTCACAGTCGCACCAGCGCGGAGGGGCCATGATAAAAGAGATAATACTTTTCCGCCAAGTTGCAGCACGAAACAGCGTACCGAAGGCCCACGCCATACAACTTCTCTTGCGTCATAAATGATCGCGAAGTTCAGCCAAGCATGTCGATCTGAATCTTCACGTCGGTTTCCCGCGCCTCCACGGCGCGGTCGAACGCGGCGATGGACTGGCTGAACGGCAGGGTGGCCGAGATCAGCGGCTTGAGGTCGACCTTCCCCGACGCCATCAGAGAGATCGCTCGGTCATAGACATTGGCATAGCGAAAGACGGTCTCGATGCGGATTTCCTTGGCCTGGAAGGCCACGATATCCACCGGCACAGGGTCCACGGGCATCCCCACCAGCACCGCAGCGCCGCCAGGCCGCACCAGCGCGGGCAGACCCAGGATCGCTGGCGCGGCGCCCGAACACTCAAAGACGACGTCCGCGCCCCAGCCGTTGGTCGCGTCCATGAGCGCGTCCGCGGCCGATGTCGTTTGGATGTTTATGGTTTCGACGCCCTCATAGCGCCCCACGATATCGAGCTTGGGCTGGGCCACGTCGGTGACATAGACCCTCGCGCAGCCGCTCGCGAGCGCGGCCAGCGCAGTCATCATGCCGATCGGACCGGCGCCCGTCACCACTCCGATGTCGCCCGGCCGGACGCCGGCGCGAACCCCGGCCTGCAGGCCTACAGCGAAGGGCTCGACCATCGCCCCTTCGGCGAAGGACACTGTATCGGGCAGCTTGAAGGTGAACGCGGCAGGATGCACCACGCGCGGCGTCAAACAGCCATGGACCGGGGGAGTCGCCCAAAACCGCACCGCTGGGTCCAGATTGTAGATGCCCAGACGCGAGGCGCGCGACAAAGGATCGGGAATGCCCGGCTCCATGCAGACCCTGTCCCCGACCGCCAGGCTCGTCACATCCGGGCCCACCGCGACCACAACGCCCGACGCTTCATGGCCGAGAACCATCGGGTCGCGGACCACGAAGGGCCCGATCTTGCCGTGCGTGTAATAGTGGACATCGGAACCGCAGACCCCGACCTTGCGAACCTCGATGAGCACATCAGCGGGCCCCAAATTCTGATCGACCGCAATATCTCTCAGGGCAAGCTTGCCCTTTCTTTCGAGTACCAGAGCCTGTGCCATGACCCGCGCCTTCCAATTGCCGCCTCAATGGCTCACACCGATACACAAGTGGAGCGCGATGTAGAGCGGCAGTTTAGCGGACCGGCAAATTTCGTACATGATATGGCTCAGAAATCCATAAGGCTCTGCCGCCGGATCCCGGATGCCAATTGTGCAACTTTTTCGAAAAGACCAAGTCTAGCTTAGCGGCGGCGGCTTCCTTCCTGCGAGAACTCTCCCTCTAAACATCTTCGAGGAAAGTCCAGAGCCGGACCTTGGGGCATTCCAGCCTTGCCCCGAGTCGGTGGCCATTGACGAACCTTAGCCGGAGAGGCGGGAGCTATCTGGTCGCCTTGGCCCAGCGCGTCGACGGTCATGGCCCACGAGCGCACGCTGCGCTCATCGCTTATTCCCCCCGGAGTTGCACGACCATTTCGATTTCGATCAGAAAGTCCGGCGATGCTAGGGCAGCGACGCCAATCCCCGTGAGGCTTGGCCTTGCACCCTGAAGAAAATCCCCAACTCTTTTCATGAGGTCCGCAATAGCGGCTTGCGACATATCGATCGCATAGATGCGCAACTGGACGATGTCGTGGGGGGCGACCTCAAGGGCGTGCAGCGCATAGGACAGATTCCTGAGGACCAGATCCGTTTGCTCAACGATGCCAGGAGGGACAGGCGCCCCTGCGCTCCCCGACATGGCGACCTGCCCGGAAACGAAAGCGAGCCGGCCGCCGCTGGTCATGGAAATCTGCGAGTAACCGAGCTCTTCAGTGGTCGGAAGATTTGCCGGGTTCAACCGGATTGGTTGCGACATGATGATGGTCCTTTTAGGCGGAATGGGCGTGACAGCGCCAGTGGCCCTCTCTATGAAACAGAAAACTGTTGAATGGATTTCGCCATTCTGGCGACCATCAAGCTACGGTAATTGAATGGACGGTAGCAGCGTCAACGATATCCAGATCTTCCTCGCAGTCGTGGATGCAAACGGCTTTGCTGCCGGAGGGCGGAGGCTGGGTCTTTCGCGGTCGGCGGCGGGCAAGGCTGTTGCACGCCTGGAGGCGGGTCTTGGCGCCAGACTGCTGACCCGCACGACGCGGGCGATCGGTCTCACCGATCAGGGGCGAACCCTCTATCAGCATGGATTGACTCTCGCCGCTACGCTGGAGCGCATAGAAGCGAGCGTGGGTGGCGCCGCTACCGTACCCACGGGCATATTGCGTGTGACTGCGCCCGATGCTTACGGACGAAGGCTCGTCCTGCCGGTCGTGCGGGACTATCTGGATCGATGGCCTGTCGTTCAGGTCGAGATCAGTTTCTCCGACAGTATCATCAATATGGTCGATCAGGGGCTGGATTTGGCGATCAGGATCGGCGTCACCGAACCCAGCCCCGGTCTGATCATGCGGGTCTTACGAGAGGAGCAGGTTCTCTTATGCGCTGCGCCGGGCTATCTCCTTAAACATGGAGAGCCGGACTCCGTTGAGGATATCGACCGGCACGATGTTCTCCTCCATATCAGCGGGCAAGAGCGCCAGCACTGGCATCTGGTTGACCAAACCGGCAATGTCGTGAGCGCTCGAGGGCGAAGCAGACTCCGGCTAAACAGCGGCGCCGCACTGTTGGACGCGGTTCTCGCCGGCGATGGCATCGCATATCTTCCACGCGCCCTCGTCGCAGATCATTTGCGGTCTGGGCATCTGGTGCAAATCCTTGAGCACAGCACACAAGCGCGCGTGCCACTTGTCGCGCTCTATCCGCACCGTCGCCATCTTGAAAGCAAGGTGCGCCATTTCATTGATGTGCTGGCCGATCGCTTGAGGAAACCCGACTAACGCCAGCCGGCGCCAATGACGACAGCCGCTGATGATGACGTGGTCACTGGCAATTGGTTCATGGAAAATCTTTCAGCGAGCATCTGGGACTTCCTGGACTCAAAAGCGTTTTCAAAGAGTCTGCCCAGAAGGCCGCTGATGGCTAGGACGTCGATGCCGACGATCAGATCAAATACCAGCCCCATCACCAAAATTGTCGATCTCCAGGCTTCGCATCAGGATTGCGCTGGCAACCGGAGTGATGGGGCCGCAGACGAAGGGGCCGACCGCGAGGATCAGTGCTTAGCGGGATAAGTCTCGAACTGGGCGAACGTGATCCTCGAACGGCACGTGTCGCCGCTGAAAAGTGGCGCCTTCGACAACTTCAGGTCTGCTGATCCGATCCATGCGGAAATGACGGAAATCGTCGCGCGCAGGGTCCCAGGCCACCAGATACCATAAAGGTGGCAGGATCAGCATGGCGTGCGGTTCAACAGCACGCGTGGTTACGGTCCCCCTTGCGTCACGGTAGTGGAAGCTCATGCACCGCCGCTCAAGAAACCCCATTTCGAAGGCTGGCAGCAGTGCCGAATCCATCGTCTCCAAATCCGATATGTCCACCAACGGTGAAAGCTGTCCCACATAAAGGCAGTCGAGAAACCGGCGCAGGTCGCGTACCTTGTCCCGTGGCAGGGCCTTCTCGATCTTGGCAAGCCCGGCGTTCGCAAGGCCCGCAAAGGGTAGACTCCCGGCTGCCCGCATTGATGCCACGCTGATGAGGAGCGCAAAGACCTCGGCGACGGTAAGCTTGGCAGTGGTCTGGACCGATTGTGGATCGAGTTGCAAGCCGCCGCCGCGCCCCGGTTCGGAATGAATGACGAAGCCCTCGTCGCGCAGCGCGCTGATATCACGCAGGATTGTGCGCCTGGATGCGCCCACTTGTGCAGCCAGGTCGGCGACTGTCCAAATGCCGTTGCGTCGAAGGCTGCGCACGATGGCGTCATGTCGAATGCGGATATTCATGCCGCACTCTACCGCTCTTCAGTGCCAGCTTTTGGCACCATTGGTTTCTACTGCATCACCGCGCGCCGCCTCACCCCCAAGAGCGGCCCGATGTAGAACCCACGCCTGACCGCCGAAATCACAAAAGGAAGTCCCGTGTCGATAGAAATCAATTTTCCCCACCCCACGCTTGTATCAGTCAACGGAATCCAACTCGAAGTGTTTGAATCAGGACGGGAAAACACTGGAAACCCGATCGTGCTCTGCCACGGCTGGCCCGAGCATGCCTATTCCTGGCGCCATCAGGTGCCCGCCCTGGTCGCTGCCGGCTACCATGTCATCGTTCCCAACCAGCGAGGTTACGGAAACTCGTCTCGTCCGGATGCAGTGACGGAGTATGACATCGAACATCTGGCGGGCGATCTTGTCGCGCTTCTCGACCACTATGGATACCGGGACGCAATCTTTGTGGGCCATGACTGGGGCGCGGCGGTCGTCTGGGGTTTGTCCCTGCTGCATCCCGGCCGGGTCAGCAAAGTGATCAATCTGAGCCTGCCCTATCAGGAGCGCGGCGAAATGCCGTGGATCGAGTTGCTGGAGCAGACACTGGGCAGCGACCACTACTTCGTTCATTTCAACCGGCACCCTGGCGTGGCAGACGCCGTACTGGACGAAAACCCGTTCCGCTTTCTTCGCAACCTGTACCGTAAAAACGTGCCGCTCTTGCCACCCGAGCCCGGCATGGTCATGATCAATCTCGCCAGGGCGGAAGCGTCACTCGGCGAGCCCGTGATGAGCGACGATGACTTGGCCGTCTACGTTTCAGCCTTCGAAAAATCCGGTTTCACAGGCGGCATCAACTGGTACCGAAACCTAGATCGCAATTGGCACCTGCTGGGAAAGGTGGACCCGATCATCGAGAAACCCACGCTGATGATCTACGGCGACCGGGATGTGATCCCGAAATCTGAAAATCTGATGGACTTCGTGCCCAATGTGGACGTGGTCAACCTCGATTGCGGTCATTGGATTCAAGAGGAAAAACCCCTGGAAACCAACATGGCGATCCTGGACTGGCTGGCAGGAAAGAGCGCCACCTGAGTGTCAAACAGCGTCCAAAATTGACAGTTTGGTCATGCGCCGATGGTTGCGTCTCCGAGGGCCCAATTTTGGCACCAGAACCAGGATCCCGGGCGCGAAGGCGATGGGATGGCGCCGCTTCGATTTGAGTTGCGCTGGGCCATTTCTATTTCCATGATCGAAGTGTCTCTCGATCGCACGCGATGGCGTTGCTTTTGATCGCCCCCGCACCTGGCAGACGCGCCTCATCGACATCTTCACACTCGCCACGGTGAGGCGATGGAAAATTGGAGAGCTGCTCTCCACCATCCCGAGGTTTTTGCGCGAAATGATCAAGCCCGAAATGGGGCGTTAAAGATCTGAATTCTCCAGCGGCCCATAAGCCTCGAGGCCATCTGGGCTGACCGACCGCCAACGTGCTAGCGTGCCAGCCAGCCACCATCGACATTGAGCACCGCACCATGGATGTAATCGGCGGCCGACGAGCAAAGAAATGCCGCCGTTCCTCCGATGTCGCTTGCCTTGCCCCACCGGCCCGCGGGTATGCGGTCCACAATGGCAGCGTTTCGCTCGGGATCGGACCTCAGCGCTTCAGTGTTGTTGGTTTCGATGTAGCCCGGAGCGATCGCGTTGACGTTGATGCCGTGCGACGCCCATTCGTTGGCGAGCAGTTTGGTCAGACCCGCGACACCGTGCTTGGATGCTGTGTAAGAGGCAACGCGGACGCCGCCCTGAAACGACAAAAGCGAAGCGACATTGACAATTTTCCCCGCCTTCCCGCGCTCCAAAAGGGCGTTCGCGAATGCCTGGCTGGTGAAAAACACCGCCTTGAGATTGACGTCCATCACATCGTCCCAGTCGGACGGCGAGAAGGCGGAGGCATCATTTCGACGAATGATGCCGGCATTGTTGATCAAGAGGTCACAGGGCTCTTGCGAGAATATTGCGGTTGCGGCCATAGGATCGGCAAAGTCGATGCGAATTTGCCGTCCGCTGCCACCCACCGCAGATATGGCCGCAACAGTCTCGTCGCAGTCCCGGCGCCCGGCACACACCACGCTGGCGCCCTCTTCGGCGAGAGCGATGGCAATGGCCTGGCCGATGCCGGTATTGGCGCCGGTGACCAGCGCCGTCCGGCCAACCAGCGAGAAACGGACGCTCATCTCAACTCCGAGGGCTGAATGAAGTCCATATCGGTGTAATCGACATTGTCTCCGGCCATGGCCCAGATAAACGAATAGCTACCGGTTCCCGCTCCGGAATGGATCGACCACGATGGTGAGAGAACGCCCTCTTCATTGCCGACAAACAGGTGCCGTGTTTGCTGCGGCTCACCCATCAAATGCAGCACGCGATCGTTTTCAGCCAGATCGAAATAGAGATAGGCTTCCATACGGCGGTCGTGAATGTGAGCGGGCATGGTGTTCCATACCGAGCCGGGAGCAAAACTCGTATACCCCAGCACGAGTTGGCAGCTCTCCATCACCTGCGGGTGGATGAACTGATTGATGGTGCGTTTGTTGCAGTTTTCGGCGTCGCCCAATTGCACCTTCTTGCTGTCCGCCAACCGAACGAGGCGCGATTCGATGGCCCGGTGGGCCGGTGCCGAGGTAATGTAAAAACGCCCGTTGCCGGCGAAAGTGACAGGGCCGGACCCCATCCCGAGGTAGAGCACGTCGCCGCGCTCCATATCGTAGGATTGGCCGGAAGCTGAAACCGTGCCGGAATCGCCGATATTGACGATTCCCATCTCGCGGCGATCGAGAAAGCTTGCCGTGCGGGTCTCGGCGATGGCCCCAAGCGTCAAGGGCGTTCCTTCAGGAACGGCTCCCCCGACCACGAACCGGTCATAATGGGTGTAGACAAGACGAATTTCTCCCGCCGAAAACATGTCCGGTGTGAGAAAGTGATGCCGCAACTGATCGGTATCCATGGTCCTTGCGTGATCTGGATGAACGGCGTGGCGGGTTTGGACGGACAGCAATATTGTCTCCCAAGGTTCGTGGTGAGGCATCCGCAGATGGCTATAAGAGTGGTAAAAAGGGGGCGGCAAACCGCCCCCCGCATTTTGACAGCTAGTCGCTCAAATCCGCTGCACCCTGGTTCATCTCGGCAATGCCTTCTTCGATCGAAACATTGCCGGTCATGATGTTGTCATGGGCACGATTGAGGAACAGCTCGTAATCGGCTGCCTCCAGGTCGACTGGCATTTCAAGATATGTTGCAGTCGTCGTAAGGGCTTCAACGCTCGCCTCGTCCTGCGGAAAACCCTCACGAGAGGTGATGGTTTCAATGACCTGTTCGTCGCGGAGGGCAGGGATTGTCCCTGTCTCGGCAATGATCGCCGCACCTTCGGGGCCCGAAACCCACTTGATGAAGTCGTAGGCAGCCTCCTGGTCGACCGAGTTGGCATTCACCCCCAGCGAGGTGATTGTCGCCGCAGTCGAGCCCGCGGCCACGCCATCGGGATGAGGGAATTTGACGAAGCCCCAATTGTCCGAAAGCGCCTCCCCTGTGCCGACCTTTTCGATCTGGGTCGCGATAAACCAGCTCCCCATCGGCAGCATGGCGATCTGTTCATTGAAGAATGGACCCGAATAGTGAGTCGCTGCCGCCTTGAGCGACGCGTAGTCCATGATTACGCCTTCATCCTGAAGCGCGAGGACACGCTCATACCAGGGCGCCAGGAAGTCGTAATTGTCGCTGACCAGAGTGTTGTTGCCGTCGAGAATACCCGGCAATTGCACCGTCGACCGCCATACGTGATGGTGGGCACCATAGATCTTGTCGGCACCGAAACCGGATGTCACCTGACGCGCCAGATCGTCGAACTGAGCCCACGTCATGTCGTTGGTCGGATACTCGACACCCGCTGCATCGAAGAGGTCCTTGTTGTAATAGACGATCCAGAAGTCGGCGCGAAACGGGAGGGCGTAAAGGCCGTCATCTACGGTAAGCGCTTCAATCAGGCCGCCATAAGGGGCTGCATCGATCGGCTCATCGGCCAGTTCGTTGAGATCCACGAGCAGATTTGAATTGATGAGCTGGGCATAGCCCGGGACGTCCTTGATGGTGATCACGTCGAGATCGTCGGCGCCACCGGCAAGCTGGGTCATCAGCATCATATTGAAATCGGCCGACCCCAAATCCGTCATCTCGATGGTGACGTTGGGATTGGCGGCTTCATACGCGTCGATCAACGGCTGATAGTAGGTGACAAGATGGGGATCCCACAGCGCCCAGTTAAGCGTTACCTCCTCTTGCGCAACAGCGGCGCCGGGCAGCGCAATTGAGCCCAATAGCAGCGTCTTGATCAGATTTCGCATTTCATCCTCCTGTTATTGCCGCTTTGCGCGGCTGCGAAATTCCCGGATTGGCAGTGTTTTTGATCTTCCCTGGAGTGCGCAGTGCCGTCGTTCAGAACGTGCAGTCCGGCAAAGGCAACGCCAAGCACACCAAGGGAGAAGTTCATGACTGCCGGCATGAAAATCGAAATCGGGTAGAATACGATGTGCGCGAGCCAGAGCGACCCGGCAAAAGCCAATCCGACCAGAATCGGAAGCGGGTGGGCCAGCGTCGCGAAAAGCGCTGTGCGCAAGAGCGCTTTCATCGCCATCCCGGTTGTGGCCAGCAGCACGAACGCATTGGCAAGCACCATGACGACAAAGACCGACACAGCGACGCTGATGACGACCGCCGCCGCCGCAAAAGGAACGCCCTGGGTGATCTGTGCCCACACAAAGACCGCGTAGAACGCAACTCCAATGACCGGCAGAAAGGCCAGCGCCAAAAGGCTCGCCCGTCCGGACAATTCGCGAAATGCCGACCAGAAATCGCGCCAAAGATAGGTGTTCTCGTCCCGGACCATTTGTGCGGTGACGCGCAGCGCCGCGGCGTGGGCCGCAGGAAGGGTAACCAAAGGGAGCGAGGCGGCGATCACGAGGAGGTTGAGCAGGAAAAGGGATCCTGCCTCGCGCCAGATCACGTCTGCAAAAAGGGCGAACCCCTTTTTTGCAGGCAAACCCTTGGGGATGCCCGCACCGCTCTTTCTCCAGTCCTGGAAGGGCCACACCATCGGTTACGCCTCAGTGCAAAATTGCGTTTTCGGTATCGGGATCAAAGAGATGCGCGTTGGTCATGTCCACGAACAGGCCGACCGTGTCGCCCTCCCTCGCCGTGCACCGCGAGGAGACGCGCACAATTGCCTGATGGCCGGCAATCCTCACATTGAGGTGGACCTCCGGACCCATCGGTTCGGCAAGGTCTACCTCGCCTTCGACCTGGCTCACTTCGGTCGAATCAAGGCCCACCGGCGGATGCTCGTAAAAGCTCTCCGGGCGCAGCCCCAGCACGACCGATTTGCCTTCATAGGCTGCGATGCGGGATTGATCGAGCGCAGGCGCCAGCGGCAAGGCGTATTGGGCAAACACAGCGACAAACTGCTGGCCCCGGCGCTCGATCCCGACCGGGATCATGTTCATCTGCGGTGCGCCGATGAAACCAGCGACAAACATGTTCCGCGGCCGGTCATAGAGTGCCTGAGGCGTGTCGACCTGGTGAATGTGACCGTCCTTCATCACGACGATACGGTCCGCCATCGTCATGGCTTCGACCTGGTCGTGGGTCACATAGATGAAGGTGGCATCGAGCCGCTTGTGCAGCTTTGTGATCTCCGCCCGCATGGTCCCGCGCAGCTTGGCGTCGAGGTTGGACAAGGGCTCATCGAGCAGGAACACTTCGGGATTTCGCACCATTGCACGCCCCAGGGCGACGCGCTGACGCTGACCGCCGGAAAGCGCCTTGGGCCGCCGATTGAGCAAATGCTCAATGTCGAGAATTCTGGCCGCTTCCTTGACCTTCTCCTCGACGATCTTGGGGTCGATCTTGCGCAACTCGAGACCGAACGCCATGTTCTTGTAAACGGTCATATGCGGGTAGAGCGCATAGTTCTGGAAGACCATGGCGATGTCGCGATCCTTGGACGGAACGTCATTGACAAGGCTGTCGCCGATCCAGAGTTCACCCCCCGATATTTCCTCGAGACCCGCGATCATGCGTAGCGTCGTGGATTTCCCGCAGCCCGATGGCCCCACAAGAATGATGAATTCCTTGTCGGCGATGTCGAGATCGATGTCATGGACGACCGTCAACGCGCCAAATGTCTTGTTGAGCTTTCTAAGTGATATCTTCGCCATTCTTCCTCCAGGGCCAAACCGAGAGCCTTACCAATAAGCGTCCCAGTTCCCGCCCAGGCGCGTCAGCGCCTCGAAATAATAGTAGTCCCCCCAGGAGACGGCTTCGTCGACGCCTTCGCCTCGGCAGGTGTTGTACGGTGTCTTTTTCGAATAGGTGCCATGCAGCACCAGCCCGTTCGACAGGGCCGGATCGGTTACCGCATAGGAGCGCCACAGGCTGCCCACCATGCTCCGCGCGAGGTCGCGCAGTTTTTCAGCATCGTCCTCGCCGCATAGGTCCGCCATTTCGAGCAGCCCGCACGCGGTTATCGCCGCAGACGAGGAGTCGCGGGGCTCGTCGCCCTCGGTAAACACCAGGTCCCAGTAGGGGATCATGTCGTCGGGCAGCCGGGCGAGATAAAAATCGAGCAGCTGGAAGAAGGTGTCCCTATAGGCGTCCAGCCGCTCGTAGCGATAAGACAGCGCCATGCCATATATGCCCCAGGCCTGTCCTCTCGCCCAAAAGCTCTCGTCGCTATAGCCCTGCTTGGTGACCCCTTTCACCGGCGCTCCGGAGACAGGGTCCATATAGAAGGTGTGATAGGTGCTGTGGTCCGCGCGGATCGAATGGGCAAGGGTGGTACGGGCGTGCTTGAGCGCGACCTCGCGATATTTCTGGTCCCCGCTTTCCTCGCTGGCCCAATACAGGAGCGGCAGATTCAGCAGACAGTCGATGATGTAGCGGTATTCATCCGCCCGGCCCTTGCGGCCCCACGCCTGGATGAATTCGCCGACCGGCTGGTAGCGCTCGAACAATTGCTCGGCCGCCAGAAGCGCCGCCTCGCGCCCATCCTCGTCACCGACCAGCTTCCACGCGGCCACGCATGTCGGCGAATAGAGAAAGCCCATGTCGTGATGGTCGGTCTCGATGCGCTCGACGATCCGGTTATGGAACGATTGAACCTGGATTTGCGCGGCATATTGGAACGTCTTGTCACCGGTGTGCTCGAAGGCAAGCCAGATCTGGCCCGGCCAGAAGCCGGCCGTCCATTGGTCGTTGGCTACTGCCGGATAGAAATTGTCGACGCTGGAATGGTTTTGAGCGCTGTAGGTGAAGTTTGGCAGATTGCGGCGCACCTGCGCCACGGCTGCCTCGATGGCGGCCCGGCGCTCGGCTTCGGAAATCGGAGTGACCAGCGATTGCGCGAAATGTGCGGTCATGGACTTACCCTTTGATCCCGGTCGAGGCGATGCCCTCGACGAAGAAGCGCTGCAATGCCAGGAAGACGACAAGGACCGGAATAAGCGCCACCACCGAGGCCGCCATGATCAACCCGTACTCACTCGAATATTGCGAGATGAACATCCGCAGCCCGATCTGGATCGTCTTGAGCTCGGTCTTGGTCAGATAGATCATGGGCCCGAGAAAATCGTTCCAGGTGGTCACGAAAGTGAAGATCGTGAGCGTGGACAGGGCCGGCATGGAGAGCGGCAACATGATGCGCGCATAGATCTGATATTCGTTCATGCCGTCGATGCGCGCCGCCTCACACAACTCGTCGGGTATCGACATATAGAACTGGCGCATGAGGAAAACGCCAAAGGCGGTAAACGCCTGCAGACAGATGATCGCCAGATGGGTGTTGTTGAGCCCGAACTCCCGCATCATCAGGAACTGGGGCACCATATACACGTGCCAAGGCACGGCGATCGTTGCGATATAGCCCAGGAAAAGCAGGTTCTTGTAGGGAAACCGCAGCTTGGCGAACGCGTAAGCGGCAAAGCTCGACGTCAGGAGCTGGAGCGCCGTGACGATCACGGTAATCTTGGAGGTGTTCCAGATGAACAGCGCCAGCGGAATCTTCTGCCAGATTTCAATGAAGTTCTGCCAGCGCGGCTGTGGCGGGATCCACTGGATGGGGAAGGAAAACACCTCGCGATCGAGTTTCAGCGATGCCGACAGCATCCAGAAGAACGGAAGAAGCATAACCGCCGTTATGGCGATTGCCGTTAGATAGAGGGCGATGCGCTGTCCGGAAATCCTGCGACGCTTGCGGGATGCAGGGGTTGTAATGGTGCTCATGGCTTCAGTCTTCCTCCCGCCGATACCGGAACTGGACGATGGTGATGGTCAGAACCATGAGGAAGAGAACCAGGGCGACCATTGAGGAATAGCCAAGGTCCCAGGAAATGAAGGCCTCGTTATAGATGTGATAGACGAGAACCAGCGTAGAGGTGCCCGGCCCGCCCTGCGTGATCATGAAGATCTGGTCGAAGACCTTGAACGATTGAATGGTCAGCATCACCGAAACGAAAAACGTCGTCGGCCCGAGCTGAGGCACGGTGATGAACCAGAATTTCTGCCAACCGGTGGCTCCGTCGAGATCGGCCGCCTCGTAAAGCTCGGCATTGATTCCCTGGAGGCCCGCCAGGTAGATGACCATGTAATAGCCCATGTCCTTCCAGACACCGAACAGGATCACCGTGGGCATGGCCCAGAAGCGGTCGGCGGCCCAACGCGGCAGGTCCTGCGGATCGACGCCAAGGGTATAAAGGATCATGTTGACCGGCCCCATCGAGGGGTTGAACAACATGTTCCACACCACGGCCACCGCCACCAGCGACGCAACGTGCGGAAAAAACATCGTCGTGCGGAAGAAATTGCGCCCCATGAGTTTCTGATTGAGCAGAACCGCAACCCCCAGCGCCGCCGCCAGCGTCAGGGGGACCGAAAAGGCCGTATAGATGATCGTGTTCCAGACCGCTGCAATGAAGGCGCGGTCACCAAACAGCTGCCAGAAATTGTCGAGACCGGCGAACTCGATCGGGTTCGACCCGTCCCAATGCATAAAAGCCAAGATGAAGGCAAAGACGATGGGCCCCAGCGTAAAGACCAAAAAGCCGAAAAAATTGGGCGCGATGAACGAATAAGCGACAAGGTACGAACGCCGCTGGCGCTGCCGCTTGGAAAGCAATGGCCTCTGGGACTGCTTTACCGCAGTCTCGAAATCGGTGTTTGCGCTGCTCGACATATTGGCTGGCGCCCCTCCCCTGGCGATAGTCGCTCGCGGCTGATCAGCAAGCTTGTTACTACATGTCAGAATGACTTATGACAAGTTGCAATGTGTCGCGATGACCAATTTCTTGATTCGGAAATGGTCGGCGTGGCACTACGTCCTTGAGACAGACTGGAGAGCCAAGTGTTCGCTGAACGCCTTGGATATGTGCCCGATCGCCTTTGCCCGTTCACGGCCGCGCCGCCGATATCGGATCGGGTAGCGTGGGACAATTTGCCGTCCGATATTGCCCGCAAGCTGGTTGAAGAAGGGAATACGGCGCTGAATACGCAATGGAGTGGGCTCCATGCCAGCGACTACATGCGGTACGTCCGCGACGGCAATCGGGCTCTGTTCGAAGATGCCTATTTTTCCCGGCGCCGAAAGCTCAATGGATTGGTGCTTGCCGAATGTGTTGAGAACCAAGGGCGGTTTATCAACGCCATCATCGACGGCATTTATCTGCTCTGCGAGGAAAGCGGCTGGCAGCTTCCCGCCCACAACGCCCATATGCGCAGCGGCCCGCGAGCGGCACTCCCCAATCCGCTAAATCCCGTCATCGATCTTTTCGCCGCCGAAACGGGCGCCCAATTGGCGATGATCGCTGCCGTGTTGGGCGACAGGCTCGCAGAAGTCAGCCCTCAGATCGTCGAGCGAATAGACAACGAACTGTCCGCCCGCATCTTCACGCCCTACCTCAAACGACACTTCTGGTGGATGGGAAACGGCGACGAGCAGATGAACAATTGGACGGCCTGGTGCACCCAGAACGTCCTCCTCGCCGCCTTTTCCCGCCCCCTGGCGTCCGAAATGCGCCATGCCATCGTTCGCAAGGCCGCATTGAGCCTGGACGCTTTCGCCAGCTACTACGGCGATGATGGCGCGTGCGAGGAGGGGGCGCTCTATTATCGCCATGCCGCGCTCTGTCTCTGGGGCGCGTTGAAAGTGCTTTCCACGGTTGCCCCGGCGGCGTTTTCCCCGCTCTGGCAGCACGCCAAGATCCGCAACATGGCCGAATATTTGCCTCTGATGCACGTGTCGGGGCGGTACTATCTCAATTTCGCCGACAGCTCGGCCGTGCTCGAGCCCGCGGGAGCGCGCGAGTTTCTGTTCGGCGAGGCGGTGGGCTCGGAAGTCCTTAAAGACTATGCGCTCGCTGATGCCCAGGGCAGCGACGGCATTAGGCAGCGCGATGAAATCAATCTCTGGTATCGGCTCACCGAAATCCTGACTGCGGCGCGAATGCGGGATATGGAGGTAAAACGCCCTGTCCCTCCAGACCGATATTTTCCCTCTGTTGGCCTGCTGGTTGCGCGCGACGCCCAGTGGACATTGGGCGTCAAGGCCGGAGACAATGGCGACGGGCACAACCATAACGACGTCGGCAGTTTCACTGTCTATCGGTCAGGCCTACCCTTTGTGATCGATATTGGTGTCGAGACCTATACCGCCAAAACCTTCTCGGCCGAGCGCTACTCTATCTGGACGATGCAATCGGCCTGGCACAATCTGCCCTCGTTCGACGGCATAATGCAGCAGGACGGAGCCCGGTTTGCGGCCTCGGACGTGGTGGCCGATCTTGACCAGAACCGGTGCCGCCTTGCCTTTGATATCGCTGGTGCCTATCCGGAATCGGCCGGGCTGCGCAGTTACAGACGGAGCGTCGAGCTTGTTAAAGGCAAAGGCCTTCAGGTCGAAGACAGCTATGAGGGGGGCAAGGCTGCGCAATTGTCCTTGTTGTTCGCGCGCCACCCCATTGGCCGGGATTGGGGCCTGGAATTGCCTGGGCTTGGCCGCGTCGAGATCGACGGGGCCGCCGCAATTGAGGTCGATGAGGTAGCGATCGATGATCCAAGGCTGCAAAAGGCGTGGCCGAAATCGATCTGGCGCGCGCGCATCCCGTTCAAAGGCACCACAATTTCCATCTCGATTTACTGAGGAAACCCAATGAGCCTGGAACTCAAGATCGTCGACGCGGACGGCAAGGTAAAACGGCAGAGCAGCGGACAAAGCGAGGCGTTTCTTGTCCATCGCGAGGCCTATGAGCCAGGGAATGGGCTCGTCTTTTCCTCGCCGGAGGCCGGCTTTTATTGGCTGGCCCTCGATGCTGCGATGGCCCCGAGCCTGGTTTACCACACAGGCGGCACGTTCACGTTGCCTGTACCCGACCAGACGCAGGGCAAAACCTATCCTCCGCAAGCCTTCAAAGGGGCTTTGCACCGGCTCTGGGTCCGCTGCGCCACGTCCGCCGAGGTCGCTGCCCGCCGCGATCTGGCGCGCAATCCGGCTGACCATCACGGCAACACGGTCCTGTTCCCCCACGCCGAAGCGAATGTGGAAACACGAGGAGAAGCGGTCTTTGCTGCCCGCAACGCCATTGATGGCGAGTGCGCCAATGACGATCATGGTTTTTGGCCCTACACAAGCTGGGGCATCAATCAGGACCCCGGCGCCGCGCTGACGCTGACGTTCGGTCGCAAAGTGAGGGTCGACGAGATCGCGCTGACGCTGCGTGCCGACTTTCCCCATGATGCATGGTGGAAGCAGGCAACGATCAGCTTTTCGGATGGCTCGGAAGAAATCGTCTCTCTGGAAAAGACTGGTATTGCCCAGCGTTCCCCGATCACACCTCGCACCATATCGTGGCTGAGGCTTCACAGCCTCATCAAGGCCGAGGATCCTTCGCCCTTCCCGGCCCTGAGCAGGATCGAAGTCTTCGGTTATGAAGCGGACGATGGGTGAATACATGTAGAAACTTGTTTCAACTCATTATACAGGATACAAAGGCGAAACCACGCGGCATCGAAGGACAATGTTTTGGACACCTCGAAACTGGAGACCCGGCCAATCGGAACCCTTGTCGGGCGGGTCAGCGAATCCCTGAGGGAGGCCATCCGTTCAGGCGAGTTTGCGCCGGGCGACAAGCTGCCGAGCGAAGCACAGCTCACCGCACACCATGGCGTGAGCCGCACCGTGGTGCGTGAGGCCGTCGCTCTGCTCCGGACAGACGGCCTCGTGATGCCGCGTCAGGGCGCCGGAGTGTTCGTAATCTCCAATGGAATTTCCGATGCCGTTCCCCGTGCGATCGACAAGTCGAAATTGTCCTCGGTGCTGGAACTGCTCGAAGTCCGCACGCCATTGGAGGTGGAGGCGGCAGGATTGGCGGCCACGCGCCGCTCTCCGTCGCAGGAAGAAGACATACTGGTTTGCCATTCAGCGATTGTCGAATTGGCCGAGCAGAACCGGCATATTCGCACAGCGGATTTTGCTCTCCATCTCGCGATAGCCGACGCGACCAACAATCCCCGGTTCCGCGAGTTTTTGCGCGCCCATGGCCCCGAAGCCATTCCCAACTCGGAAATCGTCACCAACCGGGAACTCGACCTTGAGCGGAACTATCATCGCCAGCTGATCGAGGAACACGAAAAGATCGTTCTCGCCATCTCCCGGCGCGACGAGGATGGGGCACGCGAGGCGATGCTCCATCACCTAAAGGGCAGTCAGGCGCGTCACAGAGATCTTCTTCACAAGATCCGCGTGGGACACTCGGCATCGAGCTGAGCAAATTCGACCCCGGCTCGACACCACTTTCACCATTTGATCGAGGTTACCATCATGGCCCCTCTTCGCTCGCGCTGGGAACAGGACTCCTCCGTGCGAAAGGCGTTGGGTCACAATCCCCTCCACAAAAATCCTCTTGTATCCCGCGCCGATCTGCAAAAGGCGGTCCTCGACCTCACTAAGCCCCTTTGGCCGCATCTTTCCGAGGGCCGCGCCCGCCTCCGGCTCGGCGTTGGGGGCGCCCACTACGGCGCAGAAGCGGCGGAAATGGAAAGCATCATTCGTCCGCTTTGGGGGCTGGTGCCTTTGGCTGCAGGCGGCGGAAGCGATCCTTCCTTCGCAATTTATGCAGAAACGCTGGCCAATGGCACCGACCCTGCGCATCCCGAATACTGGGGGACGGTCAAACGGCACGATCAGCGCATGGTGGAAATGGCTGGCATCGCGTTCAGCATGCTTTTGGCGCCCGACGTCTTTTGGACACCACTGGATAGACAAGCAAAATCGCGGGCAGCGGTCTGGTTGCGCTCGATAAATGCCTTCCCGCCGGCCGACAACAACTGGCTGTTCTTCCGTGTCCTAACGAACCTGGCGCTCAGGCATGTTGGCGAGGAATGGTCAGAAGATTTGACGCGGTCGGCGCTCGACCGACTTGATTCTTTCCATGTCGGCGATGGCTATTACCGCGACGGGAAATGGTATCAGCACGATTATTACACACCCATGGGCATGCACTTTTACGGCCTGATGCTGGCGCAGGTCGCCCCCGACCTGTTTCCCGAGCATTCAAAGCGCTTTCGCGAACGCGCAGATCGGTTCGGCCGGGATTTTCAGCACTGGTTTGCCGACGACGGCGCGGCCATACCCTTTGGCCGGTCCATGACCTATAGATTTGCGCAATCGGCTTTCTGGGCGGCATGCGCTTTCGCGGGCGAGGAAGTTCTGCCCTGGGGCCGCATCAAGGGGCTGCTGCTGCGCAATCTGCGATGGTGGTCAAACCAGCCCATCGCAGAGCGCGATGGCATACTGTCCATCGGCTATAGCTATCCCAACCTTCTCGTCTCGGAAGCCTACAACGCTCCGGGGTCACCTTATTGGGCGCTCAAATCATTCCTCGTGCTGGCGCTGGGAAACGATCATCCATTCTGGCAAGCGCAGGAAGAGGCGCCGGAAGAACTTCCCGATGGTCGCGTTGTTGCAGAACATGGCGGATTCATCCTGCGGCGCTCCAAGGGAGATGCAGTTGCACTGACGGGCGGACAGGATGGACGTGAACATCGCTGCTATGACGCCAAATACGGTCGCTTTGCCTATTCTTCAGCCTTTGGCTTTTCGGTGGCCAGCGATGCCTGGGGGCCGGACAGGCCCGAGCGCAGCGTTGTGGACTCCGGGATCATGGTTTCGCGCGACGGCACGGCCTGGCTCTCACGCAATCGCATTACCGAGGCCGGTATTGACCAGGGCATGGCCTGGGGACGGTGGAAGCCCGATGATGGTTTGACGGTGGACAGCTGGATCGATTTCGGGAACGAGAACTGGCATATCCGCATCCATCGCATCCAAAGCGATACGGCTTTAAACATTGCCGAAGGCGGCTTTGCCATCGATCGGACCGGAGACGGCCCCTCTTCCCCTCCCGAATGGTTCACGATCTCGCAAGGCCGGGCGTTCGTGCGGTCTCTGTCGGCGGTTTCAGGAATCGTGGACCTCGCTGGAACCCGGACTGCCGATATCGTACGCGCCGCGCCCAATACCAATTTGCGATTTCCCCGCACGTTCTTTCCGCGCCTGGAAGGCCGAGTGCCCAACGGGGAAACGTGGCTCGTGACCGCGGTATTTGCAGCGCCCGACCCTACGGCCGAAATTGCCCCGCTGATATTGCCGGACACCATGCTTTCATTTTGTCGCGCAAACGGGCTGGAGACCGCAATCAAATCTGTTGAACTTGGGCATCGCGACCAACCCGGCAACTGACCAGCGCCAGGATTTAAGATGGCCTCGGCCAGAACAATTTTTCTGGGCAAGAGCCGGCAGTGCCAAGGCAAATGGCGGAGAGGGAGGGATTCGAACCCTCGGAACGCTCGCGCGCTCAACGGTTTTCGAGACCGCCCCGTTCGACCACTCCGGCACCTCTCCGTCTTGGTGTCGCGGCGAGACGATCGCCGCTTGGGTCGTTGGGTGGGCGCTATATGGCATAGGGTTGGTTGCCCCGCAACACCTTGTTTTGAATTGTCGCCAAGCCTGATAGTCACCTTTTCATGACTGAGATCGATCTTGCCCTTTTCGTCTATGGCACATTGCGCGACCGGGAAATTCTCGAGGGCGTCCTTGGCCGTGCCGTGCCCCCGGCCGACCGTGTCGATGCCCGGGCATATGGATGGCGCACCGTTTACTATCCCGACCGGCTTTATCCCGCACTGGTCCCGGCCAATCAATGGACCCTCGGGCTTAAGATCGCAGGACTGGGTCAGCGCGATATGGCGCGGCTCGATGCCTTCGAAGGCGACGAATATCGGCGCGGCAGGATCGAAATCGAGACGCAGGGTGGAACCGGGACCGCTCAGACCTATTTTCCCACAAAGACGATCAATACCGACGCCCCACGATGGTCGTTTGAAACCTGGACAGCGCTCCACCGGCCTCAAGCCATTGCGCAGTACAGGTCGGACGACTTTGCGAGCTGACCAACAAAGGGAGAGACCGATGAAAGAGCGCGACACCTACGATACGCCAGCCGGCCCCCTGGTCATCGCTCCAATCCATCACGCCACCTTCGTCATGGAATGGAGCGGGGAGACCATCTATTGCGATCCCGTCGGCGATCCGGCCCGCTTTGCCGATTTCGCTGCACCAACCCTGATCATTCTCACCCACCATCACGGCGACCATCTCGAACTCGAGACATTGGGCGCCGTCATAGGCGAGGACACGCAGATCATCGCCCCCAGGATTGTCTATGATCAGTTGCCCGAGGACATGGTCGTCCGCACAACGTTGATGGCGAACGGCGAGACAACCGAATGGCATGGCATCACCATCCGCGCCGTCGCGATGTACAACACCACCCCTGATCGTCAGAAATATCATGAAAAGGGTGTCGGAAACGGCTATCTCTTCGACTTTTCCGGCACCGTGGTCTATCTGGCTTCGGACACCGAGCCGACCCAGGAAATGGATCAATTGGGCAAGATCGACATCGCGTTCTTTCCCATGAACCTGCCCTATACGATGACCCCCGATCAGGTGCTGACCTGCATCGAAAAAACCGCGCCGCGCTATGTTTATCCCTTTCACTATCGCTTTCCTTTCGACAAGCCGGGTAAAGAGCCCTCTGACCTGACGGCATTGATGCCCAAAGGCTCGAACACCGAGATCGTCGAACGGGACTGGTATTAGGGATCGCTCAGACGCGTGCTGGCCTTGACTCTTGAGCCATTTGCACCGATAAGCAGCTCCGAATGCGCATGGGCCCCGCCTGTGCGCCATTTGTTTTGTTCAAATACGCTGCCACAGGCCGCCCGCCGGAACTATATCTCCGGCCAGCCGGAAGACCGCGGAAAACAGGCATCGTCCGCGGCGCCGTAAGGTGCGAAAACCAAGGGAACCGGGTGAAAATCCGGCCAAAACATATGTTTGCAGTCATCAAGACCGGTGGCAAGCAGTACAAAGTTGCTGCCAATGATCTGGTCCGCGTCGAAAAGCTCGCTGGCGAAGCCGGCGATGCCATCACCTTTGAAAACGTCCTGATGGTTGGCGCCGGTGCCGACGTCACGCTCGGTGCCCCGCTCGTCGATGGCGCGCTGGTTGCCGGCGAAGTCGTTGAGCAGTTCCGCGACAAGAAGGTCATTGTTTTCAAAAAGAAGCGCCGCCAGGGCTATCGCCGCAAGAATGGCCACCGTCAGGAACTGACGCTGGTCCGCATCACCGAAATTCTGACCGGCGGCGCCAAGCCTTCGGGCAAGAAGGCCGCTGCGCCCAAAAAGGCTGCAAAGGCAGAAGCCAAACCTGCTGCCGAAGCCAAGCCCGCCAAGGCTGAAAAGACTGAAGCCACTCCCGCAGCCGACTTCAAGGACGACGTCAAGCTGATCGGCGGCGTTGGTCCCGCGCTGGAAAAAAAGCTCGCTGCAGCCGGCATCACCAGCCTGACCCAGATCGCCAAGTGGACCAAGGCCGACGTCGCCAAGTTCGACGAAGAGCTTGATTTCAAGGGCCGCATCGAGCGCGACGAATGGGTCGACCAGGCCAATGAGCTGATTGCCGGCAAGCCCCCGCGCGCCAAGGCCGATCAGTAATCGCGACACAGACAAATTCGAGGATATTGAACCATGGCACATAAGAAAGCAGGCGGCTCATCCCGCAACGGTCGCGATACAGCCGGCCGCCGCCTCGGCGTCAAGAAGTTCGGCGGCGAAGCCGTTGTCGCCGGCAACATCATCGTGCGCCAGCGCGGCACCAAATGGCATCCGGGCACTAATGTTGGCCTGGGCAAGGACCACACCATTTTCGCTCTCGTCGACGGCAAGGTGACATTCGCCACCAAGTCGGGCGGCAAAAGCTATGTATCGGTTGCGCCGCTCAAGGCTGCTGAATAATTCGGCAGGCCGTTCGGATCGCTCCGAAACGGAGTTGCCGGAGACCTTCTCCCCGGCAGCGCAATCGCATATGGATCAGGGGAGCCGTCATCGGCTCCCTTTTTCGTTTGCAAGGGCAATTAGATGGACAGCGAAGCGCTAAGACGTGCAATGCCGGATCGGATCGAGACCGAACGCCTCGTCCTGCGCGCGCCTTGTAGCGCCGACATTTCCGCCATTGCCGTTCTCGCCAACAACCGCAAGATCCACGCGATGACCACCCTGCCCTTCCCCTATGCCGAAAGCGACGCGGCACAGTTTGTCGAGACCATCGCCCGAAGCGAGACCGAACATGCCTATGCCATCACGCTGCAGAACGGTGTTCTGATCGGGATGATCGGCCTACACCTGGGCCTCGAATCTACTCCCGAAATCGGATACTGGCTCGGAGAACCCTATTGGGGTCAGGGCTATGCAACCGAAGCGACCGGCGCGCTTATTGGATCGGTCCGGACCACCGGTCATTGCGCAACCCTGCGCGCCAAGGCCCGCAGCGAAAATGGCGCGTCACGCGCGATCCTCGAAAAGCTCGATTTTGTTCGTCTCGATGAAACCGTATCAGCGTGCGGCCCTCACAAGGATGTTCCGGTCACAACATATGAACTGACCATCCCGGCGGAACCGATCTGATCATGGCCGAACAACCCGAGATCCGCACCCGAAGGTTGATCCTGCGCCGCCCCCGGCTGCGGGATGCGCCCCGCATCGCGTCCCTGCTCAATAATTTCGAGGTAACCAAGAACCTCGCCCGCGTGCCCTATCCCTATACCATCAACATGGCTGTGGACTGGCTCATGCGCCAGAAAAGGGAATGGACTCCGGACTCGATTACCTTTGCGGTGTGCGATCCGCGCCAGGGTGTCATGGGTTTTTGCGGCATGCACAAGGAAGGCCATGACGCCGAAATCGGCTACTGGCTTGGCCAGCCCTACTGGGGCAAGGGCTATATGACCGAGGCAACCGCGGCGGTCATCGAGTGGTATTTTTCGACCACCGGCGCCAACCGCCTGGTCTCGGGGGTTTTTCACTTCAATGCGGCATCTCTGGCCATCCAGAACAAGCTGGGCTTTGTCCAAACCGGCATCGGCAAGCGAATCTGCCTTGCCCAGAACACCGACATCGACCATATCGAAACCGAGTTGACACGGGACGCCTTTTACAAGGCGCTTGAAACACTATGAAATTTCTCGATCAGGCCAAGGTCTATATCCGCTCGGGCAATGGCGGGGCTGGCTCGATCGCCTTCAGGCGCGAGAAGTTCGTCGAGTTCGGCGGTCCCAATGGCGGCAATGGCGGACGTGGCGGCGACGTGCTCGTCGAATGCGTCGATGGGCTCAACACGCTCATCGACTATCGCTATCAGCAGCATTTCAAGGCCGGCACCGGCAACCATGGCATGGGGCAGGATCGCACCGGAGCCGATGGCGCCGACGTTGTCCTCAAAGTACCGGTCGGCACCCAGATTTTTGAAGAGGACGGGGAAACGCTGATTGCCGATTTTACCGAGGTGGGACAGCGCCAGACCCTGCTCGAAGGCGGCAATGGCGGCTTTGGCAACGCGCACTTCAAGACATCGACCAATCAGGCCCCTCGCCGCGCCAACCCTGGGCTGCCCGGCGAGGAGAAATGGATATGGCTGCGGCTCAAGCTGATCGCCGACGCCGGCCTGGTGGGGCTTCCCAATGCGGGCAAGTCCACATTTCTCTCTGCTGTCACCGCCGCCAAACCAAAGATCGCAGATTACCCATTCACCACACTGCACCCCGGTCTCGGCGTCGTTCGCGCCGGAGCGCGTGAGTTTGTGCTTGCCGACATCCCCGGCCTGATCGAAGGCGCTTCGGAAGGCGCTGGGCTGGGCGATCGGTTTTTGGGCCATGTCGAGCGCTGTGGCGTGCTGGTCCATCTCGTGGACGGCACCCAGGAAGACGTGGTTGGCGCCTATAAAACGATCCGCAACGAGCTTGAAGCCTATGGCGGTGGACTGGTCGGCAAGGAAGAAATCCTCTGCCTCAACAAGATCGACGCTTTGGATGAGGATACGCTCGCTGAGCGTCTGAGCGCCCTCAAAGAGGCGTCGGGCGGTGATGTTCTGGCCATCTCGGGTGCAACTGGAAAGAACGTGGAAGCCGTGCTCTACGCAGTGCTTGCCGTGCTCGACCACAACAAGGAGAACGAGGCGCGCTCCTCACGAACCGATATCAAGGACAAATGGGTGCCCTGATGCAGTCCCAGGGGGTCGAAACGCAAAATCCTTTGGCGGGACACAGGCGGCTGGTCATCAAGATCGGCTCCGCCCTGCTTGTCGATGACAAATCGGGCAGGTTGCGCACCGAATGGCTCGCGGCTCTTGCCAGTGACATTGCCGCGCTCAAGGCCGAAGGGCGCGATGTGGTCATCGTATCTTCAGGAGCCATCGCCTTGGGCCGCCGCATTCTGGGCCTGCCCGGCAAGACCCTCCCGCTCGATCAGAGCCAGGCGGCAGCCAGCGCCGGACAGATTGCCCTCTCTCAGGCCTGGGCCAGCCATTTGAGCGAGCACGGCATCACCACCGGTCAGATCCTGTTGACCCCCAATATCACCGAAGAGCGGCGCTATTTTCTCAATGCCCGCACCACGGTCAACACGTTGCTCGGCCTGGGGGCCGTTCCGATCATCAACGAGAACGACTCGGTCGCGACCTTCGAGATTCGCTATGGCGACAATGACCGCCTTTCGGCCCGCGTCGCCACGATGATCGAAGCGGATATGCTCGTTCTGCTTTCCGATATCGACGGGCTCTACACCGCCCCCCCGGCGCAAAACCCCGATGCGCGCCACATTCCCCACGTCGCCGAGATTACCCCCGAGATCGAAGCCATGGCCGGCGGGGCCGCGAGCCATCTGTCCCGCGGCGGCATGACCACCAAGCTGGGCGCCGGCAAGATCGCAGCAAGCGCGGGAACGGCAATGATCATTGCGCTGGGGACCGGATTGCACCCGCTGCGCAATCTGATCGAAGGCGGCCGCCACACGCTTTTTGCTCCCGCGACAAACACCACCGCGGCGCGCAAACGCTGGATCATGGGAACGCTCGAGGTTACCGGTCAGATCACCATCGACGATGGCGCCGTACGCGCGCTCAAGGGCGGGCGCTCGCTCTTGCCCATCGGTGTGGTGAAACTGCGCGGCGACTTCGTGCGCGGCGACGTCGTGGCGATCCGCGATCTTGAGAATCGCGAAATTGCCCGTGGCCTTGTCGGCCTCGACCGCGACTCGGCCGATCTGGTGATCGGCAAGAAAAGCGAGACGATCAAGGACATGCTCGGCCCTTCGACGCGCACCGAACTTGTGCATCGCGACAATCTGGTGCTTTTGGGCCAATAAGTAAAAAACCGGGAGGCCGTCATGAGCGCAGCCGCACAGCAAACCGACGCCCTTGTGGCAACAATGGATGACCTCGGGCGCCGGGCACGCAAGGCCGCATCCATTCTCGCCCACACATCGAGCGATAAAAAAACCGCAGCATTGCGCGCCGCCGCAAAAACGGCAGACATCAATCGCGCAAGGATCCTGGCCGCCAACCAGACCGACCTTGAAGCGGCCAAGTCCGGCGGCATGAGCGCGGCCTTTCTCGATCGCCTGCTGCTCGATGATACCCGTCTTGATGGTATCATCTCGGCGCTGGAAACGGTTGCCGACCTGCCCGACCCTGTCGGAACTGTTATCGCCAATTGGCAGCGCCCCAATGGCCTCGATATTTCCCGCGTGCGCACCCCGCTCGGCGTCATCGGCGTGATTTTTGAGTCCCGGCCCAATGTGACCGCAGACGCCGGTGCGCTATGCCTCAAGGCTGGCAACGCCGTCATCCTGCGCGGCGGGTCCGACAGCTTTCATTCATCCCGCGCCATCCATGCCTGCCTTGTCGAGGGTCTGAACGCTGCCGGTCTGCCCCAGGACGCCATCCAGATCGTCCCGACGACGGACCGGGCAGCCGTGGGCGAAATGCTCAAGGGGCTTGGCGGCGCCATCGACGTGATTGTGCCCAGGGGCGGCAAGGGCCTCGTCAGCCGTGTTCAGTCCGAAGCCCGCGTGCCGGTCTTTGCTCACCTCGAGGGCCTGGTGCATGTCTATGTCGATAAAAGCGCCGCCCTCGACATTGCCGTCAGCGTTATCGCCAACGCCAAGATGCGCCGCACCGGCATATGCGGAGCAGCCGAAACTTTGCTGATCCACAAGGATGTCCTCGCTACCCATCTCAAACCCATCATTGATGCGCTGGTTGAAAAGGGCTGCGAAATCCGCGGCGACGAGACCGTTCGCAACCTGGTCGCCACCGCCCGCCCTGCCACCGAAGAGGATTGGCGCACCGAATATGAGGACGCGATCATCTCGGTGAAAATCGTCGCCGATGTGGACGAAGCCATCGCCCATATCGAGCATTATTCGTCGCACCATACTGAGGCGATCATCGCCGAGGATGCACAGGCGGTCGAAAAATTCTTCAACGAAATCGATTCCGCGATCCTCATGCACAATGCCTCGACCCAGTTTGCCGATGGCGGAGAATTTGGCTTCGGGGGCGAGATCGGCATCGCCACCGGCAAGATGCACGCCCGCGGTCCGGTCGGCGTCGAACAACTGACGAGTTTTAAATACCTCGTGCGCGGCACCGGGCAGACCCGCCCTTGACCAATCGTCTCATTGTCCCCGGTATCACCGATCTGCCGCCCTCGGCGCCCGGCATGCGCATCGGGTTGTTCGGCGGCAGCTTCAACCCACCCCATGAGGGCCATGGTCTCGTGTCGCGCGAAAGCCTCAAGCGGCTGGGCCTCGATGCCGTCTGGTGGCTGGTGACTCCGGGCAATCCGTTAAAGAACCGCTCCGAGCTCGCCCCTCTTGAGACCCGCGTGAAAGCGGCGCGGGCGCTCGTTGACCATCCGGCTATCCGCGTCACAGGTTTCGAGGCGGCGCACGGGTTCACTTATACCTATCAGACCCTCGATTATCTCACGCGTACCCTGCCCGATCGGCGCTTTGTCTGGATAATGGGGGCGGACTCCCTGTCGAGCTTTCATCGTTGGGAGCGCTGGGAAGATATTTTTGCTCTCGTCCCCATAGCAGTCTATGTCAGGCCGGGCTCGACGCGCCGCGCGCCCTTTTCAAAAGCGGCGCTGCGCTTTGCCCAGTCGCGCCTCGACGAGGGCGACGCACCGCTTCTCGCGACAGCGCAGCCGCCGTCCTGGGTGTTCCTCCATGGCCTGATGAGCACATTGTCATCGACCCAACTGCGCAACGGCTCTCCGAAAGATCCGCGGCCCTGACATTTGGTTACCGTCTCATTAACGACATTAATCCATGATCGATATTGGCCCATGCTGGCCCTTGGCAAAGTGCCGTGGCGCACGCATATTGGTCCCATGCATCGCATGAGGCGCTGCATGCGTTTATCGACAAGCTGATACAAGGAAACCGAAAAGGCTTGATGACCCAACAAATGCCCCAAAGGGCGGAGGACCACGCTTGATGGCTCCAACGCCCAATAAGTCGGTATCGGGCGATACCGCAACCAAGGCCGTTCCTCAGGTCCCCGTTCTCGACCTGATCCTCGCATCGCTTGACGATGCAAAGGCCGAAGAAACGATCTCCATCGACATCACCGGAAAATCCTCGCTCGCCGACCATATGGTCGTTACGTCGGGACGCTCCAATCGTCATGTTGCAGCCGTGGCCGATCAATTGGTCCAGTCGCTCAAGGAGCATGGCTACGACAAGCCCCGGATCGAAGGACTTCCCTCGGCCGACTGGGTTCTGGTCGATGCATCCGATGTGATCGTACACATTTTCCGCCCTGAGGTTCGTGAGTTCTACAACATCGAAAAGATGTGGGCCGCGGATTTCGGGACTGATACGCACTAGCAGAGCCTAACGGTTCGCATGCGTGTTTTGATCGTCGCGGTCGGGCGAATGAAAGCCGGACCCGAACGGGACCTTGTGACGCGCTATATCGACCGCGCCATAGCCAGCGGCAGGCCACTCGGGCTTGCCGATTTTTCCGTCGTCGAGCTCGTCGAATCCCGCGCTTCGAGCGCCGATGCGCGCAAAGGCGAGGAAGCGCGAGCCATTCGCTCCGCCATTCCTGAAAAAAGCGTGGTTGTCGCTCTTGATGAGCGCGGAAAGTCCATACCAAGCGATGATTTTGCCCGACGGATGTCCGATTGGCGCGACGTTGGCAAACAGGCACTCGTCGTCCTGATTGGTGGTGCGGACGGGCTGGCGGCCGAGTTACGTGACAGGGCCGACCTTGTGTTGTCCTTTTCGGCCATGACCTGGCCACATCAACTGGTACGCATAATGGCGGCCGAACAGCTCTATCGGGTAACGACAATTTTGTCCGGCCATCCCTACCATCGGGGCGATTGATGACGTCGTCTCTGCTATGGTCCGGGCTGATTCGGAGTTTGCCGGTTTGAGCCTGCCTGTGGGACCTTTCCTTAGACCCTCTTTGCCCGTTTTGCTGGCCGCCATTGCGGGCATCGGATTTGGTGCGGCATCATCATTGGCTCAGGACGGCGATGTTCCCTCTGTCGAGGAAATTCCCGCCCAGGAGCTTGAGCAAACCACCCAATCCGTCCAGGGCGATCTGGAAAGCGTCCGCGGCGAAATCGACCTCAGCGAGGAGCGTATCGAAGCAATCCGCGCTGAAATCGAGGCGCTCGATGGCGACGCCACCCAATTGGGCGCCGAGCTGGTCGCAGCAGGACAACGGGTCGATCTGGCCGACAAGGACATCAGGCTGATCGAAGAACGGCTCGAAGCGCTGTTTGCCTCAGAACGGTCAGTTCGCGCCCGCCTTGACGGCCACGACCGCTCGATCTCGAACCTTTTGGCCTCCCTGCAACGCATTTCGGCCCAGCCACCACCGGCCATCATCGTCGATCCGTCCGATGCCCTGGGGTCGGCCCGCGCCGCGATGCTGCTCGGCGCCGTACTGCCCCAGTTGCAGGAGCGCGCTGAAACGGTCACCGAGAGCCTCAACGAGTTGATCGCGCTCAAGCAGACAGCGCTGGCAGAAGCCGAACGGCTCAACGCAAACCTCACAACGCTCAATGAGGAGCGGTTGCGCATCGCCACGATCATCGAAGCCCGCAATCAGGGGCGTGAATGGCTGAGCGACGATCTGCTGCGCGAGGAAGCCGAGGCTCAGGCGTTGGCCGACAGAGCGACATCTCTCGAACAATTGATCGCAGGGCTAGAAGGCCGCATTGCCGCCATGACGGCCGCCGATGAAGCCACCCGTGCCGCAAACGCCGGCCAGAACGTACCCACGCTCGATCCCGAAACGCTCCGTCTTGCCTTTGCCGATACCGCCCGCACCGAGCCGGCGGTTCCGTTAGAGGCTGCAAGGGGTTACCTGCGCGCCCCGGTTGTAGGTGCGACGCTCACCACATATGGCGCAGCGGACGGATTTGGCGGGCAATCCAAGGGCATAACGATATCGACGTCCGAGGGCGCAACCGTTTCGGCACCAGCAGATGGCTGGGTGGTTCATTCGGGACCATTCCTCAATTACGGCCAAATCGTCATTCTCAATGCTGGCCAGAATTATCTGATCGTTCTGGCAGGGCTCGATTCAGTTACGGTAGAGCCCGGCGCATTCGTTCAGATGGGCAATCCGATAGGAACCATGGGCGACGCGCCAAACCTTGAAGCGGGTGCTGGAGCCTCGGGGCCCGCGCTGTATATTGAACTCAGGGAAGGTGGCATTCCCATAGATCCCGAGGGATGGTGGACAGCCGAGTCCCAACAACAGGAAAGTGGAACGAGCTGATGGCGTTGGTATTCAAGCGGATTCTGATCGTTATGTTGGCGATCGCCGCGAGCGTGGGGCCGGTTGCGGCTCAGTCCGAGCAGACAGAACTCGAACAGGAAGAACTCTATCGCCAGCTCGAATTGTTCGGTCTGGTCCTCGACCGCATTCGGGACGAATATATCGAGGCACCCGACGAGACCGAACTGATCCGCGCCGCCATCCAGGGCATGCTGACATCGCTCGACCCCCACTCGGCCTACCTATCCCCCGAAAGCTTTGCCGATGTGCGCGAAGACACTTCGGGCACCTTCGGTGGCCTGGGCATCGAAGTCACCATGGAAGAGGGTCTGGTCAAGGTCGTTACCCCCTATGACGACAGCCCCGCCTCGCGCGCCGGCATCCTTGCCAATGACTACGTTGTCGAGATCGACGGCCAGCAGGTCATGGGCATGACCCTGGACGATGCCGTCGAGCTGATGCGCGGCGAAGTAGGCACCGACGTCGATGTGGTGATCTCCCGCGATGGTGCGGAGCAGCTCATCGAACTGACCTTGACCCGCGACATCATCTCCGTCTCGGCAGTCCGCTGGAGCATGGAGCGCGATGTACCGCTGATCCGCCTGTCGCGATTCTCGGGCCAAGCCTATAGCGGGCTGACCGATGCAATCCAGGAGATCTTCGAGGAAAATGACGGGGAAGCCCCAGAGGGCATCATCCTCGACCTGCGCAACAACCCCGGTGGCCTTGTCGACCAGGCACAGTTTGTGGCCGATGCCTTTCTCACCCAGGGATCGGTGGTGCTGACCCGCGGTCGCATTCCGAACCAGAATTCACGTTATGATGCCAGCCCCGACGAGATCGATGCCATGCTGACCGGTGTTCCGATCATCGTGCTCATCAATGGCGGATCGGCATCGGCCGCCGAGATCGTCGCCGGCGCACTGCAGGATCAGGGACGCGCAACGCTGGTCGGTACACGCTCGTTCGGCAAGGGCTCGGTGCAGTCGATTATTCCGCTGGGCTTTGATGGCGCCATGCGGCTGACGACAGCCCGCTACTACACGCCCAACAATCGCTCGATCCAGGCCCTCGGGATCACACCCGACATCGAGGTTCTCCAGGACGTGCCCGAAGAATTCCAGGGCCGCGACCTCTTGATCGGCGAGGCCGGTCTGGCCGGACATATTTCTGGCGAGGCCGAAGAGGAAGCAACCGTTGGATCCTCGGTTTACGTTCCCGCGGAGCGCTCCGAGGACAATCAGCTCCAATATGCGATCGACCTCATTTTGGGCGAGGCCGAGGATCCGGCCTTCCCGCCCAATCCCGACGCCGTCATCGCCCAGCAGGAGCCCAACGATGCCGCAGTGACCGAATCCCAATAGCCTATGCTATAGCTCGGTCTGAATCATGGCTGGCCCGATTCGCGGGCCAGCCCCAATGACACCATCGTCGCAGACGGCAATCTGAAACGATGAATGCGTACTGCGAGCTTCGGGACCAGCCGCACCATGACCGACGAGTTGAGCACACCACTCGGCCGGAAACGCCGCAAGAAGCGGACGGGCCTTCGTTCCGGTCGATGGATGGCCCTCCCATGGGGCCGCATCTGCGCTGCGCTGGTGGTGCTCGCCGGTCTTGGGATCGGCGCATGGATCGTACTTGTCGATGATCCTCAAGGAGGCCGACCGGTGGCTGATGCCCCCGTCAGCCTCGAACCCGATCCAAACCCTGTGGCCGAGGAGGTGGCATCGGCGCCAGCAGCCGTCACACCTTTGGCCGCCGACGGCCCCTCGATCATCACGATTGGCGAAACGACGAGTTCTCAAGATACCGCCGGAACACCGGCAACCGATCTAGAACAGGACCTGTTCGAGATGACCGAGAACGGCCCTCTCCCGCGCATCAGCAATTCCGGTCTCAAGCCCTATGAGGCTTATGCCCGCCCCTCGATCTCGCCCCAGGCCGCTGGAGGTCGCAAACTGATCGCGGTGGTAATTTCAGGGCTCGGATTGAGCGATCCGACCACCCGCGAGGCCATCAGCGCCCTGCCTGGCACAGTGACGCTGGCCTTTGCACCCTATGGGAGCAACCTGGACGCCCTGACCGATATGGCACGCGCCGACGGCCATGAGATCATGCTCGAGGTTCCGCTCGAACCCTTCGACTATCCCCAGAACGACCCAGGGCCCCATACGCTGCTGGTTGAACAACCGACTCGCGACAATCTCGAAAAGCTCTATTGGCTTTTGACGCGAATGACCGGCTATACCGGCGTCATCAATCATATGGGCGCGCGGTTTACGGCCTCCGCCGTTGATTTCTCTCCCATAATGGAAGAGCTCGGCATGCGCGGTCTGGCCTATCTCGACGATGGCAGTTCAAATCGCTCGGTCGCTCCCCAATTGGCCCGCCAGAATGGCGTCCCCTATGCCCGTGTGGACAGTGCTATCGATACCAACCCCTCTCAGACCTCTATCCTTGCGGCGCTCGACGCCCTCAAGAGAACGGCCGATGAGCGGGGGAATGCCATTGGTATTTTGTCAGCCTTGCCGGTCTCGATCCGCACTTTGTCCGAATGGGCCGACGCGCTCGATCAGGAACAATATCTTCTCGTCCCGGTGAGCGCCCTATCGCGCACGGAGGCCACACAGTGAAGCCAATTCCCAACCGCGCCGACATGCCCTATCGCGACTGCGTGGGCATTGCGCTCTTCAACGACCGCGGGCAGGTTTTTCTGGCGCGGCGGATTTTGACGCCGGGCCCTGACACGTCCGAAGTCGATGCACCCTGGCAGATGCCGCAGGGCGGAATCGATGAGGGCGAGGACGCGCTGCCCGCTGCCTATCGCGAGCTTTATGAGGAAACGGGCGTTCGCACCATACGCCTGCTTGCCCAGGCGCCGGACTGGATCCATTACGACCTCCCGGACGAGGTGCTGGGCGTCGCGCTCAAGGGAAAGTATCGCGGTCAGCGCCAGCAATGGTTTGCCTTCCTGTTCGAGGGCGATGAAAGCGAGATCACACTTTTGCTCGACAATCCGGGTATCGATCCTGAATTTGACGCTTGGCGCTGGGAAGATTTCGACAAGGTTGCCGATATCATCGTGCCCTTCAAGCGCCCCGCTTATCTCGATGTGCACAAGGCATTTGCCCATATTCCGGGCCAACTCCGGGCGCGTATGGCATGAAAACGATCGGGTTGATCGGCGGTATGAGCTGGGAATCCACGGCTCAGTATTATGCACTCATAAATCGGGAAACCGCAAAGCGGCGCGGCGGGCTGCATTCGGCGCCCATCCTTTTGGACTCCCTCGACTTTGCCGAAATCGAAGCGCTTCAGACCCAAGGCGATTGGGGCCGGGCCGGCGAGCACCTCGCCGCCTCTGCGGAGCGCCTTGAGGCTGCGGGCGCCCAGATGCTGGTTCTGGCCACCAACACCATGCATGTTGTCGCGCAAAGCATCGAAGCGGCAATTTCCGTCCCCTTCCTTCACATCGCCGACCCCACGGCCGATGCGCTGATCGAGGATGGCGCCGAAAGGGTTGGACTGCTGGGAACGCGATTCACCATGGAAATGGATTTCTACAAGGACCGGCTACGTCTGCGCGGACTGGACCCCATAGTGCCCGAGGTCGACCGGACCAATCTCGACGGCATTATTTACAATGAGCTGTGCCGCGGCATCGTCAACGATACCTCTCGCAGCATTTACCGCACAGCCATCGAACGGCTCGGCGCGCGCGGAGCGCAGGCAGTCGTTCTCGGTTGCACGGAACTGGGGCTGCTCATCTCTGACGATGACAGTCCCCTCCCGCTGTACGATACCACTGCACTCCATGCCAAAGCCGCCGTGGAGCAGGCCCTGCGGTAATCTTTCTCACCGCAACGAAAAAGGGGCGCCGCGGCGCCCCTGATCATTTGACGTTCAAGCACTTGATCAGAATTCGCTCCACTCCTGATCCACAGCTGCGTTGCCATGGCTGAGATAGGCGCCGGCAGCCTGCTTGACCTTGTTTTGAAGCGCACGGGCATCACCCGATCCACTACCAGACCCATGGCTGGTCGGCGACTGCGCGATTGCCGTGGCACGGTCGATCTTGAAGATATCGACGATCCGGTCGAGGGCCGTTGCCTGTTCTTCGGTCTGGGCGATGGCGGCATTGGTTTCTTCCACCAGCGCGGCATTGTGCTGGGTCATCTCGTCCATCTGGCGCACCGCGGCATTGACCTCCTCGATCGAGGATGCCTGTTCGCGGCTGTCATTGGCGATCTGCTGCATCTGGCTTGTGTTGGTACGCGCCGCCTCGAGCATGGCCACGAGCTTTTCGGCAGCCTGCGCCACGAGCTTGGACCCGCCATCGACCTCATTGGCCGATTGTTCGATCAGCGCCTTGACCTCGGACGAAGCCGATGCCGCGGACTGGGCAAGGCGCCGCACTTCGACCGCCACCACGGCAAAGCCCTTGCCCGCATCCCCGGCCCGCGCCGCTTCGACCGAAGCGTTGAGTGCCAGAAGGTTGGTCTGGAAGGCGATGTCGTCGATCATCTTGATGATGTCGGACACTTTTGCCGAGGAGGTGGTGATGCGCTCCATGGCGCTGGTCGCCGCTTCCATCACCTCGCCACCCTCTTCGGCCGATTTGGTGACCGAAGCTGCGGTCTGGGAGGCGTCCTGCGCCCGGCGGGCATTGTCCATGACGGTTGCCGCCAGCTGCTCCATGGCCGCCGAGGTTTCCTCGATGGTCGCGGCCTGCCGCGTCGTGCGTTCGGACAGATCGTTGGCGCCCGAAAGGATTTCCCCTGTCGCTGTCTTGAGCGTGCGTGACGTGCCACGCAGCTCCAGGACGATGTCGGAGAGCTTTTCGGCAACGGCGTTGGTATCGTTCTTGAGCTGGGCGAAGGCACCCTGGTACTCGCCCATCACCCGCGAGGTAAGATCGGTATTGGCCAAGGCTCCGAGCACGCCCGCCGTTTCGCGCAGGCCGCGATCGACGGTCGATACGAGATCGTTGACGCTGCCGGCCAGCCCGTTCAGTTCGGCGTCGGCAAAATTGGCTTCTACCCGCTGGGAGAAATCGCCTGCAATTGCTGCATCGACAACATTGCCGAAAGCGGTTTGCAGGTCACCCATCATCGCGCGGCGCGCTTGCTCGTCCGCAATGATCCGCGCCGCCTCGGCTTCGGTCATCGCAGCGACCTTCTGCCCGTTCTCGCGGAACACTTCCACAGCGCGCGCCATGTCGCCCACTTCGTTCTTGCGGTCGGTGTAAGGCACCTCAACATCGAACTCGTTCTGCGCAATGCTGCCCATCACGCCCGAGAGAACCGGAATTGGGCGCGCGATCAGACGGGACGCGAAAATCGAAACAACACACATCACAGCCAGCGCAATACCAGCCACGATCAGAAGCAGGTTCATAGTGTCGGTTACGACCGCAGTAATGGCATCCTGGCTCACGCCCACATAGAGCAGTCCCAGAACGTCGGTTCCCGACAAATAGGTAATCGGCTGGTAGACCGAGTAGTAGTGCTCGCCATTGACATCCGTCTCGGTAAACAGCGCACCCTGCTCAAGAATCTGGGTATGAATTTCGCCATTGGCGGGGATGGGATCCTGCACCACGCGGTTGCCATCGGCGTCGACCATCGAGGTCGTCACCTGCTCGAAGGCTTGGGTATCGGCGTTCCAAGCGAAAATGGCCGTAGTTTCACCGGTAACACGAGCGATCGAATCGGCGATGTCGTTATTGTAGAAGCGCGGCATGACCCAGGTGCCGATGCTGGCCACATCGCCCTCTTCGGTCCAATCGACTTGGATGCCGCCCATCCCGCCCAGAATGGTTGACGCAGTCCGTATATTGGCCTGCTGGCTGGATCGAGCGACCGCATCGCTGTTTGCTGAAAGGTTGATGTAAACCGCCATAACGACGGCCCCGACCGAAAGCACCACTGCGGTAACCACCATCGCGGCGATCGTGGTGGTCATAGGGATACGACCCAGAATTCTGCTGGTTAAGCCCCGCATGTCCGTCTGCTCCTTGTGGACGAATACCTTCCCCCTCCTGGGAAATCCACGCAAAGCTACGGACATATGATTAAATGATCGTTTCAGTTTGCACGAACGAAAACACTTCCCAACCCAAAAGGCACCGGCGCGTGCCAAGAGACAACCCGGTGACAGGGTTGGCCGCGCTTAGGACAACTATATTTCAAGGATAGTGCTGAGCTCGGGCGGCTTTAAGCCTGCAACAACTTTTTGGGTGCGGAACAAATTGTCACGCTTGGCCACGAGATCATCGGCTTTGAATGACGCAACAAAGAAAAAAGGCGCCCCAGCGGCGCCTTTAGACATGAGATCGGACCGAACCGATCCTAGTGGACTGTGCCACCCAACGAAGAACTTTCAAGCAGCAGATTCTTCCAGGTATCGAGTGTGTTCTGGGCCGCGCCCTTGTCCTCGAGCTCGGAAGCATCGGCCAGTGCCTGTTGCGCCGTAGCGATACGGGCTTCGATCTCAGTGCGACCGAAGTCGCCGGCCGGCTTGGCTTCTTCGGCGAGAATGGTAACACCGGCATCTGAGATATCGGCAAACCCACCGCCCACAAAGAAGCTCGAAATGGTGCCGCTGGTATCGGTAACGGTCACAAAGCCGGGCTTGAGCACCGCCATCAGCGGCGCATGGCTTCCCATGACCGTCAGATAGCCCTCGGCACCCGGCACAATCACCGAGCGCGCTTCGGCGCTCAAAACGAGAACTTCAGGCGATACGATTTCGACTTTGACGCCTTCGGCCATGACTTCGTCCGTTCTTCAAGCGTTCGGAAATTGCGCGGGCCGGCTGTCGGCCCGCACGAGCACATTCACAATCAGGCCGCTTCGGCAGCCAGCTTCTGGGCCTTTTTGACGGCATCGTCGATGGTGCCAACCATGTAGAAGGCCTGTTCGGGCAGATGGTCGTACTCGCCAGCCACCAGACCCTTGAAGGCCTTGATGGTGTCTTCGAGTTCCACATAGATACCGGGCGAACCGGTGAACTGCTCGGCCACATGGAAGGGCTGGCTCATGAAGCGCTCGACCTTGCGGGCCCGGGCCACGGTGAGCTTGTCTTCTTCGGAAAGCTCGTCCATGCCCAGAATGGCGATAATGTCCTGAAGCGATTTGTAACGCTGCAGGATTTCCTGGACGTCCCGCGCCGTGCGGTAGTGCTCTTCACCAACGATATTGGGGTCGAGCATACGCGAGTTGGAATCGAGCGGATCAACGGCCGGGTAGATGCCCTTTTCCGAAATGGCGCGGTTGAGCGAAGTCGTCGCGTCAAGGTGGGCAAAGGTCGAAGCCGGGGCCGGATCGGTAAAGTCGTCGGCCGGCACGTAAACGGCCTGGACCGAGGTGATCGAGCCCTTGTTGGTCGTGGTGATGCGTTCCTGGAGCGCCCCCATGTCGGTGCCGAGCGTGGGCTGATAGCCCACAGCAGAAGGAATACGTCCCAACAGCGCCGACACTTCCGAACCTGCCTGAGTGAAGCGGAAGATGTTGTCGACAAAGAACAGCACGTCCTGGCCCTTGTCACGGAAATCTTCAGCGATCGAAAGGCCGGTCAGAGCAACGCGGGCGCGGGCTCCCGGAGGCTCGTTCATCTGACCGAAGACCAGCGCGCATTTCGAACCCTCGGTCGAACCATTGTTCTCCTTGGGATCCTTGTTCACGCCCGATTCGATCATTTCGTAATAGAGATCGTTGCCTTCGCGGGTCCGCTCGCCGACCCCTGCGAACACCGAGTAACCACCGTGGGCCTTGGCGACGTTGTTGATCAGCTCCTGGATCAGAACCGTCTTGCCCACGCCGGCACCGCCGAACAGGCCGATCTTGCCGCCACGCGCATAAGGCGCCAGCAGGTCGATCACCTTGATGCCGGTAACCAGAATTTCGGCCTGGGTCGCCTGATCCACAAATTCAGGAGCGGGCTGGTGAATGGCGCGCTTGGAGGGCGTATTGACCGGCCCGGCTTCGTCGATCGGCTCACCGATGACGTTCATGATGCGGCCGAGCGTTTCATCGCCCACCGGCACTTCGATGGCATTACCGGTATCGCGCACTTCAACGCCGCGGGCCAGACCTTCGGTCGTGTCCATGGCGATGGTACGGACCGCGTTTTCACCAAGGTGCTGTGCAACTTCAAGCACGAGGCGGTTGCCGTTGTTGTCGGTTTCAAGCGCGTTCAGAATGGCGGGGAGATGACCGTCGAAGGTCACGTCCACAACGGCGCCCATAACCTGGGAGACGCGGCCGGTTTTGTTCTCTGCCATGGGTCTTGGTCCTTTCCAGAGCGCTCCGGGGAAGTGGGCTGCACTTGTTTCCCTGCGGAACGCGATAACTTTAACTCTGCCCTAGAGCGCCTCGGCGCCCGAAATGATTTCGATCAGTTCCTTGGTGATCTGAGCCTGGCGCTGGCGGTTATAGCTCAGCTGAAGCTTGGTGATCATCTCACCGGCATTGCGGGTTGCATTGTCCATCGCGGTCATCTGCGCGCCAAAGAACGAAGCGTTGTTTTCAAGCAGGGCCCTGAAAATCTGCACGCTCACATTGCGCGGCAAAAGGTCTTCGAGCAAAGCCTCTTCATCAGGCTCGTACTCGTAGATTGCCGAACCGGATTTGAGCGCTTCGCCCTCGGCCTTTTCGAACTTGGCCGGGATGATCTGCTGCGCGGTCGGCACCTGCGAGATGACCGACTGGAATCGCGAATAGAACAGCGTCGCGACATCGAATTCGCCGGCAGAATACATCGCCAGGATCTTCGAGCCGATCTCCTGCGCCGTGGCATATCCAAGCTGCTTGACGTCGCGCAGGGAAATCTGCTCGCCCATATGCTTGGCAAGACCGCGCTTCAAGATATCCGCGCCCTTCTTGCCCACGGTCAGGATCTTGACCGTCTTGCCTTCGGCAATCAGCTTGGTGGCATGCTCGCGAGCCATACGGGCAATCGAGGAGTTGAAGCCACCGGCCAATCCGCGCTCGCCAGTTGCGACCACCAGAAGATGCACGTCTTCCCTGCCCGTACCCGAAAGCAGGACAGGCGCGTCGGGACGCCCTTCATAGGCAGCGCCAAGACCGGCCAGAACCTTTTCCATACGCTCGGCGTATGGACGTGCGGATTCGGCAGCATCCTGGGCGCGGCGGAGTTTGGCCGCCGCGACCATCTGCATGGCCTTGGTGATCTTCTGGGTCGATTTGACCGAGTTGATCCGGTTTTTTAGGTCTTTCAAAGAGGGCATTGCGCCGAAAGCTCCTTGCCAGCCGGGTCGCCGGAATTAGGCGGTGTAAGTCTTCTTGAATGCATCGAGAGCCGAAACCAGGCGCTCTTTGATCCCATCGGTCAGGGCCTTTTCCTTGGCGATATCGCCAAGAACATCGGCGTGCTTGCTCCGCAGGTGCGAGAGAAGAGCCTTTTCGAAGGGCTGCACGCCGCGAACCGGCAGATCGTCAAGATAACCATTGGCACCGGCAAAGATCACCGCAACCTGTTCTTCGGTCTTGAGCGGCGAAAACTGGGGCTGCTTCAAAAGTTCAGTCAGGCGCGCACCACGGTTGAGCAGACGCTGGGTTGCGGCGTCGAGATCCGAGCCGAACTGGGCGAAAGCCGCCATTTCGCGGTACTGGGACAACTCACCCTTCAATGAACCGGCAACCTGCTTCATCGCCTTGATCTGGGCCGAACCGCCCACGCGGGACACCGACAGACCAACGTTCACGGCCGGACGGATACCCTGGAAGAACAGGTTGGTCTCAAGGAAGATCTGCCCGTCGGTGATCGAGATCACGTTGGTCGGGATATAGGCCGACACGTCGTTGGCCTGGGTTTCGATGACCGGCAAAGCGGTGAGCGAACCCGAACCATGGTTTTCGTTAAGCTTGGCAGCGCGCTCGAGAAGGCGGCTGTGAAGGTAGAACACGTCGCCCGGATAAGCCTCACGTCCGGGAGGACGGCGCAGTAGAAGCGACATTTGACGATAGGCGACAGCCTGTTTGGAAAGATCGTCATAGGCGATAACGGCATGCATGCCGTTGTCGCGGAAAAACTCGCCGATCGCACAACCGGTAAACGGCGCCAGGAACTGCATCGGAGCCGGATCGGATGCGGTAGCGGCAACGACGATCGAATATTCGAGCGCGCCGTTGTCTTCAAGCATCTTGACGAACTGGGCGACGGTCGAACGCTTCTGGCCGACGGCGACGTAAACGCAATAGAGTTTTTCGCCTTCAGAAGCTTCGGCCTGGTGGGCGGGCTTCTGATTGAGGAAGGTGTCGAGAATGATCGCGGTCTTGCCGGTCTGGCGATCGCCGATCACCAGCTCGCGCTGGCCACGGCCGATCGGGATCAGCGCGTCGATGGCTTTAAGGCCCGTCGACATCGGCTCATGCACCGACTTGCGCGGCAGAATGCCGGGAGCCTTGACGTCCACGCGGCGGCGCTCGGTATACTCGATCGGGCCCTTGCCGTCGATCGGATTGCCCAGACCGTCGACAACGCGGCCCAGAAGACCCTTGCCCACCGGAGTATCGACGATCGAGCCGGTACGCTTGACGGTGTCGCCTTCCTTGATGTCGCGGTCGGACCCGAAGATCACCACGCCGACATTGTCGGTTTCGAGGTTAAGGGCCATGCCCTTGATGCCGCCAGGGAATTCGACGAGCTCGCCGGCCTGCACCTTGTCGAGGCCAAAGACGCGCGCAATACCGTCACCGACCGAAAGCACCTGACCGACTTCGGAAACCTGGGCTTCCTTGCCGAAATCCTTGATCTGGTCTTTGAGGATCGCGGAAATTTCCGCAGCTTTGATGTCCATTAGCTGACCCCTTTCATGGCGATCTTCATGGCCGAAAGTTTTGTCTTGAGGGAGGTATCGATCATCTGGCTCCCGACCTTGACCACAAGGCCGCCGATCAGGCTTTCATCGACACGTGTAATAAGGGAAACGTCCTTGCCGACCTTGTCCTTGAGGACGCCTGCAAGTTCGGTTTCCTGTTCTTTGGTCAAAGGAGCGGCGGAAGTAACTTCCGCGCTCACTTCGTTGCGCGCTTCGGCGGCAAGCATCTTGAATTCGGCGATGATCGCGGCAAGCGCGAAAAGCCGGCCATTTTTGGCCACCAGCCGCAGCGTGTTGGCAACCAGCTCGACCGGCTTGACCTTATCAAGGATCGCATTGAGTGCTGCGCTCTTGACGTCGGTCGTGATCGTCGGGCTCACCAGAAAACGCGAAAAATCATCGGAAGAATCGATTAGTCCTGCAACGGCATCGAGATCCTTTTCGACCGCCTCGATGACCTTGCCTTCATTGGCCAGATCAAAGAGCGCTGCCGCATAGGGCCGAGCAATCTTGGACAGAACGGATTGTGGTGCGCTCAAGCCTTGTAACCCCGCTGCTTGCCCCGCCCTTTATCGTCGTCATCGCCAATAATCGGCGGCGGCGGCATAGTTTTCTATATGTATTCGGATCGACAGGGCGAGCGCCAACAAGGGCATGCCCATGAATTCCGGGGTGGCCTTACCATGCCAAAACCGGCCACGCAAGCGCATCACGGCCAAATTGGGGCGTCGCAAATGTCGCATCGTGACAAGTTCTTCATTCAATAAAAGCTCATGGGATCGATATCGACCTGAACGCGCAGATTTCCCTTGGCCGGAGGCCCCGTTTCCAGCCAGAAGCGCACATAGCCCGACAGATCAAATTCCTTGGGGCTCTGGACCAGAATACGCACCCTGTGCCGGCCGCGGACCATGGCGACCGGCGCATCGGCCGGCCCGAAGCGCTTGACCCCTTCGGCCAATGGCGCCGCGGCCATCAGCGCCTTGGCAAGCGCCATCGTTTCGGCATGTTCATTGCCTGAAACGATCAAGGCCGCCAACCGGCCGAACGGCGGAAGCCCCCCCTGGCGCCGCACAGCGAGTTCATGGGCGTAAAACCCTTCCCGGTCACCGCTCACCATCGCCTTCATCACAGGATGATCGGGATGATAGGTCTGCAGAAACGCTTTACCCGAACGCGATTCGCGTCCGGCCCGGCCCGTGACCTGGGTCAGGATCTGGAACGTCTTTTCCGCCGCTCGCGGATCACCATGCGCCAGCCCCAGATCGGCGTCGATCACACCCACAAGGCTGAGCTTTTCGAAATGATGCCCCTTGGCCACCAATTGCGTGCCAATGATGATGTCATATTCTCCGCGCGCGATTTCAGCGAACCGGTCGCGGATCTGGCGCATCGACCCCATGTCCGAGGACAGAACCACCGGACGTGCACCGGGAAACCTCTCGGCCACCTCTTCGGCCAGCCGCTCGATCCCCGGCCCCACCGCCACCAGCGAATCGCTGGCCCCGCACGAGCCGCACACTTCGGGCGCCCGTTCCTCATGGCCGCAATGGTGGCACATCAGAACGCCGCGAAACCGATGCTCGACCAGCCAGGTCGAACAATCGGGGCACTGATACTGGTGCCCGCATGACCGGCAAAGGGTCAGCGGCGCATAGCCGCGCCGGTTGAGAAACAACAGCGCCTGCTCGCCACGATCGAGCGCGTCGAACACCGCCCGCGCCAGCCTCGGAGCGATCCACTGGCCCTTTTCAGGTCCTTCGGCCCGCATATCGAGCGCCGTGATGTCGGGCAGCGCCGCATCGGCGAACCGGCTTTCGAGCCGCACATGCGCGTAACGGCCGGTTTCCCCATTGTTGCGTGATTCGACGGCCGGTGTTGCCGAAGACAGGATAACCCGCGCCCCGGCCATCGAAGCGCGCACCACCGCCATATCGCGGCCATGGTAATTGACCCGGTCGGCCTGTTTGAAGGCGCCGTCATGTTCTTCGTCGAGCACCAGAAGCCCCAGCTCGCGAAACGGCAAGAACAGCGCCGAGCGTGCGCCGATCACTGCCCGTACCTCGCCCGTCAAAACGCCGCGCCAGACCCGCGCCCTTTGAACCGGCGTCATTTCCGAATGCCATTCGGCCGCCCGCTGGCCGAACCGCTTTTCGAACCGGTCGAGAAACGTATGAGTCAGTGCGATTTCGGGCAGGATGATGGCCACCTGCTTTCCGGTGCGCAACATGTCGGCCACGCTCTCGAAAAACACTTCGGTCTTGCCCGACCCGGTAATTCCGTCGAGCAGGGCCACCGAAAACCCGCCTTTGTCATGGGCCCGAATCTGATCGAGCGCCGCCTGCTGCGCCTCCGACAGTTTCGCCGGTGCGAAGTCGGGTTCGGGCGGCAGGACAGGCGGCGGAGCCGGAATTTCCACCTGCTGCAGGCAGCCCGATTTCACCAGCCCCTCCACCACCGCCGTCGAAACCCCCGCGGCACCGATCAGGGCCGGCTTTGCCCAGGGGAACCCGTCCTCCATCACCGAAAGCACCCGCGCCCGTGCATCCGTCATCCGCTCAGGCTCGGGACCGGCGCGTTTATAGGCAATCAGCGGGCGCGGCGGATCGAGGGCCTCGCGGCTGCGCAACGCCCCCCGCAACACCATGCCCGGCTGAGCCAGCGTATAGCGCGCCACCCAGTCGATGGTTTTCAAAAGCTCTTCGGACAACGCCGGCACATCAAAGACGTGCTCAATATCCTTGAGGCGATTATGCGCGAAATTGTCCTTGGGCTCGCCCCAGACCACGCCAAGGGTGGGTCGTGGCCCCAGCGGGACGACAACGATCGATCCGCGTTCGACCTCTTTTCCCTCGGGCACCCGATAGGAATAAGGGCCGTCCACGGCAACCGCCACCATCACTGCCACGACCGGACCGAGTGTCATCGAGAGCCTTTGCACTGGGAGAACGAAACGAGACCAACCATTGGGCACCATAATTGTCAAATGCGATTCGACCAGCCCCAATTGGCGCTCTGGTAACCTATGGCCGGTACCATCACATCATGACCGATACCGGCTTTGCCATTTCCGATGCCCTGCGCAACCACATTTCCGGCTGGCGGCGTGAGCTTGCAACCATCAGGCGCCTCTCGCCCAAGACGTTGGAAGCCTACGGTCGGGACGTCGATCAGTTCATGGCGTTTCTGTCCAGTCACCTCGGCGGAACCGTCGATGTCGCCGATCTCAAGACGCTCCGGCCAGCCGATCTGCGCGCTTTTCTTGCCGCCCGCCGCCGCAATGATCTGGGCTCGCGCAGCCTTGCCCGATCGCTTTCCGGGATAAAATCCTTTTTCACCTATCTTGAGCGCCAAGACATCATGGCGCTCGAAGCGCTTTCGGTCGTTCGCACGCCCAAGTTGCCGCGCTCCCTGCCCAAGCCCCTTTCCGCATCCGAGGCGAAAGGCGCCGGCCCCGCGATCCATGAAATGGAAGATCGTCCATGGGTCGCGGCCCGCGATGCTGCCGCCATTGCCCTGTGCTACGGGGCGGGCCTGCGTATATCCGAAGCGCTGGCCCTCACCCGCGCCGATCTCGACGGCGCGACCTTGCGCATTGTTGGCAAGGGCAACAAGGTCCGGCTCGTGCCGCTGATCGCCCCGGTCAGGGCAGCCATCGACGACTATCTGCGGCTCTGCCCCTTCTCGCCGTCCCTCAACGAACCCATGTTCCGCGGCGTGCGCGGCGGCCCGCTCAGCCCGCGCCTTGTACAGCTGCGGCTCGAGCGATTGCGCGGCGCCATGGGTCTGCCGGCCTCGGCAACCCCGCATGCGCTTCGCCATTCCTTTGCCACTCATCTTCTGGCCAGGGGTGGTGATTTACGCGCCATACAGGAACTGCTTGGCCACGCCTCGCTCTCGACCACCCAGATCTACACCCATATCGATGGCGAACGGCTGCTCGAGGCATACCGCGCCGCCCATCCGCGGCGCTAGCGCCCGGCGCAATCGGGGTATAGGGTCAGCTTCCATCTTCCTGGCCAGTATTTTTCATGTCCGCACTCCCTTCATCCGATCGGGACCAATTTATCGGTCTCGCGCTCGCTGCGCTCGGCGCGGCCCTGTTCGCCACCAAGGGCATTTTCGTAAAACTCGCTTACGCGCAGGGGCTGGATGCCATAACAACCCTGACCTGGCGTATGCTGTTGGCGACGCCGTTTTTCGCTCTGATGGGTCTTATGGCCTATCGCGACCGCCGTGCGGGGCGCGGTCGTCAGGCAAATCGCCCCGTGCCGCTCCCAGCGGTCGCCGGCGCGGCGGGAATTGGCATCCTGGGCTATTATGGCGCCAGCTTTCTTGATTTTCTCAGCCTTGATCTCATCACAGCGCAGCTCAATCGGCTGGTGCTTCTGACATATCCATTCATGGTCCTGATTCTGGGTGCGCTGCTGTTCCGCCGCCCACTCAAACCTTCAGTCGTGGGTGCGGCGTTATTGGCCTATCTGGGGATCGGGGTGATCTTTGGCCACGACATGGTGATCGAAGGTGAGAGTGTGCTGGCAGGCACACTGTTCGCGCTGGGCAGTGCTTTGGCCTATGCACTCTACCAGCTGTTTGCAAAACCGCTGATCGATGCGCTGGGTCCAAGACTGTTTACCGCCATTGCGATGATCGCGGCGGCATTCGCGGTATTCATCCATTTTCTGGCCACCCATCCCCTGGCCGGCCTGGCAATCCCGCCCGAAGCTTTTTCCATCCTGCTGGCTTTAGCGCTCGCCGCCACCGTTGCTCCGGTTTCCATCATTGCGGCAGCCATCGGCATGGTCGGCGCCGAGCGGACGGCCGTGTTTGGCAACATTTCCCCGATTCTGACCATTATTCTCGCCATCTTCATCCTCGGCGAACCCTTTACTCTGATCCATGGCATTGGAACGGCACTGGTAATTTGCGGGATTTTGCTGTTCACTCGGCTCACAACTCAACCGAGCAGCGCGGTGCAAACCGGCGAGTAAGAGGGACGAGACTTTCATGAAGACAACAAGGTTGATGATGAGCAGCGCCGCGCTCGCCCTCGGTCTTGCACTGGGCGCGCCAGCGCTGGCCCAGGATATCGATTTCGGCGACAATTCGAGCACCTGGGCCAATGACGACCAGTGCGACGATCCGCGCTTTGAGGGTCCTGGAGCGGCGCTGATCCGCAGCCCGGTCGACGAGATGCGCGATGCCGCCGACTGTCAGGCTGCGTTCGAAGCGGGCGAAGTCACGCTGGTTACAGCCGACGATCCCGCCACCCCGGCCGCCCAAAGCGATAGCGAGATCGATTTCGGCGATGATTCAGGAGCCTGGGCAAACGACGACGAATGCGACGACCCCCGTTTCGGCGGCACGCTCGACAGCCATCTTATGGCCGACGCCACAGACTGCCGCACGGCCTATGAGGCCGGCGAGGTCACTTTTGCCCCATCCAATGAGGTCAGCGGAGCGGTGCAGCCGGGCGATGCCATCGATTTCGGTGACGATTCGGGCACATGGGCCAATGATGGCGAATGCGATGACCCGCGCTTTGGCGGTTCGCTCACCAGCCATGAATTCGCCGATGCCACTGACTGCCGCACCGCTTATGAAGCCGGCGAAGTGACCTATGACGCGCCGGAAGATGCTGGCAGTGAAATCGTCGCGGGCGACATAGATTTCGGCGACGACACAGGCACTTGGGCCAATGACGGCGAATGTGATGACCCGCGCTTTGGCGGTTCGCTCACCAGCCATGAGTTCGCCGATGCCACTGACTGCCGCACCGCTTATGAAGCTGGTGAAGTGACCTATGACGCGCCCGATGACAGCGGAAACGACGTTTCTGCGGACGACATCGACTTCGGCGATGATTCGGGCACCTGGGCCAATGATGACGAATGCGACGATCCACGCTTCGGCGGCGGCCTCGACAGCCATCTTCTGGCCGATGCCACCGACTGCCGTACGGCTTATGAAGCGGGCGAAGTGACCTACACCCCATCCGATGAAGCCGGCGCCGACGTCGCGATCGACGATATCGATTTCGGTGACGATTCAGGCAATTGGGCCAATGACGGCGAATGCGACGACCCCCGCTTCGGCGGCAGCCTCGATAGCCATCTTCTGGCCGACGCCACCGATTGCCGTGAGGCATTCGAGGCCGGTGACGTGACCTATTTGGGCGATGGTACCGGCACCACGGTGATCGACGGCATCGATTTCGGCGATGATTCGGGCACCTATTCCAACGATGCCGAATGCGACGATCCGCGCTTTACCGGCCCGGGGGTCGGCGTAGCACTTGACGATCATCTGATGGCCGATGCCACTGACTGCTCGACCGCCTACACTGAGGGCACCGTAACGCTGGCCGATGAGAGCTCGGACGGCGACTTCCGGATCAATTTCGGCGATGATTCAAGCGCCTCGGCCTATGACGGCGTCTGCGACGACCCGCGCTTCCAGGGCCGTGGCGGCGCGCTTGAGCTGCTCGAATCCAACATGCTCGCTGACGCCAGCGACTGCCGGGCCGCCTATGATGCCGGGACCGTGACCTACAATCCCTGAGCGTCATCGCTGCAAATGAAAAGGCCGCATCCCTGGGGATGCGGCCTTTTTTATGCGTGACGCAGATTGAGCGCTAGATGTGGATCGACCCGTCGCCAAGCCCCAGCGCGGCCTCGCGCACTGCTTCGCTCATGGTGGGATGGGCATGGCAGGTGCGGGCAAGATCCTCGGCCGAGCCACCAAATTCCATCAGCACAGCGGCTTCGTGGATCATTTCGCCAGCGCCCTTACCCACGATGTGACAGCCCAGAACCCGGTCGGTTTCCTTGTCCGCAAGGATCTTGACGAACCCCTGCGGGGCCAGCATCGCCTTGGCACGGCCATTGGCGGTAAAGGGAAATTTCGCCGCCTTGTAAGCAATGCCCTCGGCCTTGAGGTCTTCTTCGGTCTTGCCGACCGAGGCGACTTCGGGGTTGGTGTAAACCACGCCGGGGATAACGGAATAATTCACATGTCCCGCCTGTCCAGCGAGGATTTCGGCGATGGCGATGCCCTCATCCTCGGCCTTGTGGGCCAGCATCGGACCGGCGATCACATCCCCGATCGCATAGATCCCGTCGAGATTTGTCTTGTAATGTCCGTCGGTTACGACCCGGCCGCGATTGTCGCGCTCGATGCCCAGATCGTCGAGCCCGAGCCCGTCGGTGAAGGGAACGCGGCCGATCGAGACCAGGGCGATGTCGGTTTGCAGCGTCGATGCCTCGCCGCCCGCGGCGGGTTCGAGGGTGGCAACCAGACCCGATTCGGTCTTTTCGATGCCGGTGACCTTGGTGCCGAGTTTGAAGTCAAACCCTTGTTTTGACAGCATTCTCTGGAACTGTTTGGCCACGTCGAGATCCATGCCGGGCAGGATGCGATCGAGGAATTCGACGACCGTGACCTTGGCGCCGAGGCGGGCCCAGACCGAACCGAGTTCGAGGCCGATGACGCCGGCACCGATAACCAGCAGGTTATCTGGCACCTTATCGAGTTTGAGGGCTCCGGTCGAAGTGACGATTTTCTCTTCGTCAATCTCTATGCCCGGCAAATTGGCCGACACCGAACCGGTGGCGATGACGATGTTCTTGGTTTCGATGTCGGTTGCCGAACCATCCTCGGCGGTGACGGTCACCTTGCCCTGCGCGGCAATCCTGCCGGTGCCTCTAAAGGCAGTTATCTTGTTCTTTTTGAACAGATATTCGATGCCGCCCGTGTTGGAGGCAACGGTATCGTCCTTATGGGCCATCATGGCGGACAGGTTGAGTTTGGGCGCGCCGACCTCGATGCCGAGCTGGGGAAAGGTGTGGCCGGCTTCCTCAAACATTTCCGAAGCGTGCAGCAGCGCCTTGGACGGGATGCAGCCGATATTGAGGCAGGTGCCCCCGAAACTCGGCCATTTCTCGACAACGGCGACCTTCATGCCAAGCTGTGCGGCGCGAACGGCGCAGACATAGCCGCCCGGTCCGGTGCCGATTATGGTGAGATCAAATGTGTCGGCCATCAGTTCATGTCCTCAACTCAGTCAGTTGTTTGTGGCTGTCTCAGACGATCAGCCCGATTGTCATGGCGACCAGTCCCAGCGAGGCGAGGATCCAGACCATGGAGCGGAAATAGGCAATCCCTTGAAGATAAAGGGGAATATAGACGATGCGGCCCACGATATAGAGCCCGGAACCACCCAGGGTCAGCCAGTCCGAACCATTCGAGACCACCACCGCCAGCGCCAGGGCGATAAAGGCGGGATAGGTCTCGAGATAGTTCTCGACCATGCGCTTGGCCCGCCCGGCACGGCCGGTGAGAGGCGTGCCCTCATCGCGCGGACCGGCATTGTATTCGCGGCCCAACTGCTCGGTCAAAAGAAGCGCCTGGATGGTGATCTGCGCAAAAAGCAGCACGACCGAGGCGACAACCATCCATAACTCAAAGGTCATTGATGACCCCCCTTAGAGCCTGTTCGGGCCGGACTGACGCCCATTGGACCCTCGGTGCACTGCGCCCCGACGCCCAATGGACTGTCCAAAATCCTGGCGCTGCGCTCCAGGTTCCTGCTTGTCGCGCGGATCGAACCGGAAAAGTCTGCAACTTTTTCTGCCCGTGCTCTAAAGATCCAGCACCAGCCGCTGCGGATCCTCGAGGCTTTCCTTGACGCGAACCAGGAAGGTGACCGCTTCCTTGCCATCGACAATCCGGTGATCGTAGGAGAGCGCCAGATACATCATCGGGCGGATAACGACCTGACCGCCGACAACCACGGGGCGTTCCTGGATCTTGTGCATGCCCAGAATGCCCGACTGGGGGGCATTGAGGATCGGGGTGCTCATCAGCGAGCCGTAAACGCCGCCATTGGAGATGGTGAAGGTGCCCCCCTGCATATCGGCCATCGAAAGCTGGCCATCGCGCGCCGCGCGTCCGAGCCGGGAGATTTCCTTTTCGATCTCGGCAATGGTCATCTGGTCGGCGTCACGCACCACCGGGACGACGAGGCCCTTTTCGGTGCCCACGGCAACGCCGATATGGGCGAAGTTCTTGTAGATGATGTCGGTGCCGTCGATCTCTGCATTGACCGCCGGGATTTCCTTGAGCGCATGGACAACGGCCTTGGTGAAAAAGCCCATGAAGCCCAGTTTGACGCCGTGCTTTTTCTCGAACAGTTCCTTGTAGGAATTGCGCAGATCCATGACCGGCTTCATGTCCACCTCGTTGAAGGTGGTGAGCATGGCGGCCGAGTTCTGGGCATCCTTCAGACGCTTGGCGATGGTCTGGCGCAGACGGGTCATCTTGACCCGCTCTTCGCCGCCCTGATCCTCTGCCCGTGCGGCGCGCGGTGCGGCAGGAGCCGGCGCCTCGACCTTGGCCGGGCCGGTATTGTCGAGCGCCTTGAGCACATCTTCCTTCAGAACCTGGCCGCGCTTGCCCGAACCCGAAACCGAGGACGGATCGACGTCACGCTCTGCCATCAGCTTGGCGGCGGACGGTGCGGGCGGCATTTCGGTCTTGGCGGCGGGAGCGGGCGCTTCGGCAGGCTTGGCCGCCTCGGCCTTGGGGGCTTCGGCCTTGGGCTCTTCCTTGGGCGCCTCGGCCGATTTGGCCGGGGCGGCGCCGGCAGCAATCGCGGCGATCAGCGCGCCGACTTCCACGGTATCGCCCTCATTGACCGAAATCGCTTCGAGCGTGCCAGACACCGGCGCCGGAACCTCGATGGTCACCTTGTCGGTTTCAAGCTCGACAATGGGCTCGTCGGCCGAAACGGCGTCGCCGACCTTTTTGAACCATTGCCCGATCGTGGCTTCGGTAACGCTTTCGCCCAGGGTCGGGACGCGGACTTCAGTGGACATCTCTCGTATCCTTCCAATTCGCTTTGGGGTCCCGGCAGCGCCGGGTTCGTCAATCTCGGTTCGGGCTTACTCGAAGGCTTCGTCGAGGAAGGCCTGCAGCTGGGCGACATGGGTGCGCATCAGGCCGGTGGCCGTGGAGGCCGAGGCCGGACGGCCGACATAGCGCGGGCGTCCGCCCGGACGGCCCATCTGCTCGAGCACCCATTCGATATAGGGCTGAACGAACGACCATGCGCCCATGTTCTTGGGCTCTTCCTGACACCAGACGACTTCTGCGTTGGTAAACCGGCTCAATTCGTCGATCAGCGCCTTGGCGGGGAACGGGTAGAGCTGTTCGAGACGCATCAGATAGACGTCGTTGATGCCGCGTTTCTCGCGATCCTCGAGCAAATCGTAATAGACCTTGCCCGTGCAGATCACCACGCGCCGGATCTTGTCGTCGCCGACCAGGTTGATCTCGGTCTTGGGCAGGCCGGGTGCTTCGGCATCGTCCCAGAGCAGGCGATGGAAGAACGTATCCGACCCCATTTCGGCCAGACCCGAAACCGCCCGCTTGTGCCGCAGCAGCGATTTGGGCGTCATGATGATCAGCGGCTTGCGGAAATCGCGTTTGAGTTGCCGGCGCAGCGCATGGAAATAATTGGCCGGGGTGGTGCAGTTGAGCACCTGCATGTTGTCTTCGGCGCAAAGCTGCAGGAAGCGCTCGGGACGCGCCGAGGAATGCTCGGGGCCCTGACCTTCATAGCCGTGCGGCAACAGCATCACCAGCCCGCTCATGCGCAACCATTTGCGTTCGCCCGAGGAGATGAACTGATCGATCACCACCTGCGCGCCGTTGACGAAATCGCCGAACTGGGCTTCCCAGACCGTGAGCGCATTGGGCTCGGCCAGCGAATAGCCATATTCGAACCCGAGCACGGCTTCTTCCGACAGCAGCGAGTTGATGACCTCGTAACGGGCCTGGTTTTCCGCAAGATTGTTGAGCGGGGTGAACGTGGATTCGTTTTCCTGATCGTAGAGCACCGAATGGCGCTGGGAGAACGTGCCGCGTTCCACATCCTGCCCCGAAAGGCGGACCGGGTGGCCGTCTTCGAGCAGCGAGGCAAAAGCCAGCGCTTCGGCGGTGGCCCAGTCGATGCCCTCGCCTTCGGTGATCATCTTCTTGCGGTTGTCCATGAACCGCTGAACGGTGCGGTGGGCATGGAAATCGCCCGGCACGCTTGTCAGCTTTTCGCCCAGCGATTTGAGCCTGTCGAGCTCGATGCCGGTGACACCGCGCCGCGGCCCATCGACTTCGGCGAGCTTGATGTTCTTCCAGGCGCCATCGAGCCAATCGGCCTTGTTGGGACGGTAGTCCTGCCCGGCCTCGAATTCGCTGTCGAGCCTGGCGCGCCAGTCGGCCTTGAGTTGAGCGAATTCCTCGGCGCTCAGAACGCCCTCGTCGACCAGCTTGTTGCCGTAAATTTCCAGCGTCGTCTTGTGGCCGCGAATGGCCTTGTACATCAGCGGCTGGGTAAAGCTCGGTTCATCGCCTTCATTGTGGCCGAACCGGCGGTAGCAGAACATGTCGATGACCACCGGCCGCCCGAATTTCTGGCGGAATTCGGTGGCGATCTTGGCGGCATAGACCACCGCTTCAGGATCGTCCCCATTGCAATGGAAGACCGGGGCTTCGATCATCTTGGCCACGTCGGTCGGATAGGGCGACGAGCGCGAGAAGTGCGGCGAGGTGGTGAACCCGATCTGGTTGTTGACCACGAAATGGATCGACCCGCCGGTGCGGTGCCCCTTGAGGCCCGAAAGCGCGAAACATTCGGCCACCACGCCCTGCCCGGCAAAGGCCGCATCGCCATGCAGCAGCAGCGGCAGGACCGCGGTGCGGTCGGTGTCGCGCGTATCGGCGACAAAGCGCCCATCCCTGGCCGAAAGCTGATCCTGCTTGGCGCGGGCCTTGCCCAGAACAACCGGGTTGACGATTTCGAGATGGCTGGGATTGGCGGTCAGCGACAGATGCACCGTATTGCCGTCGAACTCGCGGTCCGATGACGCGCCGAGGTGATATTTGACGTCGCCCGAACCTTCAACATCGTCAGGGTAGAACGCACCACCCTTGAACTCGTGAAACAGCGCGCGATGCGGTTTGGCCATCAACTGGGTCAGAACGTTCAGCCGCCCGCGATGGGGCATGCCCAGAACGATATCCCTAACGCCCAGGGCACCGCCGCGCTTGACGATCTGTTCGAGCGCCGGGATCAGCGATTCCCCGCCATCGAGACCGAACCGCTTGGTGCCGGTATATTTGACGTCGAGGAACTTTTCGAACCCTTCGGCTTCGGCCAGCTTATTGAGGATTGCCCGCTTGCCCTGGGGAGTGAAGGTGATTTCCTTGTCCGGGCCCTCGATGCGTTCCTGGATCCAGGCCTTGGCCTCGGGATCGGAGATATGCATGAATTCGATGCCCAGCGTGCCGCAATAGGTGCGGCGCAGGATCTCGAGCATCTGGGGCACGGTGGCAAATTCGAGCCCGAGATAATTGTCGATGAAAATTTCGCGGGTGTAATCGGCCTCTGAAAAGCCATAGGCCGCCGGATCGAGCTCGGGAGCTTCCTCGCGGTTTTCCAGCCCGAGCGGATCGAGATTGGCGTGCAGATGGCCGCGCATGCGATAGGCGCGGATCATCATGATGGCGTGGATCGAATCCCGTGTCGCCTGCATCACCGCTTCGGTGGAGACCGGCTCGCCGCCGGCCTTCGCCTTTTCGGTGACCGCCTTCTGGGCCTTGAGAGCGACTTCGCCCCAATTGCCATCGAGCGCCGAGATCATCTCGCCATTGGTGGTGCGCGGCCAATCAGAGCGCTGCCAGCTCGGCCCCTCGGCGTTTTTGGTGACGCTCTCGGCACTGTCGGCGAGATTGTCGAAAAACTCCGCCCAGCTCGGATCGACACTTTTGGGATCGGACTTGTAGCGCGCGTACAAGGCGTCGATGTAATCGGCGTTGCCGCCATAAAGGAAAGAAGTGAGGAGGAACGCTTCGTTCTGATCCTGTCGTGCCATTTCGCTCTCGATTGGGGGTCCCGATCCCCCTCAGTAAAGATGTGTTCAACCTGCCCGTTGCCGGTTTTTGCCTTGTCGCGTTTCCGAACCGAAAAAGTGGTAACCACTTTTTCTGGAAACCCACCTATGGGCCGCCAATTCCGGTCGAACTATGACGGCGATGCCGTCTCGTTTTGGTTAACCGGGACCTAAGTCCCGGTCACCGATAACATTGCCGTGTCTCAGCCTTTGAGAACTTCGACCAGCGTGGTGCCCAGACGCGCGGGCGAGGGGGAAACCCTGATGCCCGCCGCTTCCATGGCAGCGATTTTCGATTCCGCATCGCCCTTGCCACCCGAGACCACGGCGCCCGCATGGCCCATGGTCTTGCCCTTGGGTGCGGTGCGGCCCGCGATAAAGCCAGCCATGGGCTTGGAGCGCCCCTTTTTGGCTTCGTCGATCAGGAACTGGGCGGCGTCTTCTTCGGCCGAGCCGCCGATTTCGCCGATCATGATGATCGATTGTGTGGCGTCGTCCGCCAGGAACATCTCGAGCACGTCGATGAATTCGGTGCCCTTGACCGGGTCGCCGCCGATGCCGACGGCCGTTGTCTGGCCAAGGCCTTCATTTGTGGTCTGGAACACGGCTTCATATGTAAGCGTGCCCGAACGCGACACAATGCCCACCGAGCCCTTGCGGAAGATCGAACCGGGCATGATGCCGATCTTGCATTCTTCCGGGGTCAAAATGCCCGGGCAGTTGGGGCCGAGCAGGCGCGAATTGGAGCGGTCCAGCCGCGCCTTGACGCGCACCATGTCGGACACCGGGATGCCTTCGGTGATGCAGGTGATGAACGGAATTTCGGCTTCGATCGCCTCGATGATGGCATCGGCCGCGCCCGCGGGGGGCACGTAGATGACCGAGGCGTCCGCGCCGGTCTTTTCCTTGCCCTCGGCGACGGTTGCGAAGATGGGGAGGTTCTCCCCGCCCGCGCCGGTCCAGGTTTCTCCGCCCTTTTTGGGGTGGATGCCGCCGACCATCTTGGTGCCGTAATAGGCCAGTGCCTGTTCGGTGTGGAACGTGCCGGTCTTGCCGGTCAGGCCCTGCACGAGGATCTTGGTGTCTTTATTGACGAGAATGGACATGTAATCTTGATCTCAAATTCCGTGTGGCTGGGTGCGGCGCGTTAGGCCACGGCGGCGACGATCTTCTGGGCGGCATCATCGAGATCGTCGGCGGCGGTGATCGCCAGCCCCGATTCGTTGAGGATCTTCTTGCCCAGTTCGACATTGGTGCCTTCAAGGCGCACGACCAGCGGAATGGTCAGGCCCACTTCCTTGACGGCCGCGACAACGCCTTCGGCGATCACGTCGCACTTCATGATGCCGCCGAAGATGTTGACCAGAATGCCTTCGACCTTGGGATCGGCGGTAATGATCTTGAACGCCGCGGCGACCTTTTCCTTTGAAGCGCCACCGCCAACGTCACAGAAATTGGCCGGCTCCTTGCCGTAAAGGTGGATGATGTCCATGGTCGCCATGGCAAGCCCGGCGCCATTGACCATGCAGCCGATATTGCCGTCCATGGGCACATAGGCCAGATCCCATTTGGACGCCTCGATTTCCTTGGCGTCTTCCTCGGTCTCGTCGCGCAGCGCAACGATATCGGCGTGGCGGAACAGGGCGTTGCCGTCAAAGCTCACCTTGGCGTCGAGAACGCGCAGATGGCCGTCGGTCATCACGATCAGCGGGTTGATTTCCAAAAGCGCCATGTCCTTTTCGACGAACGCCTTGTAGAGCGCCGGGAACAGGGACTTGGCATCCTCGGCGGCGGCGCCGTCGAGTTTGAGAGCACTCGAAATCTCGGTCACGTCCGCGTCGGTCACGCCCGCTTCGGGGTCGATGGCGACGGTGATGATCTTTTCGGGCGTGTCGTGGGCGACCTGCTCGATGTCCATGCCGCCCTCGGTGGACACAACGAACGCCACCTTGCCGACCGAGCGGTCGACCAGCAGCGAGCAATAGAGCTCACGATCGATATCGGCGCCGTCCTCGATATAGAGACGGTTGACCTGCTTGCCCGCATCACCGGTCTGGGCGGTGACAAGGGTGTTGCCGAGCATGTCCTTGACGTTGGCCACGACCTCTTCGATCGACTTGGCCAGCCGCACGCCGCCCTTGGCGTCGGGTCCGAGTTCCTTGAACTTGCCCTTGCCGCGTCCGCCGGCGTGGATCTGGGACTTGACCACATAAAGAGGGCCGGGCAGCGAGCGCGCGGCGGCTTCGGCCTCCTCGGCACTCATGATGGCCACGCCCTTGGCGACCGGGGCGCCGTAGCCCTTGAGCAGTTCCTTGGCCTGGTATTCGTGAATGTTCATCGCAGGTACGAACCTTTTTCGTGTTCGGCAGAAATGGGAAAGCCCGGAGGGGGTACCTCCGGGCCGGAACGGTTACGCCAGCTTGGGCGCGATCTTCTTGCAGGCTTCGACAAGCCCGTCGACCGATTGGACAGAGGCGTCAAACATCTTCTTTTCAGACGCGTTGAGCTCGATCTCGACAATGCGCTCGACACCACCCGCACCGATCACCACCGGAACCCCGACATAGGTGTCGGACAGGCCGAACTGGCCGGTCAGGTGCGCGGCGCAGGGCAGGATGCGCTTTTTGTCTTTCAGATAACATTCGGCCATCTCGACGGCCGAAGCGGCGGGGGCATAAAAGGCCGAACCGGTTTTCAGCAGCCCGACGATCTCGGCGCCGCCATCGCGGGTGCGCTGGATGATTTCGTCGAGCTTGTCCTTGCTCATCCAGCCCATCTTGACCATGTCGGGCAGCGGGATGCCGGCAACCGTCGAATAGCGCGCCAGCGGCACCATGGTGTCCCCATGGCCGCCCATCACGAACGCGGTGACGTCCTGCACGGAAACGTTGAGCTCATCGGCGATGAAGTGACGGAAGCGCGCGCTGTCGAGCACGCCGGCCATGCCGACGACCTTCTCGGGCGGCAGGCCGGAGAATTTCTGCAGCGCCCAGACCATGGCGTCGAGCGGGTTGGTGATGCAGATCACGAACGCATCGGGGGCGTATTTGGAAATGCCCGCGCCGACCTGCTCCATGACCTTGAGATTGATTTCTAGAAGATCGTCGCGGCTCATGCCCGGCTTGCGCGGCACGCCTGCGGTGACGATGACAACGTCCGCGCCTTCGATGTCCTTGTATTCGGACGTGCCCTTGAGGGTGGAATTGTACCCTTCGACCGGGCCGGACTGGGCCAGATCGAGCGCCTTGCCCTGGGGCACGCCGTCAACGATATCGAACAGCATGACGTCGCCAAGTTCCTTGAGCGCCACCAGATGTGCGAGTGTCCCCCCGATCTGACCGGCACCGATCAGAGCGATTTTCTTACGCGCCATGAGCAAGTTTCCCTATAGGTAAAGTAACGTTTTCCTCGCGCCCTCCATAGACCTTGTGACATTGCGACGCAAGTGAACCCTTCGTCTAAGGCCGGTAAATTTGGGCGTTCAGCCTGGCGGTCCGCAAAAAGGTCTGCAAGGCTGACACTTTCCCTGCAACGGAAACTGCGTCAGGAGGGCTGACCCGAACCGGCGCGCAGGGGCTGGGCGATGTAATCGGCCGAGCGCATTTCTTCGAGCCGGGACAGGCAGCGGGCGAACTCGAATCGTGTCTTGTCGTCCTGGGCGAGATCATCGAGCGGGGCGGCAAAGCTGGCGGCGAGTTTGACCCCGCGATCGTAAAGCGTGTCGACAAGCAGGATGAAGCGCTTCGAAGCGTCCGATTTCAGGCGCGAAAACACCGGCACATGGTCGATGACCACGGTATGGAAGCGATTGGCGAGCTTGAGATAATCGCGCGCCCCGAGCGGGCGTTCGCACAGATCGGCGAAGTTAAACCGCGCCACGCCCATGGCCTGGGCCGGTACGGTGATCACGCGGCCAAGGCTCTCGATGGCATCGGGCCTTGGCTCGGCCCCGCCGGTCAGGTGATCGAAAAGCCCGTCCATCTGGGCATCGACTTCGGGCCCGGTGCCAATCTTGTACACGTCCTGGGCGTCGAGTTTTTCGCGGCGGTAATCGGTGTCGGCGTCGAGATTGAAAACTTCGGTGTGATCGGTCAGCAGATCGATGAAGGGCAAAAAGAGCTGGCGGTTGAGCCCGTTCCAATAGAGCTTTTCGGGCGGGATATTGGAGGTGGCGACCACCACGACCCCGTCGGCGAACAGGATTTCGAACAGCCGGCTGAGCAGCATGGCATCGGTGATGTCGGAAACGAAGAACTCGTCGAAACACAACAGCCGTACCGACCGGGTTATCGGCCGCGCTACCGCCGGAATGGGATCGCGCGCGCCCTTGGTCCCGGGATTTTCCGAGCGGAATTTGGCGATCGCCTCGTGCACCTCGTTCATGAATTCGTGGAAATGCACGCGCCTTTTGGCACCAACCGGGACCGTCTTGTAAAACAGGTCCATGAGCATGGTCTTGCCCCGCCCCACATCGCCCCAGATGTAGAGCCCCTTGGGTGCCTCGCGCTTGCGCCGGAACAGGGCGGACAGCACCGAACCCGAATGGGCCTCGAGCTGACCGAGCCCTTCGGCGACCGCTTGCAGTTTTTCGACAGCGCGCTTCTGCGCGGCGTCGGGCTTGACCTGCCCCGCCACGATCATATCGGCATACGCATCGACAATGGAGCCCGAGGCCCCTTCGGTCCCGCTCAAGCCCTCGAGTCTTTCGCTCTAGTCCGGCTCATAGGCCCCCAGCTTTTTATTGGTCGCGTTCCCGAACCGAAAAAGTGGTGTCCACTTTTTCTGGGAGC